>Ga0308164_10002368_pt1 | contig 19020 bp, 14 predicted proteins | sample PhyTR2_FD_201031 | JGI IMG/M metagenome (GOLD analysis project Ga0308164, IMG submission 201031) | Phyllosphere microbial communities from UC Gill Tract Community Farm, Albany, California, United States - DLSLT.R2 | ecosystem: Host-associated > Plants > Phyllosphere > Unclassified | place: USA... | reverse complement strand
AAAGCAACGCTTTTCACCAGGTCTTTCGCGTGCAGCAGTTGCCCCACGTGTCGATCGGCCGACTTTCCTGGGCTGCTCTCATGAACGACCGCACTTCCGCCAATATAACGGGCCGCATTTCCACCGGCATCGCCGGCCTCGACGACATCCTGGGTGGCGGCTTGACACCCCAGCGCGTGTATCTCGTCGAAGGTTCGCCCGGCGCCGGCAAGACCACGCTCGGCCTGCAATTTCTGCTCGACGGCATGGCGCGCGGTGAAGCCGGCCTGTATGTCACGCTTTCCGAAACCACCGACGAACTGATTGCGGTGGGTCAAAGCCATGGGTGGGACCTGACCCCGCTGTCGATCTACGAGCTGGCAGGGGAAGACGACCTTGATCTTGATGCGCAACAGTCCGTGTTCCATCCATCGGAAATCGAACTGGGCGAAACGACGCGCAAGGTGATGGACCGGGTCGACGAACTGCAGCCGGTGCGGGTGGTGTTCGACAGCCTGTCCGAAATGCGGCTGCTGGCCCAGAATCCGCTGCGCTACCGGCGCCAGATTCTTGCGCTCAAACAATTCTTTTCCGCGCGCGGGTGTACCGTCCTGCTGCTCGATGACAAGACCAACCAGTCCGACCAGCAGCTGCACAGCATTGCGCACGGCGTCATCAGCCTGGAGCAGATCGCCCGCGACTACGGCAAGGAGCGGCGCCGCGTCAACATCCTCAAGATGCGCGGGATTCGCTTCCGTGGCGGCTACCACGACTATGCGCTCGACACGGGTGGCATCACGATGTACCCGCGCCTGGTCGCCGCCGAACACGTGCGCGATTTCGTGCCGCTGGTCGGCTCGAGCGGCTCCGACGGCTTTGACGCGCTGCTGGGCGGCGGTCTGATTCGCGGCACCAACACGCTGATCGTCGGCCCCTCCGGCATCGGCAAGACGACGCTGTCCACGCGCTGCCTGCTGGCCGCGCTCGAGCGGGGCGAAAAGGCGGCCTATTACCTGTTCGACGAAGGCCTGGGCACCTTCTTTGCCCGCAGCACGCAGCTGGGGCTGGACCTGCGGCCCTACCTGGCCACCGGCCAGCTCTCGATGTGTCACTTCGATCCGGCCGAACTCTCGCCCGGCGAATTTGCCCAGCTGCTGCGCGATGCCGTCGAACAGCAAGGCACGCGCTTCATGGTGATCGACAGCCTGAACGCCTATCTGCAGGCGATGCCGGGCGAACAGTTCCTGACATTGCAGATGCACGAACTGCTGTCGTACCTGAACCAGCAGGGCGTGACGACCATGATGATCCTGGGCCAGCATGGCCTGATGGCCGAAGGGCGCACCGACGTCGACCTGAGCTATCTGAGCGACAGCACGGTGCTGATGCGCTTCTTTGAAGCGAGCGGTAATGTGCGGCGCGCGATCAGCGTGATCAAGAGCCGCACCACGCAGCACGCACAGACGATTCACGAGCTGCAACTGGGCGAGGGCGGCGTGCGCATCGGCGCGCCGCTCGTGGGCTTCGAGGGTGTGCTGACCGGCATCCCCAACTACCGCGGCGCCACGCCCATGATGGATCCGGTCCCAGATGCCGGGCAATAGCCAACCGCGCAGCGCGCACGAAGAGCGCATCCTGATTTTCGCGCCGCGCGGGCGCGACGCCGACGTCATGGCGTCGGTGCTGCAGCGCGATGGCCTCGAGTGCAAGGCCTTCCTCGACTTCGCCCAGCTTGGGGCGGCGATCGAGGAGGGCGCCGGCGCGGCCATCCTGGCCGAAGAAGCGCTGCAGAACATCGATCCCAGGGCCTTGCATGCGTGGCTCGAGGCGCAGGCGCCGTGGTCCGACTTTCCGTTCATCGTGTTGCTGGCCAAGACCGTCGGCCTGCAGCAGGGCGCGGCGCGCGAGCGCCTGGGCGACTACGGCAACGTGATCCTGCTCGAACGCCCGCTCAATGCCCAGACGCTGCGCAGTGCCAGCATCTCGGCCCTGCGCGCGCGCCGCCGCCAGTACCAGGCGCGCGACGTGCTGGCCGACCGCGAGCGCACGGCGCAGAGCCTGCACGACAGCCGGCAGGAACTCGTCGCGCTGAACGAAACGCTCGAATCGCGCATCGACGAGCGCACCCGCGCGCTGGCCCAGGCCAACGACCGCCTGATGAACGAAATCATCGAGCGCGAGCGCGTGCAGCAGGCGATGGCGCAGTACCAGAAGATGGAAGCGGTCGGGCGCCTGACCGGCGGCATCGCGCACGATTTCAACAATCTGCTCAATGTGATCCAGGGCAGCATGGATCTGATCCTGTTGATGTCGAAGGACGATGTGGCCAAAGGCCGCGCCGAGATCGCGCGCCGCGCCTGCCAGCGCGGCGGCAAGCTCACGAGCCAGTTGCTGGCGTTCGCGCGCAACCAGAGCCTCGACCTGCGCGAAACCGATATCGGCCTGCTGTTCGACGGCGTGCGCGAACTGGTGGCCAGCTCGGTCGGCTCGGCCATCCGGCTGCGCTTTGCCGTCGACGACGACTGCGCGGCGGTGCTGGCCGATGGCAACCAGATGGAGATGGCCTTGCTCAACCTGGCCATCAATGCGCGCGACGCGATGCCGGCCGGCGGCGAGCTGGTGTTCGCAGCGGGCCTGTCGGCCCCGCCGGCCGGCTTGCTGGCCGAGGGCGACTATGTGCGCATCGCGGTGACCGACAGCGGCGAAGGCATGGCGCCGGATCTGGTGGCCAAGGTGTTCGAGCCGTTTTTCACGACCAAGGGTGTCAAGGGCACGGGACTGGGCCTGAGCCAGGTGTACGGCATGGCGCAGCAATCGGGCGGCGCGGCGCGCATCCTCAGCGAGCAGGGTGTGGGTACCACAGTGGAAATCTGGCTGCGCGCCGCCACCGGGCTGGATGAGGCCGAGCCGGCGCCGCTGGCGCAGATGCCGGTGGTGAGCGAGCCGGCGCGCATCCTGATCGTCGAGGACGACGACTTCGTGCGCGCCTCGATGGTGTCGTCGCTCGAAGCGCTCGGCCACCAGGTGACGCAGGCGGCCGACGGCGAAGCGGGTCTGGCGGCGCTGCAACGGGCGCGCCCGGAGCTCCTGATCACCGACTACCTGATGCCCGGCATGACAGGCGCCGACCTGATGGTGCGCACGCGCGCGATGTTCCCGGGCCTGCCGATGATCATCGCCACCGGCTACGCCGACATGAAGGCGATCGAGCAGGTGATCGGCGACGATATCGTGCTGCGCAAGCCGTTCCAGCTGGCCGAACTGGCCGTGAGCGTCGGCCAGGCCCTGGATCGCCAGCGCCAGCGCGAGAGCGCGGCACTCGTATGAATGCACTGCTACTCTCCAACGGACGATCGTGACGACAGCACCTGACCCATTCGACTATGAAGCCGCCATCGGCGCCTGCGCCCGCGGCGACCGGCATGCCCTGCGCCGGCTGTATGACCAGGAAAGCCCGCGCCTCCTGGGCGTGGCACTGCGCATCGTGCGCGACCGCCAGAGCGCCGAAGACGTCGTGCATGACGCTTTCGTGAGCATCTGGACCCGCGCCGGCACGTTTGATGCCACGCGCGGTTCGGGCCGCGGCTGGATGTACACGATCGTGCGCCACGCGGCGCTCGACGCCGTGCGCGATGGCGCCCACGAAGTCGGCGTCGACGAAGACACGCTCGATGCGCTCGACGCCGACGCCTTCGATCCCAATATGCAGGACGCCTTCGAGCTGCGCCAGGACATGGGCCGGCTGCACGAGTGCCTGACCCGGCTCGATCCGGCCAAGCGCAACAGCATCCTGCATGCCTATGTGGATGGCTTCTCGCACAGTGAAATCGCCGAGCGGCTCAAGTCGCCGCTGGGCACGGTCAAGGCCTGGATCAAACGCGGCATGAGCGCGCTGCGGGAGTGCATGGTATGAACGCATCACACGATTACGACGAACTTGCCGGCCAATACGTGCTCGGCACGCTGCCGCGCGCCCAGCGGCTCGAGGTCGACGCCGCGCTGGCCAATAACGCATCATTGCGCGCCGCCGTCGCTTTCTGGGAAGCACGGCTGCTGCCCTTGACCACGCTGGTGGAACCGAGCACGCCACCGGCGTCGCTGTGGGCGCGCATCGAGCGCAGCCTGGGCCCTGTCACCAAACCGGCGCCGACTGCACGCGCCGGCTGGTGGGAGCGCCTGGGCCTGTGGCGCGGCCTGGCCGCGGGCGGTTTTGCTGCCGCTGCCGTCATGGCGGTGGTGGTGGGCCTGCGCGTCAATGACTTGCAGCAGCCGCACTACATGGTCGTGCTGGCCGCGCCACAGAACGCGGCGCCTGGTTGGGTGCTCAAGATGACGGGGGCGACCACGCTGCGCCTCGAGCCGCTGGTGGCGACCGCCGTGCCGGCGCAGCGCGCGCTGCAATTGTGGACCAAGGCCGACGACTGGTCCGGTCCCGTGTCGCTGGGCCTCGTCAAGCCGGGCGAGACCGTCGAGGTCAAGCTCGACAAGCTGCCGAAGATCGTGCCGAACCAGCTGTTCGAGATCACGCTGGAGCCGGAAGCCGGCTCTCCGATCGGCAAACCGACCGGCCCGATCCTGTTCATCGGCCGCGCTGTCGTCATCTAGAAATCGCGCACACCAATGGAAAAGGGCGTTCCCACGCAAGCGGGAACGCCCTTTGTTCATGCTACGGTGCGATTATCGCAACCAGATCAACGCAGCCAGATCGCGATGTCCTTCACGCCCGGCATGCCGCTGCCGATCCGCGATGCGGCCGGGTTGGCGGCGCCGCCAATCAGCGCGCCGGCGCCGGTCGTGATATCGACGCGGTACAGCGACGTCGGGCCACCGTCGGTGGTGCGCAGCGCTGCCAGCACCAGGCCGTTCGCGCCGCCAGCGATGTCCATGCCGCCGTCGCCGGCGATCGTCACGCCCAACGGGCCGACATTGACCAGCGTGCCATCGTTTGGCGGATTCTGCAGTGCCAGCACCGAGCTGGTGCTGTCGACGTCGAACAGTTGCGTCGCGGTCGCGTTCAGGACGCTGTTCGTGTAGGCGGCTGCTGCCACCATCGGGGCTGCACCGGCGCGGTTGATGACGCCATCGGTGGTGGTCGCGCCGGTGTCGACGTTGATGCGCAGGTTCTGGCCGCTGTTGCTGATCACGCGCAGGCGGTCGGCGACCGGGTTGAAGTCGACGGCAAATGCGGTGCCGGCAATCGCGGTGTACGGCAGCGTGGTGTCGGTGCTGTCAGCGGCCAGCGTGGCTTTCACGGTGGCCACGCCGGTGGCCGGATCGATCGTGATCAGGCGCGCGGTCGAGGTCAGGCCGTACAGCATATTGTCACGTGGACGCACGTCGATGCCCAGCACGACTTCGCCCGCGGCCAGGCCACTGATGGTGACGTTGGTGTCGAGCGTGTTCGGCGTACCGACCTTGAAGCCGACCAGGCGGTTATCGTCGGTCAGGCCCAGCACGACCGGCGTCTGCGCCGCGCGCAGCGCGATGCCGCGGATGTCTTCGGTCACGCCCAGCGCGCCCACCAGCGTGGCCGGTGCGGTGGTGGCGGCCAGGTTCACGCCATACAGATTGCGTGCGCCGCCGACGGTGGCCACCATATAGCCCATGTTCGTGCGTGCATCGATGTCGAAGCCGTTGACGGCGCCGGCGACGATGCCCAGCGGGACCGGATTGGCCAGCGTGCCGTTGTTTGGCGGGTTCTGGGTGTAGAGCGTGTTGTTGACGGCATCGATGCCGAACAGCGTCGTCGAGCCGGTGCCGGCGAACGAGTTGGTGTAGGCCGAGGCCGAAATCGCCGTGTTCGCTGCGCCGCCGTTGATGCTGCCGTCGGTGGTCGTCGCGCCGGTGTCGACGTTGATGCGCAGGCTCTGGCCCGTGTTGCTGACGATGCGCAGGCGGTCGGCCATCGGGTTGAAGTCGACGCCGAAGCTGGTGCCGGCCAGCGCGGTGAAGGCGTCGGTGGTGTCGGCGGCATCAGCGGCCAGGCGCGACTTGTTGGTGGCAGCGCCAGTTGCCGGGTCGAGCGTGTACAGGCGGCCGGTCGAACCGACGCCGTACAGCATGCCGTCGGCCGGACGCATGTCGATGCCGACCAGGTTTTCGCCGCTCTGCAGGCCAGTAACCAGCACATTGGTGCGGATGGTCGCAGGGGCGGCGCGGTCGAACGAGATCAGACGGTTGCTGACAGTCAGGGCAACCACATCGCCAACAGTCGCGGACGCCGGCGGCGGGGTGATCGGCGCCGGCGCGGCGTTGTTGTCGTCGTCGTCGCTGCCGCAGGCGGTCAGCGCAAGGGCGATCGAAGAAACGAGGACGAGCTTGGCGAATTGTGGTTTTTTCATGATGTGTCCTTATTAGTAGAATGGGTCGTCAAAGTGGATCAGGGCGCATGGCCCGCGGGCAGGCTGCCATGTCGACCCGGGTACTACGCACCAGATGCAGGATTGGATGCAGACGGATGAAAATAAATTTTTCTGCGTAGCCCGGCGGGTGCATGCAGCCAGTGTGCATGTGAGAATGCACGCATTTTGATGACAATGTCGCATGTTACTGTAGGGAAATCCTGGTGCAGCCGTCCTGCACCGGCAACCCCTGTTTCAACGGTGTCGTCATGCGTGTTTCCCTGGGTGAGGTCGTGTCCGTGGCCGCCTTTTCGCTGGCCGGGTCGGTCTCGTGCATCAAGGCCTGGTCGGTCTTGTCGGGTACCCCATTCACGCCGGGCTTCTACATTGCCGGCGCGATCTTCAGTCTGCTGATCTGTTCGTTTTTTTTGCTGGCGTTCGCGTCGGTGCGGGCCTGGACCCGGGTGCGCTGAGGCAGCCCTGACGGCCGGGCGGCCGCCGGAATGGAGGGAGATGGCGCTAGACGACGCCGCGGTTCTGCAGGGCCGCGATCTCGGCGTCACTCTTGCCCAGCACATCGCGCAGCACGTCCAGCGTGTGCTGGCCCAGCGTGGGCGGCGCCACGGTGCTGGTGGCCGGCGTGGCCGACATGCGGATCGGATTGCGCACCAGCGTCACTTCGCCGGCGCTCGGATGCGGCAGCGCGATCGCCATCGCGCGCGCCTGCACCTGTTCGTTGGCGAAGACCTCGCCAACGTCGTTGATCGGCCCGCACGGCACGCCGTGTTCTTCCAGCAGCGCGATCCAGGCGGCGCGCGTTTTTTCGCCGACCATCTCGGCCAGTAGCGGCACGAGCACATCGCGATGCTGTACCCGCAGCGGATTGGTGGCAAAGCGCGCGTCAAGCGCCAGCTCGGGCCGGCCGCCCGCTTCGACGAACTTCTGGTACTGGCCATCGTTGCCGGCGGCGACGATGATGTGGCCGTCCAGGCAGGCAAAGGTCTGGTACGGCACGATATTGGCGTGCGCATTGCCCCAGCGCTTCGGGGCCTTGCCACTGTTGAGATAATTGCTGCCGACATTGGCCAGCATCGCCACCTGCGTGTCGAGCAGCGCCATGTCGATGTGCTGGCCTTCACCGGTGCGGTCGCGGTGCGTCAGCGCGGCCAGGACGGCCACCGTCGCATACATGCCCGTCATCAGGTCAGTCAGCGCGACGCCGGCCTTTTGCGGCCCGCCGCCGGGCAGGTCATCGCGCTCGCCCGTCACCGACATCAGGCCGCCCATGCCCTGGATCAGAAAATCGTAGCCGGCGCGGTGCGCGTACGGCCCATCCTGGCCAAAGCCCGTGATCGAGCAGTAGACCAGATCGGGTTTGAGCGCCTTGAGGCTCGCGTAGTCGAGGCCATAGCGCGCCAGGTGCCCGACCTTGAAGTTCTCGAGCACCACGTCGCATGACACCACCAGTTCGCGCAGTAATGCCTGGCCTTCGCTGCTGGCGATGTCGACCGTCATCGAGCGCTTGCCACGGTTGGCGGTCAGGTAGTAGGCCGCTTCCTGCGTGTCGCGGCCAGCGGCGTCCTTCGCATACGGCGGGCCCCAGGCGCGCGTGTCGTCGCCGCTGCCGGGGCGCTCGATCTTGATCACGTCGGCGCCCAGGTCGGCCAGGTTTTGCGCGCACCACGGTCCGGCCAGCACGCGCGACAGGTCGAGCACGCGGATGTGGCCGAGCGCCTTGGGCAGCGATGTGGAAGCGGAAGCGGAAGCGGAAGCGGAGGATGGCGTCATGGTGGAGGCAGCTTAAGCAATCATGAAGCGCCGATTATAACGGGCCGGCCATGGGCTGCGGGGCCAGCTGGGCGGCCGCGGACAGTGCGCGTTCACGGTCGACGATGGCGTCGATCGTGCGCTCTTCCAGCCCCATTGCCCCAAGCACGAAGCTGGACAACTGCAGGCTCGCTTCCAGCGTTTCCGGCACCACGACCGAGGCGCCGGCCAGGCGCAGGTCGCGCGCGTGCTTCTCGTCGCGCGAGCGGGCAAACAAGGCCACGTGCGGGAATTCACGGCGGATGCCGTGCACCGCCTGCAGCGCCGCGAGCGGCTGATCCATCGTCAGCACGATCGCGGGCGCCTCGTCGGCGTGCACGCGGCGCAGCAGCTCGGGCCGCGCCGCGTTGCCGAACCAGACCGGCCAGCCGTCGGCGCGCAGCTGCGCCACCAGCCGCGCATCGGTTTCGAACGCCACGAACGGAATCTTTTGCGCAGTGAGCAGCTTGCCCAGTTGCTGGCCGACGCGGCCGAAGCCGGCAATGATGACCTGGCCGCGCACAGCACTCAGGGCGGCATGATCGTGCTGCGCGGCGAGCTGGTTCCCGCGCGTTTCCAGCTGGTCGCCAATAACCGTGCCCAGGCGCGCCAGCAGCGGCGTGATGAACAGCGACAGGCCGACCGCCAGCATCACGCGCGCGCCCAGCGCCGGATCGAGCACGCCGCTGGTGGCCGCATAGCCGATGACGATGAAGGCGAACTCGCCGCCCTGGCCCAGCAGCAGGCCACCTTCGACGGCGCGGCCCCACGGCAGGCCGCCAATCCGGAACAGCAGGGCCACGACGACGCCCTTGATCAGCACCAGCCCGAGGACGAAGCTGGCCAGCCACAGCGGTGCCTCGAGAATCTGGCCGGTGTCGATCGTCATCCCGACCGTCATGAAGAACAGCCCCATGAGCAAACCCTTGAACGGTTCGACCATCAGTTCGACCTCGTGCTTGAATTCGGTCTCGGCCAGCAGCAGGCCGGCAATCAGGGCGCCCAGCGCCATCGACAGGCCGGCGGCGGCCGACAGCGCCGCGATGCCGAAGGTCGCGAGCAGGACCAGCGCCATGAACACGTCGGGCTGGCGCTGGCGCGCAAAAGCGCGAAACAGCGGGTGCACGACGCGCCCGCCCACGAGGTAGATGAGGGCAATCGCGCCGGCGGCCTTGGCCAGCGTGATCGCGGCCAGCAGCAGCGCGCCGTTGCCGTCGCCGGCGCCCTTGGCCAGCGCGCCGATCAGGATCAGGATCGGCACCACGGCCAGATCCTGCAGCATCAATACGGCGAACGCGGCCTGGCCCAGGCGCGTGCCGGTGCTGTGCTGCTGGTTCATCAGCTGCATGACAACGGCGGTGGACGAGAGCGAGAGTACGAGGCCGAGGACGACGGCGGCCTGGCCCGGTAAACCATACAGGTACAGCGCGGCGCCGATCAGCGTGGCGCTGGCCGCGACCTGCGCGGTGCCGGCGCCGAACACCCAGCGCCGCATCGACCACAGGCGCGCGGCCGACAGTTCCAGCCCAATCATGAACATCAGGAACAGCACGCCGATTTCGGCCAGCATCGAGATGCCGGGGCCTGCGGGGAAGGTAAGAAACGACAGCCACGGCGTGTGCAGGGCCAGCGCGCCCAGGCCGAAGGGGCCGAGCAGGGCGCCGACGGCGAGAAAGCCGAGCACCTGGTTGATGCGCAGGCGCTGCAGGGTGGGGATGAGGATGCCGGCCAGGATCAGGAACAGCAGAATTTCACGCAGGAAGGGGAAAGCGTGGTGGTCGTTCACGGTGGTACCTGTTCGTGGAGGGTTGGCGCAATTGCCAACCCTACCACACCGGCCGGTCAGGTCCCGGAGTGCACTGCCTCGTCCACTTCGGCCTGGCGCTCGCCACCCGCGACGTCCTGGCGTCGTTCGGCCTGCGCTTCGAGTTCACGCCGTTCGTCGCGGTCGGCATTGCGCAGGTCGATGTAGCGGCGCAGCGCATCGTCGAGCGTCGGCAGCAGCGCGCCCCGTTCGCTGGCGAGCGCGCAATAGCGTGGCCGCGGCGCCGTGAAGCCGAATTCCTCTGCGGGCAGCGCTTCGAGCCGGTGCGCATCGATGCCGGCCAGTTCGGCCGCGCGGCGCGCCAGCTCGGCCCAGGTCAGCTCGCCCTGGTTCGCCAGGTGCCAGATGCCGGCTTCGCCATCGACCGCGAGGTCGAGGCAGGCATGCACCAGGTCGGGCACGAAGGTCGGCGACACGGTCAGGTCGCCGGCCGCGACGAACGGATCGCCCCGTTCCAGCGCTGCGAGCGCCTGGGTGACGAAGTTGTGTTCGTCCCACGGCCCGAAGAAGGCACTCGTGCGCACGACCAGCGCGCCCGGGTGGTTCAGCAGGACGACGCGCTCGGCTTCGGCCTTGCTGCGGCCATACACGCCCAGCGGCGCAACTGGATCGGATTCGACATACGGGCGCTCGTTGCTGCCATCGAACACGAGGTCGCTCGAGAACGTGGTCAGGTGGATGCCATGCTGCGCGCAGGCGGCGGCCAGCGTCGCCGCGCCCACCGTGTTTTCACGCATGCAGCGTTCGAGTTCGCGTTCGGCGTCGTCCACGCGCACGTAGCCGCAGGTATTGATCACGGCCCACGGCTTGTAGCGGGCCAGTGCGCGCTCGACCGACTCCTGATCGGCGATGTCCATGTCCTGGCGCGACAGCAGGCGGTGCGCCAGGTTGCGCTTTTCGCAGATGCGGGCAAACGCGCGGCCCAGCGTGCCGGTGGCGCCCAGGATCAGGATCGGCGGGGCGCCTGTGTCGACCACGCGGTGACCGTCGGCGACGATGGACGTCACGGTGTCGGGCGTGGCGACCGGCTGGCACACGAAGCGGCCCGGACGGCGCCACCAGCCCTGCGCGCGCAGCACCGGGTGCGACAGCGGCTCGCCAGCAGCCAGTTCATTCATCATCGTGGCCAGCGCGGTGCGGCGCGGCAGTGGCGAGCGCACGTCAAGCGGGCCCGGTTCGTAATAGCCATGTTCGGCAGTGACGAGGCAATTCCAGTCGAACGAGCCGAGCAGCGCCCAGACGGTCACGGCGCGCACGTCGACGCCGTTGGCGCGCGACCCCTGCGCTGCTTCCCAGATTTCAAGCAGCCAGCGCATCTGGTCTTCGCGGTTGGCGTCGATGTGCGCCTCGGTGATCGCCAGCGGGATGCCGTAGCGTTCCCAGATTTCCTGCAGCAGTGGGGCGATGCCAGGTGTGGGCGTGGCCAGCACGCGCGACGCTTCGACGTCGGCGCACGGGAGGTCGTCGGCCATGCCGCGGTGGTGCGCCGGATAGCGCTCCGGGCGATGGTCGAGCCAGCGCTCGCTCGTGACGTAGTAATTGCAGCCGATGATGTCGGGCGGGCACGGGTTGTCGCGGAACCAGAGGAGTTCGGCGGCATCGGCGCCATTGCGCAGCAGGTAGTTCCACAATGGGTGGTCGGGCACGACCATCCCGCACAGCAGGTCCCAGCCAAGCCAGCGGCGCTCGTTGTAGAACTCGGCGACGTCGCTCAGTTCGGGCGTGCTGTAGGTCTTGCCGAGATCGTCGGTCTGGATCAGCTTGGCATCTGGATTGACGGCGCGGATCGCGCGCATCGACAGCACGGTGGCGCGGCACTGATTCAGCAGCGCCTGGATGAACGTGCGGTCGTCGCGCCCGTGCGGATACCAGACGCCGTACAGGCCGGCAAAGCGCGCCGTCGTGCAGATCTCGTTGACGGGGGTGTAGTACTCGAGCCAGGGATAGCGCGCAGCGACGGCGCCGGCGTAGTCGGCCAGGGCCTGCGCAAAGCCGGGGTCGACCAGGCTCGTGTGGCGCGGCCCGCTGCCGTGGTGAACCAGGCCGGCGATCGGCGTGACGCCGGCTTCTCGCAGGGCGTTCAGGCGTTCGTCGGGCCAGTGCCAGTTGGCGTGCTCGAGGCCATCCGGGGCGGTGCGTTCCCACAGTATCGGATAGCGGATGGCGCGGATGCCGAGGCCGGCGAAGCGCTCGATGTCGCACGGCCGGTCGGTGTGGCCGTTGCGGTCGAGCTGGCTGAAATAAGCGTCCTGCACGCGGTTGACGGTGCATTCGAGGCCACCCCACAGTTCGAGGGGATGGTCCTGGTGATTTTGATGATTATGGCTGTTCGTGCTCTTGTTCATGGTGTTGGTTCCTTAATATTATTACAACTAGCTGGTCGGCATGAAGTGCTCTGACTGATCGATGCTGTGTTGGGAGAGCCCTGCTGCCGAGTCATGGACCGGGTGGCGGTTGACAGCGCGGCGGCAACCTGCAACCATGCGGTCCATGATCTTTCCGAAAGCACATCCAATTCTTCTTTCCTGGTGGCGCCGCTGACAGCGCGCGGCCACGGGAAATGATGTGCATTTCATAGCCGCCTCGATTCAGGCGGCGTTCATTGTTGATACGCAGCGATCGGGGCATAGAACCAGGAACCTCGATGACACTGCCTACTTCAACTACTTCTACCGATAACGCAACGACCGCCGCAACTACGCCGGCTGCCAACTCGATCATCCTCACCGGTGACCGGCCGACGGGCCCGCTGCACCTGGGCCACTTCGTCGGCAGCCTGCGCGATCGCGTGGCATACCAGCACCAATACCGCCAGTTCGTCATGCTCGCCGACTCGCAGGCGATGACCGACAATATGGATGACTTGGGTAAGGTACACCGGAATGTGGTCGAAGTGGCGCTCGATTACCTTGCTGTCGGGATCGATCCGGCCAAGACGACCGTGTTCATCCAGTCGCAAATCCCCGAGCTGACCGAGCTGACGTTCTATTACCTGAACCTCGTGACCGTCGCGCGCCTCGAGCGCAACCCGACCGTCAAGGCCGAAATCGTCCTGCGCGGCTTCGAGCGCGACATCCCGGCGGGCTTTCTGACCTACCCGGCCAGCCAGGCCGCCGACATCACCGCGTTCAAGGCGAACATGGTGCCGGTGGGCGAAGACCAGATCCCGATGATCGAGCAGTGCAACGAGATCGTGCGCAAGTTCAACCGCATCGTCGGGCGCGACATCCTGGTGGAAGCCAAGGCCTTCGTGCCTGAAGTGGGGCGCCTGCCGGGCATCGACGGCAAGGCCAAGATGAGCAAGTCGCTGGGCAACACGATCAATCTGGGCGCGAGCCCTGACGAGATCCGCGCTGCCGTCCGGAACGTCTACACCGACCCGCTGCACCTGAAGGTTTCCGATCCGGGCCACATCGAAGGCAACGTCGCCTTCACGTATCTGGACGCGTTCGATACCGACAAGGACGGCCTGGCCGAGATGAAGGCGCATTACCAGCGCGGTGGCCTGGGCGACAGCATCGTCAAGAAGCGCCTCGAAGGCATCCTGCAAGAGATGCTGGCGCCGATCCGCACGCGCCGTGAAGAGTTCGCGAAAGACCCGGCCTACGTCATGCAGATGCTGAAAGAAGGCACGATGAAGGCGCGTGAAGTCGCGGCGGCGACGACCGACGAAGTCAAGAAGGCGCTGGGGCTGTCGTACTTCTGACTGGTATCACACGGCGATGCCGGCGGTAGCGCAGCGCAAGGCCGTGTTGACTATCGGTAGCGTAGACCGCCCGGGGATGGCAAGCTGCCTGCTTGTCCATCACCCTGGAGTTGATCATGAGCAAAGGCTTGCGCCTGACTGAAAAATGGATGCAGCGCGCCCTGTGGCTCGTTGCGTTCGTGTTTGCTGGCTTTTTGATCGGGCTTGGCAGCCTGATCGTGCAGAACGTGCGCGATGTTGAAGAGCCACTGACGCTCGAGCAATTCATGGACCCGGTCCAATTGGCCAGTGTGCAAGCCGAGCGGGAAGCAGCGCACAAAGCGCAGGAACAGGCCCAGACGCGCCTGGAGCAGGCGACCCAGAAGCACACGGTGGCCAGCGCGAATACTGCTTCGGCACGCGAGACGTTCGGCAACTGGCTGGCGACCCGGCAGGTGACGGCACGGCCCGAGCAGGATCCGGAATTAATCAAGCGTACCGAAGCACTCGATGCGCTGGCAAGCGCCGAGCGCACGGCCCTTGCAGCAGTGGAGGCCGAACAGCAGACGCTGCTCGACGCAACCCAGGCCGGGGAGCGTGCCGGCACCCGCTGGCGTGCGCTGGAAGAGCCAGCCGCGAAGGCGTTGTTTGAAGCGCAGGCGGCGCGCGATCTTCGCGTGTTTGGCTATCGGCTCGCGCTGACCCTGCCGCTCTTGCTGGTGGCCGGCTGGCTGTTCAAGCACAAGCGCAAGACGCCCGACTGGCCGTTTGCCTGGGGCTTCATCCTGTTTGCATTGTTCACGTTCTTCTTCGAACTGGTGCCGTATCTGCCGAGCTATGGCGGGTATGTGCGCTACATCGTCGGCATCATCCTGACGGTCGTTGCCGGGCGCTATGCGATCCGGTGGTTGCAGGGATATCTGGCGCGCCAGAAGCTGGCTGAAGCCTTGCCCGATGCCGAGCGGCGTCAGGGGATGCGCTATGACGTGGCCCAGACCAGGCTGGCGAAAAGCCTGTGTCCCGGGTGCGAGCGTGCGGTCGACCTGAAGGATGGCAAGAACGATTTCTGCCCGCACTGCGGCATCGGCTTGTTCAACCGCTGTACTGCTTGCACGACGCGCAAGAATGCGTTTGCACGATTCTGCTTCGCCTGCGGGGCGGCGGCCAACACGACACTGGCCGACTGAATAAAAAAACCGCAGCCGGCGGGACCGGTTGCGGTTTCGTGGAGTGCGCGCTACGGGGTATCAGTCACGCAGGTCAGCTGGCACCTTGCCGCCATTGGCCGCCAGCTTGTTCATGACCTGGCGGTGCAGCCAGATGTTCATCTTGGCCGAATCGTTCATGTCGCCGGTGTAGTTCAGCTCAGCGGCGAGTTCCTTGCGCGACTGCAGGCTGCTGTCCAGACCGAGCAGCTTGAGCAGGTCGACGATCGACGAACGCCAGTTCAGTTGCTGACCCGACGAGGCGAGCATGCCGTTCAGGACTTGCTCGACGTCGACTGGCTGGGCTGGCGCCGCTGCTGCTGGCGCTGGCGCTGGCGCTGCTGCTGGTGCGGCGGCCGTTGGTGCTGCCGGTGCTGCGGTCGGGGCAGCAGGTGCAGCCGTTGGCGTTGCCGCCGGTGCTGCGTCTTTTTTGCCTGGGAAAATTTTATGGAAGATGTTGCTCAGGATACCCACGGGACCCTCCTTTTCTGGTGATTGCTTACGGATGTTGTTTGCCATGTAGCCCAGTGCGACGGCCAGGGCGGCGCCCCCGGCAGCCTTGATCAGCGTCGGATGCTCGGCGTAGAAGTCGCTCATGCGATCGACGATGCCGGGATTCTGCTGTTGTGCTTTTTCAGCCAGTTCCTGTACTTGTTCAGGCGAAACCTGCGCTGCCTGCTCAGGCGTGACCTGCGTTGGCACATTGTTGCCGAAGATCTTGCTCAGTGCGCCACCGGCGACCGACGACAGCACGCCGCCACCTGCGCCGCCCAGCAAGCTGGTCAGCATGCCGGCGCGCTGGTTCTGGTCGCTCTGGCCAAACAGCTGGCTGACCATTTGCGGGAACGGTGGGGTCTGGTCGGAGCGCAGTGCGCTCGCGATGCCTTGCGCGACGCTGGCCCGGGGCGCGTTCTGCGCTACCTGGTCGAAGTCGGCGGCAGCATTGCCGTTGGTGCTGGCGGCGCCTGCGCCACCAAGATATTGCTGCAACAAATTACCTAAATCAAAAGCCATGTGTTCTCCTGCTGGGTGAATGCCGGGATGGATGACCAGCGTAGGCGTTTTGATATCGACCGCTCTGTACGATGACGAACCCACGGTGCATCGATCATCAACGATCTGCGCTCGGTGATCGGCGCTCTGCGCTCTGTGAACGTTACGTGGGTGTTTCACAGGAAAGGGTAGCGCTGCATCTATTTGCCAGGTGGACACGACAGTACCGCGAACGGTAAGCTGTCGCTATGCCCTACGTCCCGCTCGCCGTGTTCTTCGTCCTGTACCTGTTTGCCAGCCTGGCCTGGAACATGTCCCAGATCGTCGGCGCCGCCTACCTCGTCACCAGCCTGACCTGTTTCGTGGCCTACTCGATGGACAAGTCGGCGGCGCGCGCCAGTACGTGGCGCACACCGGAAGCCACGCTCCTGCTGCTGGGCCTGATTGGTGGCTGGCCTGGTGCCGTCGTGGCGCAACAATGGCTGCGCCACAAGACCAGCAAGCAATCGTTCCAGTGGAAGTTTCAGGCGACGGTGGCGCTGAACCTGGGCGTATTCGCATTCCTTGCTTACCGCTTCGGCCAACCGGCCTTTGCATGATGATGATGAAGAATGATCCCGTGTGGCCATGGCCCCGCATCCTCGCGCACCGGGGAGGCGGCACGCTCGCGCCCGAAAACACGGTGGCCGGCTTGCGCTGCGGTATGGCGGCGGGCTTTCGCGCGATCGAGTTCGACGTCATGCTGGCGCGCGACGGCGTCCCCGTGGTGCTGCACGATCCTGGCCTGGGCCGCACGGTCCGGGGCAGCGGCAGCGTGTTCGAGCACGATGCGCGGGACCTGGCCGCGATGGATGCCGGCAGCTGGTTCGGCCCGGCGTTCGCGGGCGAGCCGGTGCCGCTGTTCGACGCCTTCGCGCGCCTGTGCATGGCCCACGGCATCTGGATGAATATCGAGATCAAGCCGGCGCCCGGCTACGAACGCGAGACGGGCCGCACCGTGGCGCAGATGACGGCCGCGCTGTTCGCCGACGCGCTCACATCCGGCGACCCGGCCGCGTTGCCGCTGTTGTCGTCATTCAGCAACGTCGCACTGGCCGCGGCCCAGGCGGCGGCCCCGATCCTGCCACGTGCCTGCCTCATCAGCGCGCTCGGTGCCGATTGGCAGACGCGGGCGCAGGCGCTCGGCGCACGCGCCATCCATACCAACCACTTGCACCTGAGCCAGCAGCAGGCACGCGCCGTCAAGGACGCCGGCTATGGCCTGTTCTGCTACACCGTCAACGATGCCGGCCGCGCGCGCGAACTGCTGGCCTGGGGTGTGGACGCCTTCTGCACCGACCGCATCGACCTGATCACGCCTGATTTCGCCTGACGGCAGACCTTGGCACTATATTTACATTGTGACCTAAAGTAACAGGGGAGGGGTGACGTTAAGAACTGACGATCATTCTGACAGTGTTGCCACCATGGCGCTTTCCATCTCGACGAATACCCTGTCGCTCAGTACGCAGCGCAGCATGCGCACGCATGATACCGAGGCGGCAAAGCTCACCGAGCGCCTGAGCTCAGGCATGCGCATCAATCGCGCGTCCGACGACGCGGCCGGCCAGGCGATCACGTCGCGCCTGACGTCGAACCTGCGCGGCACCAGCCAGGCGATGCGCAGCCTGAGCGATGCGACATCGATGCTGCAGGTGGCCGACGGTGCCATGGCCAGCGTCACCGAGACCCTGCAACGCCTGCGCGAGATGGCAGTGGCCGCCGGCAACGGCAGCTACACGGACGGCGATCGCGGCGCGCTGCAGAAAGAAACGCAGGCGCTGCTGCAACACATCACACAAGTGGGCACCGACACCAGCTTTAACGGGCAAGCGCTGTTTTCGCAGGACACCGTCAGCATTGGCGGCGACGAACGGCGGCGCGCCGTGCTCGACGGCCTGCAGTCCGGCTGGCTCAGTTCTGCTGAGGACATGATCAAGCAGCATTACGGCCTCATGGGTGACGGCGCCAAACTGACTGTCAACCTCGAGACCACGGATGGCGCCTACAACGTGCTTGCCTCGGTGTCCGGCACGTCGTCCGGCGGCAAGCTGAACAATCTGCACCTGAACCTCGACATGGCCGACTTCGGCACCGCGGTCACGCCCGATGGCGGCAGCGCGCCGCTCTACAGCGACCGCATCGTCGCCCATGAAATGGTGCACGCCGTGATGGGCCGCACCATGAACATGGGCGCGCTGCCCCAATGGTTTGTCGAAGGCACGGCTGAACTGATCAATGGCGCCGACGAACGGCTGGCCGGCGCCGGCAGCATCGCGGGCGTGGTCGCCACCATCGCTGGCGGCGGTTTTTCCTACGAAGGCGGGTATGCCGCCAGCCGCTACCTGCACGACCGCATGAAAGGCCTGGGCGTGGAGGGTGGTATCAAGGGCATCATGCAATACCTGAACAACAACCAGTCCGCCAATCTCGACGCGGCGCTCAATGCCGTGTCAAAAGGCGTGTACACCAGCAATGCCGCGTTCCTGGCCGACTTCGGCGCCAACGGCGCACAATTTATCAATACAAAAATGAATCTGACCAATGCCGATACGGGCGCCATCGGCGGCCTGGATGCCGACGGCGGCGCCATGCGCGATGCCCGCGCCGTCGTGCCCGCCAGCGGGACGAGCAATGCCGCGGACGGCCTGGCCGGTTTCAACGTCGTCTACCCGGACGAGGGCGGCGCCAGCGGCGTGCGGCGCGTGCAGGTGCAGGCGGGCGACGGTGCCGGCGACCTGATCGACCTGCAATTCTCGTCGATGAATGCGCGCGCCCTGGGCCTGGCCAATCTCGACATGACGCGCTCCAGTGTGGCGCTGCTGACCATCGACCGGGCTCTGGAGTTCGTCAATGAGCAGCGCGTGCGCACCGGCGCCTCGAGCAACCGGCTGGATCTGGCCGCCGGTGCCCTCGAGACGAGTTCACAGAACATGCAGGCGGCCCGCTCACGCATCCAGGACACGGATTACGCGAGCGACACGGCGCGGCTGACCCGCACGCAGATCCTGCAACAGGCAGCGTCGGCGATGCTGGCGCAGGCCAACGGGCAACCACGCTCAGTTCTGGGCCTGCTGCGCTGAGAATGGATCGGGGAGCTAGGCTATAATCGTTCCTTTATAGGCACGCTGCCTCACTCCGCCCAAC
>Ga0308164_10002366_pt1 | contig 19027 bp, 17 predicted proteins | sample PhyTR2_FD_201031 | JGI IMG/M metagenome (GOLD analysis project Ga0308164, IMG submission 201031) | Phyllosphere microbial communities from UC Gill Tract Community Farm, Albany, California, United States - DLSLT.R2 | ecosystem: Host-associated > Plants > Phyllosphere > Unclassified | place: USA... | reverse complement strand
ACGTTGCGCGCATTGGTTTCGAATTCTTCACGCTGCTTTGCCAATGCACGCCAGCTTCTGAACGCCTCGGCCACCGCGCGCGCTTCATCCTGCAGGCCAGCCTGATTGTCCAGCAGCGTCCGCTGGGCATCGGACTTGAGCAACGACTGGTGCGCGTGCTGCCCGTGAATGTCGACCAGGCGCTCACCCAGTTCGCGTAACTGGGTCGCGGTTGCGGTAATGCCATTGACAAAAGCCTTGGAGCGGCCGGCACTGTCGATGACGCGCCGCAGCAGAACACCGCCATCCTCACTCGTGAATTCGTTTTCCGACAACCATGCATCGAGTTCGGGACTCGCTGAAAACTCAGCCGTGATATCAGCCTTGGCTGCGCCCTCACGCACCACACTGGCATCACCGCGGCCACCCAGTGCCAGCGCCAGTGCATCGATCAGAATGGATTTACCCGCACCCGTTTCGCCGGTAAAGACCGAGAAACCGGAGGCAAAATCCAGCTCGATGGAATCAACAATGACGAAATCGCGAATCGAAAGCGTGCGCAGCATGAGGAGTAAACCACCTTGTGTCGTTGCTCGTTGCGAACCAATCAGAATCGACTGCAACGAGAACTTCGGACTGCCTGAAGAAAAGCGACGGTCATTGACCGCCACGTGATGTAATTACGGATGCAATTACATGATGCAATTATTTTAACCGGCCTTCTGCCGATGGATACTCGTTCCAGTGCAGCTTTTCGCGCAGGGTATCGTAGTAATTCCAGCCTTGCGGATGCAGGAAGGTGACCACATGCTCGGAACGCTTGATGGTAATGCGGTCGTTGTTCTGCAGACGCGCCACCGACTGCATGTCAAAGTTGATGTTGGCCTCGCGACCACCCATGACTTCGATCACGATCTCGCTGGAGTCCGGCACCACGATCGGACGATTCGACAGCGCATGCGGCGCAATCGGCACCATCGCAAACCCTTTGACGCTCGGCTGCAAAATCGGGCCGCCGGCAGACAGCGAATAGGCGGTGGAGCCCGTCGGCGTCGCCACAATCAAACCGTCCGAACGCTGGTTGTACATGAAGTTGCCATCCACTTCGACATGCAGCTCGATCATCCCTGAACCGGAACCGCGCGAAAGCACCACATCATTGAGCGCCAGCGTGTGATGCATGACACTGCCAGCGCGCACGATCACGCCTTCGAGCAGGGAACGGTGCTCCGACACGGCAGAACCGTTAAGCATCTCCTGCAGCATCGGCATCATGCGATCGAGCGAAACGTCAGTCATGAAACCGAGTCGTCCCTGATTGACACCAATCAGCGGCACATCGAATGGTGCAAGCTGACGTGCGATGCCAAGCATGGTGCCGTCGCCACCAACGATGATGGCAGCGTCGGCAGTTTCGCCGATATCACGTAGCGACATCGACTCGAAGCCGGTGATCGAGAAATTCTGGACGGTTTCAGATTCGAACAAAACACGACGGCCGGTCGTGACCAGACATTCGGCAATCTGCAACAACGACTGCGCGGTACCGCCAGCCATATGCTTGCCAAAGATGGCGATGGTCTGGAAACGGGGCAAGGGAGCGGAATGAGGGGTGGGCAACATGATGCAGCAGATTAGACCATAATTTAACTTCTGATTGCACTTCAGCTCGCGCCATTTATTGAATTGCCTGGCCCTCCCGTAACCCATATGCAACGCATGTCGCCAACTTCCATCAAAGCCGTTTTATTCGATCTGGACGACACGTTGTGGCCGCTCGAAGCCGTTATCAAGCGTGCCGAAAGCACGCTGTACGACTGGCTGTCAGTCCATGCGCCCGGCATCACACAACGCTTTACGCAGGACGGCTTGCGCGCATTGCGGGCCGAAATACTGCCAACCGAAGCGCGTTATCGCCATGATTTATGGGCATTGCGACATGCAACGCTGGTTCGCGCATGTGAAGAATGTAATGAAGACAGCGTGCGCATGCTGGAGGCGATGGTCGTGTTTTCTGCAGCGCGCAACGCGGTCACCCCCTTTGATGACGTTGCGCCCGGACTGGCGAATCTGGGCAGGCAGTATCTGATCGGATCGATTTCGAACGGATTTGCCGATCTGGAGGCAATCGGCCTTGCGCATCATTTCAAAACGTCGCTTGCCGCTCATCAATTTGGCGCGGCTAAGCCGGATGCCTCGATTTTTCTTGCTGCCTGTGATGCGCTCCAGGTCGCGCCGCATGAGGCGCTTTATGTGGGTGACGATCCTCATCTCGATGTTGAAGGTGCGCAAAAAGCGGGCTTGCAAGCTGGCTGGATGAACCGTTTCGACCGCCCCTTCCCCGATGGCATCGTGCCGAATGCCCGCTTCACTTCGCTACACGATATCGATCTCTGGTTACAACAGACTGTCTGATTTGCCGCCGCATGGCAGACATTTTGCATTCTGACATTGAGATTTACCGCAATGACGGCATGTTTGCTGTGTTACGGTGTACGCCTGCCCATCTGCTTGCCGTACAGCATTGCGATTCTTTACAATACGGTCACCATGCAACTCGATAATCGCGCCCAAACACTGCTGAAAGCTCTCGTCGAACGCTATATTGCGGACGGGCAGCCGGTAGGTTCGCGCGAACTGTCGCGCATTTCGGGGCTGGACCTCTCGCCAGCGACGATCCGCAACGTCATGGCAGATCTGGAAGAAATGGGCTTTGTTGCCAGTCCGCACACCTCGGCCGGCCGCATTCCGACGCCACGTGGTTACCGCGTTTTTGTCGACACGCTGCTGACGGTACAGTCCATTGATCGCAGTAGCGTCGAGTCGAAATTGCAATCGACCCTGCATACCGGTTCGTCGCAAAAAGTCATTTCCAACGCCGCCCAGATTTTGTCGTCCCTGTCTGAGTTCGCCGGCATCGTGATGACGCCACGTCGCGAATCCGTGTTTCAGCAGATCGATTTCCTGCGTCTGTCGGAAAAGCGCATTTTGCTGGTCATCGTCGGACCAACCGGCGACGTACAAAATCGCCTCTTGTTGACGGAAGTTGATTACACACCTTCGCAACTCATCCATGCAGCCAACTACATCAATCAGAATTACGGTGGATTGAGCTTCGACGACGTCAAGCTGCGCCTGCAAAATGAGCTTCAGCAACTGCGCGACGACATGACGAACCTGATGCAGGTCGCAGTCGAAGCCGGCAGCGATGCCATGAACGACAACAGTGACGACGTGGTGATTTCCGGCGAGCGCAATCTGCTGAGCGTGACCGATCTGTCATCCAACATGGCGTCACTGCGCAAGCTGTTCGATCTGTTCGAGCAAAAAACCAGCCTGATGCAGTTGCTGGATACCTCCAACAAGGCCAGCGGTGTACAGATCTTTATCGGTGGCGAGTCCAATCTGGTGCCGATGGACCACATGAGCGTCGTGACCTCGCCTTATACCGTCAACGGCAAGGTAGTGGGCACGCTGGGCGTGATCGGCCCGACGCGCATGGCCTATGAGCGCGTCATTCCGCTGGTCGACATCACAGCCAAGCTGCTGTCAAACGCGCTAAGTCACTCCAATACCTGACGACTGACATTACCAATAAAAAAGCCACGCTTCCTTTTGAGGGCGTGGCTTTTTTACATGCGGGCTCGCAATCTGCGAACCGAAGCAATTACTTCTTGGCTGCTTTCTGGCAAGCCTTGCAATGGCCGTACAGCGCAAGCGCGTGGTCAGCGATCTCAAAACCGTATTGTTTGGCGATGCTTTCCTGACGTTTTTCGATTTCTTCGTCGTAAAACTCTTCGACCTTGCCGCAATCGAGGCAGACCAAGTGATCGTGGTGCGAACCTTCGTTGAGTTCGAACACGGCCTTGCCGGTTTCGAAGTGGTTACGCTGCAGAATGCCTGCTTGTTCGAACTGGGTCAGCACGCGGTAAACGGTTGCAAGGCCGACGTCGAGATTATCGGCGAGCAGCATCTTGTAGACGTCTTCGGCGCTCAGATGGCGCACTTTGGCGTTCTGGAAGATATCGAGGATCTTCAGACGGGGCAGCGTCGCCTTGAGGCCGCTGGCTTTGAGTTCGGATGGATTGTTGGGCATGTTCTTGATCATAAATAGGATATCTGCCTTATCATATAGCGTTTTCATACAATTGCTCAACCGCCCGAGATTCCTTATGCAAATCCTGCCTTTCCGATCCGGCCGTTCGCCGGCTGTTGTCAGCGCACTGTGCCTGGCACTGGCCGCCCTCGTTACCGGCTGTGCTTCCAAAAAGAATCCCTTGATGGAAGACAGCGCGCCTGCCGTGCAAGCCGCCAAGCCGGCCGATGCATCAAAAACGGAAAGCGATGCCAAGGCAGCAACTGCCGGTGGTGGCGTCCAGACCATTCAGCAAAAGCGTTTCCTCGGCTTTTTGCGCCCTTATCGTCCGGACATTCAGCAAGGCAACTTCGTTTCACAAGAAATGGTGGCGCAGCTGAAACCAGGCATGAGCCGCGATCAGGTGGTATTTCTGCTCGGCACGCCGTTGCTGACCGACATGTTCCATGCGGATCGCTGGGATTACTCGTTCCGCCTGCAAAAAGGCAATGGCGAAATCACGACCAGCCATGTGACGGTGTACTTCAAGGATAGTGTGGTATCGAATTTTGAAGGCGGCAACGATCTGCCGACCGAACAGGACTACCTTGAACGTATCGCCGACAAGGCCAAGAAAAAATAATCTGATAGTGCATTCATGACTCAATTGAAAATTGCCGTGGCCGGCGCATCCGGCCGCATGGGCCAGATGCTGGTCGACGCCATTCAGGCTGCGCCGGATACCACGCTGGCCGGTGCCATCGATATTCCATCATCGCCCGCCATCGGCACCGATGCAGCAGCCTTTCTCGGCAAGCCTGCCGGCGTCGCCATCGAATCCGATCTGGACAAAGGTTTGGCCAATGCCGATTTCCTGATCGACTTCACACGCCCGGAAGGCACGCTGACGCACCTCGAGTACTGTGCCGCACATGGCATCAAAGTGATCATTGGCACTACCGGCTTTGACGCTGCTGGCAAGGCAGCGATTGCCAAAGCCGCTGAAAAGACTGCCATCGTCTTCGCACCGAACATGAGTGTCGGCGTCAATGTCACGATGAAACTGCTGGAAATGGCGGCAAAGAATTTCTCGGAAGGCTACGACATCGAGATCATCGAGGCCCATCATCGCCACAAGGTCGATGCGCCTTCTGGTACCGCAATCAAGATGGGCGAAGTGATCGCTGATGCACTCGGCAAGGATTTGAACGACGTTGCGGTATGGGCGCGCGAAGGCGTGACTGGCGCCCGCGATCCATCCTCGATCGGCTTTGCAACCGTACGTGGCGGCGACATCATCGGCGACCATACCGTGCTGTTTGCCGGCATTGGCGAGCGTATCGAAATTTCGCACAAGTCTTCCAGCCGCGTGTCCTACGCCACCGGCAGCCTGCGCGCCGCCCGTTTCTTGGCGGACAAGCAAACCGGCCTCTACGACATGCAGGATGTGCTCGGCCTGCGTTAAGTCATTGCGCAAACACGGCTGTCGCCCGAAGCAGGGGACCAACATGGTCCAGCTTTGTGGCGATCGCATCAACAAAAGCGAGCAACACAGCGAGTAAATGATGGCCAGCGTAGAACTTGAGGGCAAGACCATTATTGACTGGCCCACCTTTCATCAGGCGTGCAAGAGCGCGTTCGGCTTTCCCGATTTTTACGGCGACAACATGGATGCCTGGGTCGATTGCATGAGCTATCTGCGCGACGACGAAGGCATGACTCGGTTCAAGTTGCAGGAAAATGAAGTGCTGACCATCACCATCCTCAATACGGCCGCTTTGCGTACCGCTGCGCCCGACATTCTCGACGATCTGCAATTCTGCATCGAGGCCATCAACGATCGCTATACCGACTACGGCGAAAAGGCCGCTCTGGCACTCAAACTGGCCTAAAGGCTGCTTCTCGCCCTATCGCGTCCCGCTCTACCCTGCAGCAACCTGTCATCGGCAGAGGCGAACCGTTATAATCATGCCTTTGGCACTTTTGCTATTTTTTCGCCCCCTTTCCACTCATTTCATTGGCTTCATCCGTCATGCAAGATAAATACAGCCCAGCCGACGTAGAAAAATCGGCGCACGACCATTGGCAATCCATCGACGCCTACAAGGCTGTCGAAAACGCCAAGGACAAGAACGGCAAAGACAAGAAAAAATTCTACGCATGCTCGATGCTGCCGTATCCATCCGGCAAGCTGCACATGGGCCACGTGCGCAACTACACGATCAATGACGTGATGTATCGTCACCTGCGCATGAGCGGTTACAACGTGCTGATGCCGATGGGTTGGGATGCGTTCGGCATGCCGGCAGAAAATGCCGCGATGCAGAACAATGTGCCGCCGGCGCAATGGACTTACTCAAATATCGAGTACATGAAGACGCAAATGGCGTCCATGGGTCTGGCAATCGACTGGTCGCGCGAAATGACGGCGTGCAAGCCCGAGTACTACAAATGGAACCAGTGGATGTTCCTGAAGATGCTCGAAAAAGGCATCATCTACAAGAAGACGGGTACCGTGAACTGGGACCCGATCGATCAAACCGTGCTGGCCAACGAGCAGGTCATCGATGGACGCGGCTGGCGTTCCGGCGCGCTGATCGAAAAGCGTGAAATCCCGATGTACTACGCGCGCATCACCGATTACGCCGAAGAACTGCTGGATCACGTCGACAACAAGCTGCCGGGCTGGCCTGAGCGCGTTCGCATCATGCAATCCAACTGGATTGGCAAATCGACCGGCGTACGTTTCGCTTTCCCGCATGAAATCGAGGAAGACGGCAAGCTCATCAACGATGGCAAGCTGTGGGTCTTCACCACGCGTGCCGACACGATCAAGGGCGTGACTTTCTGTGCAGTGGCACCGGAGCATGCGCTGGCAACCTTCGCCGCCAAATCGAATCCGGAACTGGCTGACTTCATCGCCGAATGCAAACTGGGTAGCGTCATTGAAGCCGATATGGCAACGATGGAAAAGAAAGGCATGCCAACCGGCCTGTTCGTCAAACATCCGCTGACCGGCGCGCTGGTCGAAGTCTGGGTCGGTAATTATGTGCTGATCACCTATGGTGATGGCGCAGTGATGGGCGTGCCAGCACATGACGAACGCGATTTCGCTTTTGCAAAAAAATACGTATTGCCGATTCACCAGGTTATCGATTTTGAAGGCAAGACCTTCTCTGAGGCGTCGTGGCACGATTGGTATGGCGACAAGGAAAATGGTCGCTGCATCAATTCCGGCAAATATGACGGCCTGAATTATCAGCAAGCCGTCGATGCCATCGCTGCCGATCTGGAAGCAATGGGTCTCGGCGAAAAGAAAATCACCTATCGTCTGCGCGACTGGGGCATCTCGCGCCAGCGTTACTGGGGCACACCGATCCCGATGATCAACTGCGCGGACTGCGGTTCCGTACCAGTGCCGGAAAAAGATCTGCCCGTTGTACTGCCTGAAGATTGCGTACCCGACGGTAGCGGCAATCCGCTCAACAAGCACGAAGCTTTCCTCAAGTGCGACTGTCCGCAATGCGGCAAACCGGCTCGTCGCGAGACCGACACCATGGATACCTTCGTCGATTCGTCGTGGTACTTCATGCGCTATTGCTCGCCCGGCTCAAACGACGCCATGGTCGATGCACGCAACGATTACTGGATGCCGATGGACCAGTACATCGGCGGCATCGAACACGCCGTGCTGCATTTGCTGTATGCGCGTTTCTGGACCAAGGTCATGCGCGACTTCGGCTTGGTCAAGTTCGATGAGCCTTTCACCAACCTGCTCACGCAAGGCATGGTGCTCAACGAAACCTATTATCGCGAAGACGCCAGCGGCAAGAAGACCTGGTTCAATCCAGCCGATGTGGAGCTGACGTTTGACGACAAGGGGCGTCCACACTCAGCGATTTTGACCAGCGACAAGCAGCCGGTTGAAATCGGCGGCACGGAAAAAATGTCGAAGTCCAAGAACAACGGCATTGATCCACAAGCACAGATCGAGCAGTACGGCGCCGACACGGCACGTCTGTTCACCATGTTTGCCGCACCACCGGAACAAACGCTGGAATGGTCGGGCACAGGCGTGGAAGGTGCCAACCGCTTCCTGCGCCGCCTTTGGGATTTCCCTCAAACTCAAGGAATCACCGATCACATTGAGTTCAAAAACTCCTCTGGTTTTACTCTCATCAAGAGAGAAAACGCAGATAAAGAAGTTTGGGAAATTCAACGTGAAATACATCTGACTCTGGGCCAAATTAACGCTGATTACAAACGGATTCAATACAACACCGTTGTTTCAGGCTGCATGAAGATACTTAACGCTCTAGATCGATTGGCGAAAGCGAATGTAACTACGGTTAATACCAAATCATTCGTGATGGAACAAGGGTTGGGTATCCTGCTCAGAACGATTTATCCGATCTGCCCTCACATCGCCCACGTTATGTGGGAAAGATACGGTTTTTCAAAAGTACACGGCGACATTCTCGACGCACCTTGGCCGCAGGTCGATGCTGCTGCGCTGGAGCAAGCTGAAATCGAGTTGATGATCCAGATCAACGGCAAACTGCGCGGCAGCATCGTCGTTGCCAAGGACGCAGACAAGGCCACCATTGAGGCAGCGGCGTTGGCCAACGAAGGTGTGCAGAAATTCCTCGAAGGCACGCCGAAGAAGATCATTGTCGTACCTGGCAAGCTGGTCAATATCGTTGCCTGATTATTTTTTGCTTGATTATTGGTTGCCTGATCCAGGCATGACGTTCATTCAAACGCAGGATTCAAGATGCTGAAAAATCGCCGCCTTCTCTGTCTCGCACTGGGCTCCACCGTGCTGCTGTCTGCTTGCGGCTTCAAGATGCGCGGCTCCTTGCTGGGCGATGAATTGCCATTCAAGACCCTGTATCTGGAGATTCCACAGAATTCGACGCTGGGTGTTGAGCTGCGTCGCAACATTCGCGGCAGCGGTGAAGTTCAACTCAAGGAAATTCGCGAAGAAGCGGAAGCGATCCTGGACATCACCAACGAGACACGCGAAAAAGTCATCCTGTCACTCAATAGCCAAGGCCGTGTACGTGAATTTGCGCTCTACTATCGCGTCACGATTCGTGTACGCGACAACAAGAATGCCGAACTGCTGGCGCCAACGCAGATTTCGCTCAAGCGCGACATGACTTATAACGAAAATCAGGTGCTGGCGAAGGAAGCCGAGGAAGTCATGTTGTACAAGGACATGCAGTCCGATCTCGTACAGCAGATTCTGCGTCGCGTCTCATCGATCAAACGCATCACCACCGCAGCACCAGCGCAGTAATCCGCCATGCAACTACGGCCTGACGCCCTCGATTCGCATCTGGCGAAACCGCTGGCGGGCCTGTACGTCATTACCAGCGATGAACATCTGCTCGCACTGGAAGCTGCCGACAAGATCCGCAAGACGGCACGTGCACAAGGGCTGAGCGAGCGTGAAGTATTGGTGGTCGATCGCAGTTTCAAGTGGGGCGAGCTTCTCGCCGCCAACCAATCGCAATCACTGTTCGGCGACCGCAAACTGATCGAGTTACGCATCCCGACCGGCAAGCCCGGCAAGGATGGTGGCAAGGCACTGCAGGACTACGCAGCCTCGCTCAGTCCGGATAACGTCACGCTGATTACCTTACCCAAACTCGACTGGCAAACGCAAAAAGCCGCTTGGGTGAGCAGCTTGCAATCGGCCAGTGTCTATATCGACATCCCGCTGATCGAACGCTCTCAACTGCCTGCATGGCTAGGCGCGCGTCTGGCAGCACAAAAACAGAGTGCCAGTCGTGAATGCCTGGACTTCATCGCAGATCGCGTCGAAGGCAATCTGCTGGCGGCGCATCAGGAAGTGCGGAAATTGGCGTTGTTGTATCCCGAAGGACAACTCAGCTTCGAACAGATTCATGATGCCGTACTGAACGTGGCACGTTACGACGTCTTCAAGCTCAATGAAGCCATGCTGAATGGCGATGCCGCCCGGTTGGTGCGCATGCTGGAAGGTTTGAAGGGCGAAGGCGAAGCACTGCCACTCGTACTGTGGGCGGTGGCGGAAGAAATTCGCACGCTTCTGAAACTAAAGGCTGGCGTGGCGCAGGGACGACCGCTGCAGCAACTCATGAAGGAAGCCCGCATCTGGGGACCACGCGAGCGCCTGATGGAACCCGCCCTGCGCCGCCTGAAACTTGCCACACTGGAAGGCGCCCTGCAGGAAGCCGCGCAAATCGATAAGATGGTGAAAGGTTTACGCGCCAAGGCATTTAGCGGCGATGCATGGGATGCGATGCTGCAGCTGGGATTGAAGATTGCACGCGGCTAGCGCGCTGGTGCCACAAACGCTCCTGCAATCGCTCTCGTTTCCCGCACAATCAGCCCCATTTATCATTTGAGCAGTAACCGAATCACTTGTCAGACCAACCATTGTTATGACCATGGACATCAAGCAATACATGAAGGAAATCGGCGAGCGCGCCCGCAAGGCATCGCACGCCATGGCCAAGGCCGACAGCGCAGCCAAGAACAAGGCCCTGCTGCTGATCGCTGCCGCCATCCGTCGCGACGCCGATGCGCTGCGCGCTGCCAATAAGCTGGATCTGGACGCCGCGCGTGCCAACGGCCTGGAACCAGCGATGCTGGACCGCCTGACGCTATCCGACAAAGCTATCGCCACCATGGCAGAAGGCCTGGAGCAAATCGTCGCCCTGCCCGATCCAATCGGCGAAATCTCCAATATGAAAGTTCGCCCGACCGGCATCCAGATCGGGCAGATGCGTGTGCCGCTGGGCGTCATCGGCATCATTTACGAAGCACGTCCCAACGTCACGGTTGATGCGGCTGGCCTGTGTATCAAGAGCGGCAACGCCACCATTCTGCGTGGCGGCTCGGAAGCGATTCACTGCAATCAGGCGCTCGCCAAACTCGTCAAGGAAGGCCTGGCTGGTGCCGGCCTGCCTGAAGAAGCCGTGCAGGTCGTCGAGACAACCGATCGCGCCGCCGTAGGCGAGCTGATCACCATGCCGCAATATGTGGACGTCATCGTGCCACGCGGTGGCAAGGGCCTGATCGCCCGTCTGATGCAGGAAGCAACCGTACCGATGATCAAGCATCTCGACGGGATCTGTCACGTCTACATCGATGACAAGGCTGATGCCAAAAAGGCTCTCGACGTTGCCTTCAATGCAAAATGCCATCGCTACGGCACCTGCAACACGATGGAAACCTTGCTGGTTTCCCGCGCGATTGCACCAAGTGTGCTGCCTGAACTGGCCAAGTTGTATGCATCCAAGGATGTCGAACTGCGCTGCGACGATGAAGCCAAGGCGATTCTGCAAGGCTATGCACACCTGGCATCCGCCACGGAAGAAGACTGGTCGACCGAATATCTGGCGCCGATCCTTTCGATCAAGACGGTTGCCGATGTTGATGAAGCGATTGCGCATATCAACAAATATTCGTCCAAGCACACGGACGCCATCATCACCGAAGATTATTCTAAGGCGATGCAATTCCTGCGTGAAGTCGACTCCGCATCGGTGATGGTCAATGCCTCGACGCGCTTTGCGGATGGATTTGAATATGGACTCGGCGCCGAGATCGGCATCTCCAACGACAAACTGCATGCACGCGGCCCAGTTGGGCTGGAAGGACTGACGTCGCTCAAATACGTCGTCTTTGGGCATGGAGAAGTACGTGCATAAAATTGCACAAACAGCCATGCAACGGCGTGTTGCCTTGCAAGGCAACACCGTTCCGCAGGCACGGTGCGATGCACCGCGAATTCCCTGCTACACCATGGAGAAATTCGTGCATAAGGCATGCAATGGCGTGTTGCATTGCAAGGCAACACCGATGCGATCTGCATCAAAACAGGAAAGCTAGCCATGCTGTGGATCAAGGCGCTGCATATCGTCTTCATTGCCTCCTGGTTTGCCGGCCTGTTCTACCTGCCACGTATCTTTGTCAATCTGGCGATGGAAACCGACGTCAATGCGACCACCCGCTTGTTGCTGATGGCGCGCAAGCTGTATCGCTTCACGACGATTCTGGCGATACCTGCGATCGTTACCGGGCTATGGCTGTGGAGTTATGGCTTTACCGGTGGCTGGCTGCACGCAAAATTGACACTGGTGTTGCTGGTCATCGGCTATCACCACGCCTGCGGATCGTTGCTGAAAAAATTTGAAAATGGTGTCAATCGCCGCAGCCATAAATGGTATCGCTGGTTCAACGAAGTCCCGGTCATTCTGATGCTGGTGATCGTGATTCTGGTCGTGGTCAAACCATTTTGAGTGGCAGTGCAAGGAACGGTAATGGCCAAGATCTGTGAGTATTACTTTGCACCGCAATCGCCATGGTCGTATCTCGGGCACGCGCGGCTGATCGAAATCGCACGGCAGTACGACGTGCAGATTGAAATGAAACCCATCGATCTGTCACAGTTGTATAACGCTGCCGACGGTCTTCCGCTTGCAAAACGGCCACCGCAACGTCAAGCCTATCGCCTGATCGAACTCAAGCGCTGGAGCGAACATCTTGGTGTGGCGCTGAATCCGCAACCCAAGTTTCCCCCGCTATCCGGCGACGCTGCAGCGAGGTTGCTCATTGCCGCCAAATTCGCCCATGGCACCGATGCGGCCATGGCATTGACCGGTCACATCATGCAGGCATTCTGGACGGCAGATCGCAACATCATGGATGAAAGCACATTGATCGCGCTGACCAATGAAGCAGGCCACGATGGTGCAGCACTAGCCAAGGCAGCTGACACGCCTGGCGTACAGAGTGAATATGAACGCTTCACCGCCGAGGCAATCGCTGCCAATGTCTTCGGAGTGCCATGGTATGTGGTTGATGGCGAGCCGTTCTGGGGACAGGACAGGCTGGCATTTGTCGAAGCCGCATTCAAAAAATAAGCGCGCTGCGACCGATACCGAAAGATGCACGTACAAAGATGGACGCATTCACTGAGTAACACTGCAATAACCGAACACCGCAACAACCAACACGCCGATTGTCATCAGGATGACCGGCTTCACTTTTAACAACGGACAAAGGGTTCCCCGCACATGACCACCTCTCATTCTTTCTTTTGCCCATGCCCGCGCGGCATGGAGGCAGCACTTGCCGAAGAGCTCAACGAAATCGCTCAACTCGGCGTCAGCGCCGGCGGCAAGCTCAAGGTACACAATCAGGTTCCGGGTGGCGTGCATTGCTCGGGCACGCTGGAAGATGCAATGCGGATGAACCTGCATTCGCGCATTGCTTCACGCGTGCTGATGCGCATGGCGCACTCTGGCTACATCAACGAAAACGACATTTACGACCGTACGCTTGAACAGCCGTGGGAAGACTGGTTTGGCATTCACCACACGATCCGTATCGATGTGACTGCTATCAAGTCACCGTTGCGCAGCCTTGAATTCACTACGCTGAAAATCAAGGATGGCATCTGCGATCGTTTCCGTGATCTGTGCGGCAAGCGCCCTTCTGTCGACACGCGTACACCCGACATGCGCATTGTCGGTTTCCTCGATGCCAACAACTTCACGCTGTATCTCGATACCTCGGGCGAAGCACTGTTCAAGCGCGGCTGGCGTCTGGATACGGGCGATGCGCCATTGCGTGAAAATCTTGCAGCGGGTCTGTTGCGCGTGGCCGGCTGGAAGCCTGGCATTCCACTGGTTGATCCAATGTGCGGCTCGGGCACCATCCTGGCGGAGGCTGCACAGATGGTCGCCGGCATTCCACCTGGACTGCATCGTGATTTCGCCTTCGAAAAATTCAATGATGCCAATCAGGCGGCATGGCAGGCCATCAAGGGCAGCGTCAAACTCAATCCGTTGCCAACCGAGCCGACCATTTTTGGCAGCGATATTTCAGGCGACATGGTCAGCATGACCCGCAGCAATTTGAACAAAGCCGGTATCCGTTTTGACGTACCGCTCAAGCAGATTGAAGCGCAGGAAATCAAGGCACCGACGGCAACGCCCGGCATTCTGCTGACCAACCCGCCTTATGGTGAGCGGATTGGCGTGCGCGGCGACAAGACGCTGGCCGACGACGAACTGGCCAAGGAATTCTTCAGTGATTTCAGCGGCACACTCAAGCAACGTTTTGCCGGCTGGTCCGTATTTTTGTTCACTGCCGATCTTGGCGTGCCAAAAATGTTGCGTTTAAAGGAAGCGCGCAAGACGCCATTCTTCAATGGTGCGCTGGAATGTCGTCTGTTCCGTTTCGACATGGTGGCCGGCTTCAATCGTCGCGAGCAAGCCAAACCCAAGGATGCACCAGCCGAGTAAATACGGAAGATAAACAGGGCCGGATGCGACTCTGTTTTCTTCTTTGCAACAATTAGATTCCGTTATTTCCATTCAGGGTGAGCAACCGAACTGTCGATCAGGCAGTCCGGGGCTACCCTGATTTTTTCTTTTCAGGAGAATCAGCATGACGCACTTTCCTCCTTTGAAAGACGCCTCCCTGCTCCGCTCACAGGCCTACATCGACGGCCAGTGGATCGATGGCGAACAGCGCATGCAGGTCGTCAATCCTGCCGACAATCAAAGTGTCGGCAGCGTGCCAAACCTCTCCACAAGTGAAACCGAACGGGCGATCGCTGCAGCACAGGCCGCCTTCCCTGCATGGTCTGCAAAGACTGGCAAGGAGCGCGCTGTACTGATGCGCAAATGGTTCGATCTGATGATCGCCAACACCGATGACCTGGCCGCATTGATGACGGCAGAACAGGGCAAGCCGCTGATCGAATCGAAAGGCGAAGTCGCTTATGGCGCCAGTTTCATCGAATGGTTTGCCGAAGAAGCCAAACGTGTAAATGGCGATGTGCTGGCATCCACCTGGACCAATCGTCGTACCGTTGTCATCAAGCAACCGGTCGGTGTCTGTGCTGCCATCACACCGTGGAATTTCCCGATCTCGATGATTACGCGCAAGATCGCGCCTGCCGTCGCTGTCGGTTGCACCATCATCATTAAACCGGCGGAGCAGACGCCTCTCTCCGCGCTTGCATTGGCCGAGCTTGCACATCGCGCCGGCATTCCGCGCGGCGTCATCAATGTCGTCACTGCCGATGCCGACAATTCGATCGCCGTCGGCAAGGCGCTGTGCGCCAGTCCTGTCGTGCGTCATCTTTCCTTCACCGGTTCCACACCGGTCGGACGCATTCTGATGGAACAATGCGCACCGACGGTCAAACGCATCGGCCTTGAGCTGGGCGGCCATGCGCCGTTCATCGTGTTCGAGGATGCCGATCTGGATGCGGCCGTGAAAGGTGCGCTGGCGTCCAAGTATCGCAATGCCGGTCAGACCTGCGTTTGCACCAATCGCTTCTACGCACATACGTCGATCTACGATGCGTTCGTACGCAAACTGGCGGAAGGTGCTGCCAAGATCAAAGTCGGCAATGGCTTTAATCAGGGCGTGATGCAAGGACCGTTGATTGACGATGCGGCAGTCAAGAAAGTCGAGCAGCATGTCAGCGACGCCATCGCCAAAGGTGCACGACTGTTGACAGGCGGTCGCCTGCATCCGGAACTGGGCGGACGTTTTTACGAACCGACCGTGTTGGCCGATGCGCAAAAAGGCATGACGATCATGACCGAAGAAACCTTTGGCCCTGTCTCGGCCGTGGCACGCTTTTCCAGCGATGAAGAGGTGATTGCTGCGGCCAATGACAGTGAGTTTGGTCTGGCCAGTTATTTCTACTCGCGCGACATCGGCCGTGTATGGCGTGTTGCAGAACGACTGCAATACGGCATGGTCGGCATCAACACCGGTGCCATCTCCAATGAAGTCGCGCCATTTGGCGGCGTCAAGCAATCCGGCCTCGGGCGTGAAGGTTCCAAGTACGGCATGGATGAATATCTCGACATCAAATATCTGTGCATGGGCGGCATCGAGTGACAGCTCATGGAGTAACAAGTCATGTCTGATCCCAAAACCGTCAAGGATGAGCCACCGCTCGCCTTGGTGATCAGCAGCAGTGCGCTGGCCGTCATGCTGGCGTTGCTGGCCATGCTCGGCCCGTTCTCGATCGATACCTATCTGCCCGCGTTTCCGGCAATTCAGCAATCGCTCGGCGCCACCGCCATCGAAGTCCAGCAGACGCTGACTGTCTACATGTTCTCGTTCGCCATCATGATCCTGTGGCATGGTGCCCTCTCGGATTCATTTGGACGCCGCAATATCATCCTGGTTTCGTTGGCTATCTTTGCAGCCGCCACAGTCGGCTGTGCCGTTGCAGACAGCATTGAGCATCTATGGATCTTCCGCATGCTGCAAGGCGTCTCTGCTGGCGCTGGTGTCGTCATCGGCCGTGCGATCATCCGCGACTTGTATGAAGGCGCTGCAGCGGCACGGTTGCTGTCTCTGGTGACCATGATATTTTCGATTGCCCCCGCAATCGCACCCATCATCGGGGGCTGGATCGTCAAACACCTGGACTGGCGCGCCATCTTCATCACGCTGGTTGTCTACTCAATTTTGTTGCTCGTCTATTGCTGGCAGCGTCTGCCTGAGTCGCTGCCAACGACGCGGCGCCAGTCTTTCAATCCGGGAAATCTCTATCGTAGTTATCGCAGTGTGTTCAGTTCGGTTTCATTCCACCTCATCGGCGGGACCGTCGCTTTCAACTTCTCCGGCATGTTTTTGTACGTGGCCGCCGCACCTGTATTTTTAGTCGAGCATTTGAAACTGGGGCCCGACCAATTCGGCTGGCAGTTCATTCCGACCGTGGCCGGTATCTTCTGCGGCGCACTGATGGCCAACCGCTTATCCGGAAAAATTGCACTCGGACGTCAGGTCGCAATCGGCTTTTGTTTGCTGGTTGGTGCGGCACTCTTCAATGTCGTATATCACCTGTTCTTTTTGCCAGCTCTGCCGTGGTCGGTCGCTCCGCTATTCTTTTATACCTTTGGTATGTCAGTTGTTGCTCCCGTGGCGACGCTACTGGTACTGGATCTTTTCCCTACGATTCGTGGCATCGTGGCCTCTTGCCAGTCTTTTACGCAAACACTGCTAGGCGCGCTCGTTGCCGGTGCGATCGCACCGATTCTTTCTCATTCTCCGGTTGCCCTGGCGCTGGGTCAGCTCGCCTTCACTGGCATCGCGCTTGCTTTATGGAGCTGTAGCCGCCGGTATCTGCGTCAACGCGAACGCAGGCTGGCAAAGCCGTTTAACAACATCGAGTAACGACGATCTTGAACCTGACCGTCGACATTTGATAAATTAGCTGCGGTCGGTCATGTTCGTTGTTCCTGCCATGGCCATTCGTAGTGAATCAGAATTCAGGTAAAAGACATGGTGCATGATTTCAGTTCAGCCACCAAGGCAACCCTTCAGCATTTACGCGAAAGTTTTGGCTTCGGTCTGTGGATGGTCACTCGCACGGAAGGTGACGACTGGATCGTTCTGGACGTACATGATGGACATTACGGCACCAGACCTGGTGCCGTTCTCAAATGGTCGGATTCGTTCTGCACGCACATGGTGCGAGGGAACGGCCCGCGCATCGCGCCAATCGTTGACGATGTGAAAACTTACCGCGACACCCCCATTGCCAGTCGGTTAAAAATCGGCGCATATGTCGGCGTTCCTCTTACACGCGCAGACGGTTCGCTTTTCGGCACGCTGTGCGCCATCGATCCGGAACCGCAGTCTGACGACATTCGCCAGGCGCAAAAAAGTATTGAACTGATGGCCGATTTGTTGAGCAGCCTCTTGCATACCGAACTGGCACTCGCCGACACAACGCGGCGCTCCGAACGTGCAGAGGCCGAAGCAGCACGCGACGGCCTGACATCGCTGTACAACCGCCGCGGCTGGGATCAACTGCTGGATCGGGAAGAAGACCGCTCACGACGTTATGGCAATCCAGCCGTGGTCATCATGATCGATCTGGACGATCTGAAAACCGTCAACGATACGCAAGGCCACGAAGCAGGTGACAGACTGATCAAAATGACGGCAGACACGATGCGGCGCGTCACGCGACAGAACGATATTCTTGCCCGACTGGGTGGCGACGAATTTGCGATTCTCGGTATCGAGTGCAATCCTGAAGGCACGGAAAAATTCGTCAAACGTCTGCGTGCCGGCCTGAGCGCGGCAGGCATCAAGGCATCCCTCGGTTATGCCAACCGCCATCCGGAAACCGGATTACGAGTCGCCGCGCGAGAAGCCGATACACGCATGTACGCAGAGAAGCGACAACGTCGTGCGATTGGAATCAACGCTGCATAAATTTGCGCAGCGATCATCGTGTTGATCGAGGTTTCTCTATATCAGAATAAAAAAGCCAGGCATGCCTGGCTTTTTTATTTGCTACACCGCTAGCGCACGACCATCGCTGCGCGGATCGTGTGCGCCGGAGAATCGCTTCCCCGATGCATCAATCACGATGGCACCCGGATGCCCGGATAAGGGACTGTGCGCCGGCAACGGGCTCAATTCATGCCCGCGCCGGGTCAACTCGGCAAATACGCTCTCGCCCGCATCCTGCTCGAGCTTCAGCGTATCGCGCGCATCCGAAAACGTCTTGCCCAGCAAGAAGCGCGGCTTGGCCAATGCCGTGTAGGGATCGAGTCCGTAGTCGATCATGCGCGTCAGGATGGCCGTCAAGGTTTGCGGCTGGCCATCTGCTCCCTGCGTACCGTACAAGATACGCGGCTTGCCGCCTTGCATGTACATGCCGGGATTGAGCGTATGGAAGGGCCGTTTGCCCGGTTGCAGCACATTAGGATGCCCAGCTTGCAGACTGAATGAAGCGCCCCGGTTATGCCAGAGGATGCCCGTATCGCCCGCCATCACGCCGCTACCCCAATCGAAATAAACCGTTTGCAGCATGGACACCGCATTGCCTTGCGCGTCGGCAGCACCGATATACACTGTGTCACCGATCCGGAACACATGCGGCCATGCCAGTGCCTTTTGCATGTTGATCGCCTTTGCACGATT
>Ga0308164_10002365_pt1 | contig 19034 bp, 16 predicted proteins | sample PhyTR2_FD_201031 | JGI IMG/M metagenome (GOLD analysis project Ga0308164, IMG submission 201031) | Phyllosphere microbial communities from UC Gill Tract Community Farm, Albany, California, United States - DLSLT.R2 | ecosystem: Host-associated > Plants > Phyllosphere > Unclassified | place: USA... | reverse complement strand
ATCGATCAAGCGTAGACAATAGCTACACGGTGGGTGGCTTCAATCAGAAAGACAAAGTACAGGAATTTCGTCTCAACTATGCTGATGGTCCATGGAAAGCAGTCGCCGGTATTTACCTCAGCGAATTCAATAATAAAGCCAATGCAGATTTTGATCTGAGCGCCAGTCTCGGCACGATGTTCCGTACCAGTGGTGGCAGCAAGATCGATAACAAGGCCGCCTTTGGTGAGGTCAACTATCGCATGGGGGATGTGACCTGGATCGCCGGTGGTCGCTCGGAGCATCAGGAGCAACGCTACCAGTCCACCTTCTCTGCCGTTGTACTGGGCACGACCCAGAGCTCGGATCGCACCAGCAAGAGCAGCGCCTTCCTGCCCAAGCTCGGCGCGCAGTGGCATCTGTCCGAACAGGAAAACATCGGTCTGGTCTGGCAGCGCGGCTATCGTGCTGGTGGCTTGGGATCGGCGATTGATGGACTGACAGTTTTTGCGCCTGTTCCCTACGACTACCGTTATGAACCGGAAAAAACCAGCAACACCGAATTGTCCTATCGCTTTATCAGTGCCGACAAGCGCTGGACCGTGGCTGCCAATGTGTTTTATACCAACTGGAAAGATCAGCAGATCGAGACCATGGTTGATTCGCCAAGCCCATTCTCCGGCATCATCGAGAATGCAGGTCGATCCAGCGTGAAGGGCGCCGAGCTCGAGGTGATGGGTGCCGTCAACAGTAACTGGAATGCATTTGCTTCGGTCGGCTATGTGGCAACCAAGTTCAAGGAGTTCGTGACGGCCGAGGGCAATGATCTGGCTGGCAGCGTGTTCCCGCAAGCACCGAAGTGGAGCGCCGCAGTTGGCGCAAACTGGAAGCAGGGCCCGTGGTTTGCCGGTGGCGATGTGAAGTACACCGGTAGCGCATTGTCCGGTAGCGTGCTGACAGGCGGTCAGGCGGAAACTATGTCGACCTATACCGTGCTCAATTTGCGTGGTGGTTACAGCTGGGGCCAATCACGACTCACCCTGCTGGTCGACAATGTGAGCGATGAAAAGTACTTCCTCTTCCGTAATACGGCACAGAATGCGGCCACGATCGGCAGACCGCGCACCGTGTCGCTCGTCTATGACTACAGGTTCTGAGCTTTGATCAGGGAAGCGCATAGCGTGCGGCAAAGCGTCGACCGCCTGTAAGTATGTGGGCGACGCTTTATCTCGTGCTTGCACTGGCTTCGGCGAGTGCTTTTTATTTAAGCAGTCGGCATCAGCGGCTTTGTGTTGTGAGATGGCCGCGCCGATTGCGGTCGATCGCCTGGGTATTGCTCGTCTTGGCGTGGGCGGCGGCTGAGCAGGCGTTAGGGTTATGGGGCGGTGGCTTTGCCATGCTGACGGCGTTCATGTTAACCCTTGTTGTTTTGCCTTATCTCGATGCATGGCGCAGCGTCCGGCAATCCAAAGGTGCGAAGCACGAGGAGTCACGCCCTGTTGGCTAAGGCGCTGGCTGCAGCGCTGCTGGGCCTGCCGTTGACGACCGCCGTGATTGGCTTGCTCACGCTGAGTTGGCCCGGTCGACCAGAGATCATCACCTTGCCGTGGCTGCTGCTGTCCTTTCCGCTCTGGATCGGCATCATGTCGCTTTGCTTCGTTGCCCGTAGCGGTGCACGTGCGTGGATGTGGATGGGTGGTGCGACCGTGATTGGGTACGGTTTGCTGCATGCTCTGAAAACGGTGGGCTGGATCGCCGTCACTTCATGAAATTCAAGTCCACGACATTACGCAGCTTTCTCGCGCTGCACACCTGGGTGGGTCTGGCCTCCGGACTGTTGCTGTTCATTGCCTTCTACGCGGGGTCCATTTCTGTCTTCACACATGAGCTCGATGGCTGGCGTCGACCTGCGGGTGATGTTTCCCACAGCGAGAAGATTGCACGTGCACAGGTACTGCTGGATCAGACTCGAGCTGCGCATCCGGATTCACACGACTTTACCTTGCGTCTGGAACCGGCTAATCCTGAGTTGTATTGGTCTAGCGAAGATTACACCGAGCGCCGCCGCTACCTGCTTGACGCCACCGGACAGCAACTGACGCAGGGCGCAGCACACGGCAGCTTTATTCAGTTGATTTACGAGCTGCATTACACGGCCGGGCTGCCTGCACCGTGGGGTACCTACTTGTTTGGTATTGCCTGCATACTGTACGGCCTAGCACTGGTGAGTGGCATCGTCATTTATGCGCCCGTATTGCTGAAGGATCTGTTTGCGCTGCGCGTTGGACGCAATCTCAAACGTTTGTGGCAAGACGCGCACAATGTCGTTGGTCTGCTTTCGCTGCCTTTTCACGTGATCTTTGCCTGGAGCGGTGCAGTGCTCACTATTGGCTATATCATGCTGGCGCCTTTCCAGTTCCTTGTTTTTGAGGGACAACTGATGCAGCGCATCGAATCCGACCTTGAGACTGCGCATATCGAGCCGGCCGAGGTACGTAAGCCACTGTTGCCACTGGCTGCACTGCTTGAGCGCGGTGAGGCACTGGTGCCCGGCTTTGAGATTGGCGCAATCAAACTGCACGACGTTGGCGATGCCAATGCGCAGATCACGCTGACTGGTCTGGCGGACCAGAAGATGCTGAGTCGACGTGTGAGCGTGGTGCTCAATGGCACCAGCGGTGAACTGCTGGGCATCGACCAGCCAAGCAATTACACACCGGGCAAGCGTTTTCTCAATAGTTTGACGTCACTCCATTACGGCAACTTTGGCGGCACTTTACTGAAGTGGCTGTACTTTTTTCTCGGTCTGGCCGGCGCCTTCCTGTTCTACAGCGGTAATCTGCTTTATGTGGAAGCACGTCGCAAGCATCTGCAGATAGCGCAACCACGTCGCACGCGACTCATGGCACAGCTGACACTTGGGGTTTGTCTGGGATGTATCGCTGGTATTTCGGCACTGTTCGTTACGGGAGCTTTGTTACCAGAGGGCTTTGATCGATCCGTTTACTTCGGACTATTCTTCACTTGCATTGCATGGGCTTTTTTTAGAGCGCCAGCGCGAGCGGGATACGAACTGCTCTTGATTTGCAGCGTGCTGACTGCTGCAATTCCGCTATCAGCATGGGTTGCAACAGGCATATCACCACTGGCGGCACTGCTGGATGGCCATTACCATCGGCTTTGTGTGGATTTGATGGCTTTGCTATTGGCTTGGGCGTATGCATGTATGGCCAAGGCCACGCGGCGTCGCGGCACTGAAGGGCCGAGGTCTAGTGTTTGGTCCTTGCACGATGCCAGATAAGCTCTATTTTTATCCGGCCCCTGCGTTGCACTGGTTGAATCACATCCCATTCCGCATACGTTGCTGCCTGCGGTTAGAAAACTACAGCCCGAGAATATTCGCCTCGATTGTCGGGTCGATGGCACGCTCAAGTTTTTTGTCGTGCACGATCAGCGTGATTTCCATTGAGCCGGTGCCGACAACCAGTCCAAGCAGATGGCCGCCAAAAGTCTGGAAGTTGGCATCGGTGACCAGGCCGTGTGCATGGATGGAAGGTTTGCCCTGTTGCCAGGCGAGGGTGCCGGTCAGGCTGGCAACTTCGACCGCTTCAAAACTGCGCGGATCGAATTCTTTTCGGCCGAAATCGTAAAAACCAAAGGTCGCCGTGCCTGCGAATCCCATGCCGCTGAAGCTGGCGCTCGGAATCTGTTCGCGCTCTGCAAGCTTGTTCAGATGTTCAAGCACGTTATCGCCCTGACGCAGCACCATCAGGTAGCCAGTTGGTGTGGCAACGTAACGCACAGGCGCTGCAGGATTCTCTGATGCACTGGCGTGTCCACCGATGGATGCCAGTGCCAGACACAACAGCATCTTGCCGGGTAGGGTGCTGAATTCTTTCATCGTGCAGCCGCGCTGACGCGCCAGATGATGTTGCCGACGTCATCGGCGACCAGCAAGGCACCCTTGCCGTCCGCAGTGACGCCTACCGGACGGCCATAGGCATCGCCCTTGTCACTTAAAAAGCCGGTCAGGATGTCCTGCGATGGGCCAGCCGGTTTGCCGTCCTTGAACGGCACGTAGATCACCTTGTAGCCGCTGTGCGGTTTGCGATTCCACGAGCCGTGCTGGCCGATGATGGCGCCATCCTTGTATTGCGGCAGCATGCCGGCGCTGTAGAACATCAGGCCTAGCGAGGCGGTATGCGAGCCGAGTGCGTAATCCGGCACGATCGCTTTGGCGACCAGCTCAGGCTTCTGTGGTTTGACACGTTCATCGACATGCTGGCCAAACCAGCTGTAAGGCCAGCCGTAAAAGCCGCCGTCCTGCACCGAGGTCAGGTAGTCGGGAACCAGATCGCTACCGAGTTCGTCGCGCTCATTGACGACAGTCCACAAGGCTTTGCTCTGCGGCTGCCACGCCATGCCGTTTGGATTGCGCAGGCCGGATGCGAACAGGCGTGTGGTGCCGGTGGCAACATCGATCTCCAGAATCGCGGCGCGGTTGACTTCATTCTCCATACCGTTCTCTGCGACATTGGAATTGGATCCGGTGGTGGCGTAAATTTTCTTGCCGTCTTCACTGGCGATGATGTTTTTGGTCCAGTGATGATTGATTTCGCCAGCCGGCAAATCAGCCACTTTTTCAGCGGTCGCGCTGATGCGCGTCTGGCCGCTGGTGTAAGGGAAGCGCACCACGGCATCGGTGTTGGCAACATACAAGTAGCCGCCGATCAGCGTCACGCCAAATGGCGAGTTGAGGCCGGTCAGAAATTCGGTGCTGGTTTCTGCCACGCCGTCACCATCCGCATCGCGCAGCAGCGTGATGCGGTTGGCGCTTTCGGTCACCGAACCGGCACGTTTCATCATGAACTTCTGTGCGATTTTGCGGGGATTGAGGCCGGTGTCTTTCTTGGGGCCGTTCGATTCCACCACCAAAACGTCACCGTTCGGCATTGTATAGACCCAACGCGGATGATCGAGGCCGCTGGCAAAAGCGTTGACCTGCAATCCTGCGGCGGCGATCGGTTTGCCGCCATCCGGCCAGCCTTTGGCAGGCGCGACATTCAATGTGGGGATCAGGCTTTTCTGCGGCGCGACCAGTTCAGGTGTTGGACCTTCATCGGCTTTGGGTGCGATCTTTGAGGTGTCGCCGCAGGCGCTGAGGCCGCCGGCCATGATGATGGTCGCGAGGATGGAGAGCGGAAGGTGATGTTTGTGCAAAGGCATGATGGCTCCGGGTCGAACGCGCGGGCGACAAGCGTGTAAAGCATGTCAGCATCTGCTGTCTCCGCTGGGAAAGAATGCCAATATAACGAGGCTTCTTTCCGCCAACTGCCAGAGATTTCCGCTTTGTTGTGTAGGACAAGCGGAGCAGCAATGCTGCCGGGGATTGCCCTGCTGCATCATTGGCCACTATTGCTTCACGCTCCGGATTGCAGGCATCACTCCCGTCCGCCGCCGCGATATCGCGGGTCCGGCGAGATATACGCCGTCACCCGTTGCTGCAGAATGCCGGGCGGTGCCACCAGATTCAGATCGAAATGGTTGACGGTAAATCCGACATAGAAGTCCCAGGCAAACATCTTGTCGCCGACCACGAAGTTGATGACCTCGCCGCCTTCGACATTGACCCAGCGGGTTTCCGGCGTGATGACAATGGTGCGTTGTGCGGCTGCAGACGGTGCAGGTGTGCCGTACAGTTCAAGCCGTGGCGCCGAGGCGCAGCTTGCGAGCAAGGTCAATGCGCCTGCCATCAGCAGGGTGGAGGTGAGAGCAGAGAGGCGCATACGAAGCTCCATTACGTGAAGAGTGGTGATGATGTGTGAAGATCGAAAGACGGCTATAGGCGTTGGAGAGTATTGCCATCAATGTGGTTCCCGCATCGTTTGAACGCAATTTTTACGCTACCGCTCCGCGAGTCGCTCGTGATTTTCTGCAGAGGCATCGAGCGTGAAGCCAAGCGAAAACATCATCGATCATTTACATTACACCTTTAGCTCGAGGACCGTATTGGTCAGGGCATGGTTGTGCAAACGTCTGCACGCAGACCGCAACATGCAAGAACGTATGTTGCGACCTGTTGCACAAAGAAAGATTTTGCAAGGAGAGAGCATGTTTGGATTCAGACGCAAGACAGTACCCGCATTGATGTTGGCCCTGACGATGAGCATGAGTGTGGGCATGTCGTCGAGCATCGCAGCGGATCTGCGCCTGGGTCTGTCTGCCGACGTTTCTTCGCTTGATCCGCATTATCTGAACATCGCACCGAACGTCGCGATGTCCGCCCATTTTTTCGATGCACTGGTCAATATCGATGCCGATGGCAAGCTGGTGCCGGGTCTTGCCACCTCGTGGCGTGCAGTCGATGCGACGACGTGGGAATTCACCTTGCGCAAGGGTGTGAAGTTTCATGATGGGTCCGACTTCACGGCACAGGATGTGATTTTTTCTCTCGATCGTCCGGCGGCATTGAGCAACAGCCCCGGGCCGTTCACCGCGTACACCAAGCAGATCGTCGCCAAGAAGATTGTCGATCCCTACACGGTGCGCCTGACGACCGCAGCGCCGTATGGACCGATGGCACTGGATGTCAGTGCGATTTTCATCGTCTCAAAAAAGGCTGCCGAGAAAGCATCGACCGATGACTTCAACAATGGCAAGGCACTGATCGGTACCGGCCCCTACAAGTTTGTCAGCTTCAAGCGCGGGGATCGTATCGAGGTCGTGCGTAACGATGCCTACTGGGGCGGCAAGTCGGATTGGGACAAGGTGACCTTCCGCATCATCGCCAATTCGGCACCGCGACTCGCCGCATTGCTGTCGGGTGATGTCGATGCGATCGAGAATGTGCCGACGGCCGATCTGTCGCGTTTGAAGCGCAATGACAAGTTCAAGTTCGAACAAAAGATTTCATGGCGCACGATCTTCTGGCATCTCGATCAACAAAGCGGCCCGTCGAAGTATGTGACGGACAAGGCCGGCAAGCCGCTGGCCAAAAATCCGTTGAGCGATCCGCGTGTGCGCCAGGCGATTTCGATGTCGATCAATCGCAAGGCCATGGTCGATCGCACGATGGAAGGACTGGCCGTGCCGGCATCCAATATCGTGGCGCCGGGACTGGTTGGTTACAACGATGCGCTGAAGGTTGATGCCTACGATCCGGAAGGCGCGAAGAAACTGTTGTCTGAAGCCGGTTATCCCAACGGTTTCGCACTGACAATCCACGGGCCGAACGATCGCTATATCAATGACGAGCAAGTGGTGCAGACCGTGGCACAGTTTCTGAATCGCATCGGCATCCAGACCAAAGTGCAGACCTTGCCGCTGTCGGTCTACTTCGGCCGTGCCCGTACGGGAGAATTCAGCATGGCTTTGTTGGGCTGGGGCACGCTGGCGGGTGACTTTGGCCTGCGTACGCTGGTCGGCACACCGAACCCGACGACCGGGTGGGGCACATGGAACTGGGGCAAGTACAGCAATCCAGCCGTGGACAAGCTGATCGTGTCGTCGCTGGGTTCGGTCGATCAGGCCAAGCGCGACGACTTTGCGAAGGAAGCCGCAGCGGTGGCATTGAAGGATCATGCGGTGATCCCCTTGCATCATCAGTATGCGACGTGGGCCATGCGCAAGGGCGTGAAATACACCGCGCGTACCGATGAATTTACGTTTGCCAATCAGTTTCATCCAGAGTGAGTGTCAGCGTCACGACCGATAGCTCTTTGACGGTCGTCCCCCTGACCATTAGCCAGCCATTAGCCAGCCATTAGCCAGCCGCTAAGATAACGAAGCCGCCAGCCAGAATTTGAATACGCCATGCTCGATTTTTTGATCCGACGTCTGCTGCAAAGCGCACTCGTGCTGGTTGCGATGTCGCTGCTGGTATTCATCGGCATTTATGCGATTGGTAATCCGATCGACATTCTGCTGAGTCCCGACGCGGATCAGATCGAGCGTGCGCGCATCATTGCAGCGTTCGGCCTCGACAAGCCGCTGTGGCAGCAATACTTCCTGTTCATCCAGAATGCACTGGCCGGCGATCTTGGACGCTCGTTTGCATTCGGTACGCCAGCGCTCGATCTTATTCTCGAACGTTTTCCCGCCACCATGGAGCTGGCGGTGTCGGCCATCCTGATCGCGATCGTGCTTGGCATTCCACTTGGCTTGCTGGCCGGCCTGTATCCGCAAGGCTGGATTGGCCGCAGCATCATGACGGTTTCCATCCTCGGTTTTTCGCTGCCGACATTCTGGGTCGGCCTGATGCTGATCCTGATCTTTGGCGTACAGCTCGGCTGGTTGCCGGCCAGTGGACGTGGCGAGACGGTTGACGTGCTGGGTGTGCCGCTGAGTTTTCTGACCGTGGATGGTCTCAGGCATCTGTTGCTGCCGGCCTTCAATCTGGCGCTGTTCAATATCGCGCTGGTGATTCGTCTGGTGCGTGCCGGCGCACAGGAAGCGCTGTTGCAGGACTATGTGCGCTTCGCGCGCGCCAAGGGTTTGTCCAACAGCCGCATCATCGGCGTGCATGTGCTGAAGAACATCCTGATTCCTGTCGTGACTGTGATTGCGTTGCAGTTCGGATCCATCATCGCGTTTGCGATCGTGACCGAAACCGTGTTCGCCTGGCCCGGCATGGGCAAGCTGATCATCGATTCGATTCGCGTACTTGATCGTCCGGTGATCGTGGCTTACCTGATGTTGATCGTGGTGCTGTTCGTCTTTATCAACCTGCTGGTGGATGTGGTGTACTCGCTGCTCGATCCGCGTGTGCGTTTGTCTGATGCGGAAGGAGCGCGCGGATGAGCACAATTGAGAATACGCCGATGGAGATTGGCTCAAAGGAGACGACCATCCCTGCCATCGAGACGCCACTGCGTCGCTTCGCGCGTGATTTCGTCTCAAGTCGCATCGCAGCAGCCGGCGCCGTGTTGCTTGCGTTGCTGATTCTTGCCGCCATCTTTGCGCCGGTTCTGGCGCCGCAGAATCCGTATGACCTGTCGCAAATCGATATCATGGATTCACGCCTGGCGCCGGGTGAACTGGCGATCGATGGCGAAACGCGTTACTTGCTCGGTACCGATGAGCAGGGCCGCGATATGTTGTCGGCGATTCTGTATGGCTTGCGCATTTCGATCCTGGTCGGTGTCAGCAGTACCGTGATTGCGCTGGCGATCGGTTTGACGCTCGGTTTGCTGGCCGGTTACTTCCGCGGTCGAATCGATGCCGTCATCATGCGCATCGCCGATATCCAGTTATCGTTTCCACCGATTCTGGTTGCGCTGATTCTGCTCGCGCTGACCGGGCCCGGCGTCGGCAAGATCATCATCGCGCTGGTAGCCGTGCAATGGGCGTACTACGCACGGACTGCACGCAGCGCGGCACTCGTCGAGCGTGGACGTGAATACATCGAGGCGGCGACCGGACTTGGCCTGTCGCCGTTGCGCATTGTGTTTCGCCATCTGTTGCCCAACTGCCTGCCACCGCTGATCGTGATTGCGGCATTGCAGGTGGCATCGGCCATTTCACTCGAAGCGACCTTGTCCTTCCTCGGTCTTGGCTTGCCGGTGACCGAACCATCGCTGGGCCTGCTGATCGCCAACGGCTTTGACTACATGATGTCCGGTCGCTACTGGATCAGCCTGTTTCCGGGCCTGATGCTGCTGCTGACAGTGGTGGCGATCAATCTGGTGGCCGATCAGTTGCGCGATGTATTGAATCCAAGGTTGCAGACGCAATGACTACGCCTTCTTCATTGCCAACTTCGCCCGTGCTCGAGGTACAAAACCTGCAGATGCATTTTGCGTCACGTGATGGCGTGGTCAAGGCAGTCGACGATGTGTCGTTTGCCGTCGGGCGTGGCCGCATTCTGGGGATTGTTGGCGAATCGGGATCCGGCAAGTCAATGACGGCATACTCAATCATGCGCCTGATCGATGCGCCGGGACGGATTGTCGGCGGCCAGGTGTTGCTGCATGGTGAAGACTTGCTGACAAAGTCGCCGCAGCAGATGCGCGAAGTGCGCGGCAATCGCATCGCGATGATCTTCCAGGATCCGATGATGACGCTCAATCCCGTATTGCGCATCGACACCCAGATGATCGAAGCGGTGCGTGCGCATCATGACGTGAGCAAGGCGGATGCGCTGGCACGTGCGCGAGAGGCACTGGTGCGCGTCGGCATTGCCGCACCTGATGAGCGGCTGCAGTCGTATCCCCATCAGTTTTCGGGCGGCATGCGACAACGTGTTGCAATCGCGATTGCCTTGCTCAACCAGCCGGATCTGATCATCTGCGACGAGCCGACGACGGCACTCGACGTCACGATTCAGGGCCAGATTTTGTACGAGATGCAGAAGCTGTGTCGCGAATCGGGCACCGCGCTGATCTGGATCACGCACGATCTGTCGGTGATTGCCGGACTGGCCGATGACATCTGCGTCATGTATGCCGGCCGCGTGGTGGAAAGTGGGAGCGTGGCAGATGTCATCAATGCGCCGCAGCATCCTTATACGCAGGGGCTGATCGCTTCATCGCCTTCACGTAACCGACGCGGTGCACCCTTACATCAGATTCGCGGCAGTACCCCTTCGCTGTTGAGTCTGCCATCCGGTTGTGCGTTCCGCATGCGCTGCGATCGTGCGACCGAACTGTGTGCCACGATACCGCCATTGTCCCTGCAGGACGAGGTCAATGGTCAACGCACGTGGCGCTGCTTTCATCCGCTGCAATCGGATCATATTGCGTCGATCGAAATGGAGGCTGGCGATGTCCGATAAGCCTGCCACTCTGCTGGCGCTCGAGCATGTTGCCAAGCGTTTCGAAAAACCGCTCGATACCGCAGCGAAGATCGCCAATCTGTTCGGCGCGGCGCGCCAGCCGCAGGTCGTGCATGCCGTCGATGACGTATCGCTGACAATCGCACGCGGCGAAGTGGTCGGTCTGGTTGGCGAATCGGGTTGCGGCAAATCGACGCTTGGTCGCATGGCCGTTGGCTTGCATTCTTTGTCTGCCGGACGACGCGAATGGAAAGGCCAGGATCTTGCCCAACTGGATGCAGCGCAGCGACGCCGCGCCCAACTCGGCATGCAGATGATTTTTCAGGATCCCTACGCTTCACTCAATCCGCGATTACGTGTGCGCGATATCGTCGGCGAGGCACCGGTTGCCCATGGCATGGTGTCGGCACATGATCAGGAAGAACTGGTTGCCGGTTTGCTGCAGAAGGTCGGTCTTGATCCGGCTGTCGCGCGTCGCTTTCCGCATCAGTTCTCGGGCGGGCAGCGTGCGCGTGTCGGCATTGCACGTGCGCTCGCGGTACAGCCTGAGTTGCTGGTCTGCGATGAAGCGGTGGCGGCGCTCGATGTTTCGATTCAGGCGCAGGTGCTGAATCTGTTCATGCGGCTGCGCGACGAACTGTCGCTGACCTATCTGTTCATCAGCCACGATCTGGGTGTGGTGCGGCACATCTCGGATCGCGTGTTGATCATGTATCTCGGTCGCATCGTGGAATCAGCACCAACCGATGTCTTGTTTGCACAGGGCAATCATCCGTACACGGTGGCATTGCTGGCATCGGCACCCAAACTCGAAGCGAAGAAAATCGATTTCTACGCGGTGAAAGGCGAGATTCCATCGCCGCTGCGTCCGCCATCCGGTTGCCATTTTCATCCGCGCTGCCCGCATGTCATGCCACGCTGCCGTGACGAGCAACCTCTGCTGAAAGAGATCGCGCCGGGCCATCATTCGGCCTGTCATCTCAACGACATGCTCTAAAGAAATTGACTGAGCGCAATTGGTCGTTTTCCCGCCACGCTGGATTTGCGTTTTGATATAAATTCGACAATGCTTCGGTAGCGCATTAGCGCATACCGGAGGAACGATGAAAACCAAACAGCAGACAAGCGCGTTATTGGTCAAGGCAGCAATGAGCATGGCAGTCACCTTGGCGGCAAGCATGCTGCCATTGTCCGGGACTGCGCACGCAGCGGATCTGATTTACACCTATACCAGTGGCGACATGCAGCGCACATCGGCTTACCTTTACGGCCAGCCGACCGACGACTACGGCATGCCGACTTCGCCTGGTTTTACGTTTTCGTTTCGGGTGAAGGAAAGCCTGCTCTCACCGCAACCGATCACGCTGACCTTGCCGGCCAGTTCGGCATCGACCATCGAACAACATTTCAACAGCACGCCCGCCGTAACGAGCGGTGGTAACAGTGTGACTATCAATCCAGACCGCAGCATTGCGGGATGGGATTTCAGCATGTTGTTGAGGGAATCGGTGCTGTTTCCACCATTCGATCCGCGTGCCACGCTGGTGTCGTCATATGGTGCGGGTACCTGCAACTGCAGCACCTTCCGCTACAACACCATTCTCTACACCGAACGCGGTTGGGGATATGAAGAGCTCGGTCCTGCAGAAGTCACCTACCGCAGTGACGCTTTACCTGGCAACTGGACCTTCGCTGCCGTGTCTGCCGTACCGGAACCGCAGACCTATCTGATGATGCTGGGAGGGCTGGGATTGATGGGTGGTCTTGCAAGATTCGGAAAAAAATCGGTGTCTACGCTTTCCGGCTGATCAGGTCTTGTTGATAAAGCGTCGTGCCAACGCCTCGAGTGGGCCTTGTGCATGGCGCGACAACCACCAGCGGCTGAAGAGGATTTGCGCCAGCATGATGCCAAACGCGATCGCCATCCAATATGCGGGTCGCAACGTCTGCCCGAGACCGAAGCCAAATCCCTGGAACACAATCACGCCGATCAGCGATTGCGTGATGTAATTGCTCAGAGCCATGCGGCCGACCGGTGCCAGTACAGATTGCACGCCACGCATCCATCCTGAACCGGCCAGCATGAAGATCGCGACAAATGCAGCGGCAAAAAACGAACCGCCGATCGGCAGCAAGGCGAACACGGTGTAATCCCAGCGCCATGGATGCAGGGGATCAGCCGCTTCCATCACTTTCAAAACCGCCCATAGCAGATTGAACGGCAATCCAATCAGCAAGCCGGCGGTCAGCACACGTCGCCACAGACCACGATGACGTTCTGGTCGTGTCAGCCAGCCGCGTCTTACCGACCACGCGCCCAGCAAAAACAAAACGGCGACATGTGGCACGATCAGCAACGACTGCGTGGTCACGGTGATGTAATCCATTACGCGCTGCCAGCCGATACTAAACAGATTGCCGTAGGCATAAACCTGGCGTGCAGCCTCGACGTTGTCGACGGCACTGGTGACCAGCAGATACTCTTCTTCCACGCCCAGCGTGCGCAAGCTGAGCCAGAGATTGATACCAAGCAGCGCGACAAAGACGAGTATCCAAAGCCGGAGATGCCAGAGCACACTGCGCGCACGGAGTCCGATAATGCCGAATAGTACCCAAAGGCCGACGATTGCATAGACCGTCAGAATGTCGCCGAACCAGATCAATGTGCCGTGTGCCACGCCGCAGCCAAACAACCAGAGTAGACGACGGCGATACAGGCGTTGTGCATCACTCCAGCGGCGTGTCCTTCTGAAAATGGATTGGCTGATCAGGATCGCGCTGGCGCCGAACAGGAAAGCAAAGATCGGATAGAACTTCTGTTCGGCGAAGAAGGCCGTAAATGCAATCGCCATGACATCGAGCAAGCCGGCATACGGCGGCAACACGCCATAGCGCATGGATTCGAATCCCCACACATATGACCAGAGATTGACCAACAGGATGCCGAACACGGCAAGGCCGCGCAGCGCATCGATACGTTCGATGCGCTGTGGTGATGTGTTGAGGGGAAGGGAAGAGTGGGTCAAGCGAATCAAGTGAACGGCACAGAAAGGTCAGAGCGCTCAAGCATAACCGAAGCGATGCCTCTCGCTACCCGATCATGGAAGAGGATTGTCTGCCACCGCTTTTTTCATGCGCGCCAGCGATCCATAACGCAGGGCAAACACGCGTGTGAATTCGGCACCAAACAGAAAAATCTGTGCCGAGTAGTAAACCCAGGCCAGCAACACCACCAGTGATCCGGCCGCACCGAAGCTCGATCCGATGGAGGCCTTACCCAGATACAGGCCGATCAAAAATTTGCCGATCGTGAATAGCAGGGCGGTCACGATGGCGCCGACCCAGACGTCACGCCAAGGGATCGAAGCACGCGGCATGAACTTGTAGATCATGGCGAACAGACCGGTCACGACTGCAAATGAAACACTGACATTGAGTGCTTCGAGCACAATGGTCCAGCCGCCAAGCATGCTGCTCCACCACTTGCCAAGCGCCGCCAATATGGCGCTTAACACCAGCGAAATCAGCAACATGAATCCGAGTCCCATCACCATGCCGAACGAGAGCAGGCGTTTGCGCAGTACGCCGATAATGCCGCCCTTGTTGTCCGGAGGGATTTTCCAGATGCGGTCAAGCGCGCTTTGCAGCTCTGCAAAAACGGCAGTGGCACCGATGACCAATGTCACGATGCCGAGCGTGGCGGCGATGATGCCTTGTCCGGGTTCGCTGGCGGATTTGAGCAAGCCTTCGATGGCGCTGGCAGCCGTGGTGCCAACGATGTCTCGCAGCTGCATCACGATCTCGCCCTGTGCGGCTTCCTGCCCGAAGAAAAAGCCGGCAATCGCAATCACGATGACTAGCATCGGTGCCAGAGAAAAGATCGTATAGTAGGCAAGCGCCGCACCCATGCTGGGTGCAAAGTCGCTAAACCAGGCCAGCACGGCATCGCGCGTCAGCAGCCAGGCTTTCTTCAACAGTGAGTCGTCTGATCCGTTCGGTGCCGAATCCGGATTGATCTGATCGGTCATGATGTGCAGCCTTTCAGCACGTCTTCACGCGTGCATTTTGTTGTTGTGTTGCCGGTTGTTCGATGCGACGCATGCGGTGTCGAGTTTGCGTATTACGTTTGCATTCGGAATCTGTATCCCCAATCTGGCACCTTCCCTGAGCAGTATTATCATCCGTTCTTCATGTCACGTCGCCACCATCATCACGTCTATGTTGTTGCCTTGTCGCCGGCGGTGCTGGACGAGGCACGCTTTCGCAAGGCCAATCCGGACTATGTGGACGGCAAGCCGTGTGTGTATGTCGGCATGACCGGCCTCGATCCCGATCTGCGGTTCGACAAGCATAAAGCGGGGATTCAATCCAATCGCTTTGTGTTTACGTACGGTACGCGCCTCATGCCAGAGCTATATGACGTCTATAACCCGATGCCTTATACCGCAGCCTGCGAGATGGAAGTCGAACTGGCGATTGCCTTACGTGAAGCGGGCTATGGCGTCTGGCAGGCGTGACCTCGTTATAGCTTCACGCGTGGTTTCTGATCTTTCATTCCGCCGTTTCAAACCATCGCAATGCGGCCGGGATTTCATCTGCGATCTCACGTGCCAGAAAACCGAGCGGGCCGATCCGTTCTGCCAGTTGACGCCCGGCTCGTGCGTGCAACATGACGCCCCAGGCGGTAGCCTGTTCCACGCTCGCACCGCGTGCTGCCAGTCCTGCAATCACACCAGCCAGTACATCGCCGGAGCCGGAGCTGGCGAGGCCGATATTGCCGTCGTCGTGCTGCCATAGCTGCCCGTCCGGTGAGGCGATGCATGTCACCGCGCCTTTCAGTGCCACAACGGCATTCCAGTTTCTTGCGGCATCACGGGCGGCTGTATGTGGATCGGCACGGATGTCTTCCTTGTCGTCGCCCAATAGCCGCGCCATTTCGCCTGCATGCGGTGTCAGGATCAGGCGGGTTGGGCCAGTGTTTTCCGCATCTTCCTGATAGGCCTGGCTACCGCGCACCACACCCATCGCGCAGGCATCCAGAACGATTTTTGCATCGGGGAAAATCGGCAGCAGGGCTCGCACAAAGGTGCTGATCGACGCTTCGTCCTGCATGCCGGGGCCGATCAGGATCGCATCGACCTTGCGCTTGGTGAGTGAACGGAAGCTCTCGACACAATACGGCGGAATGCCGCCGCCTTCGGTTTCCGGCAAGCCGATCACGCGTGATTCCGGCAGTGCGGACGCAACCAGCTGTGCCACGCTCTGACCGGTAGCCACCGTTAACTTGCCGGCACCGGCGCGCAATGCTGCCGTGGCGGCCAGAATGACGGCGCCCGGCATTTCCCGCGAGCCGCCAATGATCATCACGTGACCGCGATCTTCCTTGTCGCCTTCCGCTGATGGCATCGGTAACGGCCAGGCCCGTAGCAGCCTGGTATCGAGTACTTCAATGACGGGCATGTTGGTAGACATGATCAGGGTTTGGGCGCGCCGGTTTTATCCGGTGCATCAGTGATGGTGGTGCCGGCTTCGAGCAACGGCGCGACAAAGTTGGCGGCACGCAGTTCGAGCTGGCCGAATTTGCCGATGTTGGGGTTGAAGCGATAACTGGTGACGGAGCAGTTCGGTACGTCACTCGCCCGGTCGATCCCCAGAATCTTTTTTTCATCCATGTGCTCGAGCAGGTAGCGGAAGCAGTGGACGATGACCTGATGCGCGACGATCAATACACGTTCGCCGGGATACTCGCGCGTGATGGTGTCGATCACATTGCGCAGGCGCAGGATGACGTCGCACCAGCTTTCGCCACCGGGCGGGCGGAAATAGAATTTGCCGACATGCTGGCGCTGTTCATACAGTTCGGGATGATGTTTGGCGATGCCGAATTGGGTCAAGCGATCCAGAATGCCGAATTCCTTTTCGCGCAGCCGTTCGTCATTGATGATGGTGTGCGGCGGATGGCGGTCACCGATGCCTTGGAGGATCAGTTGCGCTGTGTGCCGGGCCCGCAAATAGGGTGAGGACAATACGACGGTCGGCTTGTGTTCGGGGGCCAGGTTGTTGAACCAGTGCCCGAGCGCAGCAGCCTGCTGTTCGCCCAGTTCGGAAAGGGGAACGTCAATGTCGCGCTCGGCAATATCGATGATGGCGAATCCGCCGGCCTCGGCCACTTCGCGGGCGACGTTGCCCGAACTTTGGCCATGTCGTACCAGCCAGATTTGATCCGGCCATTTCTGATTGGTCATATGTTCATGCTCCAACTGATCAAATCGAGAGCCTCCACTCACGGCAGATATGCCGATATGACGGCACAGTCTGTCACGCCATGCTGCTTCGTTCTGTGCGAAATCGCGCATTCTCATTGGCCGGACTGCCTTAGCATTCAGGAATGGAACTTGCTGGATTTACATGTCTCTTAGAGAAGCGTTACATTTTTCACTACAATACTGGGCTTCCGGCATGCTGTCGCGCGGAACAGGTATTGTCCCTGCGTGGCGCAGTGTTATTGCGGAACCATTCGTGCACTCCTTGAGTCGAAGGACACTGCCGTGTAGCCGCACTACAGAGCGTAAAAACAGAGCCAGAAAAATAGCGCGGCATTCAACTGTGCCGCACTTTCGTCCGATCGCATCGCCCAGTGGGCGAAAAACGGGTGGCACATGTATCCCTGCTTGTCATGTTCCGCATTGCCCCCGCTGCTATTTCTGGAATCAGGCATCGTCCGCAAGGATGTGTGTCGCCGAATGATCTGGCGTTTGTCGCCACAGGGGTGCTCTCAATGTGAAGTGCGCCTGCCATCATTCGTGAAGTTTGGATTGGAAAACATGTTCAGAAGTTTCTCACTGCCGTTCGTCACCTCACGCGGGTTCTTGCCTGGTTTCCCGCGTCTTTTGTCGCGTCCCTTCTCGCGTCCTTTAGTCATCCTGATGCTGGCGCTGCTCCCCGCAACGCAGGCTTTAGCATTTGACTTCGAGGATGTCGCCAAAAAAGCAAAGCTGCTCTCGACGACCGCTTATAAAGAACAAAAACCGAAACTCCCCAAAGGTCTGGTCAATCTGGATTACGACCAGTATCGCGACATTCGCTACAACCTCGACAAATCGTACTGGCGTGCACAAGGCCTGCCGTTCGAACTGAGCTTTTTTCATCAGGGTCGTCAGTACCAGCATCAAGTCAAAATCAACGAGATCGTCGCCAATCGCGCACGCGTGATCCCGTTCGATCCGCGCGCCTTTGACTATGGCAACAACAAGGTTACTTCCAATGATTTGCGCGGCTTGGGCTTTGCCGGCTTCCGTGTGCATTACCCGATCAACACGGCCAAATACAAGGATGAAGTGGTTGTCTTCCTTGGTGCCAGCTATATGCGCGGCGTTGGCAAGGATCAGGTCTATGGGCTGTCGGCACGTGGTCTGGCAGTCGATACCGCACTCAACTCCGGTGAGGAATTTCCGCGTTTTACTGAATTCTGGATCGAGCGTCCGACTGCACGCAGCAAGCAGCTGGTGATTTATGCGCTGCTGGATTCAAAGCGCGTGACCGGCGCGTACCGTTACACCATCAAACCGGGCGACCCGACCGTGACGGAAGTGAAGTCGCAGCTGTATCTGCGCGAGAACGTCACCAAGCTTGGCATTGCGCCACTGACCAGCATGTACTTCTTCGGCGAAAACCAGCGGCCGGTGGTCGAAGACTTCCGTCCTGAAGTCCACGATTCCGACGGCTTGTCGATCGCCTCCGGTACGGGCGAATGGATTTGGCGTCCGCTGGTCAATCCCAAGCGCCTACTGGTCACCTCGTATGCGCTCAGCAACCCGACCGGTTTTGGTTTGATGCAACGCGACGAGAAATTCACCAGCTATGAAGATCTGGAAGCGCGGTATGAGGCGCGGCCAAGTACCTGGATCGAACCGGTGGGCAAGTGGGGTTCGGGTCGTGTCGAGCTGATTCAGATTCCGACACCGGACGAATTCAACGACAACATCGTCGCCTTCTGGATTCCCGATCAATTGCCGAAGCCAGGCACGCCGGTCAATTTCGATTACAAGATGACCTGGGGTAAAGAAGCGCAGCAGCGTCCGCCATTGTCATGGGTTGTGCAGACGCGCCGTGGACATGGCTACATCCGCAAGCCGGATTCGACCATCGGTCTGTTCATCGATTTTGAAGGGCCGGCATTCAAGCAGTTGAACAAGACGGCTAAAGTCGGCTTCCGTGTGTCGTCTGATCCGAACGGACAGATCGTTGAATCGCATGCCTATCCGAATCCGAAAACCGGCGGCTG
>Ga0308164_10002362_pt1 | contig 19060 bp, 15 predicted proteins | sample PhyTR2_FD_201031 | JGI IMG/M metagenome (GOLD analysis project Ga0308164, IMG submission 201031) | Phyllosphere microbial communities from UC Gill Tract Community Farm, Albany, California, United States - DLSLT.R2 | ecosystem: Host-associated > Plants > Phyllosphere > Unclassified | place: USA... | reverse complement strand
CCGGAGTCGGGCTGCTGGCCCTCGGTGGGCATCTCCAGCTGCACCTTGTCGGTGTCGACCACCACCGGCTTGTCCAGGAACACGGTGACGGTCTGCGGGAAGAAGATCACGATGGCCACCAGCAGCAACTGCATCGCCACCCAGGGGATCGCGCCGAGGTAGATGTCGCGCGACTCCACCTTGCGCGGCAGCGCGCCGTTCTTGAACAGGGTGTCGGCGATGCCGCGCAGGTAGAACAGCGCGAAGCCGAAGGGCGGGTGCATGAACGAGGTCTGCATGTTCACGCACAGCAGCACGCCGAACCACACCATGTCGATGCCCAGCTTGTGCGCCACGGGCCCGAGCATCGGCAGGATGATGAAGGCGATCTCGAAGAAGTCGAGGAAGAAGGCCAGGAAGAAGACGAAGACGTTGACCGCGATCAGGAAGCCGATCTGGCCGCCGGGCAGGCCCGAGAGCATGTGCTCGATCCACACCGCGCCGTCCACGCCCTGGAACACCAGCGAGAACACGCGCGAGCCGATCAGGATGAACACCACCATCGCGGTCATGCGCATGGTGCCTTCCATGGCGTCCTTGAGCAGCGACCAGGTCAGGCGGCCGTGGATCGCCGCCAGCAGCAGGGCGCCGACCGCGCCCATCGCGCCGGCCTCGGTCGGCGTGGCGATGGCGTGGTCCATGAAGGGCAGGCCACCCATCGAGCCGAGCACCGCGAAGATCAGGATCGCCGAGGGGATGATGCCGCGCAGGCACTTGCCCCACAGCGCCCAGCCGTGCAGCGTGCGCGCCGAGGGCGGCAGGCCGGGCACGTGGCCGGGGCGCAGGCGCGAGACCAGGAAGGTGTAGGCCGCGAAGATCAGCACCTGCAGGATCGACGGACCCCAGGCGCCCTTGTACATCTGGCCGACGTCGGTGCCGAGCTGGTCGGCCATGACGATCAGCACCAGCGAGGGTGGCACCAGCTGCGTGATGGTGCCCGAGGCCGCCAGCACGCCGGTCGAGTAGCGCATGTCGTAGCCGTAGCGCATCATGATCGGCAGCGAGATCATGGCCATGGCGATGACCTGGCCGGCCACGGTGCCGGTGATGGCGCCCAGCACGAAGCCGACGATGATCACCGAGTAGCCCAGGCCGCCGCGCACCGGGCCGAACAGCTGGCCCATGGAGTCGAGCATGTCCTCGGCCAGCCCGCACTTCTCCAGCACCGCGCCCATCAGGGTGAAGAAGGGGATCGCCAGCAGGGTCTCGTTGGACAGGATGCCGAAGACGTTGAGCGGCAGGTTGGCCATGAAGCCGGCCGGGAACCAGCCCATCTCGATGGCGATGAAGCCGCTGAGCAGGCCCAGCGCCGAGAGCGAGAACGCGACCGGGAAGCCGATCAGCATGATCACCACGAGCCCCGCGAACATCAGCGGGGCGAAATTTTCCATGTGCATTTTGTGAGGCTCTCGCGGGGATCAGGCGATGTCGGGCGTGGCGGCGATGGCAGCAGCGGCGGCGCTCATTGCAGCGGCTTCTCGTACTGGGTGCTCATCTCGATGTCGCCGCGCAGGTAGGCCACGCGCTTGACGATCTCGGCGATGCCCTGCAGGAACATGGTGCCGAAGCCCACCGGCATCAGCAGGGCGGCCGGCCAGCGCACCAGGCCGCCGATGTTCCCGGAGATCTCGTTGGTCTGGAACATGTTCCAGAAGAAGGGCCAGGTGAGCCAGGTCAGCAGGCCCATCACCGGCAGCAGGAAGAAGAGGAGGCCGAAGAGGTCGACGTAGACCGGCCCGTTGCCCTTGAGCTTGCCGTAGATGATGTCGACCCGCACGTGCTCGTTGAAGCGCAGCACCACCGGCGCGCCCAGCATCACGGTGGCGGCGAAGAGATACCACTGGATCTCCAGCCACGCGTTGTTGCTGAAGTCGAACCCGTAGCGCACCAGCGCGTTGCCCGCCGAGATCAGCGATGCCGCCAGCACGGCGACGCCGGCGATCTTGCCGAGTTTCTCGCAGACCCAGTCCATGAGGGTGGCGAATCGAAGGAGTGCGGACAAGGTGGGGTTCTCCGGGAACGGGTGGATGTCGGACGGCGCCGACGCGGCGCGCAAAGCCCGCGATGGTAAGGCCCGCATCCGCGTTGGTGCCGACAAACTACCGACGGGTTTTCCCTGAGAACATAATTCGCGCATGCCTCCCGCCCCCGACCCCACTGCGCGTTCCACATCCCTGCGCAGCATCGACAGCCCGGACATGCGAGGCGCCGGACGCGAACTGCTGTCGCTGGCCCTGATCGATGCCCGCAACCGCACCCTGCACCTGCTGTCGATGTGCGGCGACGCGGCCGACGCGCTGTGGCTGGCCGGCCATGCCGGCTGGTTCAGCGAGTGGTGGATCGCCCGCAACACCCAGCGCGCCTTCGGCATCGCCTGCTCGCCGCGGCCGACGCGGCTGGCCTCGATCGAGCCGCGGGCCGACGACTGGTGGTCGCTGCGCCCATCGGAGGCATCGCGCGCCGCGCCCGGATCGATGGCGCCCGATGCCGAAGTCACGCGGGCCTATCTGCTGGAGACCCTGGAGAACACGCTCGACATGCTCGAGCGCGCGGTCGAGACCGATGCCGGCCTGTACTTCTATCGCCTGGCGCTGTTCCACGAGGATCTCTGCGGCGAGGACCTGGTGGTGCGGGCGCAGACGCTCGGCCTGCCGCTGGACGTGCCCCTGGAGACGCCGCCGCAGCCGCGCGACGCCGTGCCGATGCCGGCGACCGCCTGGGCGCTCGGCCGCGCCGAGGAGGGCTTCGCCTTCGCGCAGGAATGCGGCATCCAGGAGGTCGAGGTGCCGGCCTTCGAGATCGACGCCCAGCCGGTGACCTGGTCGCAGTACGCCGAGTTCGTCGACGATGGTGGCTACGACCGCCTGGACCTCTGGCGGCCCGAGGGCGCCGAGTGGCTGGTGCGACAGGTCGACGGCCGCCGCGCGCCGCGCCACGTCGAGCACATCGGTCTCTCGCACCAGGGCGGTGGCGGCGCGGTGACGCAGCGGCGTTTCGGCCGCACCGTGCGCCTGGCCGGCCAGCGCAGCGCCGTCCATGTCAACTGGTGGGAGGCCGACGCCTGGGCGCGCTGGGCCGGCCGCCGCCTGGCGACCGAGGTCGAGTGGGAGATCGCGGCGCGGGCCTCGGCGCACCACGGCTTCCGCTGGGGCGACGTGCACGAATGGACCGCCAACATCCTGCGCCCCTGGCCCGGGTTCCGGCCCGACCCGTGGAGTGCCGGCACCGACTTCGATCCGCGTCCCGCCTTCGGCCAGGCGCGCGTGCTGCGCGGCGCCTCGCTCGCCACCCAGGCCCGCCTGCGCTCGCCGCAGCGCCGCGGCTTCGCGCCGCCGGCCTGGGACGAGGGCTTCGTGGGGTTCCGGACCTGCGCGATGTGACGCGCGCCGTGGCCGGACGACGCGCCTAGGCCGCCGTCGCCTGCCGCACCGCCCGCTCCCAGCGCGCCATGGCCTCCTCGGCCTGGGCGCGCTCCATGGTCGGGAGGAAGCGCCGCTCCACCCGCCAGAGCTTCGACAGCGCGGCGGTGTCGGCGAACACGCCGCACGACAGTCCGGACAGGCAGGCCGCGCCCAGCGCCGTGGTCTCGACGACCTCGGGCCGCACCACCGGGATGCCCAGCAGGTCGGCCTGGAACTGCATCAGCAGGTCGTTGACGCAGGCGCCGCCATCGACCCGCAGCTCGCTCACCGGCGCTCCGCCCGCGGCCACGGCGTCGCGGCTCATGGCCTGCAGCAATGCCGCGCTCTGGTAGGCGATGCTCTCCAGCGCGGCGCGCGCGATGTGGGCCACCGAGGTGCCGCGCGTCAGGCCGGTGATGACGCCGCGCGCCTCGGCGTTCCAGTAGGGCGCGCCCAGGCCGGTGAAGGCCGGCACCATCATCACGCCGCCGGCGTCGGGCACGCTCTCGGCCAGCGACTGCACCTCGGCGCTGCCCTGGATCGCCTTCAGGCCGTCGCGCAGCCACTGCACCACCGCGCCGCCGACGAAGACGCTGCCTTCCATCGCATAGCGCGGCCGGCTGTCGGTCTGGGCGGCGCTGGTGACCAGCAGGCCGTTGCGCGAGGGCTGGAACGACTCCCCGGTGTGCATCAGCAGGAAGCAGCCGGTGCCATAGGTGTTCTTGGCCATGCCGGCGTCGAAGCAGGCCTGGCCGAAGAGGGCGCTCTGCTGGTCGCCGGCGACGCCACCGATCGGCAGGGCGGCGCCGAGCAGGCCGGCCTCGGTGTCGGCGAAGTGCGAGCTCGACGGCTGCACCGCCGGCAGCAGCGACGCCGGGATGTCCAGCAGCGCCAGCAGCTCGGGATCCCACTCGTTGCGATGGATGTCGAAGAGCATCGTGCGCGAGGCGTTGCTGACATCGGTGACGTGCACCCGGCCGCCGGTGAGCTGCCAGATCAACCAGCTGTCGACGGTGCCGAAGGCCAGCTCGCCGCGCTCGGCCTGGGCCCGGACGCCGGGCACGTGGTCGAGCAGCCAGCGCAGCTTGGTGGCGGAGAAGTAGGCATCGATCACCAGGCCGGTGCGCTCCTGGATCAGCGCGCCGGCGCCGTCCTCGCGCAGCCGGGCGCACAGCGGCTCGGCGCGCCGGTCCTGCCAGACGATGGCGTGGTGCACCGGCTGGCCGGTGCGGCGGTTCCACAGCACGGTGGTCTCGCGCTGGTTGGTGATGCCGATGGCGCGGATGTCGCGCGCCTCCAGGCCGGCCCGGGCCAGCGCCTCGCGCGCGGTGGCGAGCTGGCTGGTCCAGATCTCGTGCGGGTCGTGCTCGACCCAGCCTGGCTGCGGATAGATCTGCGTCAGTTCCCGCTGCGCCACCGCCACGATGCGGCCGTCGGTGTCGAACACGATGCTGCGCGAGCTGGAGGTGCCCTGGTCGAGGGCGAGCAGGTAGGTCATGGCGATGGGTTCCTGGAATGGCCGGCGGCCCTGGTGGAGGTCGCGCCGGCGGTCACGCGCCGGCGATCTCGCAGCGCACGCCGGCGCGTTCGAGCAGCTCGGGGAAGGGCGCCGGTGGCGGCGCGTCGGTGAACAGCCGGTCGATCTGCGACAGCGTGCCCAGCTCGATCATGGCCGGCCGGTTGAACTTGCTCGCATCGGCCGCCAGCCAGACCTCGCGGGCCTGCGCGATGATGGTCTGCGCCACCTTCACCTCGCGCAGGTCGTAGTCGCGCAGCGAGCCGTCGGCCTCGATGCTGGAGACGCCCACGAGCGCGATGTCGACCTTGAACTGGCGGATGAAATCGATCGTCGCCTCGCCCACCACCGCGCGGTCGCGCGAGCGCACCGAACCGCCCGCGACGATCACCTCGCAGGCGGTGTTGCCGCTCAGGATGGTCGCCACGTTGAGGTTGTTGGTGATCACGCGCAGACCGGTGTGGCGCATGAGCTGCTGGGCGATGGCCTCGGTCGTGGTGCCGATGTTGAGGATCAGCGAGCAGTCGTTGGGCACGCCCGCCGCCACGGCGCGCGCGATGCGCGCCTTGGCCTCGGCGTTGAGCGTGGCGCGTTGCTGGTAGGCGATGTTCTCGGTGGTCGAGCCCGGCATGCGCACGCCGCCGTGGAAGCGCGTGAGCAGGCCCTCGTCGGCCAGGCGCTGCACGTCGCGCCGCACCGTCTGCAGGGTCACGCCCAGCATCTCCGCGAGCTGCTCGACGGTGGCCGAGCCGCGGCTGCGGACGGTGTCGAGCAGGTTGATCTGGCGGGGATTGGTGTTCACGTGGCGCGGGTCGGGACGAGGCGGGCGGAATGCGCATTACTTTAGAACGAACCCAAACGAATCGACGTAAGGGAAAGCTATGACGAAAATCGCGCTCAAAGGAAACAGAATGAATGAATACGAAAACGTCGATGGTTCGCGCCGTCGCGCTTGCGCCCCCGCTCCCTCACCCTCGGCAACCACTTCCACCCCTCCATCCGCCGTGACCGATCCATCGCCCCAGCCCCCCGACACCCCCATCGACTGCGACGTGCTGGTCATCGGTGGCGGCATCAACGGCTGCGGCATCTCGCGCGATCTGGCCGGCCGGGGCTGGCGCGTGATGCTGTGCGAGCAGGACGATCTCGCCTCGCACACCTCGTCGTCCTCGACCAAGCTGATCCATGGCGGATTGCGCTACCTGGAGTACTACGAGTTCTCGCTGGTGCGCAAGGCCCTGCGCGAGCGCGAGGTGCTGCTCAAGAGCGCGCCGCACATCATGTGGCCATTGCGCTTCGTGATGCCGCACGACCCGACCACGCGACCGGCCTGGATGATCCGCGTCGGCCTGTTCCTCTACGACCACCTGGCCAAGCGCGAGATGCTGCCGGGCTCGCACGGCATCGACCTGCGCCGGCATCCGGCGGGCACGCCGCTCAAGCCGCAGTACCGGCGCGGCTTCGTCTACTCCGACGGCTGGGTCGACGACGCCCGGCTGGTGCTGCTCACGGCCATCGACGCGCGCGACCACGGCGCCGAGATCCTGACGCGCACGCGCTGCGTCCGCGCCCGGCGCGACGCCGATGCCTGGACCGCCACGCTCGAGGGCCCGGCCGGCACGCGCACCGTGCGCGCGCGCGCCGTCGTCAATGCCGCCGGGCCGTGGGCGGAAGCCTTCCTGCGCGGCGTCGCGGAGTCCGCCCGGGGCGAGACCATGGCCACCAAGAGCCTGCGGCTGGTCAAGGGCAGTCACATCGTCGTCAGGCGACTGTTCGACCACGACCACGCCTACATCTTCCAGAACCCCGACAAGCGGATCATCTTCGCCATCCCGTACGAGGACGAGTTCACGCTGATCGGCACGACCGACGTCGAGGTCAAGAGCGACGACCCCAGCGCCGCCCGCGCCAGTCCCGACGAGATCGCCTACCTGTGCGACCAGGTCAGCCGCTATTTCGAGCAGCCCGTGACGCCGGCCGATGTCGTCTGGACCTACTCCGGCGTGCGGCCGCTGCTCGACGATGCCTCGGGCGACCCCTCGGCCGTCACGCGCGACTACCTGCTGGAGACCAACACCGATGGCGCGCCGCTGCTGTCGGTGTGGGGCGGCAAGATCACCACCTTCCGCAAGCTGGCCGAGGATGCCGCCGACGAGGTCGGCACGATGCTCGGGCAGGGGCCGGCGCAGCGCCCGGCATGGACCGCCGGCGCCTTCCTCGCCGGCGGCGACCTCTCGGACTGGATCGGTCCGCGCGCGCGCGGCACCCGGCCGGTGGAGGAGTTCGAACGCTTCGTCGCCGCGGTGCAGGCGCGCCATGCCTGGCTGGACGCGGCGCTCGCGCGCCGTCTCGCCCATGCCTATGGCGCGCGCGTGGCCGACCTGCTGGGCGATGCCGCCTCGCCGGCCGACCTGGGCGTCGAGGTCGCGCCCGGCCTGTACGAGCGCGAACTGCGCTTCATGCAGGCCCACGAATGGGTGCGCGTCGGGGACGACGCGCTGTGGCGCCGCTCCAAGCTCGGCCTGCGCTACTCGGCCGAGCAGCGCGCGGCGGTCGATGCCTGGCTGCGCGACCACCCCATCTAGACGGAAAGACACAGAGGGAGTGAAGGATGCAACTGACACTCGAGCGCGTCACCCAGCGGGTGGGCGCCCAGATCTGGCTCCATGAGCAGAGCATCGCGCCACGCGCCGGCGCGGTGACGGTGCTGCTCGGCGCCACGCAGGCCGGCAAGACCAGCCTGATGCGCCTGATGGCCGGACTCGACGCCCCCACCACGGGCACGGTGCGCGTCGATGGCCGGGACGTGACGGGCCGGCCGGTGCGCGAGCGCAACGTCGCCATGGTCTACCAGCAGTTCATCAACTACCCCTCGCTGACGGTGGCCGACAACATCGCCTCGCCGCTGCGCCTGCGCGGCGAGAAGGACATCGAGGGCCGGGTACGGGCGCTGGCCGACAAGCTGCACATCGGCATGTTCCTGGATCGCCTGCCGGCCGAACTCTCCGGTGGCCAGCAGCAGCGCGTGGCGCTGGCGCGCGCCCTGGCCAAGAACGCGCCACTGATGCTGCTCGACGAGCCGCTCGTGAACCTCGACTACAAGCTGCGCGAGGGCCTGCGCGAGGAACTGACGCAGCTCTTCGCCAGCGGCGACTCGACCGTCGTCTACGCCACCACCGAGCCGGGCGAGGCGCTGCTGCTGGGCGGCTACACGGCGGTGCTCGACGCCGGCGAGCTGCTGCAGTACGGGCCGACCTCCGAGGTCTTCCACGAGCCGGTCTCATTGCGCGTGGCACGCGCCTTCAGCGATCCGCCCATGAACCTGATCGCCGCCACGGCCGTCGCGACCGGCGTGCGGCTCGCCGACGGACCATTGCTGGAGGTGGCGCTGCCCGGCGACGCCCGGGCGGCATCGACGGCCGCACCGGACACGCTGACGGTGGGCCTGCGCGCGAGCGCGCTCAAGGTCGAGCCGGCACCCGGCGACGTCGCATTGCCGGGCCGGGTCGAGCTGGCCGAGATCTCCGGCTCCGACACCTTCGTGCACGTGCACACGGCGGTCGGCGAACTGGTGGCGCAGCTCACCGGCGTGCACCGCTTCGAGCTGGGCGCGCACCTGACGCTGCACCTCGATGCGCGGCAGGCCTATGTCTTCGACGCCGCCGGGCGGCTGGCGGTCGCGCCGCGCTGGCGCAAGGGGCACTGACATGGCGCGCATCGACCTCGACCTCGCGCATGCCTATCGCGCCAACCCGCGCGAGGATGCCGACTACGCCCTGCTGCCGCTGAAGATGAGCTTTCGCGACGGCGGCGCCTATGCGCTCCTCGGCCCCTCGGGCTGCGGCAAGACGACCATGCTCAACATCATCTCGGGCCTGGTGGCGCCCTCGCACGGCAGCGTCGCCTTCGACGGCCGCGACGTCACCCGCGCCAGTCCGCAGGAGCGCAACATCGCGCAGGTGTTCCAGTTCCCGGTGATCTACGACACCATGACGGTGGCCGAGAACCTGGCCTTTCCGCTGCGCAACCGCAAGGTCCCGGAGGACCGCATCCGGCAGCGCGTGGGCGAGATCGCCGAGATGCTCGACATGAGCGGCCAGCTCGACCAGCGCGCCGCCGGCCTCGCCGCCGACGCCAAGCAGAAGATCTCGCTCGGCCGCGGGCTGGTGCGCAGCGATGTCTCGGCGGTGCTGTTCGACGAGCCGCTGACGGTGATCGATCCGCACCTGAAATGGCAGCTGCGGCGCAAGCTCAAGCAGATCCATCGCGAACTCGGGCTGACGCTGATCTATGTCACGCACGACCAGGTCGAGGCGCTGACCTTCGCCGAGGAGGTGATGGTGATGACGCGCGGCCGGGCGGTGCAGGTGGGCAGCGCCGAGGCCCTGTTCGAGCGGCCGGCGCACACCTTCGTCGGCCATTTCATCGGTTCGCCGGGCATGAACTTCCTGCCGGCGCGCGGCCACGGCGGCGGGCTCGACATCGCCGGTCTCACGCTCGCCGCGCCGCGCGTGCTGCCCGATGGCGAGCTGAAGATCGGCATCCGGCCGGAGTACCTGCGCCTGGCCGCCACCGGCGCGCCCGGCGCCGTGCCGGCGGTGGTGACGCAGGTGCAGGACGTGGGCACGCACGCCATGCTCGGCGCCGAGCTCGCCGGCACGCGCCTGAAGGCGCGCCTGCACGCCGACGTCGCGCCGCCCGCCATCGGCGACACGGTCTGGCTGCAGGTGCTGGACGCGCACACCTGCTACTACCGCGACGAGGAGCTGGTCGCATGAGCACCACCACCAAGCCCGTCAACCAGAAGGCCTGGTTCCTGATCCTGCCCGTGCTGGTGTGCGTCGCCTTCTCGGCGATCGTGCCCTTGATGACGGTGGTGAACTACTCGGTGCAGGACATCATCTCGCCCGAGCGGCGCGTGTTCGTCGGCACGGAATGGTTCGCCGCCATGATGCGCGACGACGAGCTGCACGGGGCGCTGCTGCGCCAGCTGGGCTTCTCATTCTCGGTCCTGCTGGTGGAGATCCCGTTGGGCATCGCGCTGGCCCTGTCGATGCCGGCCAAGGGCTGGAAGTCGTCGGCGGTGCTGGTGGTGATCGCGCTGTCGCTGCTCATCCCGTGGAACGTGGTGGGCACCATCTGGCAGATCTACGGCCGCGCCGACATCGGACTGCTCGGCTACACGCTGCAGCGGCTGGGCATCGACTACAGCTACACCGGCAGCGCGACGGACGCCTGGCTGACCGTGCTGGTGATGGACGTCTGGCACTGGACGCCGCTGGTGGCGCTGCTGGGCTTCGCCGGCCTGCGCTCCATCCCCGATGCCTACTACCAGGCCGCGCGCATCGATGGCGCGAGCAAGTTCGCCGTCTTCCGCTACATCCAGCTGCCCAAGATGCGCGGCGTGCTGATGATCGCGGTGCTGCTGCGCTTCATGGACAGCTTCATGATCTACACCGAGCCCTTCGTGCTGACCGGCGGCGGGCCCGGCAACGCCACCACCTTCCTGAGCCAGTACCTGACGCAGAAGGCCGTGGGCCAGTTCGACCTCGGTCCGGCGGCGGCGTTCTCGCTGATCTATTTCCTGATCATCCTGCTGCTGTGCTTCGTCCTCTACAACTGGATGCAGCGCGTGGGCACGCAGAAAGTCGAGGTCGAGCAATGAACGACGAGCGCCGCTTCCAGAAGCGCACCATCTTCCTGCTGCTCTACATCCTGTTCGCGCTGCTGCCGATCTACTGGATGATCAACATGAGCTTCAAGACGAACGAGGAGATCCTGTCGAGCTTCTCGTTCTTCCCGCAGCAGTTCACCTGGGCCAACTACGTCCGCATCTTCACCGACGAGTCCTGGTACTCGGGCTACATCAACAGCCTGATCTACGTCGCCATCAACACCGTCATCTCGCTGGCGGTGGCGCTGCCGGCGGCCTATGCCTTCTCGCGCTATTCGTTCCTGGGCGACAAGCACGTCTTCTTCTGGCTGCTGACCAACCGCATGACGCCGCCGGCGGTGTTCCTGCTGCCGTTCTTCCAGCTCTACAGCACCGTCGGCCTGATGGACACGCACCTGGGCGTGGCGCTCGCGCACCTGCTGTTCAACGTGCCGCTGGCGGTGTGGATCCTGGAGGGCTTCATGAGCGGCATCCCGCGCGAGATCGACGAGACCGCCTACATCGACGGCTACAGCTTCCCCAGGTTCTTCGTGCGCATCTTCCTGCCGCTGATCAAGGCCGGCGTCGGCGTGGCGGCGTTCTTCTGCTTCATGTTCAGCTGGGTGGAGCTGCTGCTCGCGCGCACGCTGACGAGCGTGAACGCCAAGCCCATCGTCGCCACCATGACGCGCACGGTCAGCGCCTCGGGCATGGACTGGGCGACGCTCGCCGCGGCCGGCGTGCTGACCATCGTGCCGGGCGCGATCGTGATCTGGTTCGTGCGCCACTACATCGCCAAGGGCTTCGCCATGGGGAGGGTGTGATCGATGTTCGACTGGATGGTGTGGACCACCCCGGTGGCCGTGTTCTTCTGCTGCATCGCGCTGCTGCTCGCGGGCATGACCGTGTGGGAGCTGAAGTCGCCCACCACGCTGCGCCGCGGCTGGCTGCCGATCGCCACCACGCGCGGCGATCGCCTGTTCATCGGCCTGCTGATGGCGGCCTACGTCAACCTGGCGTTCATCGGCCTCGCGGGCAGGTTCCAGGAATGGTTCGGCCTGGCGTCGGAGCCGTCGATCTGGATCAGCTTCGTGCTCTCGATGCTGCTGCTGGCCCTGGTGATGCGCAAGGGCTGATCGTCTTTTCCCAACCGTCCGGCTCTCCGATCCCCGGAGCCGCGACCTGGCAGACCCGGGGATGCAACCACTGGTAGAGGAGACACGACATGTTGATGCGCTATACGGCCATGGCCCTGGCGGCGGCCGCGATGTTCGCCGGGCAAGGAGCGTCGGCCGGCGAGGCCGAGGCGAAGAAATGGATCGACGCCGAGTTCCAGCCGTCCACGCTGTCCAAGGACAAGCAGATGGACGAGATGAAATGGTTCATCGACGCCGCCAAGAAGCTGCAGGCCAAGGGCGTGAAGGAGATCTCGGTGGTCTCCGAGACGCTCACCACCCACGAGTACGAGTCCAAGACGCTGGCCAAGGCCTTCGAGGAGATCACCGGCATCAAGGTCAAGCACGACCTGATCCAGGAGGGCGACGTGGTCGAGAAGCTGCAGACCTCGATGCAGTCGGGCAAGTCGATCTACGACGGCTGGGTCTCCGACTCCGACCTGATCGGCACGCACTACCGCTACGGCAAGATCATGTCGCTGACCGAGTACATGGCCGGCGCCGGCAAGGAGTTCACCAACCCCGGCATCGACCTCAAGGACTACATCGGCACCAGCTTCACGACCGCGCCCGACGGCCAGCTGTACCAGCTGCCCGACCAGCAGTTCGCCAACCTCTACTGGTTCCGCGCCGACCTGTTCGCGCGCAAGGACCTGCAGGACAGGTTCAAGGCCAAGTACGGCTACGACCTGGGCGTGCCGCTCAACTGGAGCGCGTACGAGGACATCGCCGAGTTCTTCAGCGTCGACGTCAAGACCATCGATGGCAAGCCGATCTATGGCCACATGGACTATGGCAAGAAGGACCCGTCGCTCGGCTGGCGCTTCACCGACGCCTGGCTGTCGATGGCCGGCGCCGCCGACAAGGGCATCCCCAACGGCATGCCGATCGACGAGTGGGGCATCCGGGTGGCCGAGGACAAGTGCACGCCCACGGGCGCGTCGGTCTCGCGCGGCGGCGCGACCAATTCGCCGGCCGCCGTCTATGCGCTGACCAAGTACATCGACTGGATGAAGAAGTACGCGCCCAAGGAAGCCATGGGCATGACCTTCGGCGAGTCCGGTCCGGTGCCGGCACAGGGCCAGATCGCGCAGCAGATCTTCTGGTACACGGCCTTCACCGCCGACATGACCAAGCCCGGCCTGCCGGTGGTCAACGCCGATGGCTCGCCCAAGTGGCGCATGGCGCCGGGACCGAACGGCCCGTACTGGAAGCAGGGCATGCAGAACGGCTACCAGGACGTCGGCTCGTGGGCCTTCTTCAAGGGTCACGATGCCAACCGGACGGCCGCGGCCTGGCTCTACGCGCAGTTCATCACGGCGAAGACGACCTCGCTGAAGAAGTCGATCACCGGCCTCACGTTCATCCGCGACAGCGACATCCGCTCGGACTACTTCACGCAGAACGCCAACAAGTACGGTGGCCTGATCGAGTTCTACCGCAGCCCGGCGCGCGTGGCCTGGACGCCCACCGGCACCAACGTGCCCGACTACCCGAAGCTGGCCCAGCTGTGGTGGAAGAACGTGGCCGAGGCCGTCACCGGCGAGAAGACCCCGCAGAAGGCGATGGACAACCTGGCCGACGAGATGGACAACGTGATGGCCCGCCTGGAGCGCGCCGGCATGGCCAAGTGCGCGCCCAAGCTGACGCCCAAGGGCGATCCGGCCAAGTACCTGAGCGACGCCCACGCGCCGTGGAAGAAGCTCGCCAACGAGAAGCCCAAGGGCGAGACGATCGCCTATGACAAGCTGCTGACGGCCTGGAAAGACGGCAAGGTCCGGTAACCCCCCAGTCTTCGCGCACTTCGTGTCGCTTCGCCAACCCCCCTGCCGGGGGCGACACCGGTGGCCCGGCGGAGCCGGTTCCACGGTGTCCCTGGCTGGCGCCGGCCTGATTTGCGCCAGCCTGGCGGCGGCGGGGGAGTGCGGTATCTTGGGCGGTCTGGGGGCTTGGCCTGATCGACCGGAGGTGAGGGATGCGACGACGTGGACTGGCGGGGGTGGCGCTGCTGCCCTGGGTGGGTGCGTGGGCGGCGCAGGACGAGGCGTTCCTGCGCGCGGTGCGCGCGGGCGGGTGCGCGGTGGTGTTCCGCCATGGGCAGACGGTGGCGGGCATCGGTGATCCGCCGGGGTTCGCGCTGGAGGCTTGCGCGACCCAGCGCAATCTGAACGACGAGGGTCGCGCGCAGGCGCGTCGCATCGGCGGATGGTTCGCCGGCCATGGGCTGCGGCCGCTGGCGGTGCGCTCGAGCGCCTGGTGCCGCTGCCAGGACACGGCCCGGCTGGCCTTCGGCGCGGTCGAGGTCTGGCCGCCCCTGAATTCCACCTTCGACGATGCCGCCCTGTCGCCGGCGGCCACGGCCCGGCTGCGCGAGGCGTTGCGCGCCATCCCGGTCACGGGCTTCGAGGTCTGGGTGACGCATCAGGTCAACCTGTCGGCGCTCACGGGCCGTTTCGCGGCCTCGGGCGAGGGCTTCGTCGTCGATGGCGCTGGCGCCGTGCGGGCGCAGGCGCGGCTCTGAGGGCGACCGGCGACAGCCCGGGCGCCGGACTCATTGCGCCATCGCGGCCTTGACCTCGTCGCCGAGGTCGAGCACCGACATCGCGTAGTAGCTGCTCCAGTTGTAGCGCGTGATGACGTAGAAGTTGCGCGTGCCGGCGACATAGGTGGGGGCGTCGGCGCCGTTCTGCAGCTCGATCAGCGCCAGCAGGCCGGGGTGCGAGAGGGCCGGGCCCTCCAGCACGGCGCCGGCGGCGACGAAGCTGTCGGCGCTGAAGGTCGGCAGGATGTCCGGCGCCATCAGCACGTCCATGCGCAGGCGCGCCCGATCGAAGGCGACCGGATAGGTCGACGGCATGCCGCGTTGCCAGCCGAAGGCCTTGAAGTAGCTGGCCACCGAGCCGATGACGTCGGCCGGGTTGTCGACCAGGTCGATGCGGCCGTCGCCATCGAAGTCGACCGCGTACTTGGCGATGCTGCTGGGCATGAACTGCGGCATGCCCATCGCGCCGGCATAGCTGCCCAGGGGCGCCAGGGGATCCTGCGCGGTCCGGCTCTCGATGCTCAGGAAGCTCTCGAGCTCGCCGCGGAAGAAGGCCTCGCGTTCGGCGGCGCGCGGGTGGCCCGCCGGGAAGTCGAACGACAGCGTGGCCAGCGCGTCGATGACGCGGAAGCTGCCCATGTTGCGGCCGTAGATGGTCTCGACGCCGATGATGCCCACCACGATCTCCGGCGGCACGCCGTACTCGGCCTCGGCGCGCGCCAGGGTGGCGGCGTTGTCGCGCCAGAACCGCACGCCGGCGGCGATGCGCACCGGATCGATGAAGCGGCCCCGGTAGGCGCGCCAGTTCTTCGCGGTACCGCGCGCGGCCGGCAGCATCAGGCGCGGCACGTTGGGCAGGAAGCGCGCCGCGCCGATGGTGGCGCGCGTCCAGTCGCGATCGAGCCCGCGCCGCGCCGCGACGTCGTCGGCGAAGCGCATGGCGTCGTCGCGCGTGGCGTAGAGCGGCGCCGCCCGGGGCGCCTCGGCGGCCGGCGCGGCCGGGCGCCGGGCCTGCTTCGGGGTCGCCAGGCCGGCCGAGGCGCCGCAGGCGAGCGCCAGGGCGAGGGCGACGGCGCGCGCGGCGTGGCGGGGCAGGGCGGACGTGGCGGACGCGGCGCCGGCGGATGCGAGGCGGATGGAGGAACGATGCATCGATGGATTGTGCCGGCCGTCCGCCGACCCCGCGCGACCGGAGGCGACCGAAGATGCGGCGGCGGTCGAAGCGGCGGCCCCGCGCGCCGGGGCAGGCGGGTCTAGCGCGCCGTCCGGCGCGGCCACGCCAGGCGGCGGAACTCGGCGCGCAGGGCCGGCAGGCCGGTCGCGGGCTGCCTGGCGTAGCGTTGCGCCTCCAGCCGCAGCAGCCAGTCGTGCGCCGAGCGGCCGGCGGCGCCGAAATGCGCCGCCGTCTGTTCGGCCATCCGGCGCGGCGGGGTCGCATCGGGCAGCACCAGGCCGGCCTTCGCCAGGCGCGCCCGGGCCTGGTCGAGCAGGCGCAGCCATGGATCGCGCCGGCGCCGCTCCCACAGCGTCCAGGCGCCGCCCAATGTTGTCGCGCCGATCATCAGCCACAGCAGGGCCAGGGCCAGATCGCGCGTGTCCGGGGCCTCGAAGCCCAGCCACTTCAGCAGGTCGAGCTGGCGGCTCTGCGTGTAGTTGAGGACCCGCTGGTTCCAGGCGTTGTTGATCGCCTCCCAGACCTCGCGCGCGTTCTGCAGCAGGGTCGGGCTCATGGTGCCGATCGCGCCGGCCAGGAAGCCCGGCTGCGGCGCCAGCCGGCGCAGGGCGCCGACGCGCTCGGGCGCGATGGCGCCGGTCGGGTCGACCCGCACCCAGCCGGCGCCGGCCTGCCACACCTCGGCCCAGGCATGGGCGTCGCTCTGGCGCAGCACCCAGGTGCCGTCCAGGCCGTTGAGCTCGCCGCCCTGGTAGCCGGTGACGATGCGCGCCGGCACGTCGAGCGCGCGCATCAGCACCACGAAGGCGGAGGCGATGTGCTCGCAGAAGCCCTCCTTGCGGTCGAACCAGAATTCGTCGGCGGTCTGGTCGCCATAGACACCCGGCTCCAGGGTGTACGAGTAGCCATCCGTGCGCAGCCGCTGCAGCGCCGCCTGCACATAGCCCGGCGTGCCGGCGGCGGCCAGCGCCGGATCGGCGCGCATCTGCGCGGCCAGCGCGACGGTGCGCGGGTTCGAGCCCGCCGGCAGCGCCACGTCGCGCTGCAGCGCCGGGGTACGCCGCAGCGGCCCGCTCTGGAAGTCGGGATGGCTCGCGCCGCGATAGCGCAGCAGGTCGCCGATGGGGCGGTTGGCCAGCCATTGCAGATCGGGGGTCGTCACCACGCGCAGGCCGGGCACGTGCGAGACGTCGGGCGGCGTCGATGGCGCGTCGAGCGCCAGCAGCCAGGGCCGGTTGCCGGGCTCGAGCGTGACCTCGTAGCCCACCGGCTCGCCACGCACGCGCAGCTCCGATGTCAGCACGCCACGCTCCCAGGGCGGCAGCGCGCTCCAGGTGCGACCGTCGAATTCCGACAGCACCGGACCGCGGAAGTACAGGGTGCGCTGCTCGGGCACGCGGCCGCCGTCGAAACGCAGGCGCGCGGCGATGCTGTCGTCCAGCGCCAGGCGCGCGATGCTGCCCACGCGCATCGTGTTGGACAGGCCCGAGCGGCCGGTGACCTCGTCGTTGGGCGTGCCCCACAGCGGCGCCAGGCGCGGGAACAGCATGAACAGCGCCAGCATGATCGGCGCCCCCAGCAGCGCCATGCCGCCGGCCGTGCGCGCGGCCTGCGCGAGCGGCGGCCGGCCCACCGGCATGTGGGCATTGACCAGCGCCGTCAGCAGGCCCAGCAGCGCCAGCAGCATCGCCACCGCCGTCAGCAGGGTCTGCGACTGGAAGAAGTTGGTCAGCATGGCGAAGAAGCCGAGGAAGAAGACCACGAAGGCATCGCGCCGCGCGCGCAGTTCCATCGTCTTGAGCGCCAGCAGCACCACCACCAATGTCACGCCGGCATCGCGCCCGAGCAGGGTGCCGTGCGTGGCGTAGGTGGCGGCCAGCGTGACGGCCAGCAGCGCCAGGCGCCAGGCCCCGCGCGGCAGCGGCGCGGCGCGCACGGCCAGCAGGCCGCGCCAGACCAGCACCACCGCCACCAGGACGCCGCACCACCACGGCAGGTTCGGCAGCTGCGGCAGCACCACCAGCGCGATCACGCCGAGCAGGAACAGCGTGTCGCGCGCGTCGCGGGGGAGGGTGCGCGGGTCGAGCCCGCGCCAGATCGGGCGCGCGCTCAGCATGTGGCGAGCAATTCCAGGCAACGCCGCCGGTGCGCCTCGCCATGGCCCGGCGGCAGCTGCTGGCCGCCGGCGCGCAGCCCGTAGTCCAGCCCGAGGCGGTCGGCCGCCAGCACCCAGGCGCACAGGCGCGACAGGGCGGCTTCGGTGTCGGCCAGGCCGGTGGCGCGGACGTCGAGCCAGAGTTCGCGGCGCTGGTCCTGCTGGGTGTCGCGGCTGACCAGGTCGTCCGAGCCGGCGGCCTGCGCGCGCGCCGCCTTCTTCCAGACCACCAGCTTCTGCGGATCGCCGCGCTGGTAGGCGCGCACGCCGTCGTATTCGCCGGCGCCACCGGTGCGCAGGGCCGGCGCGCCGGCATCGGCGGCCAGTGGCTGGCCGACGGGCAGCGCCGGCGCCTGCGCCTCGGGCGCCGGATAGACGAGCAGGCGAGCGGCCGGGCGCCACACCGTCCAGACGCGGAAGGTGCCCAGCGGGAAGCGCGTCTCCGCCGTCAGCGCCGGCATCGCGTGCAGGCCGCGCCGCTCGGGCCGGAAGGCGATCTCGACGGTCTCGCTGCCCTGGGCCGGCACGTCGGTCCAGGCCCACTGGCCACTGCCGCGCACCGCCAGGCCGATGCCATAACGCACGCGTCGCCGGGCGTTGTGCAGCACGACGCGGAACACCGCCGCGCCGCCGGCGAACTGCGCCTCCGGCGGCAGCAGGTGCAGGCTCAGGCCGCGCAATGTCGCGTGGCCCACGTGCATGCCCACGGCCACGCAGCCGGTGATCATGAAGGTCAGCAGATAGCCGAGGTTGAGCTGGTAGTTGATCGACGCGACCAGCTGCACGGCCAGGGTCGCGGCCAGCAGCCAGCCGGCGGCCGTCGGCACGATGTAGACATTGCGCTGCGTGAGTTCGAGGATGTCGGCGGGCGGCTGGCGGCCGAGGAACCAGCCGTCGATGCGCCGGCGCAGCGCCGCCGTGGTCATCTCTGCGCGCTCCTAGGGCAGCGGCACGGCGGCGATCATCGCGCGCACCTGTTCCTGGGCGCCGCGCCCGGCATCGCCCACCGGCGTCACGCGATGCGCCACGGTCTGCGGCAGCACGGCCTGGATGTCGTCGGGCGCCACGTAGTCGCGACCGGCCAGCAGCGCCTGCGCCTTGGCCGCCCGCAGCACCGAGATGCCCGCGCGCGGCGACAGTCCCTGCAGGAACCAGCGGCCGCTGCGCGTGGCGGCGATCAGGTCCTGCAGGTAGTCCAGCAGCGCCCCGGAGGCATGCACCTGCTGGACCCGCTGCTGCAGCGCCAGCAGCTCGCCGGCGTCGAGCAGCGCCGGCAGATGCGCCAGCATCTCGCGCCGGTCGGCGCCGGCGAGCAGCTCGCGCTCGGCGGCACGGTCGGGATGGCCGAGCGAGATCCGCATCAGGAAGCGGTCGAGCTGCGACTCCGGCAGCGCGAAGGTGCCGA
>Ga0308164_10002360_pt1 | contig 19063 bp, 31 predicted proteins | sample PhyTR2_FD_201031 | JGI IMG/M metagenome (GOLD analysis project Ga0308164, IMG submission 201031) | Phyllosphere microbial communities from UC Gill Tract Community Farm, Albany, California, United States - DLSLT.R2 | ecosystem: Host-associated > Plants > Phyllosphere > Unclassified | place: USA... | reverse complement strand
CGACAAGGCCTGAAGATTGGCCGTGAGGTCCTTCTGCTGCAACAGGGTGGCATTTTGCACCGGTGCCAGTTGCAGTACGCCATCGTCCATAAACAACATGGCCACGGGCAGATCAAACGCGCCGCCCGCCAGCGCGATGTCCAGCGCCTCTCTGGCGTCGGGGCCGGCCCACGGTGCCTGCCGGCTGATGATCAATAATGACTTCGCCACTTTACGGCCCTCCAAAGCAGATCAAGCGATCCGCCGCTTGCACCGCATCATGGAGCTGGCCAAGGCCCGACAGTTCCCAGGGCGCTGGAAGATTCGCCGCAGGGCGTGAATAACGCTCCGCTTCTTCCACATTCAGGACCCCTCGACGCAGGGCGGCGGCGATGCACACCACGCCATCGAGTTGGTGCGTACTGACGAATTCGCGCCATTGCGCAACGGTGTCCGACTCGTCTTGAGGTGAAACCACGTTGCCGGACGCGCTGTGGACGCCGTCCTGGTAGAAAAACAGCCGCACGATTTCATGACCTTCAGCCAGCGCGGCCTTGGCGAACAGCAGCGCGCGTCGGGAGGAGGGCGCGTGTGCGGGTGAATGGAGGGCGATGGCGAATTTCATGGTCGGCTCAGTGGGTCGCTGACAAGGCATATGAGCGCAATGATAAAGAATTCACGAACGCCGGACAGCAAAAAGCCCGCCGAAGCGGGCTTTTTGTTAACGCAGCAGCGATCAGTCTTTGCTGCCCATGATGCCGAAGATCTGCAACAGGCTGATGAACAGGTTGTAGATCGACACGTACAGGCTGATGGTCGCCATGATGTAGTTGCGCTCACCGCCGTGAATGATCGCGCTGGTCTGGAACAGAATGCAGACCGACGAGAACAGCACGAAGCCGGCGCTGATCGCCAGTTGCAGGCCGCTGATCTGGAAGAACATGCTGGCCACCACGGCCCCGAGCAATACGAAGAAGCCTGCGGTGATGAAGCCGCCGAGGAAGCTCATGTCCTTGCGCGTGATCAGCACATAGGCCGACAGACCACCGAAGACCAGTGCCGTCATCGCGAACGCGGAAGCAACGACTTCAGCGCCGCCCTGCATGCCGATGTAACGGTTGAGGATCGGGCCGAGGATGAACCCCATGAAGCCCGTCAGCGCGAACGCCGAAACCAGACCCCACGCCGAGTCGCGCAATTTGTTGGTGAGGAAGAACAGACCGTAGAAGCCGATCAGCACGACGAAGACGTTCGGGTAACGGAAGTTCATCTGTTGGGAGACAAACGCCATGACGCCGCTGAAGGCGAGGGTGAGGGCCAGAAGGCCGTAAGTGTTGCGCAGGACGCGGCTAACCTCTAGCTGCTCGACCTGCACGCGGTTGTTGACTGCGTAATCCTGTTCGCGCATGGCGCTACTCCTGGTGGTAAAAACGAAGGGTTTGAAACCTCAAGTTGCAAAGATCATAACAGAGGCGAGGCAGCGCGCTAGCCGGAGAGTTTGACAGCTTGTTTCATTACGGTATTATGGCGCCCGCAAAGCGCCGGAGGGGTGAAAAACCTTCGACGCCAAATGCTTCGGGGAATTGGCAGAGTGGTTGAATGCACCGGTCTTGAAAACCGGCGAACGTTAATAGCGTTTCTAGGGTTCGAATCCCTAGTTCCCCGCCAAACACAGTAAAAAGCCCTGCTTACGCAGGGCTTTTTCGTTTCCGGTGTTTGGTCGGCAATGCGCCGCATTTGGTCGTTTTTGGAGGGGTTCCGAAACTTTCGGGGAACGAGTTCCGAAACTTCCCCTATTTTGAGGGCTTTGCCGTCACGCCGACGCGCCTGTAAACGCGTTTGGTGATCTCCTGTTTGGTGTGTCCCAGCAGCAGGCTGGCATCGCCGATATCGACAATTTCCGACGCGGCCTTTGGCCTGATGTCCCGGAACTGAAATCCCCCTATCTTCGCTGCCAGCATCGGGTCGCCGTCCTTGATGGCCTTCTGCTGAGCTTTCTCCCGGGCCTTGTCCCACCTCAAACGCAACATCCCCTTTGTCATTCGTTTCCCGTGCTTGCTGATTAGTAGGTACTTGGACGGGTGGTGCGCGTTCCGCTCCGTGATCTCTCTAATCAACCTTCCCAGGCTGTTCTCCCCTAACTCCGTCGTCAGCAAGATCCTGAGCTTCTGCTTCGTCTTCCCCTGGATGACCATGAAGTAATCACCGTCACGGTCGTCGCTGCGCATTAGGATGACATCGGCAGGGCGTTGGCCGGTCAGATACCCCAGATCCATTGCCTCCTTGAGCTCGGGCTCCGCCATGGCGTACACGGCATCCCACACCACCGCGTTTGCGTAGTAGTCACGCGGCGTCTCTTTGTTCTTCCTGATGCCTTGGCACGGGTTCTCCCTTTCGGTGAGGCCCCACTCGCGCGCCATGTTGAAGATGTGCGACAAGAGGGCGATCTCCCGGTTGGCGCGGACCTTTGCGGTCCGCGCGTCCCGGAATCCAGCAATCATGGACGGCGTGATCGAATCTATGGGCGCTTCATCGAAGAGCGGGCGGAGCTGCCTCAGCTCCGCGCGATTGTCCACTTGAGTGCGCGGAGCCTTTTTTGGGATGATTTCCCGGTCATACCGGTCGAAAATTGCTTTCATCACCTTCAGGTCAGCTGGCTTATCCTTTGCTTCGAGCTCTGCCCATTTCACCCGGGCCTTGTCCAAATCGCTGCCCAGCGGGATCTCTTTCCCGGTTGAATCCCGGTAGTAGTACCCAACCCACACCTTGCCGTTTTTGCGTAGGCGCTTGCGGCGCACTACACCCGGTGGCAAGTCTCGGTTCTCTGTATTGCGTGGGCGCATATCAGCTCACTCGGGAGAAATCTGGCGTCCAGACCGGGCGCGGCGGCGGCGGATTTGGGTCGACGATGCCTGGCGAGAGCACGCCCAGCTTCATTCGGGCGTACTGCCGGCCAACGAGCGGGCGCTTGCCGCGGCTCTCGACATACAGCCACTTGCGATCATCCAGCCACCGGCGCTGGTAGGCCCTGGCCTTGTAGCCGGTGATTTCGGCAAGTTCGTCATCAGAAAGGATTTCAGAATCCATGTTGGCTACCTCCGTCCGATGATGTCGCCCGACATAGTTTTCGCGGTACCGGCGATCGCTCCGCAGGTGATATCGCCGGACATTGTTCCTACGTCGCCTTGCACATCGCCGCAATGAACATCACCGCTCATTGTCTTGACGCGCCCTGCGTATCCGATCACCTCGACCTTCCCAGATCCGGTTTCGACAGAATCAGCGTTGCCGTTTACCGTCACGCTTATTGGCCCTACCAGCGCACCTTCCTGCTGTATGCCATCAATCACCACTTTGTCGCCGATGATGCTGACGCTTCTGCCTGTAAACGTGCGCCCACCGATGGTGATGCTGGAACCGCCTGTGTTGATTTTCATGCAATAGTTCTCCAGCCCGCCGTACACCGGCAGGCATGTGGATAGATGGGGAAGGGGTGGCTGAGCCTAGACGGCGATGGTAGATTCCAGACCATCAAATCTATGGATGGAGTCGACCAGTGTTTCTTTTGAGGAAGCGCGATATTCAAATCGCGAAGTGGTTATTAATTGCTGTATTTGTCGCCGACCTTACGGCTGCATTATTTTGGGATTTGTCGAAGATGCCTGGTATCGCAATGAAGGCCGCATTTGTGTTTGTGCTTCTCGGAGGTGCAAAGATTGCGGACCGGCGCAGAGGCGAAGGGGACTGATCCTCATCCCACGTGATCCGCAAATGCCCTTACCCGTTTGAACTCGACGACCCAGACCAACGGGTTCGCATCCCACGCGCCGACACCGTTGATTGATTCCCATAGCTCCCGCCATGCGGCGGGATACCATTCGCGATAATTGGGCGATACGTCGTCACTCGCCAGCTCAGCCGGGCATTCCAATCCTTCCGCACGGATGTCGCTGCGGGAAATATCCTGCAAGCGCTCTACGCGGACCTCGGTGATCTCCAGCAGGATGCGGCTAGCGATCCGCGGCATGTGAATGCTTGGCTTCCAGGCGGAACGATCATCCCCGCCGCCGTCATCGTCACCGGCCCATGTCGCCTCGCCGTCGGCACGATAGATGACATGACCCGAGTAGTACCCTTGGCCGAAGCGCATTTCTCGAATTGGCGTTGCCGGTCGATCAGGCTTCCAATCGACCATGTTTCCATGCTCGTCGAAGTCGTGACTGATGACGCCCCATGTCTCGCGCACCCACAGGCGTTCGCCGGGCTGGCCATATGGGCAAAGGTCAGCATTACCAGGCAGTGCCAGAAAGGCAGGCTCGAAACCGGCAGCCAGGCAATCGAGCGCGGCCTGTTTCTTCACCTCGCGCCGCGTGACCGTCTTCCGGCCTTCCAGGATGGCACGCACCATCGGCGCCGAGAACAGGATCGGGCGTTCTTTGATCGCTGTCATGGCGTCACCTGCTGAATATTCGACTCAACCCATCCGCGCATGCGCACCCATCGCTGCTCAGGCGTTTCTGCGTTCCAGTTACCCTCGTCGTTCATGAAGACAATCTCAGCGGCAAGCGCCGGAGCGATGCCGAACGCCGCTGCCACCCCCTCACGATCATGGGCATCAAGGACTTCCATGTTGATGCCGCGCTTTGCCCCAAGCACACCGATCGTGCAGAACTGCCCATCAGCCTCCAGGACGTCAGCGACCAAGCGCTTTTCGGGCGTGGCATCCATTGCGTCGCGGAGCTCAAGCAGGAACGCCTGGCCGCGCTTGCCTTTTAGGGCCGAAGTCACGGCGCCGCGCCAGCAGATCAGGCTCCAGTTTTCGCAATCGTCGCTGTATCCGCTGCGGCTCATTGCGTCAGCATCCGGCGCGCCCACCAGCAAACGGGGCCGTCATCGGTATCGTGAATCGCCAGGCAGAACCAGCCTTCGCCGTCTGGCCGGTCCGGCTGCCAATAGCTGCAGTCCGGGTCGCCGGCCTCGAAGTACCGGTCAGATATCGCTTCGTCGCTGTGGTACTCCAGGCTGACCATTGCAACCTCCAGTTCCTGCTCAGCAATCCACGCTTTGCACTTGTCGCCGTCGGCTTCATCAAAATCCGGCAGATTGGGGTGCTGGAAAAATCCGTTTTCGTCGCGGTTCACCGGTGCTGCCTCAATCAAGGCGGCTGAGCTGTGGCGGCCTGAAAGCCGGTTGACTTCCGCTTGCAGATCCTCAAGTTCTTTTTCTGTGAGCATGACTTCGTCCTCGCCGCATACGCAGCAGGCAATAGGGATAGGGTTTGACCGAATGCTCGGTGGGGTGAGTTGGTCAGCTTCGAGAGTTGCGGAACGAATGGGCTGGATGATCCGGCCAGCAGACCGGACAGCTGCACCGTTCGAGGGGCTCCGTCACTTCTGGACGTACATTCTCGGCAGGGGCGACGCGTTTGTTCCACAGCTCAACCGCATTCTGGCCAGGCTTTGCTATTGGCCCATCCGCATCACACCCGAAACACATGACGTAACTGGAAGCGTGGCTGGCGCTGTTGGATTGGCTGCCACAAAACGGGCACGGCAGCAGCTCGGCTGTTTTGGTCATGGTTTCACCTGCGCATCGCGAATCTTCTTCGACTCGCATTCGGTGAGGCAAACATCCGCAACGAAAGCGCAGTTTCCGCAATCGACCTTCGCCGCTGGCGCGTTTGTGTTAAGCGCTGCACGACCTTCCGAAGTCAGCCACTCACGCTCCATGACTTCTCGCGGTGGCGCCCAAGGCGTTACGCGCTTTTCGTTGTTGGCGTCGGTATGGCGTGTAACCCATCCCAGCTCCCAGCCTTCCATGTAAGCCGACTTCGCAAGCCAGGTCAGATCACACACCCGCTGATCAGCGATGTTCAGTCGCTGCTGTAGGGCGGCTACGCGATCCTTGCCCATCTGCTCCCGGGCGAGAAAGATCGAATAGGCCTCCTGCGACACGCGGACCGATCGGCCATCGATGCCGAAATCGACGCCATCACCGGCCGGCGCGAAATCCCCGCCGCGGCACTGCGCCAGGCGCTCTGCAGGACAACTGCTCAAACGCTTTGCTTGATTGCTCATAACCCCTCCTGCGGCGAAACGATGCCGCTTGCTGGAATGACAGCCATGCCGAGATGGATGGCGAGTTCGATTTCTACGTTGGCGCCGCGGGACTGACGCCAGTCGGGCAGGAACGCCACGGTGTCGCAGGCGAGCATCTGGCGAATCGCGTCACGCATGCACATGTGCCAGGGCGCGTCGGCGGGCAGTGGGTTCTCGGCGGGATTCTCGACGGTGTATCCGAGGGCACGGAGGCGGGCGGCCTCCGTATTGAATGCCGGGTAGTTGTAATCGGGCAGGCCCGTCATGGGCCCGCTCAGGTAGATGCGTTGCATGGGGATGTCCTCTCAGATCTGTTCGAGGATTCGCAAGCCGAGCCAGCGTACGACCGGGACGGCCTTGCTGTTGCCGATGGCCTTGTAACGCGGACCGTCTGGGCAGTCGCCGGCGGGCTTGCCGCGCCAGGGGATCAGCGTGTAGCCGTCGGGGAAGCCTTGGAGGCGCTCGCACTCAATGGGTGTTAGGCGGCGTACATCTGAACCTTTGTGTGGTGCCGATATCACGTTCATCCCACGGTCGGCGCATGGACTTGAATCGTGCCGGGCAGTAAGGGTCCCGGCCGTTTCTCCGAATTGACAGATGGCCACAGCGACCTGGCCGCCGGCGTTTGCGTGGCTTCCGCTGTGATTCATGGCTCTGAGGGTTGGCGATAACGATCCGACGTCGGCGCCCTGGTCCTTGCAGCTGAAAGCGAGGATGGCGTTCTCTTGGCCATTGTTCCTGCCGAGCGCGAAAGCTTTGTCGGAAGTACATGGGTCTTGGGTACCGTGAACGACCAGCAGGCCGGACTCGGCGTCCTGCTGTGTTGCACTGCCGGCCGCCTTGCCACTGGACTGAAGGGTTCCGGCGACGAGATGGTTTGCCATTCCGTGATCAACATCGGCGCCTCCATCACTGCTGCGCAGCGTCCCAGCGACCGCGATGAAATGCCCAGCAGCTGCACCATCTGGCCTGCCGCCGGCACCGCCGCTATAAGCGTGGCTCGTGAGTGCCCCTATTACATCGTCTTGAGGCTGGACAAAGAACGTCTCGCTCTCCAGGTCTAACCGGGTGTCCTTCGCCGTAAGCGTTGCTGATCTTTCGACCGACCCGCCCAGGCTGTGACCGCCGAATGCGGGGATACCGCCGAACATCGTCACCGCCGGACCTTCGTCACCTTCGCAGTTCATGCAGCCGTAGTGGCCAAGCTCCTCGGGGAAGACATGTCCGCATCCGCACTGGAGCGCAGGGCCGAATGGAGCTGTTCCGGTAACGTCTTGCCCCGCGCCTCGGCGCGGCGCAGTATCCCGGCGCACGCCTTCGCGCTCAAAAAGTACCGCGACGGGATCGAACCCTCTTCGAGCACTTGCGACAACGAACACACGACGCCGTCGTTGGGCCAGGCCGAAATATTGGGCGTCCAGGATCCGCCACGCGACTGTTCTTTTGGGTCCATACACACAACCAGCGTCTGTCCAGCGCTTCCCTGAAGGCTGCAGTTCGCAGTCTTCCCCAGCAAGCGCACCAAGAAAGCATCCGAAGGCGTTTTGCTTATCGGAAAGGACTCCGGGGACGTTTTCCCAGACGACGACACACTCGTCATCACCGCGGGCTGTTCGAACATGGTCAACTGCATCTGCGAGCTCCACATATTTGATGGTGAGAGCGCCGCGCGGATCCAGCATGCCTTGCCGCATACCGGCGACGCTGAACGCTTGGCACGGTGTGCCGCCAACGAGCACCGCCGGCGCTTTGATCTTGCCAGCTAGTACCAGGGGGCCAAGCTTGGTCATGTCGCCGTGGTTCTGCACATGCGGGTAATGGTGAGCCAGCACCGCTGAAGGGAAGGGTTCGATCTCGGCGAACCAAGCCGGTATCATGCCCAGCGGATGCCAGGCGGCTGTCGCGGCCTCGATGCCGCTGCACACGCTTCCGTATTCGATATTCATAAAGATAATCGTCGGTTGAGTTCGTACATGTCTTTACCCTTGGCCATGGCGGAGCGATACGATTCAAGCAAATGCGCCAGTGGCGTTTCTGTTGTTGGTAAGGTATGAAGTGCGTTAGATCTGGGCAGAAACACGCGATTTGATGACGCATCGTGTATTTCGCTGCGGCCGAGCTCAATTTTATTAGCTATGTTTTGGACGTAAAAAAAGGGAGTAGGTCGTGGTTAGGAAAGCGCAGGATAGTCAGCCCTCAGAGCAAACTTCAAAAAAGCGCGCATTTATCGTGACCCCAATAGGGGCCGACGCTTCCGGTACCAGGCGGGCAGCTGATGGGTTAATCAGCGCCGTCATGAAACCTGTACTCGACAGCTTAGACTTCGAGGTGTTCGTAGCTCATGAAATCGCTTCACCAGGTTCAATTACGAGGCAAGTAATTGAGCACGTTTTGTATGATGAGCTTGTAATCGCCAACCTAAGTGAACTTAACCCGAATGTTATGTATGAGCTAGCTATTCGTCATTGCGTAGGACTTCCTATCGTGGTTCTGGCAGAGAACGGAACTAGGCTCCCATTTGACATATCTGACGAACGAACGGTGTTCTTTCAAAATGACATGTATGGCGCGGTCGATTTAGTTCCGAGACTGGAATCAGCAATTAAAGCTGCTCTGGAGCTGGTCGAACCTGACAATCCTGTCTATCGCGTTACTCAGAGTAGAGTACTTCGTGAGTCAACGGAGCCGGATGATGCGCAGTCATTCTTGATTAAGAAGTTGGATTATATCGAGGCCTTCATAGCTGAGATTAAGTCCCGCGATACCGCATCTGAAACACCATTATCTGCAGGATCGACTTATCTGCTGAACTTAACTGGCCCAGAAGAGAACTTATCTTCACTGGTTGAGTGGCTATCTGCCATGCCGGGAGTCGTTTTCGTCAGGCGCGTAAAGTTGGGATCCACCAACATGGCGTTGAGAGTAGCTGCGGTTGAGAATATTCACATCAATGATTTCCAAAGAGCCGGAACCATGTTCGGCTTCGATATGAAAGTGCACCGTCTCAATAGCTAGCTTTGATTTGGGAGATCTTGACTCCTCGCCGAGCGACTGTCTAAAAACCTGGATTCGTCTACGCTTACCGCTCCACAGGAAGGAATACGATCATGAGCGAAGACAGGGAAAGGGTTTTACGGATGGCGCTGAAGGCGGTGCTGGTTGCTGCGCAGGAATGCTGCGTTGATATCGACGAGCTCACGGAATTGGCGATTCAGTCGATGTACGGCGAGCAGTTCTACAACCCTGAGGATGTGACTGAGGCCTCAACCGCGATTGAAGTGGCCGTCGATGCACTGCCGGTGATCCACTGATTGTCAGGCCTGCATAACGTGGAGCGTGTGATGTTATGCGTGCGTAACCGGGTTGATGGTCTCGTCGCCCGGGTCGGCCCTCAATTCAGCTTGCGCTTTTTTCTCGTACTGACGCGCTAGTCTCGGCGTGACTACGAAGGCTGTCGCGTCAGGTTTGCGCAGTCGCCGCGCTTGTTCTTCGAACGGCATCGAAAGAAACGACAGCGCCAGGTCCTGCCAGAGCTCCTGAATCTGCTTGTAGCCGTGGTCCTTCATCGCAAGCGTCATGCCCGACCGGGTTCCCACCGGCGCATCGACCTCCAGCGTTTCGATCCCCAGCTTTTCCTTCTCCTCTTTCTGGCGCCGACGATAGTCCGCCGAGTGCTTCGCCGCTGCTGTCTTTTCCATCTGGTGATTCTCCGATCTGGTGCGCTGGCAGGTTTAGCCAGGTCTGACGCCTGCGCTGGTTGGCGCCTTTGAATAGACGCCGCATCAGGTGGCCGCGGTGAATGTGATGCCGTGCTCTCGCGCGGTGAGGGCGACGGTGCGGGTATCGATGCCGATCTTCATGCCTATCTGGCGGGCATTCAGACCGGCCTCTGCAAGCGCCCGAATCCGCGGCGCACGCTTGGCGCGCTTGGCCTTGAGCGTTTCCAGATGATTAGTGGTGCCCAGCAGCGGCGCGTTGGCGCTGACGCCTTGGTCGATGTGCTGAATGCGATGGCCGGTGGCGAGGAAGTGATCGATCTGCGCGGAAAGCTGCGCGATGGCCTGCTTGTGCTGGTCCGGCACGCTCTCGCCGATCATTGCACCAACCTCAGAACAGGCTGTGCCTCAAGGTGCTGCGCGAAGTTCACAGCCTCCTTCCAGCTGTTGAACCCGCCGCGCAGTGCGCCGGTTGCGAGCTCAATGACGGCGTACGAGTTGCGCGCCTTGCTCAGCACCTGGAAGCGAACCTTGCTACCAGGCATTGCCCGGTCCGTGCGCTTGCTGAACTCGCCGCGTGCGGCGCTTGAACGCTGGAGCAAAACCCCCAGCTCAACGATGCGATCTTGAAATGCCTGGTGCATGGCGATTCCTCTTTTGGTTGTGCGTTTATTCGTCAGCACTCTGGCCGCCTGACATAGGCCGATTGGGCGCAGGGGAGAGTGCTGACGGGTAAACGCTGGGTGAAAAAAAGCCCCATCGAAGTGGGGCTTTCATATCGCTGGTTCACGAGGCCTCCCTACGTGAGCCTTGCTCGCCGGCGCCGCCTGATGCGGTAGGCCGGTGTCTATCTGTTATTTCATGGCGGTCATCCTCCGTTGTTCGCTCACTGGGAAGGCAGTGGCTACCTGTTGAATGGGGTGATGCAGATGGCCGGTGCTGATCTCCGACTTTGCGGTCTGTATGCCAGGGGTACGAACCCCGCGTTGAGACAGGGACCGCGCGAGGGGCTACTGCATTGATCGTCTCGGCGCAGCGCCTTTCCCTCTCGACTTACCAACTTCGTCGCTGCATTCATCTACATCGGAGATCGCCCTGAGCGGCCGAGGCCTCCCGAACGTTACAGGTCGGGCGATCTCCGATGCAGCCTGGTCAGCGTTCAAACGTTCCAGGGTATCGGGCAGTTTTCGTCAGGCTGACGCTGGCGCTGGTTGTCTATCTGCCCACAGCTTCCAGTTCGGCGTGCTTGGCCTGAAGCTTCTCGATTAGCCTCAGGCGCTCTGGACCGAGGAGGCTGCATGCTGCGTAAAAGATGCCCTCTGCCGCGGCACCGTCGTATTCAGTCGTGATGGTGGGCTGCCACAGTTTGAACTTGATGCGATTGGTTGAGCGCTTCGCCACTTGCTCGCCCTTACTCGCCAAACGGGGGCTGCTCGCCGATACGCTTCAGCTTTTCTTCGCGGAAAGCTTCAGCGTGATCGAAGGCTTTGGCTGCGACTTCATCAGGTGCGTGGGCGTTGGAGCTGATCAGGCCGATCATTGCGGCGATCGCGAGTGTTTCGATTTCTTCGTGCTGGCTGCGGGTCATGGTGGTTCTCCGGTTGATTTCCCGTCTGGCCCTGTTGCCAAGGCCAGCCAGTGAAATCTTTCCCATTGCCGCCGGGGTGGCGGTGCGCACTGCTTGCCGGGTCATTCACTCGGTTCTGACGTTTCGTCATCGATCAGCCGTGCAGGGTTTTCCCTATCGTTGGCAGGCTTTCCTCGTTCGCCTGTCTGATCGCCGGTCGCCGGTAGAGGCAATGCGGTCTATTTATTTGTTGCGACTGATTTTTAAAGAGCGGCTACCTCGGTTGGCAGGTCGCAGTGGTTGATCGCTGCGATGAGTCAAATATGAACTACCGGTTCATATTCAGTCAAGTACCAAAAGTACAAATTACTGACATGACTGTTTCCCGTGAAGGAACCGCTCGCGCATTTAGGATTTACGACGAACCTAAGGTTCGCTATGCTCGCCCTCGATTACTGGATGGATATACAGTTTTATTGGGAGGAATGTATGGTGCAGCAAGGCAAGAAAAAGGAAGCAGTTCCGAAACCGATGAGCGCGATGGAGCGGCTATCACTGCGCGTGTCGTCAATGATCAATCACCCGATCGCCCAAGAGCGGCGGGAGGTTAGGATTCATCGGCTGGATACGGACGGGGAGAGGGAGTGGAGCGAGATTGTGAGCGCGCTGTCAGAGGCCGACGGGATTGAGCTTGCGCACAATCACGAAGATGCGTCGATCACGTTGAGGTGGGAGCCGTCGGCGGATGACGAGAGGCCGGCCCAGGCCGCCGATCCATTCGAGCCAGAAGAACCGGCGCCTTTCTAGCTGGCGCAAAAAAGCCCGCACTTTATGCGGGCTTCTGTAGCAAGCGATGATGACGGTTGGTAGCTACCGACATCCGGGCTGATTTGGAGGGTCCATGCTGCAGTACACGTTTGGACCGCTGCTTGCATCCCGATAGGGGAACGGCTGCGAGTAGGCGCTGCATCCCGCGGCTAGCAAAATACACGCGATAATGGCTAACTTCAGCCCAGTCATTTTTGCTCCTTGCCTTAGCTAAACGAGATTCCCGTTCCACACAAATAGAACGCGTGCCTGGATGTAGGTCTCGTCGATGATAATGTCCTCGGCCTTGTGCTTGCGGTTGTCCGAGATCATTTTGAATTTGTCCTTGCCCTTCATCTGCAAGCGCTTAATGTACTGGAAGCCGCCGTACGAAAAGTAGTAAATCCCGTCGCCGATGAATTCCTTGATGCTGATGTCCACCAGGCACGGATCGCCATGCTTGATGGTGGGCGTCATCGACTGACCCCACCCAGTGATGACCTTCAGATTGTAGTGTTCCTTGAACTCGACACCCATCGAGCGAAGATGGGAAGGGCTGATGCGGATGTCCTGAAGCAGCTCCGGGAAGTCGTGAGCCACCTCACCATCACCCAGCGCGCCGCGCACATCGTAGTGCGCAATCCAGACCTCATCTCCGACCTTGCCTGGCCTATAGGCATCGTTCACCAGTACGCTGACTGTTCCCTCTGGTTCGTTCCCTTCAGCAACGGCCAGCAGCTTCTGCAGGCGATCTTCCCCCAAGCTTTTACCGGCAAGCATCTGGCGAATCTTGTCTGCGGCGGAAGGGGACGCTAGATCCGGCGCTTCCGAGGCTTGACTAGGTGCGAATGCCTCTGGGCCATCCCCCGATGCGTGTTGCAGCCATTCGATTCTTACGTCTAAAAAAGCCGCAATCGCATGCATTTTAGCGGGGCCCGGCATCGACTCGCCATTCAGCCATTTGCTCGCAGCTTTGGGGGTGACTTTGGCTACTTCTGCGAGGCGAGCGCCCGCCCCCCATTGATCAATGCCTTTGGCGGCAAGTGACTTTTTTAGGCGAGAGGCGAAGGCAGTGCGGATTTCTTCTATTTGAACCATAGGTTCAATATCGCACGGCCTTGCATGTACTTTCAGTTCCGACATAATATGTACTGCAAGTTCATATTATCTAGGGAGGCCACATGGGCCCGCTCAAGAAATCGATTGATGACGCCGGCGGCGTTCCAGTGGTTGCCCTGGCGTGCGGCAAGTCGCCCCGCGCGGTTTACAAGTGGCTCTCCGCCGAATGCCTGCCTCGCACTGAGTACACAGGCGAGACTCGATACGCAGAGCGTATCGCTGCGCTCGCTTCGGCCAGGGGCAAACCCTTTGAACCGTCCTGGCTGCTCGCTGAAGCCCATCCAGGCAAATCCGTCGCTTGAAGAAGTTGGGGCGGTCATCGACTCGTCCTTGATTAGTAGTAGCGAAATGGCATGACCACAGATTACGAGCGAGAGAGCCTCATGGATACGTCGAACTTGCGACACGAAACACGCGATGCGGTGCTGGTGGCCACTGCGCGCGACATGATCGCCCGCACCAGCATGAGCCAGGACGGTTTCGCTGAGCAGCTCAATCATCAACTGTTCGACCGAGCACCGGCGCGCTGCAGGGAGAAGGGCTTCCCTGATCTGCAGGCCTTGACCAAGACCGCAGACATGCAGGCATACGGCCGCGCCTACAAAGCGTGGAGTAAGCGTGTCGAGCGTTGGCTTGACGACAGCGGCGACCGTATCGAAATCCCCTCGTGGATCGAAGAGTCGTGGGTGGCCGCCCTGGATCAGCCATGGCGTGACCGAGCTCTGACCGAGCTGGCGAGTCGTTATGGCTTGTTGGCCGTCAAGCAGATCGGCTCCGGTGTGGATGACGCTCTGCAGGTGTTCGCTGGCATCGCCACGAACTTTGGTCTGGTCGCCGGGCTGGGCGGGAAAGTATTCGCGGATGGTGTGTTTGACCAGAAGGACCACATGTACGCCGAGTCCTTCGAATCCTTCTGCCGCTCGCTGGCCGCTCACGCAGTCGCCATGGCCGATCAAGCATCACTCATCGCTTCGAAGCTTCACTAAATCCCAGGCACAAAAAAGCCGACGGTCGAGGTCGGCTCTTTCTACAGCGTTTGCGAGGTCGATTATGCACACCACGAACACCCAGAGCAATACCCCTCCTGACTCGTCACTTTCTCGCCAGTCGCAACCAATGACGCGTCAGACCATGAGTTCTCGCGAGATCGCGCAACTGACCGGAAAGCAGCACCAGCACGTCAAGCGCGACATCGAAAAGATGCTGAAAGAGCTCGGAGAAGATGCGTCCACATTTGGACGCATCTATACAGACCGCCAAAACCGAAGCCAGACCGAGTACTGCCTCGATCGCGATCACACCGATTGCCTTCTGACAGGCTACAGCGCCCCGCTGCGGATGAAGGTCATCAAGCGCTGGAAGCAATTGGAGGCCTCTCAACCAAAGGCCAAAGACGCCGCATGGTTGGAGGCCCGCCAGGTCGGCAAGCAGATGTTCAAGGGGTTGCACGACTACATCGCCACATTGGATGGCAGCGACAACCAGAAGCGGTGGGCCCACGAGAACGCCACCAACAGGATCTATAAGGCGCTGACTGGCGGGATCGTCGGCAGCGCGAAGTCGCTGCGCAAGCTTTACGGCATTGAGCACGGCACACCGCGCGACAAGATGAGCCACCACGCTCTCGCACAGATCAGCCTGGCCGAGCGCCGCATCTACGAAGAGTCACAGCGCAAGGGCCTTGAGACCGTGCCTCAGTTCAACGAGGTAGTGGACGGCATCTGCGAGCGCCTGCTCACGGGCATGGGCGCTCTACTGATCGAAGACGTACCAGGTTCGGTGATCGGGCGCATCGCGCCGCCGGCATCACTGGTACGTCGCACAGTCGTCACCGAAGAGTACAGCCGGGGGATTCAATAATGGCCGGTGATTGGATCAAGTTCGAGCTGACCACCTTGGATAAGCCTGAGGTTTGCCAGATCGCCGACCTCGCAAACATCGATCCTGATGCAGCAGTCGGCAAGCTGATGCGCGTGTGGGGATGGTTCGACCAGCAGACCGAGAACGGTAACGCTCCTAGCGTTAGCAAAAAGTTGCTCGACCGCATGGTGGGCGTTACCGGTTTCTGCGAACACATGAAGTCGGTGGGCTGGATGGCGGAGGCCGACGGGGTCATCAGCCTTCCGCACTTCGACCGCCACAACGGCAAGACAGCTAAAAACAGACTTCTCACCGCCAAGCGCGTGGCAAACCACAAGTCTGCTAACGCAAAAGGTAACGCACCCATCGTTAGCGATGCGTTACCTAAAGAAGATGTAGAGAAGAAAGATTCTACTCACACACCCGGCGCGCCATTTGCGATGTTTTTGGACTGGGTGCCAGACCTGAAGACCCTCCACGCGTATTCCTTCCGATCCGGTCTCGCCATGACCCTGTTCACGCCGGAAGCCATTGCCGGTTTCGTCCTGCACCACGACGCCAAGGGCGAATGCCAGACCGAGAAGCAATGGGTAGCCGCGCTGGTTGGTTGGGTGAAGCGCGACCAGGTGCGAGACAGCCGCGTCGTGCAATTCCCACCGCGCGCATCAGCAGCCCCTGACCCCGACGACACGAGCTGGGCTGAAAATCTGGGAGGCCTGTGATGAAGTCCGTCGCGAGCATCATGCAGCAACTGCCTAACGTTCCATCCGCCGAGGTGGCTCCGCTCAAGATCGATTCCGGCACGGTCCATGTGATCAACCAGCTGTTCCGTGAGCTGATGGCGATCTTTCCAGCGTGGAAGCAGGCTTGGCCTGACAAGGACGCCATCGGCGCGGCAAAGGCCACCTGGACCAAGGCTTTCATGGCCGAGAACATCACGCGCATCGAGCAGATCCGCTTCGGCATCGAGCAGTGCCGCAAGCTGGGTTCCGACTTCGCGCCGAGCGTGGGCAAGTTCATCAAGCTGTGCCAGCCGACCCCGGAAATGCTCGGCATCCCATCGCTGGAGAAGGCTTTCCGCGAGGCCTGCCGCAACGCTCACCCATCCATGGCCGGGCAGGGCAAGTGGTCGCATCAGGCTGTCTGGCATACGGCGAAAGAGTGCGGCTTCGAACCTCTCAACCGCCTGGAATCCTCCCTCGCCATGAAGCTGTTCGAGCGCAACTACGTGATCACCGTCCGCCGCATGATCGAGGGTCTTCCGCTGCAGAAGATGCCCTTGGCCCTGCCGGCCCGCGCTGAAGCCCGTCGCACTCCCGATATCGGAAACAAGGCCTTGGCCGAACTGCGCGCCCGCCGCGCCGGAGCATCAGCATGAGCGACACCAGACTCGCGCCGCCCGATCTCGCGGCGTTCCGTTACGCGGTCTACGCATGCTCTTCGAAGATCGATCTATCTACTCCACCGGATCCTGCGGTCGCGTTGTTCGAGCACAGGCTCATCGCTGAATCGTTTGGCCGGCTGATGTGGCCCCGCACCTTTGAAGTCGTCGACCTGATGGTGAGCGCACTATGAGAACCATCAAGGCTCTCGCCAACGTCGCCCGGTGCTTCATCGCTTTCATGGGGGCCAGCTACGACGGGTCTGTCCCTCCAGTTGAATCTCAGTTCGGGGCGTGGATGTGATGACCAAGCAGACGAAGTTCACCAAGGCGGCGCGCGGCCGCGACTGCCAGATCCGAGTGCCGGGCGTGTGCAACGGCAACCCCGAAACAACGGTGCTGGCTCACCTGCGCATGGCTGGCACTCGCTGCGGCACCGGGCTCAAACCGCATGACCTGCAGGCCGCCTGGGCGTGCTCGGCTTGCCACGACGCCGTCGACGCGCGCCGCAATACCGAGTTCAGCCGTGAACAACTCCGCACGATGCACATGGAAGGCATGGTGCGGACCATCGACATTCTGGTGAGCGAAGGGAAGGTGGCAGCGTGACCTGGACACAACTCAAAAACCTGCTGAACACCGCCAAGGTTCTGCACGACGGCCGAGGCGGCTTTGCGTTTTCCACCGCGCGCCCGGCCTCTAACCGAGGGCTGCATTCATGAACGATCCGCTGATACTCCCGTGGCCGCCGAAGGTGCTCAGTCCGAATGCACGCTCGCATTGGGCCGCCAAGAGCAAGGCCGCGAAAGCCTACCGTGCTGCCTGTTTTCTGCTGTGTCTGAAAGCTGCACTGCCTGTCCCTGCCGGCCGGGCGCTGCTGTCGCTGGAATTCGTCCCACCTGATCGTCGCCGTCGGGACGATGACAATTGCATCGCCGCATTCAAGTCCGGCCGTGACGGCGTAGCGCAGGCTCTGGGCATTGATGACAGCAGGTTTGTGACCCAGTTGCAGATCAGCGAAGAGACGATCAAGGGCGGCGCGGTTCGTGTTCGCATCACTGACTACGTCGAGTGTTCAGCATGAATCATCAGTTCCAGCCGGGCGATCTGGCAATCATCGTCGGTGCCAACTCGCTGACCCAAAACATCGGCAAGCAGTGCCAGCCCCGTGAGTTCGTGGTGAGCGGTGATCATTACGTCGCGCCGAATGGCGTGGTGTATCGGCATAACGATGTTCCGTGCTGGACGCTTGTTGGGGATGGCCTCGTCGCGGTCGTCGAGGATGAGGTCGTAGATCTTGGATTCGGTATTCATGAGCCGCGGCACCTGATGCCCCTGGGCGACGACTTCGCTCCTACAGGGCAAAAGTCCAAGGCGGTATCGGCATGACCAGTGCTGCAGTGAAGATCACCGACGCGGAAATCAAGCGCCAAGCCGCCGGCGCCGTGCGGGATCTGCGCGACATCGAGAATCGAGGGTTGTACCTGCGCTTCGCCAAGGATCGCGTCCGGGCATCGTGGTACCTGGTGCTCAAGGGCAAATGGAATCTCGTCGGCAGTCACCCTGATCTGAATGCCAAGCAGGTTGTCGCGGCCTTGCCGGGCATTCGCTTGCGGCTGGCTGCCGGTGATGGCTCGAATCTGTCGAAATGGGTGCTGGTCGGTGAACTGCTGGACTGGTACGCCGATCGGATGGCTCGCGACCGAAGCCTGTCGAGCAAGCGCAGGAAGACCGGCGCCTCGCTGATCAAGTGCCACCTGAAGCCGCTGCTGGGTGAAGTGCCTTTGGCATCTATCAACAAGGCCACGCTTGACGATAAGTTCATGTGGCCGGCGCAGGAGTCCATCGGCATCGACTACGTGCGCTCGGCGTTCCAGCTGCTGGCCCTGGCCTTCCGCCAGGCGTTCAAGCTGCGGTTGATCGCGGTCAACCCGATGAAGGACGTCAAGTTCAGCGACTTCTCCAAGGCCAAGGTCGGGGTAAAACCGTCACGGCTTCGCGTCACTCAGTTGCAGGACCTGATTCACCTGCTGCGGGATGCCATGGCCAGCGCTCCTGCTGATGCCATGCTGGCCCTCATGATGCTGTGCCATGGCTCGCGAATCGGCGAGACCCGTCAGGCCCAGTGGTCGCACGTCAGCCTGGCTGAGCGCGAGTGGTTCATTCCGGCCGAGAACACCAAGACCGGCGTCGAGCATCACTTGCCACTGACCGAGCAGGTTCGCCAGATGCTGATCAATTACCGCGAGCTCCAGTGGGCCAACGGCTACGACGGCCAGTACCTGTTCCCATCCCGCAACGGCAAGGCACTCAGTGAAGGGCAGGCCAGCGCCGTGTTCACCCGGTTGGGAAAGGGCGAGTGGACCAGTCACGACCTGCGCAAGGTAGCCCGTACCGGTTGGGCAGATATCGGTGTCGACCACCTGATTGGTGAGCTGCTGATCAACCACGCCATGGGCCATAACGTGAAGGTTTATATCCAATCGGACGTGATGAGCCGCAAGCGTGAGGCGCTGGACCGCTGGTGTCACTTCCT
>Ga0308164_10002356_pt1 | contig 19080 bp, 14 predicted proteins | sample PhyTR2_FD_201031 | JGI IMG/M metagenome (GOLD analysis project Ga0308164, IMG submission 201031) | Phyllosphere microbial communities from UC Gill Tract Community Farm, Albany, California, United States - DLSLT.R2 | ecosystem: Host-associated > Plants > Phyllosphere > Unclassified | place: USA... | reverse complement strand
TGATCATTTCATTAGAACATTATGGGAGCTTATCAGCCCCCATAACCATTGTATCCGACTGGCAAATTGCCCATAAAGAACGAAGTGAAATGATCGGTTAATAATTCAATAATTTCGGGAAGTAAATTAGGACACCGGAAAATTGCAGTAAAGTTTTTTATAAAACCTATGGCAAACTATATACAAGATTTACCACCATATCTAATTAATTTGATTATCATAATGTTTTTGCTTAATTTTCAACCACTTGACTCACTACCTAAAAGAAAGATGATATGAAAACGCTCACTTCAATCATTATCGACAACGAAAGGCATGCGATTTCTGACCTGGAAGATAGCTTGGCAGAGATCCCAATGATCATCGTATTAGCCACTTTTGATAATGTCCGGGAAGCACTGAATTATTTACAGACAGAGGGGAAGGTTGATATTATTTTCTCTGATATACACATGCCGATGTTAAACGGAATAGATGCGGGCAAGTTTTACAAGCTTTATTCTACTTATCTCATCTATGTAACGGCTTACCGGGATTTTGCAGTTGATGCAATCAAACTCGATGCGGATGGTTATCTGATGAAGCCGCTGAGCTATATCGACGTGCTTGAACAGGTTAATAAAATTATGGAAAAGGATGCTCAGAAGGAGTCCACAATGAATGAACACGATTTTCTGGTGTTCAAAGGGGGACAGAAAAACAGCTTTTTTAAAGTAATGACAAGGGAAATCTATTTTATAGAAGGACTGGCCAACTATGTAAAAATACATACCACCAAAGGCGTGTATGTTACCCAACAGCTTATGAAAGAGATGGAGTCCAAACTGAAAGAGAAAAAAGTTTTCATCAGAATTGCCAAATCCACCATCATCTCACTGCTTTTTATGGAAAAAATTGATGGCAATGTGGTTTATATGCATAACAAAGAAACCTTTTCAGTGGGTATTCCCTACCAAAAAGATTTCTACAAACTCATTAGAGCGCGGTTTGGGGAGACCTGTCAATGATCATTTATTTCCCGCAACACCCCTTAACGTGTTGGTCGGATCGGTCAGGGTCGAAGTCGTCGTCAGAGTAGTGGTGGGATCTCCGGTGATATTGAATGCGTAAGATCTGTTGCTTTTGAAAATGAAGACGGTTCTTTTTTTAAGCGGGGTTGTGGTAGATTTTTTCATGACAATTATTTTTTTTGTCAATTCTACCCTGAGCAACCACGGAAAGCATTTTTATTATAAAACCTATATCAAACATTATAGATTATGCAATTTTTGAGAAAAAAAAAGCTTAAAGTCCATGCGGTCTGCTGGCTGGTCTATATTTTACTGGAGGTTGTAGCCCTTGGCCTGATGAACAAGCGTTATAGCCCGTTGAGCTACTACCTGTTATTCTACAGCCTCAATTTTGGATTATTTTATTTCCATAGTCTGATTGTGATGAAACCGCTCAGAGGAGAGCACCCTCAGGTCTGGAGATTCATTCCGCTATTGTGTCTGGAAATCTTGCTATACCTGCTGGGCTCAGTATTTATCAGCTACTTATTGGGTGAAGAAAAAAACATCTTCAAAAAATTGAGCCTGGGTTATTACGCGGGCATGCTTTTCAGGGCCAGCTGGTTTATTGCCTATGCAACAGGATACTTTTTCCTGAAAGAATATTTAAGCAAACTCAAAAAGATTTCCAGAAAAGCCCTGGAGATTTCAGATTTGAAAAATCAGCTCCTCACTTTGGAAAAGGATTACCTTCGCGCCCAGATCAGTCCCCATTTGTTATTCAATACTTTTAGTTTCATTAAATATGCCAATAAAAAAGATCCAAAGCTGGCCTCTGAAGCGGTACAGAATCTTTCAGAAATTATATCCTATGCACTAGAGGGCGGCCGGTCGGATTACGTATTGCTGTCCAGGGAAATTGAGCAGATAAAAAAGATGATCCGCTTGAACCAGCTCCGCTTTGAGCAGGATTTAAATCTAACCTTTCATTGCAACACGCATGGAAAGGATCCACTGATTGCGCCGATTCTGCTGCTTACCATTGTCGAAAATATCTTCAAACATGGCGAAGTAACCGATCAAAGCAAGCAATCCCGTATTGAACTGACCTTCGATGGCCAACAGCTGATTTTTGAAACTTTTAATTTTTTAGGGCATTACCCCGAGCTCAGCAATTCCAAATCCGGACTAAGAAATGTTGACCAGCGGCTGGCCAACTTATATCCCGGGAAATATCAGTTTGACTATTACCGGGAGGATGAACGCTTCAAAACCCATCTCCTTATTCAAATTGACCAGAATTGAAAGCTATTCTTACTGGTTTGTTGAAAGACAAGTGCAATGCAAAAAACCGTTTCAAATTGGAAAGCCCTTACATAGATAAGGGCGGTATTGGATTGGGTCTGCTGACGCTTTTCCCTTTTGCCTTCCGGGATTTTTTATTTTTCGGCACTTCCGCATCGCCTTTGGTATCCTGATCGGTTTTGGAAGCTTTTGTACGCAATTCACCTTCAATCAAATCTGCAACCTGCTGCTTTATCCATTCATAATTCTTTTTGATCTCCGCAGCAGTCACCACTTTTACCTCCGGGATGGGCTGGTAGCTGTTTTCTTCCCTTGCGATTGCATCATGATCATTCTGGATTTCGCAATGAAACATTTTAAGTTCAATTTTCTCCTGCGGATTATCGGCAACCATGCCCACAAACTCTCCGGATGAAAGGGAAGATATTTTGGATGCTGGAATAGCGTAATCCATCTGCGTGGATTGAGAAATGGAAATATCGGTGCTGTTGATGCTTTTACTCTGCCGGTCCTGCATAATTTTTCCGAACGTTTCGCTGAGGCTTTTCGCGGTCGCACCGGTCACCTGCCCAGCAATGATATTGCCGACAATGCCCGTAATCACATCAGCCTGTTCGGCGCCATAATCTTTTTTAAGCTGACTGAAATCCTGAACAGCGAGAGCTGTGGCAACTTTGTTGCTCCTGGCAGTGGCAATCAGACTGTCCATATTATTGAAGTATATCGTGGGAAACTCATCAAATATCAGAGCGCTTTTGGTTTGCCCCTTTCTGTTGACGAGCTTAATCATCCGCGAGATGTAAAGTGAAAGTACTGCGCCATACACCTGCAGTTTTTGCGGATTGTTGCCTACGCAGATAATTTTAGGCTCAAGGGGATTGTTTACATCGAGTGAGAAGTCATTTCCGCTCAAAACGTAATAAAGTTGAGGGGAAGAAAGCCTGGCGAGGCCAATTTTTGCAGAAGCAATCTGTCCTTCCAGCTGCGCCATGGCTTTGTTCTGATAAGCGGATATAAATGGATTAATCAGCACCTTTATTTCTTCCTGGGTCTGCAGCACCTGGAAAAGCTGGTCATAATCCACCTGCATGAGTTCAATAACGTGTGGAAGGGTACAATATTTCCCCTGCTTATATTTTTTCAGATACCATATGATAGCGGTCAGGAAATTGATGGGACTTTCCACAAAAAAATCCCCCTGCTTTTTGATCCAGTCCCGGTTGAGGCCCATCATGATGGTTCTGCTGGCTTCTGTAGCATCGGTAATGTCTTCCATCGCCGCCGGGTCGAGCGGATTACACCTGTGGGTGCGGTTGAGGTCATCAAAGTTGATTACATAGAACTTGGGCTTAGTCTTGTACCGCCCATAATATTTCAACAGGCAATTATAGGCGATGATGGAAAGATCATCGTACTTAAAGTCATATATAAACATGCTGAAACCCTTGCCCATCAGCTGATCGATAATGTGTCTGATCACAAAATAAGATTTACCCGCACCCGGTGTGCCGGCAATGAGCAATCCCCGGAAAAGATTGATCAGGTTAATCCAGCTGTCACGCTGCTCACCTTTAAAACTATACCTGGCGGGCAGGTTAACCGAATATTCATTTTCAAGTAAGCGTTCTTCCTGGGGAAAAGTTTCGTTTTCTTTATTGAAGAGGTCTTTATTGATATTTGCTTTAATCAATCTGGATATCCAGGTGCCCGCGGAGAGCATCAACAGGTAGCCGGTAAGGGTCAGCGATATATATCCTGCTGCCAGCCATCGCAAATCAAACTTTAGATAAATCCAGAATATGCTGCCAAAGAACAGCACTATACCGCTTGCAGCGTAAAACACAATTGTTCTGATTTTGATTTCCTCACTTTTTCTGCCTTTCACCCCCAGTAAAGAAACCCCCAAAAACACCATTGATGCAATCTTTGCATATATCCATTCCTTAAAAAAACCGGTACCGGAAAGATGATCCACAATCCGGTCAGTAATCTCTGACCGGAAACCCAGCCCAGCAAATACCTGGTATAGGCGGATATAAAAATGCAGACACAGCAAAAGTATACTGATCCACCGGCTCATGTCCAGTATTTTCCGAAGTCCCTGAATGTCTTCCCCTGTATTCATACGCTTTTATATTTAATGCCCAAAACCCTGTTCCACTGATGATCCCTTTTTCTTTTTCTTCTTTTTCCCGCTTCCAGGCACCGGACCATCGAACTCGGACTTCATCAGCAATGTTTCCATGATGCCCATTCTGCTGTTTTCCTGCTTAACACCCTTGAAATCAAACTTATCGTTGGGCAGGTCGATGTTTCGGACTGAATCGTTCCGCTCAGGCTTCAATATCCCTACCTTATCGAACCGCTCGAGTAATGCTTTTGCGCTGTAGGATTTCCCCAGATCACTTCCATTGAAAACGCACCTGGTGTTATGGTCTACATAAGTAACCCCAAAAATCCGCCCGGTTTCATTTTGCCTGAAAATAACGCCAATATTTTCTGCGCTGAGCGATGATGCAAATGATTTTATGCTCAATTTCCCGATGCGGAGAAAACTATCATCTATCTTTTTCCTTAATGTTTCCAGATGATCTTTCTTTTTCGATTGATTCGGGCCAAACTTAGCCTCCACATTTGCCAAAGTGGGTTTTCCGGCAAGAGAGCTGGCCTTAATGGGTACGCCGATGCGTTTACCGTTCTGATCAAGGACCGCATAGACCAGCCCTCTGCGCTCAAACATTGTTGAGTCTTCCTTACCCCTGTCCGCCACTACGTTGAATTCGCTTAAAACCGCATTATATTCCGCCAGTGAGGCAAACTTATATTCGCGCATGACGGCAGTAACAATATTATAAATGGATTGCCGGGTAGGCTTTTCCCCATATTCCGCCGGCCCGACCCGGATACCTTTTATCATGGGATCTTTCATGCGTTCTTCCGCCTTAATAAGACCATATTCTTTTTGCATCGCTTTTCTGATATTTTCATCCTTGTCCCTACCGATGTTATGGATTGAAATCCTGTCTCCGTTTTGCTGGATGTTAGTGGTTACGATATGGATATGGGGATGACTGGCATCTGTATGCCGGTAAACCAAAAAAGGCTGTTCACCAAAACCGATTCTTTCCATGTAGTCCACAGCAATCTTTTGGAGCATCTCAATGGAGAGTTTATCGGCAGCGTCAAAATTCAGCATCACATGGATGGCATTTGTTTTTGCCCTTGCGTTGAGGCTGGTCAGCTGATCAAATCTTTTCAGCTTGTCGCCTCGTTCCAAATCTTCTATTTCAGCTCCGAATTTACTGGCCAGAATCAGTTCCGCACTTCCCGAGGCCACTTTGTTTTCGTTATAATTCAGCAGACCACGGATGCTCTTTCCGCTCAGGATTCGCGTAACCATTTTAGCGAAAGTTTGGAAATAATTGCAAGTAAGTGATCCACCTTATTGCTGACATTCTTATAAAGTTCAGTGGTTCGCATAACGTAAAAGGCCCGCTGGGATTCGTTTTCGGAAGTATGAAAATGACGCGTCTGCTGGTTAATATTGATACCAATCGATTTCAGTTCTTTACGTATTGCGGTAAGTTCCTCCAGGGGTCCACTCATCGATGCATCCCGGTTCAGCATCAGAATTTTCTCACGGGACAGTATTTTTCTTGCTACCGCCCCCATAGACCTACAGTTGCTGTTCCGCTGAATCTGCTCTAATCTTCTGTAGGTTTTTTCCGTTACCCTCGTTCTCACAGGATGAGTAAACCGGGTGTCTTCCAACGCTTCTTTATTATCCATAACTCATATTTAAATGATAAAACTTTAGGCCATCCGAGTTCCGAGGAAGGCCCCAACCTCAAGGGTGGCAAGAACCGTTTGTGGACAAACGTACTTCTTGCCGAACACCCGCGTGATCATAACTTAAGCATAGGGATTGAATCTGAAGTGGCTGAAGGATGGGCTTTTTTAATTGCAGAAAGGTGAGTCCTGTCAGGAATTGGAAATGTGGCTAACATAGCCCGGATCCTGGAGCGCATTCCGGAAGCGTATGTTTTAGAATTGGTTGCAGGAACTTTCCGATTCGATTGCTGCTTTTTTAAAGACTTCATAAAAATTTCTATTTCTTGCGAAAATAAATCAGTTGAAATCATGTAAGTCAACATCCCCGAAGGTATCCCGTGTTAATCCATTAGGCCGCTGAATAATGAATTACAGATTTTTGATTTCACTTATTCGCGATTTCGAAATGTGAACTGATGGCCCAGCGGTAACGCTTAGAAGAAATTTAATATTGTTATTATGAGATGCTTAAAAGATATTTAAGAGTGGCTATACCTTAAAAAATTCCAGTCATGACTTTGGTTGCTCACTCGAAGATTATGAGTCTTTTAGCCTAACCGCCCTATTATGAGGCAAAATGTGCTTTTCTGACTTACAGAAGCAATTTACGAACTATTTTTGAAACGGCAAAATTTTGCTCCGTTACATATTTGTTACAGTTTTTTTTTACTAATGCTGCGTTACATGCTATGTTCCCTCTGAATATTCTTTCCGTTCCCACGCTATCAGTATTCTTTTTGACGACCTTAGATTATGACTTGGCCTGATTTTAACACGACAATAGCCTGTACTGGTTCAGAAAAACTTTTTCAACTGGTATTACAGGAAAAATTTTATAAACCTTTAATAGAGGTTGGGATACCAATAACATTGGCGGAAGTTGAGAAAAACAATATCATTCCAAATGATGGATTTTTATATTTTCCTTCGTGGTTAAATATCTATTTAACCGAAGATTTTATAAGGCAGCATTTCATTCCTAAAACAAATTTTTATAACGATTTTGTAGCTCGCTTGGGAGATATGTTTGATATGATTGGCAGAACAGAAGATCGCCAGGTAATCGAAACTATTAGAGCTGCAACTTATTCATTCTTTTATAAGGACAATAATGGACAAGTACTGGTATTTCAAATGCGCAATAACGGGAGTGAAATACTTAAAGGCCGGCTCTTGCAACTGCTAGAATTCTTGCGAAATTTAAAGAATGGCAACAGTCCCTATGTTGAAAATGCAATAAAAAAGAGCTATTCTTATAACGATGCGACCTATTATGTGGGTTATGAAGAAACGGATTGGAAAATCGTAGATCCATTACTGTACGTCGCCGAACAACTAAATTCTGAATACAGGGAACATGCTGATTTAAGAACCCACAAACCGGACATCATTCTCCAACAAGACAACCTAAACAGAAGGCATACTTTCGGTGACAACTGGGTATTGGAGTTCGACGGTCTGTCAACTTTCCTAAATAGGCCGAATGATGTCGGCCTATATTCGAGTATATGCGATAAAAATCTCCTTGCGGCAAAAAGATTTTATGATGATACAATTCTTATAAGGCATCAGTACTACACAGGAAATTTTCCTTTGCCTGAACAGGAAAGGGAATATTTCGATTACTTTGAACTCATTACAACAGCCCTAATTTTTGCATATAGTTCGATTGAAGCTTTTACAAACAGTTTTATTGCCGACGATTACACCTTTACCAAGCCAAATGGAACTAAGGTAATGGATAAAAAATATATTGAGCGTCACTTTTCATTAACAGATAAGTTGAAGACCATTTTCACGGACATATACCAAACACCAAATCCCGAAAATGAAGCATGGTGGCAAAGTCTCTCCGAGCTGCAAGACTTACGAGATCAAACGATACACACCAAACAGCACTATTCACAAACTCGATACTCTAAGTTATTAAGTCAGGATATTTTTGCAATTATTAGTGTTTATAAAGTTATCATAACCTATTATGGTGAATACATCAAGATTAAAGACAGACACCTAATCAATGACTTTCCATACAATTTTGGATTCGATCAGGTTTATCCGGCTTTGATGACAGAACGTACTTATAAAGACATATATAATGATCTGCACAACCCATCGAACCCGTTATAATTTATGATTCATCATTATCTTTTGGATTCGTATTATAGGTTAATTCATTGATATCAAGCAAGTTAAAAACACTGGTATTTTTAAGTATTTTATTTTTAAGAAGCTTATTATTATCGAGTAGAAAATAATATTCGTTGACTGGGAAATGTTCCAATACAAGCGGATTTTTTGCGAAAGGATTATGCCATAAACTCCATTCTCCATTGCCCAAAGTTAAGATATCTGTATTCTTAAATAACATCACCGCGGACACCGAGGTGTTCACTGGCTTATTGTGATAGAAAAAACCGCTGTTACCAGGATAGGATAAATTAATATAACTACCGTTATCTGTTCCAAACAATATGCTGTACATATCGTCAGTGTGAAAAAACATATCATTATTACAGATACAAATTACATATTGAGTATCATTAATGCCGTATTTGGAAGGCCTCTTATCATTAAGCGCAGAAATAATCGCTTTTTTGCTGTCAATTACTTTGGCATCTTGTGAAATAAAACCTAAACTGGTTTTTATATTGTCTGTCGATTTCCTGAGTAAGCTGATCTCAATTTCCCAATCGTTTTCCTTATACAAATATCTTAGGTGAAAAAGCTGCTCGTTTTCGATTCCTTCGCTAACCTTTTTGACCTGATCTATAAATATTTTCAACTTTTTGGCAGAAACACTTATTTTTGACAGATGTTTAAAGTCGAGATTAATAAAGTAAGGGTAGAAATGAATTTGTCTGATAATGTCTTCCACTGCTCCCTTTCGCCTCTCTTCTTCGAGGGTATCAAATGAATTACCGGATAGTGTACACTCGAAGTAAGTAGTTGTTAGTAAATTACTTTCGGCGGTGAAATCAGGCGTTGTTGATTTTAAAAGTACGGGGTGTTTGTTTACTTCCAATCCTAATTTTTTAAGAAAGGTATAAACTATCAATTCAAAAACGGCTGCATAATGTTGCTTATCGTTTTTTGATTTTATTTGGCTTATAAATTCACTATCAGTGAGCATATCCTTAGCCCATATAGAAATGACATTTCTCGCTAATTTACAACGATTCCATGCAGATCTTTCTAAGAATTTAAACGATGATTCGTGGACTTGCTTAGCGTCGCTGGTTAGCACGATGTTTGGGTCAAAAATCATATGTTATATATTTTTTAGTGTCCACATCTGGTGAAGCTGCTTTATTTTGTCTAAAAACAATGGATTAATTACCGATTCATTGCCTGCTTGCTTCATCGCCTTAAACGCCTGCTTTCCCCAAAAGGTATTCTCAATCCTCGCTAATTCAGCTGTATTCTGCATCACATACTTGTTAAAACCTTTCCTCTCTTGTTCATTTCTGAACAAAAGGAACGGTGCACCCGTCCCCCTTGATTCCAGAAATTTATAAGCGTCTATAAATCTTAATAGATCGTTAATCGCCATATTTCGGAAAGGAAAAGTCAATTCCATAAAACCTAATTTATATTCGTAAATAGCTGTATTCCTCTTCCATCTTCAAAGAATCTAAAACGTTCTTTCAGTAATTTTAAAATTCCTTTATAATTAGGAATTGAGAACGATTTTCCAGCCCAAAAGACCGAAGTAATACTAAAGGTAGCATCATATTTAATTCTTTCTCAAACCGCTCTTGTGTCAAGATTTTTTCATCAATTAGTACGTACCAATCACTCACTTAAATGACCCATTGTTATAGCTAATATCCCGCATATTTAAAATTCAATTTTGTCCAGCTGTATTAAATTTTAAGCCCAGAAATTATCCCCCTAAGCTTCTGATTGCCTCTACCGCAGCCCTTCCATAATTAGGATCATTGGTAAGAGGGCGTAAAACGTCAAGGTCTATGACCGATCCAGCATCACTGAGAAAATAAATAGCATGTTGATTCATTTCTACTCTGCGGTCGCCAAAGTCCCAAATGCTTTCCTGCCAATCTAGATTAGTTAAAGCGCGACGGCTGGCTGTCACTATTTGCTCTCTATATTTTGTTTCGAACTGCTCAAGACAACTTAAATCAAGGGCCTCATACCTAGAATGTTGATGTATTGCATGCTTGGATTGCCATATTGTTTCTATGACATATTTATTTTCAGGCATAAAGATTTTTTTTGCTAAAACTTCAATAATGTGATTCTTTTGTGATCCACTAAGGTCAGAACGTGTTTGCCAATAATAAATCTCGGCAAGCACTCTTATTGACCTGTCTTTGTCTTTTCCATCAATCTCTTCTCTAACAGTCAAAGGATAATTGTATTTGCCCAGCAAGAGGTGGGCGATCATGAATACACCCAAAGAATCCTGCGGAAAAGTCGGTTCGATAACGAGTGTCTCCGTCCATTTAACAATGTATTTCATGGCCGAGTGCCCAAGTACTCCGACAACGAGCATAATTAAAGATGCAGTAAACATCGAACTATGCCCGCCCTGTAAGGCCATCTCCATGAAGATAATCTTTTTTTCTTGGGGTAGTTGTTCAATTGAGGTATAATAAGCACTATCGTATGGATGGTCGAATTGTCTGTTGAAAATCCCCAATGCATCTTCGCAGGCACTAACGTTATTGGGATTAACAAGAACTTGCTCAATCTCATGATTGACAACTTCTATGTATTCATTTGCATCTTCTTCAAGTTCACCAAGGGAGGATAGTGCATCGAATATTTCTGTAGATAACCAAATATTCTGAGTCTCAGAATGAACGATTTTAATAGCCTCAACTAAATTGGAACGCTGTTTATCATCATTGAACAAACGATTTATTTGTTGAAGTATCTCCGATAACAAGTGATATGGGAAATGTCGCCAATTTTTTAAAATAAGCAGCGCATAAGGATAAAGCACTTTTAGTCTTTCGTCCCATCGAAACAGCAATAGCAATAGATAGATCTGTCCTGGTTTTAGCTTCTTCTCTTTTATAATATCGTTTAACTCATCCACCGAGATTTTTTCACGTTCGTGTAAACCGTGAAAGTTGGAATGCAGCGAAGAGAATAATTTGCCAAGTGCCAATTTGCCCTGCCAAATGCCGTTGTAGGTCGCCAAAAAAATATTAGATCTGGCACTGATATTTTTCGCTTTTGCTTCATCCCAAAATTGGGTCACAGCCTTACTGCAAACATCATCCATATTACCAGTTATATTGATTACCTGCTCCAGGAGTCCGCCATTTATCAATCTTGACTGCATGGAATATAATAAAGCCATTTGATGAGCCGACCAGTCTTTAAGTTTGGTTTCAACAAATTGAAAATAGTGTGTGGTCTCCGCCAATTCTAATTCTGCACCTGCAACTTCCTCATCAATCAGTAATAAAAGGTCGTACTGTTGTTTTCTAACCCATAACTTACAGTATTCTCCCGCTTCACCTTCAGAAAGCATATCAAAAACATTGGCGTCGGTGATCGCGCAAAGCATTTCGTTAACTAGTTCTTGATCTTCAATCGAACCAATGATCAAAATTTTCTTGTCGGCATTTTTCGGAGCGTTCAGGGCGTCGATTATTTCGCCTACATTTGTCGCAAAACGTGCCACACTTTCTGCGACGAAGAAATTAAAGAACATTTCATGATTGAAACTTACTCTATTAGACCTTTCATGCAAAATGCCACTTTTTATGCACCTACCAAAAATCCCCGCATTTATCTGATGCTTGCTTGAGATATTTTCTATTGTTCTTAATGGTAGGCTAAATGTGATTTTCTCCGACATCGATTTTGCTACCATTGCCATCAAAAAGAACCCTTCTGCCACTGCATCGGCTAACTTTAACCTGATGAAACTTGCGAATAGAACAAAGCGACTCATTTTGTCCATTCCAGGAGAATCAACCTCACCAACCATTTTTGCTTCTAAACCCGTGGTTACCAGAGAAAGGACTGTCTTTAGACGATTGCCAATCGCGTGTTTACTATACGCATTTGCAATTGCTTCACGAATTGACGGTGATGGTGGAAGGATGAAAACTTCTTTTGAGTTAAAGTCATTTAACAAGGAATCCTGAACTTGGGTTGTTACTATGCTGGTTAACCCTTTATCTTCAACGGCTTTCTTTAATTCAAGGACAAATTTCGATCGTAACTGCTGCTTACATTCATTAAACCCATCGATTATTAACAAGATCTCTTGGCCATGATTGATTGCCTCGGCAAAGAAATCTGCGTCCGAATCAAAACCATAGGATTGTATCTCTTTGGTAAATAACACCTGAATACCTGTCTCATAGTATTTTGCTTCAATAATAATGGGCAGGAATTTCGGAAGAAGCTTCACAGCAACTTGACGGGCAAGCGCGGATTTTCCGCAGCCTGAAGGCCCGTAGATTACAATACTACTATTTCCCAAAATCTGTTCGTTAAGGGTATCCGATAGGGACAATACCCCATCAATCAGGTATTCGACAGGAACAAAACTTTTGATATAATCATATTGATTAGCAGCAAATAATTTCTTGAAAAATTGAATGCGCTCTAAGCTACTCCCAAAACTGATTAGCCCATGTCGTGGCGGTGCTACACCATTTCCAAATTCCTGTTTTAAAAATTGCTTTAGCTGTGAAAATCTAGAGCTATCCTCATAATACAGTTTCTTAGCTTGTAGCGCAAGGTCGCGAACTGCAATTATATGTATTTTGGGATCAAAGAAGTGGAGATAATCATCTAGAGCAGGAAGGACAAGTCTCGGGCGTTTTTGATCGGATAATATAAGAAATCGCAAACCATTGGGAAATCTAGCCAAGTAACTGTTCGCCAAAAAGGTTTGCAGCGTAGATTTTATTTTTTTATTGTCGTTACGTGATGTGACTTGGACGGCCAAACCATTTGCACCAGCATCGCCCAAATCGATGCTCGGGAAATTTTCCTGCTCCTCGTTTAAATCTTTTAAGTTCCATCCGTAAAGCAGGTTTAGTAACCTAAGTGCCGTTCCTTCTGAAACCTTATTGATGTCGAAATAGGTAAGCGAATTATGGACAGCGAGCTCGGTGAGCCAAGTCGTTAGATATTTATTGATCTCACTAAGTTCCTGTTGTGCTTTGGGCATTTATTTTTATCAGTTTAGGTGTGTCAAAATTCAAGGTCTGTATCCAGTCCCCTTACCGCTTTACGGGCATCTGCTTTTGTCTTAACAATTTCATTTCCCTTGATTACTGCCATCTTGATCATTTTTGGGAGAACCTGTGCCTGAAAATGCTGTAAATCTACTTCTGTTTCCGAATTGATGATAAATTCAGCTAGCGAAGGAGAAATCGAAGCCGTGATGTAACGATCGTTGAACACTTCGAATATATCCCGCTGTACAGACCACTGATCCATTTCAAAGGCCAGCTTCCAAAGGTGTTTTAAACATGTCAATCTCACATCTTCATTCGGAATAGCGACTATCATTTTCTTTAAAAAAGTACCAAAACCACTGGCAGCCTTAAATGGCCAGCCGACACTTGAATAGCAATCTTCCAACCGTTGGGAAAAAGTAGAAACAAACTCTGCTATCGCATTTCCAACAGTATTATGATACTTATTAAAGTATTCCGTGTTAGAAAATATCTTTATTACCGGCGCTATGTAGTCACTATAGACATGCTGAAAAACGTTGCCCTGTACCAATAATTTATGTAAATAATGAAAATCGATTTCATCGCCCGTATCTGCAACCTCAAGCAGCGTAATGTATTCCATAGGGATATTCACGTCCAACTGAAGTTGTTTCAGCGATAAATAGTGTTTCTCAAATTCCCGAATGTCCCTGAATCTGTCCTCTGGCTTTTCTTCTGTAGCTTTTGTAACAAGAGTTGATAGTTCAAAGGCTTTCATGTTATCAGGATCTCGCCCTGTGAATATGAAATACACCAACTTTCCCAAGGAGTAGATATCACTTTGACTGGTTGCATCCTTCAGCTTTTGGCGTTGTTCCGGTGACACGTATAATATTTGGCCATAGCCGGAAGCACTGGAAGCTGTATAGTGCGAAATAGACTCTGAATCCTTGCCCAACCCGAAATCAGCAACCCTAACTGTTAATTTATCGCCCTCAAAAAATACGAGAACGTTGTTCGGGGAGATGTCTCGATGTAAAATCCCACGTTCATGCGCATATTTAATAGCATTAATCACCTGGTCGATGATATGAAAACGTGCCTCAGCTGACAAGGTAGAATTGTGTTTTTTTATATAGTTAAAGAGGTTGGATGGCGCATAGGGCATTAAATACCATAAGCTTTCTTTAATCTTGTCTTCGCCGTCATCGATCAACGATATAATATTTTCGCAGCCCTGAAGTTCCTTTAATAAGCCTATTTCGCGGCTAAGCCGATAACGGTATTCATCCTTTGAATAGTGTTCTTTTTTCAATTCTTTTAAGGCAAATTCCTCATTGGTTACTGTATGCCGGTACAATTTGACCTGACAGAAGTAACCGTGCCCTTTAACCCCTATATGTTGCAGTTCGTCCATAGATTTTTTACCAACCAGCAAGTTACTAAGAATATTTATTAACTGCTATGAGAATGGCTGAGTCATTATAAATGCGAGCTGGCTGCGTTTATGATAAAAGGTCTTGAATTTCAATCATAGCGATTTTGGGAGATAACGCTCTTAGCATTTCAGTCGCGTCATATTCGAGTTCTTTTTTGGCTGCAAAAGGGTAATAACTGATTTTCCATTTTGCAGATGGAATGGAAGATGCGATTCTCTGAAAATACGGCCAGTCAACCCGACCCAAAGAATGACCTAAGACAACGACCTCTTCAATACCACTTAATCTGTCGAAGAATTGCTGATGACTTGCCATAACAGCATCGGTATTTTTTTGAAACTCATAGAATGTTGCACGAGCAGCGTCTTCGGCATCAGTAAACATGGTACGGTTGCTATTTCCACATTCGTCAAGGTCATCCTCCCTTGGTTTTTTTTCTTGCTTTTCAGCATGGCCAAAAATGAGTTCACCGCTAAGGTCGGTGGTATTATTGTGCAAATAAATTACCTGCGATTTTGGTATGTCGTAAAGAATTTCAAGGGTATCAGTATAATTGAAGTTCAGAAATAGGCTATTCGGTTCGAAGCCTAACAGCCGCGTAGCGATATGAGCTTTGTCGGGGTATTCTATCGATTCGATCCAGTTCAAAAACGCATCCTTTATACCTTGCACCAATTCTTCAGATTCTTGAACGATATCGTCCTCAAGCCCAAAACATTGACTTGGTTTAAAACCTTCATCCATGATATCCAAATGGTTGAAATTGTCAAAAAAAGCCCGGTGGTTAAAATTGCACAGATCATTCTCAAAGCATTTCCATAAGTAATTAGCGTCAATCTGGAAGTCAAAGTATTCTTCTATCTTATTTTCCAAATCGGAATTCTGATCACTAACAAATTGATGAAAATCTGCATAGCGAGTTCTCAAACTATGATAGATATCAAAACCGTTGCCGGTTATATATAATGTTCTCATCGCAAATAATTTTAAAATGCATTCTTACCAAAATCCTTAAAGTCAGCATCTGTAGACTATTGACGAAGCTGTTAGCTTTACTTGTAGATTTTCCATTAGAATATATGAAAAATATTTAATAGAATTATAAAATACAACCTATTAATCAATGACCTATTTCGGCAATAGACAAAACCAGACCTCAGTTTCAGATGAAGAATTAGAACCAATTTTTGCGTCAATTGCAGATTCATTTAATCTGAAATGGCTTAAAACTGCTGGAGCCAACCCGTTACAACTGGTTTGGAATCGGCGCGATGCGTTGTCAACGAATGAGCTTTTTAATTTTGGTGACGCATTACAGAGAGTTAAGGCAATCGATGCAAAGTGGGTAAAAGACCAAATTAAGCATATCAAATCTGATCACCCTAATAATCGTAACGGCGCACTCTTTGAGATAAATGCAGTTGGACTTTTAGCGACAAGTGAGTATTCTGTTGAACCGGCCAAAGGCAATAATCCTGGATTTGATGCCATATTGAAGCTCGACAATAAAAAAACAATGAGAATTTCTCTTAAAAATTACGGAGATTCTGTACACTTCCAAACTTTTAACGCTAACTGTAAAAAGGTTGAAGAAAAATTAAAGGATGTTATGAAGGCCAAAGGCATTCAGGCAGTCAATGTACTTATAGAAGCTGTAAAAGGCTCTACAGAACGGTCGCACTGGTCTGATCTTTTACTGCATTTACCCAAAGTATTTGACGGCTATCAACAAGGCGAAAAAAAAGTATTCGCTATTATGGATTTTTGGGCTGTTATAATTACACCTTTAGCGGATGATTACCAGGAGTGTCATTCTGTGTTCAACTCCTATACGCTGATTATTGTAGAAGGGCATAATAAAAATGAAAGCAAAAATCTGCTTGACAAACTTGATCAAGCTGCTGCAAATTTGGTAAAGCATTCTAAAGTCGAAAGTGAAGATGTTATTAACATAGTTTTTGTGCATCTTCCCGAATCTGCATCGATAATAGAATGCAAAGAGTGGGCGGAAACCTATTTTAGCAATTTTCCGGAGAAGCCAATTACTGGCGTGATACTTTACCAACCTGTAATAGCAACCGACCCGGATCGAGATATCAACTTTATTCATCATTCCGTACAATTTGTTTTTGTTGATGAAAAGTTCTCAAAATGGAATCACGAAGGGAAAGACTTTACATTTACATTGCCTGTTGGAATTGCCAATTCTTCGCCTTCTGAAAATACGATCATTGTTGAAAACGATGGCGAACAAGAAAAGTATCCCTATAAAAATAAGTATTTTTTCCAAAGAGGTAATTTATACTTGGAAGGTAAAAAGGATGCCGAGGGAAACATTACAGGTAACATAAAAAGAATCGCCTCGGGTGTATTTGCACATTCGGTTTTTCAGCCATTCCCGAATGAACCTGCATTTATGATATCCGGGCGGTTCGCACCAGTCGACAAGTTATTGATCCTTTAATTTGACTTTCTGTGATTGGTTCAGATTTTGACAACTATTTAAAATTTCTTCCGCCATGAAAGGCATCTTTTTGTGCCTGTTCACGGACCTGCGTTCGTTTATTTTGTGCGGGATACACCTTTATTAATATCTGTGCTATACTTTTGATGCCTTTCACTGGGTTTGGAGTTCAATATTCGCTAAAAAGATTCTAAGTCTTCTAGCCTAACTACCAGCAGAAATATCATATATATAATAACACCACAACGTATTTAGTTTATCAGACATCATTCAGCCAGTCTATCCTTTCACTAAACCTCTAAATCAAGCAGAATAATTTTACTGCCCAACCTTGGATGATATGATGGGAAATATTGAATCATATTCCATTCAATTAATTCGTTTAGACATTTGTGGCAGGTTGCATTCGATTTGATACAAGAAAAGGCCATTAGTTCCCGCCTTCTGACATTGATGCTATTTGAACACTGTTGCTGCTGTGCGCGTGTGAGAATCGCGGCATAAAGGCTAATATGGTTCGGCATTGCATCAATTGACCTTTGCGAAAAGAACAGCATACTCCTAAAATTAAATCCGATATCAACCATTCCTCCCTCCTTTTTCTGGCATTATTTAAATGTCGGAATATGCGTAATAAAAAATGCTGCCAACTTTTTTATGATCTAATTGGCCATTAATCCTTAGGTTTTGAAGTGTGCCGGGTGAGATTTTTAATATCTTTCTGACTTCCACGCTTCGCAGCCACTCTTTCTGTGCACTTACTTCCGGCTTGAGCAATAATTTTATTTCTGAAAGAATTACTTTTTTGAATTCTTCCAAATCTTCTTTTGTAAGGATATCTATTTTCATTTTTAATATTTTAAGCTTTGTGTTGAATTGGGTGCTAATCATTGGCTTAGCAGCCCATGCATCGCAATTACTCCTATTTCAAAACTGCTACAACACTTGTTGATCGCATAGCATGAGCGTAATCCAAACTTGAAAGAAAATGGCCGGCATCCACCGGCCTTATTCTGCTCTTAACTAAACTATTAAACTTCAAAAATCTATTCTTTTTGGATTCAAATCCAGTCGCCGTTACTGTCCTGGTTTCGCCGCCGCTCCTGCCGCCTGAGGACAATTTTATTTAAAATGAAGGCCAGGATAAAAAGTGCGGATAATATATAGGCCAAATATTCACGTGCGCTTATCAGTACTGTAATTCTATCGCACATCATTGCCGGGCTTTGAAGACTCAAGTTCGAACCGCTGCATAATTTCAACAAGTTGTAAAATTTCCTCATCCGAAGATCGTATCGTTGAAACTAAGAAATCACCATGCTCACTCCATTCTACGATATGGGAATTTTGTTTATCCAGCGCGAGCACAAACCTGTAGCGATCAGCAGACTGAGAAACATAAAACCTGAGCGAAAGAGGAGATCGGTCTTTAGGATTCACCACGGCATGAAACCTGGTATTGCGCTCAATTTCGCGGTAGAGGATTTGCGCACGTTTTTCAACGACAGCCGCCTGCCCAGGTATTCCTCCGTTTTTTGACAAAGCCGACAGATGATGATGAAAAACAAACAAAGACATAAAACTCACCCCTGCATAATGATTTTTGTGGTGCACAGGGTTTTTGTTCCTAAACGAATCCAGTCCCGCTTTATGCATATATGTTTTCTTTACAATGAGCAACATTAAATCCTCAGGCAGGAATTCATTTCCGCCGTTTGCGTAGGTGATGGAAAATTCGCTTAAAGGAAGAAGTGCAGAAAATAAATCTGCGGAAGCATCGCACAATAAGGGAAGGGCTACTTTTGGAAATTTTGTGAGCCTGTTTCCCTGCATCTCATTTGTGGAAGTAAGGTGGATAAACGAGACGTTATATGGAATCCATTCACAGCTTGGAA
>Ga0308164_10002355_pt1 | contig 19083 bp, 14 predicted proteins | sample PhyTR2_FD_201031 | JGI IMG/M metagenome (GOLD analysis project Ga0308164, IMG submission 201031) | Phyllosphere microbial communities from UC Gill Tract Community Farm, Albany, California, United States - DLSLT.R2 | ecosystem: Host-associated > Plants > Phyllosphere > Unclassified | place: USA... | reverse complement strand
GCCGTGCGGGCCGATATGAGGAAGTGCTCGATCAGTGAGAAGGAGTGGCCGCCCGCATCGTCGGCTGAAACGCCGGGGGGTGGCGCCCGTTTGGATGCGACGGATCGATCAGGCTGGCGGTTCCTTCCGCCACGGCTTCAGCCTTCTACGTCGGCCGCAGTCAGCAGGATCGGGGGCTCCCCGCCAAGCCGCTTGACGAACTCGCGCTGTGCTATGCGGTGAATGTCGCTCTCGAACTCGATGAAGACCTCGAGGGCAGTTTCTGAATCGAGCGTATCGCGATCGGGATCTAGGAGCTGCGTCAAAGCCTCGCTGGTGATGAGGAACTCGACGACTCCTAAGTTGGTGGTACCCGTGAACCCGACGCTCTCGCGTTCGGCAACCCAGTAATAGTCTCCCATCTCGAAGCGGACGCTGGGATTGGCCATGCCGGCTTACTCCCCGCTCAGGCTGGAAGCAGGCAGATGGTCCGCCAGTGCTGCGATGCCTTCACCGGCAAAGGTCGTGCTGGAGGCGCCGTCGATCTGGACAGGATGCTCTACCGTCAGGACGGCCGCGGCTTGATGCTCGGGGTCCAATCCGCGCCAATCGCGAACTGCCCGTTCCAGGTTGGTAACTTCAGCGACGTCGCTATCGCCGCGCGGGACGTTTTCGAGCGACGCGCTCATCCGCCAATTGATCTCGGGCGTCTTCGCGCTGTCACCCCAGGTCGCTTCTGTCATGATCGTCTACCTTCTCGCGTCTGGTTCTTGGCGCACTATCGAATGTAGCCCGACAGGATGCGTCTATGCCAGTCCGAAGCCCACAATGCTCGAGCTTCAAGGGCCGCGAGGGGCGACCGCGATGATATCGAGCTTGCGCAGGGCTCGTGCCATGCGTTTGGCATCGAGCAGCCCGATGCCATGTGCGCGAAAGGCGCCGGCGAGTTCTCGCTCGGTCAATGGCGCTGACACCTGATCGAGAACAGCGAGCGCCGCTGCGCGCACCTCAGCGGATGCCGCCTTCAGGGCGTCGAGGGCTTTCATTCTGCCTCGTGAAGGTTGCTCGGTCTGATCGGTAGGCCAATTACATAGCTCCTCACCGTGTGACTCGCACATACCCCGCCTTAGGATGCCAGCCCGCCTGAAGGGCAAGCCGCCACGGGCGACGCTCTGTGCGAGAGCGTATTTTTGTTGGTATTGCCGAGCGAGGGATAAGAAACTGGCCGCTGCCGTACAGGCTGTCGTGTTCCCTCAGAATTAATATATCTATCCGGCTTAAGGTCGTATATTAAGTACCTTAATGCCCGTATGGGCCTTTTTATGAGGCTTTATATGCGATCCACCGTCGCCGATATCCTTCCGGCTCGTGTGAAGCGTAGCTTGACGAAGCTCGGTGCCGATATTGCGATGGCGCGAAAGAAGCGCAGCCTCACGGTGGTAATGATGGCCGAACGAACAGGCGTGGCCAAAAGCACATATCTTAAGTTGGAAAGGGGCAATCCGACCGTTGCGCTCGGCGCATACGCCATGGCCTTTTTCGTTCTAGGCTTCGGCGAAAGCCTCGGAGAGATTCTCGACGCCAAGAACGACGAGCAGGGTCTGTTGCTCGATGTGGAGCGTATGCCTCAACGGGTCCGCAGACCCAAGCCGCCTGTGTCGCTGTAAGGCACACGATCAACATTCAACTCGGCGGCGAGGTGTGCATTGCGACCTACTGCACGGCAAGCGCGCGACAACCGGTAACGCATGGATCGCCATCGCAGTATGAGCACTATAGAGACATTGGAGGTGCCAGCCCCCCCCCTTGCAACTTTCCTAGCGGTGCTTCGTGCCGATCGTGCCAAGCTGCTCGCTCTAGGGGATCCGTTATCGATCTCTTTGGCGCTCGCGCGGGATGAAGCGCTGATCGCAGAAAGCCGAGTACGCGAGGCTCTCGCGCTGCTCAGCCATGATATGCGCGACTATGCCATCTCAAGTGCGTATGCGCTTCTGATTGGTCCAGCGCGGCGCAAGTCCCTATCCGCTTATTTCACGCCACCTTCGCTCGCTACCGCCACGATTGAAGCGGCGCGCCCCTTCTTCGAACGCCCCGGCGCGACTGTGCTCGATCCAGCCTGTGGCGGCGGCTCGTTTCTGGTCCCGACGGCACGCGCAATGATTTTTCACGGCGTTGCATCTGGCGACGGGCTTAAACAAATCGCGAGCGACGCGGTCGCGCGGATCAAGGGCATCGAGCTCGACGCTGGGCTTGCATCGCTTTCAGGCACCCTGCTGGCGGACGCGCTTCGAAGAGACTTCGATATCACCGTCGACACGGCTTGCGTAGTCGAGACGGCGAATGCGCTGGAAACGAACGTCGACGAGCGCTTCGATCTGATCATCGGAAATCCACCCTATAGCAAAGTGTGGGCGTCGGGCGCTGCGGCGATCAGCGCGATTGCTGGCAAGGCTGATCTTGGTGGCCATACTAATCTTTACGCGCTGTTCGTCCTGCGTGCGCTCGGGTGGCTGAAGCCCGGTGGCGGGCTGGCGTTCGTTCTGCCGACCAGCTTTATTGCCGGGCCCTACTTCAAGGGTTTTCGCGAGGAAATCCTCGCGCGTGCTAATGTGATACGCATCGACATGCATCAGCAGCGCGAGCATCTTTTCATCGACGCCATTCAGGACGTGTGCCTTCTTGTGCTGCAGCGGCATGGCGGCGACTGTGTTCCAACCGATTGCTATGCTCTTGGGCTGATCGACGCCGATGGCAGGCGAACCGATCTTGGTACTGCGTCCACGCCGCCCGAAGGCGAAGCTTGGTTGGTGCCGGTAGCCAGTGGGCCGAGATCGGCGACGGGCCATTTCGCACTGACAACTTCAAAGCCGGCGGAAGTGATTGCGAGTTATGGTTATCGTGTTCGAGTTGGAAAGGTCGTGCCGAAGCGCGAGCGTAGCCACCTCTTTTCTGAGCCAGGGCCGGATCGGATCCCGGTACTATGGGCGTCCGATGTGCGGGCCGATGGATTGTTCAGGTTTCAGGGTGGCACGCGTACAGCCCTGTCAGCTTGGTATCGCCCGCCGTCATCAGGTCGCTTGGACTATGTTAGCCGCGGTCGATCAGTCATCGTCCAACGGACGGCCAATCGCGACCAGAAGCGACGGCTGAACGCCAGCGCAGTCAGCGAGGCATTTGCGACCGCGCATGCTGAGCATGGCTACGTCGCGGAGAATCACGTGATCGTGATCGAGCCGGCGATGGCCGAGCCGCTGGTTTCTCCCGACACACTGGCCGCGCTGCTCAATTCAGCGATCGTCAGCGAGCGCTTCTCGGCGGTTGCGGGGAGCTTCAGCGTATCGGCGAAGCTCCTCGCTCGACTGGCACTGCCACCAGCCTCGGATTTGCCGGCGATGGGACCGAAATTCGACGGCGAGCTTGCCGGCTGCTTCGCCGGGCTAGACGGTATTCTCGCGGGTGTCGCCACGCCGGAATGAGGGTTGAGGCCTCGGTGTTAGTAGGAAATCCGGGAGGGATGCTTGAAGGGACTTGAGGAGCGCGACCCGCGGAGCGGGCGATGGGTGCTCTATCGCAGCCAGGTGGAGCACAGCCGGGATTGCGAGCAATATCCCTATGAGATCATCCCAAGCAGGGTCTTCCTCGACACCAACGTCGTGAACGCACTGGTGAAGCACGCGGCCCATATCTTCGAGCAGGAGCCGCTTATCGACGGCCTCCACCAGACAATGGCCCATGACGTCGAAGCCCTGATGCACGTTTTCCAGATCGGATCGCGAGCCAATTGGGAGCTGGTCGCCTCCTCGAAGACGCTGGAAGAAATCTCCCAAACGCCCATCGAGGATCTTCGCGAGACCTTGATGGATTATGCCGTCGAGATCGCGGTGTGCAGCGGCGAGGCGGCCGACTTTGCCTTGGATCTGGGGCGTCGGATTGTCGGATCCAATTTCCTCGACATGCTGCCCGACCGCAACGACCGGGAGCTTCTCGCGCATGCGATCGGCCTCCAGTGCGACGTCTTCTGCACCTGCGACCGGAGCACGATCATCCGGCGGCGCGATCGCCTGCCCAAACTGCCGATCCGAGTCCTGACGCCGGTCGAGTGGTGGCTGCACGTCAAGCCATGGGCAGGCTTGTGGTGCTAGCGTCGGGCGGCGGCAGATGGCCTACGTGTTCTCGCTCGGCCCCGAGCCCGCCACGATGTTGAAGGCGTCGACCAGGTGGGTATCGCTGAGCCGGACCGCGTCATACCAATTGGTGCGGCCTGGGGCCTTGGCGAAGCCATAGGGGAAGACGGCAGGCCAGCTCTGCAGCACGGCATCGCCCCATTTGTCATTATCGTGCTTTAGCAGGTTTGCGAGGTCGCGCACCCCACCGAGCTTCGGGTGGATCGGTGTGCCTTGGGCTTCGACCGCTGCGACCAGCTTGTCATGATCGCGCTTATCGCTGCCGGTCCAGACTCGGGCCGAGCGTTCCCAATGGTGGTAAAGCGCGAGGATGAACGCTTTGCGCACGGCGGACTGGCCTTCGACCTTTGACTCGATCTCCATGTCGTGGACCTGTTCCTGGTCCCAGATCACGTGCCCATCCTCGTCCCGCTCGCCGATCCACTCCCGCTCGCCGAGCTCGACCTCCTCCTGATAGGCGAGTGCATTCTCCTTGGCGCGTTGCAGTTCCTCATGAAGCGCATCGGCCGTTGTTTCATGGGCGGCAATCAGGACGCGGATGCCCTCCTGGAAGGCATAGCCCTGCATATTGAAGGTGAGGGCTACCATGGGAACTCCGAAGCTTGGCGCACGGGCCCGTTAGAAGTGCGCTTTGGAAATTGCTGACTTAGTCCGGTTTTACTGGACCAATAATCTACATCGTAAAGCGTCGCATTGACGATATTTTAAAAAATCTCTAACTAGTCCGGTATGTCCGGACCAAATCGAAATCGCCTAAAATATGTGCTTGAACAGGTACCACCAGGATTTCTGGTCGATTCGCGATGGCTCGCGGCCAGCGACGTCGCCAAGAGTTCCGCCCATGATTACCACCGCGAGGGATGGTTGGAACGGGTTGCGCGCGGCGTCTACCGGCGTCCATACCCTCATGCGGACGCGCAGGACAACCGCGACTGGAAGATGGCGGTGCTCTCGGCCCAGTGGATCATGGGGTACGACTTTCATGTCGGCGGCATGAGCGCGCTCACGCTGGAAGGGCATAATCACTATCTCGGGCTTGGGCGGAGCGCGAGCGTCTATATTTATGGCGACGTCCCAACCTGGCTGCCGAAGCTGAAAGTCGATGCGCATTTCCTGCCGCGTCGCCGCCAGCTGTTCGGTTCGGAGGCGGTCGGCATCGATGACCGCGACTTCGATCCGACCGCGGACAACGCGCCGAGCCCATGGAACTGGCCGTTGCGACGCTCATCACCGGAGCGAGCCTTGTTCGAAGCGCTCAACGAGCTTCCCGACCAGGAGAGCTTCCACAAGATGGATATGCTCTTCCAGGGGCTGCCGACGCTGCGACCAGGGCGGCTCACCAACCTGCTCAAAGCCTGCAAGAGCGTGAAGGTGAAGCGCCTCTTCTTCCTGTTCGCCGACCGTCATCCACACCGATGGCTCGCGCATGTCGATCGAACGCAGGTCGACCTTGGCAGAGGCCCGCGCTCGCTCGTTGAAGGGGGGCGCTACGTCGCCGCCTATCAGCTCGTCGTGCCTGAAGAGTTCGCGGGACAACGCCAGGAAAGCACCAGCGATGGCGCGTGACCGCTACGCCGCACAGGTTGAGCTGTTGGTGCGGGCGATCCCGGTGGTCGCCGAGGAACCGGCCTTCGCGCTGAAAGGCGGCACGGCCATTAACCTGTTCTATCGCGACATGCCACGGCTCTCGGTCGATATCGACCTGACCTATGTGCCGCTGGACGATAGGCCGACCGCACTCGCCAACATCGACAGCGCGTTCGATCGCATGGTCGCACGCGCGAACGGGACGCTGCGCGGCGTGGAGGCGCAGCGCATCGCCGGCGGTGGTGACGGCGATACGCGCCTGCTGCTCCGGGGAGCCGGCGCCGAGGTGAAGGTCGAGGTGTCGCCGGTCACCCGCGGCACCGTCGGCGAACCGCGTATCATGCGGGTCACCGATGCCGTCGAAGACGCGTTCGGCTTCGCAGAAATGTCGGTGGTGGCGTTCGAGGACCTTTATGCCGGCAAGCTCTGCGCCGCGCTCGATCGCCAGCATCCACGGGACCTCTATGACGTCGAGTTACTCTACACGCATGAGGGCATCACCGACCCCCTGTTCCGGACCTTCCTGGTCTACGCCGCCTGCTCGCCACGACCGCTTCACGAGATCATTGATCCTCATATGGTCGAGATTGACCGTGCCTTCGCCCAGGAGTTCGACGGCATGACGGTCGAGCATGTCCCGTTGGCGACTCTGCTCGCGGCCCGCGAGCGGTTAGTCCGCGACGTCCATGCGCGGATAACCGGCCCGGCGGCTGACTTCTTGCTCTCGATCCACGATGGCGCGCCCGACTTCGACCTGATCGGACTGCCAGCCGCCGCCGCACTGCCCGCGATCCGGTGGAAGCTGATCAATCTCGAGAAGCTCCGCGCTGCCAACCCCGAGAAGTTCGACCTACAGCGCGCGGCGCTCGAGGCGGCTGTCGCCAAGAGCTAAGGCCGAGCCAGAGCATCAGCTGCGCCGACGCCGGCGCGCGCCCGGCTTCTCCTCCTTCAGCAGCGCCCAAGTGCGGGCCTTGGCGTCGTTCCGGCTGCCGAAGCGGGCAACCTGATCATAATAGAGCGCGCAAACGGCCGGGAAGGCGTCGGGCACGATGCGATAATCCTCGTGGACACCGACGTCCTCGACGAGCGAGCGGTCCATCGCTTCGATCAAGGCTTGCGGATCGGCATCGTCCTCCTCGGCGGCCGCCTCGATCAGTATCTCGGAATATTCATCGTGGGTCATCCGCGTCTCACCGGCGAGCGCGCGAAAAATCAGGTCGATCGCGAGCGAAGCTCCGCCAGGCGGAAAACCGGAAACTGCCCGGCGCGCCTCGCGGAGCACGAAGTCGCGCGCGCACAGGATGCGTGTGACCTCGATGTCAATCTCGAGGTGATCCATCCTGAAAAATGCGAGGGCGGCTTCGGGCACGATCACCTTGACCTGCGGATAGTCTTGGAAGGCATTTGCGACGATCCGAATCTGATCGCGATGCGCGATCGCGTCGGTGCACAGCACGATGTAGATAAAGCTCGCCTTCGCGTCGTGCAGCGCCTGGGTATATTGGTTGCGAAGCCGGCTCAGGAAGCCTGGATCCTTCTTGTCCTTCCACTTCTTGATTTCGTCGAAGCTTTTGATCTGGAGGCCGAGCTTGGTGGTTCCCTCATCGGCGTCAAATTTGATCGAGACGTCGACGCCCTCGTCCTGGAAGCCCTGCACGTCGTGTACGTCTATACGGTGCTTCTCATAGGTGCCGAGGATGCGCAGGATGCGCTTCCGGAAGCCCGGGCAAAGATCCTTGTTGTGCTGATAGTCGGCGAACCGCGCCGTCGCCTCTTCGGCGACCTCCTCCCGGCAGAGCATTTCTGAGACAAGCGCGAGCGGGGCTATGGTTTCGGTTAAATACATCGAGCGTCCTACGACTGGGAGAGATCGCGGACGATCGCGAAATAGCCTTCGAGCAGGCTGGCGTCGGCGTCCCAGAGGGGTGCCTGGCCGCCGACCAGGGATGCGCGGGACAGCAGCTGGTTACCCGCGATGCACGAGGTTTCCGGCACCATGATACAGGCGGGGCATGCGCCGCCACGGTGATCGCACAGCGTGCCTGATCCGCATCGCAGCTCGCGCCGCGCGACTAGATAGTCGAGGAAGGCTGCATTGTGGTCGCGCCACATCGATGAGATGTTGCCGAGGTCCTCGGTCATGCCGCGGCGATGGACCAGGAAGGCAAGGTCGGCGGGAAAGATCGCCTCGCTCATCGAACCGAGATCGAGTCCCGAAAAGCGCGCGATGCCGTGCATGACATGGTGCGACAGCGTGTGTAGCAGCAGATAGACCGTTGATGCGATATCGCGACCGCGCACCTGGCTCGCGTCGTCGCGCACGCCGAATTCGCGCAGAAACGGTCCGAAATCGCGGTAATTCTCGATCAGCTCGCCTCCGATTGTGCGAGGTGCCGGGGGCGGCGTCGCCATCACGCCGTTGCGGCGCAGGAACTCGGCAACGGCGGCCGGGTCGAGGCGGACGTAGAGCGCCTCGTTCTGCTGTTCGATGACATAGACTGGGCGCCGATTATCATGAAGGCGCGGGAAGCCCATCAGGCGGACCGGCATCGGCAAGTTCTTCTGGACCGTCACCGGCACCGCCGACACGCGGGTGAAGCCGAACGAGAATTCGATCATGTCGAGATCACGAATCAAGCGCATGTCGGCAATGCCGGCGCGCGCGAGGTCGGATCTCACGCGCGACGAATAAGCGGCCTCGCGGGCCGGGTCGCCATGCTCGGCGCACAGATCGGCCTGTGCCACCTTCAGGTCCGACGACTGGCCGAGCGGATCGAGTTTGCGGCGCTTCAGTGCTTCGTGCTCGACGGTGCTGCGGATCGGATCGTAGCGTCGCGCATAGCCGCCGCGGTCATCGATCTGCTGGCGGAGCGCCGGAGTCGCCTGGGCGTCGCGCACGACCGCGCCCATGGCGTACCAGGCGTCCAGCATATTGCGCGCCATCGCGGGATCGCTCGTCAGGGCGCCCTCATAGAGCGGGAACATGGCGTCCTGGCCGGCGGTGGCCAGCTGTTCGCGTATCCGCTCGAGACTGGGGTCGCCGCCGCCGAAGCCGTGAATCGCCGCGACGCGACCGATCAGATCCTCGGTCCGATTAGGGCCAAGGATGCTGATGATATCGGCATCGGTGTCGTAGACGATGAAGCGCGCGGATTGCACGTAGAAGACCGGTGACGCCCGATAGGAGATCGGGATCATGTTAAGCTCGGACCATTGGTGCGGCTCGCCCGTGTCCATCAGCGGCTTGAGCAGTTGGAGCGAGAACGGGTCAGTCTGGAAGACCTCGCGCGGGGCGTTGCATCCCGTGCACTGGAAGCGCCAGCGATTGAAATGCTGGCCCTGCTTGATCAGCCTGAAGTCCTCAGTTCCGCATTGGCAGCGCTTAATCCGCAGCGGGTCGCCATTGCCATCGAGCATGTTGCGGTAGGGCGACAGGCCTTCCAATCCTCCGGACCAGTGGACGTAGACGACGTCGAGCTGGCGCCACTTGCAGTCGCGCTCGCCGTTGAACGCGCGGCAGGCGGTCGGCAGCGGATCGGCCAGCTGATGCGCAGGCGAGATATATTCGCGGACGACCTCGCAGGCGTCGCAGCGATAGACCAGCGGCCCGGGAAGATAGCCCATCCGGTCGGGTTTCATGAACTCGAAGCGGCTGAGCGCGATGTCGACGCCGGCGACGCCTGAACGCGTCGGATTATAGAAGCAGTCGTCGAGCAGCTGGCGCTCATGGACGCGCTCCGACCGCTGGATATTCAGACCGCGCGCAAGCCAGCTCTGGCAGAACTCGTTCATGCTATCGAGGATCTGCTCGCGCCGGGCGGAGCGCGTCCCGAAGTCGATTGGGGTCCCGTCGACCGGCGCCGCGATGCAGGCGCCTTTGCCGCCTTCCCAGGTGAACATGGCGCCCGGTGCATAGGCAGTCGCGAGTTGCGGCTGCGAGCGGTTCATGCTCGGCGGCATCGGCGCAGCGCGTCTGGAGGCGCCCGATCGGGTGTCGCTCATCTCAATCCTCCTGGTCGACCGGCGCCGGCTCGGCGTCGACATCGCTGCGGGTTGCAAGGCGCTGGCCGCGAATGATGCGCATCACCTGGCGGACCGTTTCCGGATGCACCCTTCGGCCGCCGCGTAGCGGGTCCCGCCCGGCAGCCACGATGATGCCGCCCGCGTCGACGTCGCGGAGAGAGGTCATCGGGCGGCGGAAATTGCTCGACTCGCGGCGCTGCCAGAAGCTGGCGAGCGGACTGGAGTCCGACCTTTCGGTGAAGACATCGAGAATCGAACGCACCTCTCGCTCGACAAAGTCGCGGTAATAATCCTTGTGCGGGGCGGCGCCGATGGCGGCGGGGCCGCGACCGTCGAGCCCGATTGCATCCAACGCGAAGTCCCGCATGGTCTCGATTGCCTGGGCCCGGCCACGCTGGTTGGTCCAGGTCAGGATCGAGGCCGCCGTGGTAAACGTCCGCGCCGATGGCTTGCCCGCATCGGGAGCGGCACGGAACAGGTCCTGCTCGACCACCGCGCAGAGATAGGCCTGGACGATGCTGGGCATCATCCGGCGGAGCGCGCGGTCGGCCCAACGCTGAACCGCAGGTGGGGGGATCATCCGCTCGAGGAAGCGATGGAACTGGTCGTGGGTCTCAACGACGTAGCGATCGCGCCGGCTATGCGGGGTCGGCACCAGCCAGCTGAACCCGACGTGGGTGCGGCCGACTCGGCTCGAGGCCTGGATATATTCGGCGATGTCGGTGGGAAGGCCGGCGAAGAACATGGCGTTGAACTTGTCGACGTCGACGCCGTGGCTGATTGCCGAAGTGGCGACGATGTTGCGCAGGGCCTCGCCGAGCGGCGGGAAGGATGCGCCGGTCGCGCCGACGCCTTCGGCGCGCTGCATGACGTCTTGGATCTCGGAGATCGTCACCCCGCCCGAGATCAGCTCGGTAGTGAAAGGCAGATCATAGATGCCCGCACCGCGCTGATCGCGCTCGACCTGCGCATAGAGCGTCTCGATGACCTGATCGCCGCCCTTCTTGTTGGTGACGTAGGTCAGCGAGATACGGTGAAGGTCGAGCAGGCTCGCGAGCAGATCACGCTGGCCAGCGAGCTCGCCGAGCGCCTGTACGCGCAGCGGGGTCAGGGGATCGTCCACGGGGAGCGCATTGCTGAGCGCGGCGATCATCGCCGCAGTCTCGTCGCGTTCGAGCTGGCCCCACAAGGTGGTGAACGCGAGATGATAGGCTGAAACAACGGCCGAGGTCGTCATGGTGTGCGACCGGCCATTGGTCATGATCGAGACATAGGTCCGCATGCGCGGTGCCGCTTGCTCAGGCTGCAGGCGCTCAGGTAAAGTCGCAATGAACGTCTGACGCTCGGGGCGACGCGGCGTACGCGGCGCCGAATAAAAGGAATCGTAGAGGCTGGGCCCCGGACAAGGGAAACGCAGCGGCTCGCGCTGATAGAGCACGCGCAGCTGCCGATCGGGGTCCGAGATCGTGGCGGTCGCTGCGATGACCTTGGCGAGGCGTGGGCGCGGGGTCCCGCCGTCAGGCCGCCAGGTCGCGACCTGATCGCGCAGCAGGCCATCGCCCAAGCGAAGCAGGATGCGCTCGAACAGGGTTTCGAAAAGGCCGGAGAAGGTCCCGAGGCTCTCGTCGAGCAAATGGCCCTCGTCCTGGATGACCAGGCTTGGGAAGGGATCATGGAACAGGGGCTGTCCCGCCAGGAAAGCCGGTCGCAGCCGGGTCAGCCCGGCGTCTTCCGCTGCATGCAGCTGGGCGGCACTGCGCGGCATGGCAAGATGCCCGTTGTGCGGATCGACGTAACGCGCGGCGCCGAACATGCCAGCCAGCGCATTGATGGTGCGGTCATGCTGACCGATCAGCGCGAGCTTGTCGATCGTGCCGAGCACCACCGCCGGAGCGCGTTGATAGATGCTGTCGTCGGTCAGAAGAAATGGCAGCGGGACGCGCACCGGACGCGGTGGAAACGCGAGATTCCAGGCACAATCGACGTCGTTGAAGCAGACGATCCCGATGCGTCCGGCCTGGTCGCGATATTTACGCATACCGGTTTCGGCGCCGCATGCCGGGCAGGCGCGCAGCTTATCATAGGACAAGAGCGCTTCGAGGTAGCGACTCGAACGCCGGCGCGCATCGGCGGCAGAGGCTGTAGCCCCGTCGGGCGGGTTGAGCAGAACATGATCATTAGCATGGGCGGCGGCAGTGACCATCGGCACGCCGCCAAACCCTTGGGCGACCCGGTTGGGGGTGTTGCCCGATCCGACCCAGAAGCCGATCTCGAACGGCCAGGAACCGGCGTCGACGGAGTGCCGAACAAGTTCGGCCTGGACGAGAATCCGCATCAGGCGCCGCGCCTGCTGCAATGTCAGCAAGCGCAAAGGATAGCGCACCAAGGCGGTGACGCCGCGATCCTTGCCGCGCAGGCGGTCGAGGAAAAGGTTGTAGATGAGCAGGCCGAAGAAGGCCTCGGACTTGCCGCCGCCGGTCGGGAAATAGAGCAGGCTTGCCGACAACTCGTCGCGAAACGGATCGAAGCAGTCGGCATATTCGGGCATGCGCGACACCAGGGTCGGCAGATGCGCGAGAATGAAGGCGAGCTGGAATAGCCGCCAGCCCGTGAAGCGCTGGCCGCCGTAACGCCGGAAGCTTTCATTGGCGTGTAGCCAGGCGCGATAGGGCGCGGCCTCGCGAGTCAGCCGGTCGCGATCTGCACCCGTCGCGGAGCTTGCTGCGCCGTGCGCGTCGCGCGCGCAGATCAATAGAGCGATGCCCTGGCGGATATAGCGGCTCTCGCGCGCGTAAGCCGCGATGTCGGTGGCGTGGGCCGTCCGCTCCTGGTCGGCGATATCGGCGTGCAGCCCTGCGCCCGCGTCCACGCCGTGCTGCTCGGCGATCCAGCGATCATAGGCGTCAGGCAGCGCGAGCAACTCTTCGAGCGGGGTCGCCTCGCTGGCGAGCGCATCGTAGCGGACTGGCACGCCCGGGATGTCACGGGGATCTATCCGCGGCTGCGTGTAGCGCGGTGCCCAGGTCGTGCGCAGCGTGATCGATCCAGGTACCGACGCCGCCTGCTCGACCCCGCAATTGAGGCCCATCGCGGGATATTCGAGCCAATCGCGAAACCGATAGCTGGGCTGGACGCGATCGAGGCGCAACGGGCGATGGACGGCTTCGGGTAGGGTCGCGGTGAGCGCGACTTGGAAGATCGAATGCTCGAACCAAGCGCTGGTGGCGCGGGTCGGCTGATCCGCGCCGTTCTCGATCGCGACCCGCATATTCTGGCGCGAAGTGTCGACGAAGTCCGGGTCAATGTCGGCGACAAGGCTTACGCTCCCGAGCATCGGCCGAATGTCATCGAGGATGGCGGGCCGGCGCTGGCGCAACCCATCGAGATAACTGTCCCACGCCGCGCGATCAGCAAACTGGCTCGGTAAAATCATTTCGTTGGTGCGGTGCGCGTCGCGCTGGCCTTCTGGCGAGGCGAGCCAGGCACCCAGCGCCCGGTCGATTTCGGCGGCAATTTGGGCGCCAAAGCCACTGGCCGCAGTGGCGCGTTGCGCCGGATCGCAGAGGTCAAGATGGACCTCAGGCAACGCGAGCGTGAAGCGCCGCCACTTCTGCGGGATGGGTTGCGGCGCCGCGTGCTGGTCGGCGAGGCGGCCGCTGTCGGCACGCAGCGGTCCGATTGCGCCAGCCGCCGGTGGTGGCACCGCGTCCGGGTCGGCGGCGGTCGGATCGGGCGCGTCATCTGTCTCGTCGGTCTCGTCGTCGACCCCCGCGTCATCCGAGGTGTCGCTGGTGGTCGGGTCCTGGAGATCATCGGCGGTGATCGGGCGCTGGGGACCGTTGTCGGGCTGGATGGCAATGCCGAGCTGGCGAAAGGCTCGATCGAAAGCGGCGCGACGGATGCCGGCAATTGCATCGGCGCGTGCGCGGCGCGCGGCGCGGCGGCGTGTGACCTGGTCGGCCCGGGCGGCGGCGGCCCGTTCGGCGCGATCGGCGTTCTGGGCGCTTGCCTGCGCGTTGCCGCGCGCATCGTCGTCGCCGCCGGCGGCCGCGTCGGCCGCCATGTCGGCAGCTTCGCGTGCGGCATCGGCGGTCGCTGCGCTGTCGCCGCCGGTCTCATCGGGTTCTTCGTCGACCAGCGGGGGCAGGTTAGCCATGTCCGCCGCGATAAAGGTGCGGGCGAGCGCTTCGACCGCCTGGCGCGTGGCGCGCGCCAGCTGGACCTGCGGCATCATCTCGTGGCGCGGGTCGGTGATCTCGTCCCAGCTCGGCAGCTCGCGCACATAGATCGCCATTTCGGGACGGACGACGATCTCGCCATCGGCATCGGCTGCGATCTGCGCGTCGATGCCCATCGTCGCGATGCGGATGTCACTGGTGTCATCGACGCCCATCGGGTCGAAGCGCGGCAACAGGAAGCCGCTGACCAGTTGCGCGGACGGCTTGGCGCCGTAGAACAGCGCGCCGGCTTCACCCGCCCCGGTGCAGTGCGCCAGCGTCAGGCCGATCAAGCCGTCGACTACCGCCTCCTTTGCCTCGGTGAAGTCGGCGCCGCTTTCCGCGACGCTGCTCGCCTCGGCGGCGGCGAGATCCTGATAGGCCAGCGGCGGCGGTCCTGCGCGGTGGCTATCCGTCACGGGCATTCTCCTGATCGACGCGTCGCACGACATCGAGATGGTCAAGGGCGCGGTTGCGCAAGGCCGCGATGCGGGCGCGGACATCGGGGCTCAGCTCGCCAGCCACGCCGTGCGGGTCGACCAGCACGGAAATGAACGCCTGGGCCATGCGCGCACCAGCGCGGCGGCGGTCGCTGCGCAGTTGCTCGATGCCCTCGTCCCACATCTTGTCGGCGAGTCCGGCGGGGATGTTAAGCACTGCGAGCAGCGCGTTGAAGTCGCTGCGATATTGGGGGGCGTGCGGGCGCATCTGTTCGGCCGGCTGCGCGCGATAGCTTTCCGCGTTTAGCCATTCCTGCACCGCGGCAACGCTCGTTGCGCGCATATTGCGTTTCTGGAGCTGGGTATGAACTGTTCGCACCTTCGCGGTGAACGTCGTGCCACTGACCGCCGGCAACATCGCGATGATCGCGTCATGATAGAGCTTGACCCAGTTACGCGCGAGCAGCTCGACGGGCAGTAGGCGTCGTGCGGCATCAACGAACGCGCGGTCGGGCACGACGATCGCATCGCCCGGCGTGAGCTCCCGGGCGAGGGCGCGGTCGAAGGGGTTGATAGCGGCATCGCGATTGTGCCGGATCATAGCGCTTGCTGGACGCGTTCGCAGCGTCCGGCCGCTCTCTAGCTCGACCAGCAACGCATCGGCGACCGGCCCATCCGCTTCAACCAGATCGATCACGGTGTCGGCAACGTCGAGCGCAGGACGTTCGTCGAGAACGAGATTGATCGGACCGACCGCACGGGCCTGCGTTTCCTTCTTGGCCGCCTCCGCAAGCACAGTCATGCGCGCGCCGATGCGGCCGGAGCCCGCAAGCTCGGCGTGGCGGGACAAAGGTCCGTAGGTGCCGGCGACCCGGCCGGTGAAAGCCCGGTCGCAGATCACGAGCAGCTGTCCCGGCAGCCAGGCCCGCACCAGCAGGCTGTCTAGGAACGCGATCGGCGGCGCGATCAGGGCGATCCGCTTCCAGCTGTTCCGGTTGCCGCCGGATTCCAGTTGCGCCAGCAGGTCCTCGACCTCGCCGGCATGACAAATTTTGAGGAGGCCGCGGGCGATCCGGTTGCGCAGCGTGTCGTTGACGCCCGGGTCCTCGGCAAACCGGCGCTCCGCGAGCCGCAGATCGGTTGGATTGGCGAACACAAGGATCGAGAAATCGGCCTTGCGCGCGAAGTCCGCGCCAAGCTGGGCCACGGCCGAGCCAATCGGCGTGTCGTGGTCGAGCTGCTCATAGGCCTTGGAAATCGCCGCCTCGGCGACCTGCAGCTTGGTGCGCGGCGAGCCGGTGATCCCTGTTGCCAGCGCGGCCTGAACCGGTCCCAGGACGTTCGCCTCCGACCGTTCCTCGAGAAAGGCTTCGGCGGCGGCCTGACCTTCGAGCGCGCAAAGACCGTCATACGCGGCGCGCAGGCCGCACGGCAGCGCCGAGGCGCGGCGGAGATTGGCCGAGCTGCGGCGGATGGCTGCCGCGGTGATCGCATCGGGCATCGCGCGAGCCGCTTCCGCCAGGGCGCCGAGGGCGGTGACGCTGGCCCCGGCGGTCGACTGGAATGTCGCCGTTATCGCGCTGACAGCGCCGATCTCTGGCTCGGGGCTGATGATGTCGCTGTTCCGGCGAAGGATGATCGGCATGTCGAGCGCCGTGCGCTGCGCAGTCTTTGCTGCCTTCGTTTGTCGAAACAGATGGCTGAGCCGGCGTTGCACATAGCCATCATGCGTCACCGCCAGGATCGGGAGCGCCGGGCATTGCGAAAGCAGCGCTTCTAGGAAACGCCCGACAATCTCTTCCCAGCCGGGGCCGAGCCGATTGAGCCCGGGCGGGTTGAGGTCGAGCAGGCATAGGTCGGGCGGGCGGCCGCCCTTGCTGGCGGTCAGAGCCGGCGCGTTCAATGCCGCGCGCATATTGGCGCGAGCGTCGATACCGAACAGGGCAAAAGGCGCATGTAAAGGATCGGTCAGCGTTCCGCGATGGTCGGTGAGCCTGTTGATCGCAGCGCCGTGGCTAACGCGGCCGAACAGCTCGTGGCGGGCGGCGGTGAACATCGGCTTGGCGTCGGCGCCGCCCTCTGCCGAGAATATCGGAAAAAGTTCGGCGAGAGTCGGATGGGCGAGATGGGGAAAGGATTGGTCCCGAAGCTTGAGCCGGGTCAGGTGTCCCAGCGTGTCGTGAAGCATGCCGAGGGGTACGGTCGCTTCCTGCTGTCCGGCGAGCCCTCGCGTGCGGTGGAGTGCATTGGGCGTGATGATCTTGTCGCGATCAACGAGCCATCCGCGCTGGTCGGAGCCCGTGCCGCCGCCGCGCCACGGGAAGTAGAGCGTACGCATGTCGTGGACGGCCGGACACCAGCGATGCTGGCCGGTGATGGTCGCTGGGCGGCTGCCGAGCATGGCCAGCATCGCCAGCGGATGAAGGATGGCAACGTCGCGCTGGGCAGCAGGCCATTGCAGGACGGCGGCTGATTTCTGCTCGACGAGCGCCGCGAGGAAATGGCGCAGCAGGTGCAGGGTGGGCCGGTTCAGCGTGCCACGCGCTTCAAAAGCGAGATCAAACCGCTGAAAAGGAATGGCCGCCACAAATGACAAAGCGGCGGCGATGTCGATGTCGCCGAAGCGCTTCGTCTTGGCCTGCTCGGCGGCTAGGTGCTCAGCCTGGCGGGTGGCAGCTTCTTTCAGATGGGCAGCGAGCGCCAGACGCTTCGCACCGGCATTGGCACGCGCCTCCTGAAGCTTCCCGAACCTGTCCTCCCCCCATCTTCCCACTTGCCGAACGTCTTCCTACCGAATCACCTCTGCGATGATGTTGCCGCAATGTTCCTTCTGGTACGCAGTTACGTCAGCGCGTGCCATGCCGATCGCCAAAATGCGTTCATTTCGAAGGATAACCCGCTCGTTTGAAGACACGGCTTGAACGATGTTTCGCAACGTCGCACTTGAAGACGGGATTGTCACGGCGTCAGAGCGGCGGACGAGTTTCAACGATCGTTCAGCGCGTTACGCCGTCGTCATAGTCCGGCCAGCCATAGCTTTCGGAGACGGTATATTCGGTTCGCAGCAGTTCCGACGTGATTACGCGGAAATTCTCAAGTTCGACTTCGACAAACAACTCGAGCGGCACTTTGGTGGAAAGCTCGGTGCCTGCAGTCTCGCCGCCGAACCAACGATCGTCCTCGCGGTCGTACATCGCGAGCGAGCGGTCTTCATACTGCACCTCGACCAGGATTTCGGTTTCGACGGTGAGGATCATGCAGACGCTATTCGTGCCGACCCACGCAATGTTGTAATCGGTGACCGCTTCGATCGCCCCGGTGGACTGACCGACGATTTCAGCCTCGGGGAGGTCGCCGCGATAGTCGAAGATCAGCTCATCGCCGAGGCCTTCGATCAACATTTCGAGCGCTCCATCGAAACCCGGCGCGCCGACGACAGCGTCGGCCACGGCTTCAAGATCGACGTCAGGCTGGACCGACGCACGACTAAGCAGATCTTCCAAGGTTGCGATTTGCCTGAGCGGCGCCGAGCGATCAGCGGCCCGCAACATGGCGGCATCCTGCGTGACCACGTAAAGCAAGGCCCCGTTGCCGACACACCACTGCTCCAGCACCTTCAGCATGAAGGCGTCGGGAAACTCTTTGCTGCCGTCCTTGTCGAAGGGTGGATTTCTCGCGAAATAGTCGGCGAAAACCGCCGACGCTGGCAGATCCTGCGCGCGGTGAACGGTCGCCGCCCAATCCTCGACGACGGTCTTTGCAAAGTGCCGGAACAAGTCCGCTGCAACAACCGCGGGGTCGACCGAAGCCGGCTCCGGCAGGCAATTGCTCGTATAACGCCACCGCCGGAAGGATTTCTCAATGGTCGCCAGATCGCGCGCCTTCGCTGCGACATCCTCCGCGATCTGACGCCGGATCTCGAGCAAGGTGATATCGGTGATGTGGAGAACAACCGCACGGTCAGTGATGTGGCGCGCGAGCGTCGCGAGGGCGGGGTTGGCTACATTGTGGTGAAGCCGGCGATAGACCTGCGTGTCGAGAAACACGTGCCGCGTTTCCAGCGGCTGAGGCGTAACAGACCGGTTCATGATGCCTTGCCCGTGCGGCGTACTATGGCCGGCGAGGGGGGCAACGACGATACGGCCCATCCTTGCGCAGCAGCTTCCGCTCTAGAGATCAAATTGCACATTCCATCGGCGTACCAGAGGATCCAGGCTGCGCGAAACGCAGCTCCCGTAAATAACTACAGTTCGCGCGTAGAACGAAACGTCATCTGGCAAGGGCCCAGCGTGGCATCCGAGCGAAAGAGACGTTTCCCCGTGCCTGTGCAAACTTCTTGGTTTGACAAAGCTGGTTCTGTTGCCCTGGCGTAATGGCCGAGGCGCTCCGCCTGCAAAATTCTTATGCAGTCATTTGGTCCAGATATGGGCGGAGCGACGCCGATAGGGCTTCAAACTCAGAAGCCCTTAGAACGGACTTTTTTTCGGTCAGGTCTATCACCTTTCCGTTATCCACCTGATGGCCATGTAGCGATACTGTTCCGAGCACGATCTGCGCCTGATCGGGGCGTTCTGAGATAATGAGGTCGATCATTTTTGCTACATTCGTGTCGTCCTGATCTTGCTGATTGGGACTGTCGACTACGATCGGGCC
>Ga0308164_10002354_pt1 | contig 19090 bp, 17 predicted proteins | sample PhyTR2_FD_201031 | JGI IMG/M metagenome (GOLD analysis project Ga0308164, IMG submission 201031) | Phyllosphere microbial communities from UC Gill Tract Community Farm, Albany, California, United States - DLSLT.R2 | ecosystem: Host-associated > Plants > Phyllosphere > Unclassified | place: USA... | reverse complement strand
GAAAATTCTTTCGGAGCTATATTTTTCTCGTCAAAGTAGAGGTGGAGGATTTTGTTTTCTTCTTTAACTTTTACAATCTCAAAATGCTCAATCAAGAGTTCAGGTAAAAATAATTTGAGGAGTTCGGCATCGTTTAACATTCCACAAAATTATCAATATTTTTTTTCTCCCCAAGTTTGGTGATTGATCCATTAATATGAAATATGTATTTCCATCACAATTTAAAACTTATAATACCCTTTAGTTTGTAATATAAAAAAACAAGACTACATTTATCTTAATAAATATATTCACAAGAAACAGGGTGAATCAGTTTGTTTACCAGGTATCAAGACCTATGCAAAGATTATGAACCCTGTTTCTTTGAGAGTAAGATCATAATAGAAATTTAGGATTACGACCTATTATCAAAGGCTTAGACAGAACTCTCAATGTGAATAATAAACTTAGAAGTTATGAAACAAAAGTACGTGATTGGAATTGATATTTCCAAATCAAAATTAGATTGTGCTGTGATTGATTTTGAGTACAAAATTCATTATGAAATGATTATCGAAAATACAGCGAAAAGTATTGAATCGTTTTTAAAATCTATGCAGTAATTACTCAAGATAAAAGGGGACGAATTGCTTGTTTGTTGTGAAAATACGGGAATTTATAACAGACCTTTGGAAAAAATAGTTTCAGGATCAGAAGTTTTACTTTGGGTAGAACATCCTATAAAAATTAAGAAAGCAACGACTGATTTACGGGCAAAGATCACAAAAAAGATGCTCTTAGAATAGCACAATACGCAGTTCGATACTATGATAAACTGATTGTATACGAAGAACCCTCAGAAGTTATCAAACAAATGAATATATTAACGAAGTCCAGAGACAGTTTGTTGCTTCAAAAAACGGCTTTAGAAAACCAGCTTCGAGAAGCGAATAGCCATGATTGTTTTGAATTTAAAATATTAAACGAGTCCTATTTAAAAATTATAAAAACGTTTAAAACGTCTAAAAAAAATAGAGGATCAGCTTTTCAAACTCATAGAAACACAGGAAGAAATTAATAAAAACAAGGATTTATTAACCTCGATTCCCGGAATAGGAACACAATGTGCAATAAATTTTATCATCATAACCAATAACTTCACATCATTTGAAAATGCAAAACATCTAGCTTGTTATGCAGGTGTTGCACCTTTTAAAAATCAATCTGGAACAATTGTGAAAAAGGAGCGTGTTTCGAAAATGGCTCATCAAAAGCTCAAGAAACTGCTTCACTTGTCTGCAATGGCAAGCATCAGAAGTGATAAGGAAATGAAAGCCTATTTTAAAAGAAAAGTAGAACAAGGGAAAAATAAGATGAGTGTATTGAATGCGGTGAGAAATAAATTAGTCCACAGAATAATGGCTGTAATCAACCGAAAACAACCCTTTTTACAAATAGAAGAATTTTTATCATTAAAAAATTCAAATTCTTCTTGCGTATTAACATAGAAATCTTTGCGTATTTATATTGAATAAAAAACGAATTTAAGGCGCGTCAAGATTTTCTTTTTTAATTTTTTGATAAATTATCATCTTGTAATACCTCAGCAGATAATCGTAAATAATCATTTCAAACAATCTTTGGTTAGAAACAAAAAGTCTATTGACATTCATGTGAAATATACTTTGAAAAAAACTTTGTAAAGAAACTTCGAGAGATTGGTTTTGATGATGTCTGAGAATATTTTGCAGTACAGAAGTGCATTCTTCAATATGACTGATAATGCTATTTTTTTCATCCAAAAACTCATCTGAATCAATGAAGTTCATCAACTTTGGCTTAAGTTCCCTGTATTTTTTGTCTAATTGACTATTGAGATTTTTATCGGCATTAAATTCTTCTTTGAAAGAACGGTTGAAATCCTTAATCCAATCCAACTTTTCCCGAATTTCAAGACCTAATTTATTTAGTATTTCATCAATATAAAAAAGACTGAATATCATTTTATCTTCATCATCGTATGGCAAACAAAGCAAAGTAAACTGGCTGTTTTTATAAAATAATGTTTCAGCATCTTCTATCGTGTTTTGTCCGTAGCGTTCAATTTCTCTGTTATAAGTATCAATTGAAATGTTTGAAATTTCCCCACTCTCTACAAACTCTTTAAGCTCTTCATTTATTTTATTAAGAACAGTAATATAGTTTTCTGTATTGTTTAAGCAAAATCTTATTCTTAAATGCGGTTTAGGGTCATGATAGCGAATAAAAAACCATTTTGAAACATAATTATTTTCCTGAAGATACTCGGTTAAAGTCTGTACAGTTTCTTCCAAAATGAGATCAGCAGTTTTTATTCCTGTATAAACTTTCAGATACAACCATTCTGTTCCAATAGTAAATTTTCTCTTTTCCATCATCATTTTTCTTTTTTGCCTTTATACATCGGGAAAATAAATTCTCGCCTAAAGTCATCATTCTGATTATACAAAAATTCTTCTACTACTATTGACTTTTCACTTTTTAGGGTTTGAATAAAAAGTTTTGCCATGTCATAATTTTCTAAGTTTATAGGTAAAGTGTTATCGGATTTAACCCATTGTATCCATTTTGGAATTCGTCTTTTTCTACGCCATATTTCTACTTGAAAAAGAAATTCATTTTTAGTATTTATCATTGATTCTAATGATTCGATGTCTTTTTCTGAAAGTGTCCATTGAGCTTTCGATAAAATGATGTTTTTATATTCTACTCTTGGTAAAAACTTATATATCTCACTAAGACCTCCCCAATTAAAATGCAATCCTGTACGGGTGTTTTGTGAATGTAAATCACACAAGAAATTATAGATAGGTAAAGCATTATAATGATAATTGTGAGCATTGGTCAAATAAGGTTTTACTTCCTTATTCAGTTTTTTAGAACGTAAAAAAATTCTGTTATTTTTTAATGAGACATAAAGATCATCAATAAGAATTTGGTTCTCTTTTGGTAAAATAGATGTTGCTAAATATGGAATTTCATATTGCCGTAATGTAGGTCTTCGGGTAATGTTTCCTATTCTCGCTTCAGGAAGGTGAATAATTTCAGCTAAAATACAATCAGCATTATACTCATCCTCTTTTTTCGTTATCTGTCTCGTTAGGTCTTGTACATCAGATGTATCAGAGCAGAATCTTCCTAAAAGACTTGCTGCAGTGCTTCCACCAACACTTCCAATATATAATTTCTCATTATTGCTTTCTGAAATTATTTCTGCCATAACAGATAAAGTGTCCGGCAAATCATACCACTTCTCTTCGAAATTTTTAATATCATCATCGGTTAAAGAGATTGTCAATTGATTTTCTAATAAAGCTTCCTGTAACTTTTCATTTAATATCCTTTGAAACGGAGTTAACTGAATATGAAGATCTTGTTTTTTTTGAGAATAAGGTAGTTTCAAATCTTCTAAGTAGGAATGAATTCCTTTGGCTGCTATATTTTGACGGTAACCAATTCCTATTTCTGTATCTAATACGTAAGATAAGGGCATTTCCTGAGTTTCAAATCTCTCATAGAATGCTTTCTTAAAATGTTCAATAGAAGTGTCTTTACTTAACAAAGTAATTTTGTTCAGAAAACTCAAGCCTTTTTTGATTTCTTTCTTCCAGTGATTTGAGATCATAAATTCATCTTTAAAATAAAGATCTGCTTGGAAAAGATATTTTTGCTCATAATCTGCTTTGAAAGATTTAATCAAACCTTCAATTTCTGAATATAGAGAAATCGAATTTCCAATGTTTAAATCTAATTGATTGAGTTTTTCTTTAATCTTTACAAGAATTTCAGCCTCATCTTTAGCTTCAATTTTATATAGTCCAGAAATGATGGTATCTAAATAATCACATCCTGAAACATTAGGTTCCAATTCACTTACCAAAATCTGATTGTCAATCAATTCTTCTATGAAATCATTAGCCTCTTCTTTACTTATTTCTTGACTTACAAGAATTTCTATCAATTGATTAACAGTTGTTCCTTGTTTTGAGAAATCTAATAGCAGAGAAAGTTCTTCAGAAAGCGGAGCAGAAGAAATAATATAATCTCTTTTTCCTTCTTTATATTCGTACTCGATGTAACGGATTTTCTTACCTACATTATAAATACTATTATTTGGAAAATATAGAAGTTGGCTTCTGGTGTCAGGATTTTTCTCCAAAGTCTTTGCAAGAGAAACCAACAGATGCATATCTAATTTAGTATCTCTTAGGTTTAGTTTACTATTAATAGAAGACTTTGAACCCTCTTTTTCTGTGCTAAATTTCCCCAAACCAACTCCTGAAAATAATCCAAAAGGAGTACATCGTGTACTCATTCTGGTATAGTATTTTAGAATGGTGTTTTTAAGCTTTTGGTGTTGGCTTGAGGATAATTCTCTTTCTGAATATAGCCAGTTTTTTAATTCATTATACAGATTGGGAGACGCCAGATAAATTGCCTCCTGGAAAATTGTATCACTACAAATTTCTTTTAACTCTATATCAGAAAATGTTTCTTTATTTATATTTTTCCTAAATTTTTCGCATGAATACAAAGGAGTACGCACAACGTACTTTTCAAAAAAATGATAAGGAAATTGAGACATTTATTTTTTTTTGTTTTCTTTTGGTTGATAATCAGGATGACCTAATTGCCAAAATGCGAAAGCAAATATATCTCCTAGATTAGCATACCTTTGAGCAATCGGAATATTTCCGCCATGCCCACCTTTATAATCTATTTGTAGCAAAATAGGATTAGATGAAGCGTCATTTGCCATTAATTTTGCAGCAAATTTTACAGGTTCCCATACAATAACTCTCTGGTCATTTATCCCTGCTGTTATAAGAGTCGCCGGATATTTTACTCCCTTTTCGACATGATGGTAAGAATCCATTTCCAATAATGCTTTAAACTCTTTCGGATCTTTTATTGTTCCAAATTCTTTGGGTTGAGCATTAGGTGTTGTTTCATCTCTTAGTGGATTCATCACACCTACCTCAGCAATAACCGCCTTAAATAAATCTGGCCTTTCTGTCATGGCTCTTCCAACTGTTATCCCACCTGCGCTTCCTCCCCAAATAGCTATTTTGTCTTTTGATGTATAGTTTTCTTTTATCAAATATTCTGTACAATCTATTAAATCTCTCCAAGTATTGGGTTTGGTTTCTTTATAGCCGCCTAGACGCCATTTATCACCTTTTTCTCCTCCTCCTCTTACGTGAGCAATTGCTATTATTCCACCTTGGTCTGCCCATAATAAATAGCTTTTAGCAAAAACAGGGCTGTCAGATATTCCATATGAACCATAAGCTTCCATTAGTAGTGGAGATTTTCCATCTCTAACTAAATTTTTATTGTAAATTAAAGATAATGGAATTTCTTCTCCATCTCTGGCTTTTACGGTTATTTCTTCTGCTATAATGTCTTTAAATTCAGGATAATCTGCAATACGAGCAAGATTTTCAGGATTAAAAGTGTCAGTTTTCACATCATATTTAAAGCGTTGTTCATCATTTGCCCATCCTGAACAAGTAATCCAGATATCTGAAAAGTCTTTTCCTTTGGACTGTAAGTTAATACTTCCCGAAGGAAAAGGAATTTTAATAAGAATATCTTTCCCATCTTTATAGAGATACAATTTAGCTTCTACTCCATTTTTGGTGGTAGTATAATATATACCATCTCTGGTTATTCGATAGCTTTTAATAATCTCATCTTTTTTTTCAGGAATTAAAATTTCGGAATTTTTAAAGTCAGGATTGTTAATATTTGTTTTACGTAATTTATTCAAAGATGAATTATATCCTGATAGAAAAATCACTTTATCTTTCATAAAATCTAAATTCTTTGCCTCGTCATCTAGATCAGAAAAAGGTTTCCAATTCTTCTTCCCCGCTAACAAATCTTTTTTACTGATGATAAATGTCTTCCTATAAGTTTGATATTCCACAGCCATCCCTATATAATATTTATCATTCTTATCAAAGTTTAAAATTATCGGGAACTGATCCTCTGTTATCTTTAATTCAGGATTATTTTTAGCAGAAAAAACATCCATTGCTTTCTTGGGGTCTGTACCTATCTTATAGAACACTGTTCGGGTGTTTTTATAAAAATCTTTAGAGGTAGAATCTGTTCCAGAAAAAGCGACATAAAAAAAACCACTATCATTATCAAGCCATTTTATTCCATCAAAAGAAGCAGGCTCAACATGAGTGATGATTTGTGGATGAATGTGTTTTGTCTTTACATCCATGATAATTATATCAGCTAATTCTTCACCTTTTTCAACCATTGAAAGAGCTATTTTACTCCCATCCCAACTAGGGCTTATATAATTGATAATAAACTCGTGATTTTGTTCTTTATCTTTATATGTGAGAGGATCATAGAGTAATTTTTCTTCACCTAAAAAACCTTCTCTATAATATAATTTAGCGACATTCTCATTTGCATTTCTTTTCAGATAAAAATATTTATCACTGCTTGTAATTTTCAAATCAGATACAGAATATCCTTGTCTTTTATCTAGCTCCAATCTCTTTTCTAAATAATAATTCCTTTTAGGAATTTGATTAAGAATAGAATTGGTATAATTGTTTTGAGATTTCATCCAATTCACAGTCTGAGTATCTTCTAAATTTTCCAAATTTCTATATTCGTCTGCAATCTTAGTTCCAAAATATTCGTCTGTAGCAGGAACGGATGCGGACAAATTTGTTTTTTGAGCATTTAAAGAAACTATTGAAAATAGTGTAGTGATAAATATTCTAATTTTCATTTTACAATTCAAATATATTACAATCCACCTCCCAATGTCCTAGGTTTAGTTACGGGGTCATCATTATCACCAAATCCTAATTCTTGTGTCACGTTAGTTTGTGTTCTAGTATAGCTATTACCATAAGTAGTATCGCCATTACCTCCGTAAACCGTTTTCATGTTATTAATTTTTGTAATCTGCAATTTTTTTAAAGATAACTTTTTTTCTTTTTGAGTTTGTTTTTTCATATTTATATATTTTAAAATCGATGCAAATAAAAAGATATTTTTCTAATTCACAAGCAAATTAATATATAGATTTATAAATCTATATGGTCAAAACACTGTTTAACAATACATTAGGTTATTTTATTAACCAAGACAAATAATTAAAAACAATTACTTCATTAAATTAAAAGTAATATTTTTGCTAACATTAAAAAAATAATGATAAAAATAAAATTCTTTTTCTTGTTGTGCCTATTATTAGGAGGAAATATTTTTCATTCTCAAAGCAAATTGAAAAATGATTCCTTGAAAGAATTTACCTACTTGGATCTTAAAACGAAATTTGATTATTACTATTATAGAGATAAAGTTAATGAATGTGATAAAATAGCTCGTTATTTTCTTAAAAAAGCAAAAGGAGAACAAAATAAATCTCAAATTGCAGAAGGGTATATGTTAATTCAACTTAATTCATCTTTTCCAAATGCAATAAAATATATTGATAGTGTACAGGCAATTTCAAAAAGCTTAGATAAAAAAACATATCCCGCTAAAATTTATTTAATGCGAGGTAATCTACATTTTAAATTTGATCATTTAAAAAAAGCATTGGATGATTATATTTTAGCATTAAAATACGCAAAAGAGAGCAAAAACGAAAGACAAATTGCTTTTGCTGAGATTAACATTGCTTTTTTAAAAAATTCGATAGGAAAACATAAAGAAGCAGCAAAAATATTCAGATATTACCTAAGTAATACAAATGCATTGTACGATATTGAACGTCATCAAATACAACAAAGCTTAGTGGACGCGTATATTGAAATGAATAAAATTGATTCTGCAAAAATATTAATCAATAGTGGTATTCGAAATTCTTTGAAAAATAATGATCAATACAATTACTATAAGTACCTTTCTTTATCTGGCTACAGCAGTGTAAAACTTGGAAATTATAAAAAAGCAGAAAACGACTTATTATTATGCAAAAAATATTTCTCAAAAGATGTTACTGACTTAAATATGTATTACACATTATTTGTTTTAGGTAAAACTTATATAGGATTACAAAAGGTGGATAAGGCGGTAGAAAGTTTTACAGAAATAGATGCTATGGTTACAAAGACTAACAATAGCTTTCCAGAACTACGAGATGTATATACCTACCTTATAGATTATTACAAAAGTAAAAACAATAAAGAAAAACAACTTTATTATATCGAAAGGTTTTTAAAAGTTGATAAAAAGCTAGATGAGCAATTCAAGTATTTGTCTACAGAATTACCTAAAAAGTATGACACTCCTAACCTATTACATGAAAAAGAGCAGATTATCAATGATTTAAAAATCCGAAAAGTAATATTATATCTTTCTATTGGGTTTCTATTGATAGTGATCGTATTGTTATCCTTTTTCTATAGTAAGTCTAAAAAAACGGAAAAAAAGCACAGAAAAATTGCTCAGGATTTAATCACTTCTATTGAAGCAAAAAATATTGAAGTTTCAAATCTGATTTCACTTCAAAAAACTGATATAATTAAATCCTCAATTGTATCCGAACTCCCTTCAAATGAATTAGAAACTGATGTCATTATAGAAAATAAAGATAATTTCATTGAAGAAGTAGAAAATAAATCAAGTAAAACAATTCCGGAAGATGTAGTAATATCGATCTTAAAAGAATTGGAAAATTTTGAAGCCAAAGAACTCTTTTTAAAAAGAGGTGTTACATTAGCAAGTTTAGCAAAAAGTATAAAAACCAACACTGCTTATTTATCAGAAATAATTAATACCCATAAAGGAAAAAATTTTGCTGCATATCTCAATGATCTTCGTATAGACTATGCAATTAGCAAATTAGTAACAGATAAAAAATTCCGTTCATATAAACTTTATTTTATAGCAGAAGAATTAGGATATAACAATGAACAAGCTTTTTCCTTGGCTTTTAAGAAAAAAACGGGAACAACACTATCCATTTATATTAAGGAGATTGAAAAAGCACACCAATTCTTAGACAACCTATAATCGATTCATTTTCAACATTATAAATATTCTAGATTTATAAATTTACAGCTATAAATTTATAAATCTAGAATTCGTTTAGTTTTTTCAGTAAAAATTCTTCAATAAATTTGCTCCAGAATAAAAACACGAATGTTTAATTTTTGTATGTGTACAGTACAAAAATATAAATATTTTAAAACGCTGATCAGCAAAACTCCCAATGTCAGGGATTATATGACAAAAACAAATAATTAATTTTAAGAATTTTAAAACATGAAAAAATTACAACTAAACAAAAAAACAATTCAAACTCTTAACAAAGAGCAAATGCAACAAATCGACGGAGGTTTATGTTTAATAAGCTGTGCTTCTGGTTCTAGAAAAGGTAAAGCATGTTGCGACAGACCATCACAAGATATTACAATTACACCAAAATTAGATAAAGACGGTTTTTCTATAGGAGCTGAGCTATAATTTGCTTTATGAGGAAATTACATCTTAACAAAAAAACAATTCAGCCCCTTAATAAGGAGAAGATGTTGCAAGTTGAAGGTGGTCTTTGTCTTATAAGCTGTGCTTCTGGTTCCAGAAAAGGTAAGGCTTGCTGTTTAGGAGATTTAGAACTCCCAACTGACAAACCAAATTTTCAAGTTTAATCTATTAGTAAATCATGAAAAAATTACAACTTAATAAGAAAACGATTCAGACTCTTAACAAAGAGCAGATGCAACAAATTGACGGAGGTCTTTGTCTTATAAGCTGTGCTTCTGGATCAAGAAAGGGTAAAGAATGTTGTACCCCGGGAAGTCAAGTAGACATTAAAATTAAGCTTACATTAGGAGGAGATGGTGGAGCAGAACCCCCTTTTCCAAGACCATAATAATACAATAGTATTATAAAATATTTAAAATTAGAGGTTATCTCCAAGCAGATAACCTCTTTTACCTAAAGAAATCAGTTATGCACAAAATTACTTTACTATTTATACTTGTACTATTTTTTGCTAAAAGTAAAGCTCAAGAACTAATTATTCCTTATGAAGTTTTAGATGGAATTCCTGTTGTGAAAGTATCTGTCAATAATAAAGACTATCAGTTTGCTTTTGATACCGGAGCTTTTAAAACAGTAATTAATTCAAATGTTTTTCCTAATCTTCCAATTTCAGGTAAAATAGATAATGTGGGAGGAATTGGCAGTGTAAGAAAATCTATGGATCAGGTTAACTTTTCTTTCAGTTTATTAAACAAACCGTTTACCAATAAAGAAGTCATTTATTCTGATTTAAGTATACTTACAAAAGCCAGCTGTGACAATTTGGTTCTTAGTGGAATTATTGGGCGAGATGTTATGGAAAATTATATTATTGAGATTAATCCTGAGATTAAAAAGATTATTCTTCATAATTCCGCGAGTTTTAACGAAGATAAAATTCAAGATTTTACTAAAATAAGACTAAGAAAATCTTCAGATCCTCGTGTTGCAGTAAAAATAGGAAAGCAAGATAGATATGTTTTATTCGATACAGGTAGTTATGATAAATTAAGTATATCAGACTATAAACTTAATAAATACATAGAGACAGTGCAACATACTGAATACAAAAGTAGAGGAAGTCGCTATGGAATTCATGGGATAAATAATGATGAAGATATTAATCATTTAATATACAATGCAGAGGTACAATTAGGAAAATTGAATTTAAAGAATCAGACTGTTGAAACTTCCAAGAATGATTTCAACAATATGGGATTTACTTTCATTAGCCAATTCATTACTTATCTAGATTTAAAAGGAAAAAATCTTTATTTAAAACAAATCAGTAAAAATTATTTTGGTGAATCTAGCTTGAAAAATTTAGGATTTTATATCAGATATGATGCTGAACAAAAGAAAAACATTATCGTTACGCTTTCTACAAAAAATGACAAGCTGAAATTAGGGGATAATTTGATCAGTATTAATGGAAAAACACCTCCTGCAAACAATTGTAATATGTATTCTTTTCTTAAACAATTTTTCAGCATCCCTATTAAAATTAAGCTTGAAAGAGAAAATAAAATAATTGAGATAGAGCAAACTGTGCAAGACAAAAACTTTTAATATATAGTCAAAAATTTTATAACCATTCTAACTTTATATTCATAATGCCTTTTTCATCAAAGCAATTTTTCAGAACTCCTTTGCTGCCACTTCAAACAGCAGACTCTTTCCTAAGCAATGAAGATATACATCGTTTTTATAATGAGAATGCTTTTTTCAGAAAAGGAGTGTATTTGGCTTCTCCTAATTTTTATTCTTTATTAGAAAACTCTTTTCAAAATAAAAAGATAGAAAGTGAAAAAACCAATACTTTATTAAAATATATTTTAAGAGCATCCTCTATCTGCCCTCCTTTTGGGTTGTTTTCAGGTTTCTTTGTAAGCCATTCTTCAGAAGATAATTCTCTTATCTGGGAACAAACTGACATTGAAGAATATCAGAGAATAGAAAATGGAACATTATACAAACTTCTTTCCGATTCAAAAGTTAATGAAAATGAAAAGCTATACAAAACCAATAGTTCTTTGTATAAACTTCCGGATGAATATCGTTATTTCGAATATCATGATACATCTTTAAACAATAGAATATTTAATAAAGTCAACCTTGAAGCCAATGAATATTTAGATACTGTGCTTGAAGCAACAAAAAGCTTTAATACTTTCAGTGAAATTCAGGATTTATTATTATCAAAGGACGATACATTAGAAAATGAAGAAGTTGCAGAATTTATAAATCAATTAACATCCAACCAAATATTAACAACTAATGTCGAGCTTCCATTATCGGGATCATTGAAAACACAGAGAGAAAAAACACATTCTCATATATTAGGAGTTGATAGCGAATTTTTAAATTTTGATCTCAAAAGAATTTTAGAGAGCAATGAAAAGATAAGTAAAGTACTGGCTAAGGACACAAAACAACAAACAAATTACATACACATTGATGCAGAGCTTAAAACGTCTTCATCTTTATTATCAAAAAATTATTATGAGGATCTAAGAAGTGCTGTTCCTTTTTTTAAAAAATATTTTTCTCCAACTGATTCTCATTTTAAACTTGATGCCTTCGTAAAAGAATTCTCTGAAAGATTTGAAGAGCAATTCATCCCTATAAATACTGCTTTAGATCCTGATGCCGGAATTACGTATGGATATGGTAATAATAACATTACACCAAATACTATTGTAAATAACTTATTCTCAATGTATAACAAAGCTGAAACAGATAAAAATTCGAATACTTTTTCTCTTTCTTACATCGAAAATCAAATTCTGACCGAGATTATCAATAATCCATTGTTAGAAGAAATAGATCTGGAAAAATTTGAAAATATTAATCCTGTAAATTATCAAAAGCCTTTACCTGCAACTTTTTTTGCTTTAACCCAATTGGGAACACAACTTATTAATCTTGATTTTTATGGCGGAACAACTGCTGCAAAACTTATCAATAGATATTCTTCAGTTCCCGAAATAAAACAAATTATAGAAGAAATTTACCATTACGAAGATCAAAATTCTGCAGATGAGATTATTGTAGAATTATTACACCTTCCGTATTTAAAATCACATAACATAAACTCTAGAGAAAAGACCAGAAAACATGAAGTAGAATATTTAGGCGGTTCATCATCTGATAATCCTATTTTAATGGAAGATATTTTACTAGGTGTAGAAAATGGAAACTTAAAATTGAAGCATGCCTTAACAGGAAAATACATTAAAATAATCAATTCGAATGCAGATCATTATCAGAATAACTTAATCCCTATTTATCAGTTTTTATGTGATCTTTCTGGTTATTATAATGTTAATTCAATCGGTTTTACATGGAGTTCATTTTTCACAGACAATTTTATATCTCTTCCGAGACTTCGTTATAAAAATATTATTCTGTCACAAAAGCAATGGAGTATAAATAAAACAAGTGTCAATCAACTGAAATCCCCAGAACAAATATTAACTTTTTTTAATGAACACAAAATTGATCCTATATTTTATTTGTTTGATAACTCTACTGGTGAGAATGGTTTTAGAATCAATATATCAAACCCCTTACAAATGATTTTTTTTCTTAATGAAATTCAAAAGAAAGACACTCTAATTATTAAGGAAAGTTTTTTTACTGAACAAAATAAGAGCATTTTGAATGATACTACAGGAAATAGCTATAATAATGAAGTTGTTTTCTTCCTGAAAAATTGATGATATGAATAAAAGAATATTTTGGCCTGGAGAAGAATGGTTATCTTATAAAATATACTTGAGTGAAAAGACAGGTGAAGAGCTTATAAAAAATCTACAATCAATTATAAATGAAGTTAATAAAGATATTTTGTTCACCAAATGGTTTTTTATAAGGTATTATGATACATCATATCATTTGAGAATTCGATTTTATCATCCTGAAGGAATTGATTTATCATCCCTCAATCAATTATTTATTTGTGCCATCGAAAAATGTATTAACAGGATTTTTATAAAAAATATAGTAATCGATTCTTACAAAAGAGAAATTGAAAGGTATCCTGAAATTGAAAAAAGTGAAACCGTATTTTATCTTAACAGTGAGTTTAATATAGCTATACACGCTTCTTCAATGAACGATTATGAAAAATGGCTTATTAATTTAAAATATGTAGATGAGTTGTTGAATCATTACGGATTTTCTATAAACCAAAAATTAGAATATATTAATAACCTTAAAGATAGATTCAATTCCGAATTTAATTATAATAAAAACATTAATAAAGAATTGAATATAAAATACAATTCTTATAAAGAAGATATTTTTGAACTTTTGAATAAGCCAAGTACAGAGCTCAATAATTATAATTCACAAGAGATAAAATTTCTCAAAGAGAATCCATTTTTTTTAAGAAATGATTTCCAGCTTTATTCACTTGAAAGTTATCTTCACATGAATTTTATCCGACTCTTTCCAAACAACCATAGATTAAGTGAGTGTGTTACTTATAACTTGCTTTATAAATACTATAAAAATCTAGTAGGAAAAACAAATTATGACTCAAAACATTAATCTAGACGAAATATGTATTTCTTTATTTAATAAAACTAAGGAAATGCAAAAACCTTTTATTGAACAGGATTTGGGGACTCTTGTTTTATTAGCAACAAATTACAAATTATCACAAAACAAAGAGTATAAAGAACTTGCATTAGCTTTATATGATAAACTACTAGAAACCATTCCGGAGTATGATTATTCATTCTCGATGCTGGAAGGATTTGATGGCGTTGCGTGGACAATTCAATACATAAAAAAATGTGGAGTAAAAGATACTTCTGAAGAATACGATGCTATAAAAGATTATCTTATTGAATCTATAGAATCAAGTATCAATGATGATGATTTTGATTTTCTGTATGGAGCAACAGGAAAATTAAATATATTGTTGAATGGTGACGATACAGCTTTTCTTCCAAAATCTGTTTATTTTGAATATGTACATAAAATAGATAAATTTTTCAAAGATTCTATCGCAGAAAATAATGAACAAGAACTTAATTTAGGTTTTGCACATGGTTTATCTAGTATTCTTTTAGTGCTGAGTAAGATTTATTTAAAGATAGCACAAGAAAAACATATTAAGGAAATCATACAAGATATTATCGCCTTTTATTTAAGTATACAATCTCAACATCCATATTATTCATATGGAAGAATGTACAATCCTAGGAATAAAACGATGGATAATTCATCGCAGTTTGCGTGGTGTTATGGTGATCCTACAATTATCTACTCTCTACTACATGCTGCTGATGCAATTGGAATGAGTAATGAAAAAATGATTCCTAGTGTAAAAAAACTAAAAAATCGGAATATTGAAAATGCCGGATTAATAAATTTCGAAGACTATAATTTTCTAAATACTTCTTTTTGCCATGGCGTTTCTGGAATCTATACAAGTTTATATAAGATTAATAAATATGTAAATATTGATAATGATTTAAAATATTGGGAACAACAATTACTTACCCATCTCAATCAGCAGTTGTCATTTAAAGGAAAAACCATTTATTTTCCTAAAGAAAGACAGGATGAAAACTACACATATACATTAGACAATCAGGAAATGCTGAACGGTTTAGTTGGAGCAGCTCTGACTTTGTTGACGATAAAGTATAAAAATAATGACTGGAGTGATTTCATGTTTTAATTATGAAAGAAAATCTTTTTTTATTGATTGATAAGTTTCTTGGAAACAATCGCATACTCAATGAGGACAAAAATTTAGAACTAGATTTACTCTCATTGGGAAGTATTAATATCTACAATATATTTAAAATTCTTTCGAAATATGTTAAGGATATTGATTTGTATGATATTTCAGAAAGTACTTTAAATGAATTGCCAAAAACATTTATTGGAACCAATAAACGTAATATTCCAATACTTGTTGATAAAAAAGATAATGAATTATTTGTTGAAAATATAAAAATGTCAGCTTCCGCAATCGAACCTTACATTATTGCGTCGACTCAAGAGAATAGTTTGATGAAATATTTGCTAAAAAGATACACTTCTCTCCTAGTCACTTTTTTAGGAACATTTTTTTTGATTTTGTTTCTTTGGTATAATTTACTATCTGTAAATCAAAAACTATTTATGTTACTATCTTTTGTAGGAACATTTTTAGCACTACTCTCCAATAAAGATTTATTTGAAAGCAATTCTATATTGAATAATTTTTGTAGCAAAAAATGTTCTGTTGTTCAAAACTCGAAAGATTGGAAAATTTTAAATTTTTTAGATTTTGGAGTTCTTTCCCTAACGTATTTTCTAACACAAATCATTGTTATTTTATTATTTAGAAATGATATTTTTCCTGTTTTAGCTAAAATAAGTTACATATCTTATTTTTTTGTTATAATTTCTGTTTGTTATCAGATTTACTTAAAAAAAATATGTAAAATCTGTATTTTCACATCAGCAGTGCTTTTGTTACAAGGCATACTGAGTTATGATTATAAAGAATTTTATATAAACTGGGACTTGCTTTCAAAAACTATATTTTTTTCTGGAGCTTTTCTATTTTTATTTTATTGCATATTAATGATCAAAAAATATGTTGCTAATACTGGCTTTTATAAAAAAGAATCTATAAAAGCTAAGAAAATTAGCAATAACCCGGAGTACATCAGTAGGATAATATTTAATAGTTCAAAAATATTTCCCCCGAAATTACTCGATACATCGGATACAAAAATTGAAAAAATTACTTTATTCATATATACCAGTATTACATGTAATCACTGCAGAGATTTACATTCTTATTTATCACAGATAATCGATGACTTTGGTGAAAAATTAGATATTAAATTTTCCTTTTTTATTGATTTTGAAGATTCTGAACAAGAACTAATTCTAATGTATAAAAAGTTAGCTTTAATGCTAATTAGAGATGAATTTCAAAGGTTTCATCATATCTTGGGGGAATTGTATGAAGACTACTACGAAAGTATTAACAACTATACTTTTAACCCTACTCAAGAAGAAAACATAAAAATTTTAAATTATTTTGCAGAAAGTAACCATTGGTCTGATCATAATAATGTTTACTATGTTCCATTTATTTTAATTGATAATCATCATTTTTCCCACGAATTTGATTATAGAATTTTATATAATGTTATTGAACGTTTAACACCATAGTATGAAGAAATTCCCTTTTTATAGGCAGCCTGATGTAAAAGATTGTGGACCTACATGTCTCAGAATTCTCAGCAAATACTACGGCAAGAATATTCCATTGCAGTACATCCGTAATCTTTCAGAAACCACACGACAAGGTAGTAGCTTGTGGGGTTTAAGTGATGCAGCAGAAGATTTAGGCTTTCGCTCTGTTGGGGTTAAGGTTGACTTTAATACACTCATTGATGAAATTCCTTTACCATGCATTGTTCATTGGAATAAAAACCATTTTGTCGTTGTTTATGATATAAAAAAGAGTAAAAATAAAGAAGCAAAAATTAAGATTTCCGATCCCAGTTATGGTTTGATAGAGTACTCTCAGAAAGAATTTATCAAATTATGGATTGGCGAGAATGCTAACGAAAATACCGAAGAAGGAATTGCTTTAATTCTAGAAACGACACCGGCATTTTTCCAGACTGAGTTTGACGATAAAGAAAGTAAAGCCAGTTTTTCTTTTCTTTCGAAATACGTATTGAAATACAAATCCCTTATTTTTCAACTGTCAATGGGGTTATTGGCTGGAAGTATTCTTTCTTTGATTCTTCCGTTCCTTACCCAGAGCATTGTCGATGTAGGAATTCAGAATCAGGATCTGAATTTCATCTATTTGGTTCTTCTCGCTCAGGTGATGCTTTTTCTGGGTAGGATGGGAATTGAAATAATCCGCAGTTGGATTTTACTTCATCTTTCCACCAGAATTAACATTTCAATTATCTCCGATTTCTTTATTAAATTGATGAAACTTCCAATCAGTTTCTTCGATACAAGAATGACCGGAGATATCATGCAGAGAATCAATGACCATCACAGAATTGAACAGCTTCTGACTAATTCTTCTCTGAATACTTTGTTTTCATTAGTCAATTTAATTATTTTCAGTATTGTTTTATTATTTTATGATTACAGATTATTCGTTGTTTATTTGGTCGGAGCTATTTTATATATTGGATGGATTACTTTTTTTCTCGGAAAAAGAAAAGAATTAGACTATAAAAGGTTTTCCCAGGTCTCACAGGAACAAAGCAAAGTGATCGAACTCATCAACGGCATGCAGGAAATTAAAATGCATAACGCCGAAAAGCAAAAACGTTGGGACTGGGAGTTTTTACAGGTAAAACTTTTTAAGCTAAAAATAAAATCGTTGTCATTGGAGCAGTGGCAATCGGTTGGTGGGAATTTCATCAACCAGATGAAAGATATTTTGGTAAGTTTTCTTTCTGCTAAATTGGTTTTGGAAGGAAATCTTACTTTGGGGATGATGCTTTCTGTTCAGTACATTATCGGACAGTTAAACAGTCCGTTATTGCAGCTTATTGATTTTATTAAACAAACTCAGGATGCCAAAATTTCTTTGGAAAGGTTGGGTGAAATTCATGATAAAGAAGATGAAGAAAATAAGGATGAGCAGTATGCTACCGAAATTCCCGAAAAAGATATAGAAATTAGTAATATATCTTTCAGGTATATTGGTTCAGATATTCCTGTTTTTGAAAACCTAAGTTTAAATATTCCTCACCAAAAAACCACAGCAATTGTTGGAGCCAGCGGAAGTGGAAAAACAACACTTTTAAAATTGTTGATGAAATTTTATGAACCCAACGAGGGGGAAATAAAAATAGGAAATACCCAAATGAAAAATATTTCACCAAGGTTCTGGAGAGATCAGTGCGGTGTGGTGATGCAGGAAGGATATGTTTTTAATGATACGATTGCCAATAATATCGCTGTAGGTGAAGATTATGTAGATAAAACAAAATTAAGAAAAGCGGTAGAAATTGCTAATATTAAAGAATTTATTGAAGGTTTAGCTTTAAGCTATAATACAAAAATAGGAAATGAAGGCGTTGGCGTAAGTGGCGGACAAAAGCAAAGACTTTTCATCGCAAGAGCGGTTTATAAATCTCCGGAATATATCTTTTTCGACGAAGCAACGAGCGCTTTAGATGCGAATAATGAAAAAGTAATCATGGAAAATCTGGAACAGTTCTTTAAAGGAAAGACGGCCATTGTAATCGCTCACAGATTGTCGACAGTAAAGCATGCCGATAAAATTATTGTTTTAGACAAAGGTAAAGTTGTGGAAGAAGGAAATCATGTAGAATTGGTAGCTTTAAAAGGAGAATATTACAGACTCGTTAAAAATCAGTTAGAACTTGGAAACTAAAAAAGACATTTTAGACAACATAGAACTGCGCTCAGAAAGCGTTCAGGATATACTTACAGAGCCGCCACATTGGATGTTCCGATGGGGAAATACAATTATATTACTTATATTATTACTCATTCTTGCGATGAGTTACATCATCAAATATCCGGAATTTGTTCCGGC
>Ga0308164_10002353_pt1 | contig 19095 bp, 14 predicted proteins | sample PhyTR2_FD_201031 | JGI IMG/M metagenome (GOLD analysis project Ga0308164, IMG submission 201031) | Phyllosphere microbial communities from UC Gill Tract Community Farm, Albany, California, United States - DLSLT.R2 | ecosystem: Host-associated > Plants > Phyllosphere > Unclassified | place: USA... | reverse complement strand
GCGGCGCCATCAACCAGACCGTGACCGCCACCGGCACGATCAATCCGGTCGCGCTGATCAACGTCGGCTCGCAGGTGTCGGGCACCGTGGCCGAACTGAATGCCGACTTCAACGACCGCGTGAAAAAGGGCCAGGTGCTGCTCAAGCTCGAGCCGACCATCTTCAATGCGCAGGTGCGCCAGGCCGAAGCGAATATCGCGTCGGCGCGCGCCAGCCTGCGCCTGGCCCAGGCCACGTTCGAGCGCAACGAGCAGCTGGTGGCGCAGAACTTCCTGTCCGGCCTCGCGCTCGACCAGTCCAAGCGCGAGATGCAGGTCGCCCAGGCCAACCTGACGCTGGCACAGGCGCAGCACGACCGCGCACGCGCAGACCTGAACAACAGCGTGATCCGCTCGCCGATCGACGGCGTCGTGATCAAGCGCACGATCGACCTGGGCCAGACCGTGGCGGCGTCGTTCAACACGCCGAACCTGTTCCAGATCGCGCAAGACCTGACCAAGATGCAGATCGATACCAGCGTATCCGAAGCCGACGTCGGCCAGCTCAAGGACGGCCTGCCGGCGCGCTTCGTCGTCGATGCCTATCCCGACCGCGAATTTGCCGCCACCATGCGCCAGTTCCGCCTCGCGCCGAACGTCGTGCAGAACGTCGTCACGTACAACGTGGTGCTCGACGTCGACAACGTCGACGAACTGCTCAAGCCCGGCATGACGGCGCAGGTGCGGCTGGTGGTGGCGAACCGCCCGGATGTGCTGCGCATCCCGACCACCGCGCTGCGCTTCCGGCTGTCCGAAGAAGAGCAGGAGGCCGAGCGCAAGCGCAACAAGGACGCCAAGCCGGGCGCCGTCGCTGCTCCCCCGCCACCGGCGCCGGTCAAGGACGACGACATCGCGTTTCGCAACGCGAGCGACACCACGCGCATGTTCAAGATTTATAAGCTCGACGCGATGAACCACCCGCAGCCGGTCGATATCCGCGCCGGCCTGTCGAACTTCCGCTATACCGAAGTGATCTCGGGCGATATCAAGCCGGGCGACCGCGTCGTCACCCGCTCGCTGGCCACGCCGGACAATCCATGACCGGGCCGCTGATCGACATCCGCGGCGTGGTCAAGACTTACCTGAGCGGCGCGGTCGAAACCCCGGTGCTGCATGGTGTCGACCTGCGCGTGGAGCACGGCGACTTCGTCTCGGTCATGGGCCAGTCGGGTTCCGGCAAATCGACACTGATGAACATCCTCGGTTGCCTGGACCAGGCGACCGGCGGCACCTACCTGCTCAATGGCGTCGACACGCGCACGCTGGGCCGCGCCGAACTGGCCGACATCCGCAATCGCACGATCGGCTTCGTATTCCAGAGCTTCAATCTCATCAAGCGCATGAGCGTGGCGGAGAACGTCGCCCTGCCCCTGATCTATGGTGGCATGGGGCGCGCCAAGGCGCAGGCGCGCGCGGTGCAGGAACTCGAGCGCGTGGGCCTGGGCGAATTTGCCAAACGCACCCCGAGCCAGCTGTCGGGCGGCCAGCAGCAGCGCGTGGCGATCGCGCGCGCACTCGTGACCGATCCGCCGCTGCTGCTGGCCGATGAACCCACCGGCAACCTCGACACCCACACGAGCGACGACATCATGACCAGCTTCGGCACCCTGAACCGCGAGCGCGGCATCACGATCGTGCTGGTGACGCACGAACCCGATGTCGCCGCCTACAGCCGGCGCCTGGTGCGCCTGAAGGATGGCCGCGTGCTGTACGACGGCCCGGCGGCCGAAGGCCTGCAACTGGCGAACAGCCACGCGGGAGCGGCGCGATGAATCTGGTCCAGGTCCTGATCGAGTCGTTCCGTTCGATGGCGGCCAACCGGCTGCGCACCGCCCTGACGATGCTGGGCATCGTGATCGGCATCGCGTCGGTCGTGCTGCTGCTGGCACTGGGCGACAGCATGCAGCGCTTCATCGGCAAGCAGTTGCAGATGCTGGGCACGAACATGGTCTACGTGATGCCGGGCGGCGACCGCACGGCGGCCCAGCGCGCCCGCGAAGGCAAGGTCGCGGTGCTCACGCTGGACGATGCCGAAGCACTCAACGCGCTGCCCAGCCTGACCGGCGCCGCGCCGGCGCTGCAGGGCAGCTTCAAGGTCACCGCCGGCAACGAGAACGCCAGCAGCATGGTCATCGGCGTGACGCCGGCGATGTTCACGATCCGTAACTGGAAAGTCGACCAGGGCACGCTGTTCAGCGAAAGCGACGTGCGCGCCAGCGCGCGCCTGGTGGTGATCGGCCAGAAGGTGGCGGACCAGTTCTTTTACCGCGCCGACCCGCTCGGCCAGTTCCTGCGCATCGAGAACGTCGCGTTCCAGGTGGTGGGCGTGCTGGCCGGCGAAGGCCGCCAGACCGATGGCACCGACCTGGCCGAACAGATCCTCGTGCCGATCACGGCGGCCAGCGCCAACCTGGTCAAGTCGCCGTTTCCGCAGAACGTCCATTACATCAATGCGCAGGGGCGGCCCGGGGTGGCGATGACGGACGCGATCGAGGACATCAAGGAAGTCATCCGCAGCCGGCACCGGATCCGCGTCGACGATCCCGACGACTTCCGGGTGCAGAACCTGAACACGATCGCCGAAACGGCCAACAAGATCACGGCCGGCGTGGCGCTGCTGCTTGGCCTGATCGGCGCGATCTCGCTGCTGGTCGGCGGCATCGGCATCATGAACATCATGCTGGTGTCGGTGACCGAGCGCACGCGCGAGATCGGCATCCGCATGGCCATCGGCGCGCGGCCCAACGACGTGCTGATGCAGTTCCTGGCCGAGGCGGTGGTGATCTGCCTGGCCGGTGGTCTGGTCGGCATTGCAATCGCGGCCGGCGGCGCGGTCTTGATCACGAAGTTTGCGGACTTTGAGGTCTATCTCACCATCAGCGCGGTGATGGTGGCGTGCGGGTTTGCCACGGCGGTGGGCGTGTTCTTCGGCTTTTATCCGGCCCGGCGCGCTTCGCGCCTGCTGCCGGTGGATTGCCTGCGCTACGAATAAGGACATCATCAATCAATGTCCAGTCTTGTCCGCTATCTTCCTCATCGAAGCAGTGAGCAGGTTAACCTGCCATAGCCCTGGGTTATGGCCGATCTATTGGCCTGCATTGGTTCGTAGATAACTCCGGTATGCAATCATTATCGAATAATAACAACCAAGTATCATATTGTTTCGCACCAGCAACAATTATCGTTATTGCCGGATTTTTGATGTCCAATCAGCGTGTCTGCGTTTACGCTTGCCACTGTGCACTTGCGTTCCCGGCATGATGCACGCCCCGGCTTCACCAGGTTGTCGGGGCATCACTTGCTACCTGAACGGATACTATGAAAATCAACGATCTCAAAATAGGCGTCCGCCTCGGCGGCGCTTTTGCCGCCGTGCTCGCCCTGATGGTCCTGATGCTGGGCGTCGCCTTCTGGCAGCTCGAACGGATTGCCGACGCCAAGCAGACCATGGCGCAAACGTCCTACCGCGCCAAGCTGGCCAAGGAGTGGAGCCAGGGCACCGTCACCAACAGCGTCAGCACCGTTGCCAAGTACAAAAGTGTCGATCCGGTCGACGAGAAGTACCACGACGCGCAGATGAAAGTCATCAGCGACAGGGCCGGCAAGCTGCAAAAAGAGCTCGAATCCCTCGTCCAGAGCGCACAGGGCAAGGCGCTGCTGGCAGAAATCGCGACCGAACGCGCCAAGTATTCGGTGATGCGCAACGAGGGCTTCAAGATGAAGAGCGCGCTTGGCGCCGACAGCGCCGAGGTCAAGGCGTTCTTCGAAACCAAAGTCATCCCTGAAATGCGCATTTATGTCGCGACCATTGAAAAACTCGCGGCCTACCAGGAGCAATTGTTCACCAATGCCGACACCAGCATCGACGCCATCGTCGTGTCGGCAACGCGCATCCTGATCGGCCTGGGCATCGCGGCGCTGGCGATCGGTGCGGCCTGCGGCTGGCTGCTCACGCGCAGCATCACGCGCCCGCTGGCGCATGCAGTGGGGCTGGCGCGTCAGGTGGCCTCGGGCGACCTGACGGCGGATATCCGCGCCGAATCGCGCGATGAAGTGGGCGACCTGGTGCTGGCGCTCAAGACCATGAACGACAACCTGCTCAAAACCGTGACCGAAGTGCGCGCCGGCACCGAGACCATCGTCACCGCATCGCAGCAGATCGCCTCGGGCAATCTCGACCTGTCGTCGCGTACCGAGCAGCAGGCCAGCTCGCTCGAAGAGACGGCGTCGTCGATGGAAGAACTGACCAGCACCGTGCGCCAGAACGCCGACAATGCACGCCAGGCCAATGTGCTGGCCAAGAATGCCTCGCAGATCGCGGCGCATGGCGGTGAAGTGGTGTCACAGGTGGTCTCGACGATGGCCTCGATCAACGCCTCGTCGAAGAAGATCGGCGACATCATCGCCGTCATTGACGGTATCGCGTTCCAGACCAATATCCTGGCGCTGAATGCCGCAGTGGAAGCCGCGCGCGCTGGTGAACAGGGTCGCGGCTTTGCCGTGGTGGCGAGCGAAGTGCGCAACCTCGCGCAGCGCTCCGCCGCGGCGGCGAAGGAAATCCGCGGCCTGATCAGCGACTCGGTCACGAAGGTCGAGGCCGGTGGCCGCCTGGTCGATGAAGCCGGTGTGACAATGCAGGAAATCGTGCAAGGCATCGGGCGCGTGACTGAGATCATGGCGGACATCACGTTGGCCAGCGCCGAACAGTCGACGGGCATCGAGCAGGTCAACGAAGCGATCACGCAGATGGATGGCGTGACGCAGCAGAATGCGGCACTGGTGGAAGAAGCCGCGGCGGCGGCGGCGTCGCTGCAGGAACAGGCGACGACGCTGGCGCAACTGGTCAGCGTGTTCAATGTCGGTCATGGCAGGCCGGGTGCTATGCGCCAGGCTGCGCAGCCGGCAGTGGCCGGGCGTTCGCTGGCCGTACGCAGCGCAACACCATCGCGCACCAATGTCGAGCGGGTCGAGGACGAAGAAGACGCCATCGCCTGATGCTGTCTGCCACAACGGGCCGCCCTGGCCCGTTGTGGCGCCTGAAATAACCATCTTTACAACGTTATTATGCGCGCTACCCACCCGAGGTAATGTTCACATATTATTTCGTTTACTCTCAGCAACAAATTCAACGAATTTTTCATTCCCGCTGTCAATACGCCTCGATCAGGGATTATTCTGAAACAAGGATTGCCTGTAAGTACAATTATCTGAAGGCATCCACGATCGTCTCCCCTATTGTCAGGAATGGAATAGAAATGAACATCAAGGACCTCAAGATTGGCACCCGCCTGGGTGCGACGCTCGCCATTATCGTGGGCCTCATGGCCCTCATGGCAGGCAACGCACTATGGCAACTCTTCCAGATTTCAAATGCGAAGACAGAGATGTCGGAGGCCTCTGAAAAATTCATGCTGGCCACCGAATGGCGCCAGGGCGTGGCGGTCAACCGGGTCAGCACCATTGCCCGCTTCAAGAGCACCTCGCCGGCAGACGAGACCTACCATGAGAAGGAAATGAAGGCAGTCAGCGCCAACGTCAGCAAGGTCCAGGACAAGCTGGAATCGCTGATAAAAAGTGACGAAGGCAACGCGTTGATCGCCGCGGTGGCGACGCGCCGCACCGCCTACATCGACGCGCGCAACGCTGCTTACAAGCTCAAGCGCGAACTGGGGCCCGACAATCCGCAGGTGCCGGCATATTTTGAACAAAAAGTGATGCCGGAGATGCTTGCCTACACCGAGAGCGTCAATAAAGTCGCGGCCTTCCAGCAGATGCTGTTTACGGCTGCCAATGATCACATCGAAGTGCTCGACCAGTCGGCACGGCGCTCGCTGATCGTACTGGCACTGGTTGCGCTGGTGGCCAGTATCGTGCTGGGCATGCTGCTGGCGCGCAGCATCACCACGCCACTCCGGCGCGCCGTGGGCCTGGCGCGTCAGGTTGCCGCCGGCGACCTGACAACTGAAATCCGCGCCGAGTCGCGTGACGAAGTCGGCGACTTGCTCGATGCCCTCAAGACGATGAGCACGAGCTTGCGCAAGACCGTGACCGAAGTGCGTACCGGGACTGAAAACATCGTCACTGCGTCGCGTCAGATTTCGTCGGGCAATATGGATTTGTCTTCACGCACCGAGGAGCAGGCCAGCTCGCTCGAAGAAACCGCCTCCTCGATGGAAGAGCTCACGAGCACCGTGCGTCAGAACTCCGACAATGCGCGCGAGGCCAATGTCCTGGCCAAAAACGCATCCCAGATCGCGGCGCATGGTGGTCAGGTGGTGTCGCAGGTGGTCTCGACCATGGCGTCGATCAATGCCTCGTCGAAGAAGATCGGCGACATCATCGCCGTCATCGACGGCATTGCCTTCCAGACGAATATCCTGGCCCTGAATGCGGCAGTCGAAGCGGCGCGCGCCGGCGAACAGGGCCGCGGCTTCGCGGTCGTGGCCAGCGAAGTGCGCAACCTTGCGCAGCGCTCAGCCGCCGCAGCCAAGGAGATCCGCGGCCTGATCATCGACTCGGTCCAGAAGGTCGATGCCGGCGAACGCCTGGTCGGTGAAGCCGGCGCGACGATGCAGGAAATCGTGCAGGGTATCGGACGCGTGACCGACATCATGGCCGAGATCGCGTCGGCCAGCGCCGAGCAAAGCACCGGCATCGAACAGGTCAACGAGGCGATCACGCAGATGGATGGCGTGACGCAGCAGAACGCAGCACTGGTCGAAGAAGCAGCGGCAGCATCCGCGGCGCTGCAGGAACAGGCGACGACCCTGGCGCAGCTGGTCAGCGTGTTCAACCTGGGTCAGGAAGACGCGCCCCGCCCTGACGCCAGACGCTCGCTGGCACTGCGCGCGCCAGCGCCGGCACGCGCCGGTACGAAGAAAGCCAGGCCGGTCGGGTTGACAGAAAACGCTGTCGCCTGACAGGCCGCGCCGGGGCGCTGGCTAGAGGCCCAACCCCGCATCGACCGGCTTCGCACCACGCTGCCTGCCACTGGCCGACAGCCGCGCCTCGATCAATTCGAGCATGCCCTGCGCAGCATGCGATAACGCCCGGTCCTTGCGCTGGACGATCAGGATCGGGCGCACCACGGCCGCCGCATCGAGCGGAATGGCAATCAGGTCCAGGCTGCGGAACTGGAACAGCGTCAGCTCCGGCACCAGGCTCACCCCGAGTCCCTGCCCGATCAGGCCCGCCACGGTGGCCAGGTGCTCGACCTCAAGACCGGAATGGCGCACGGCCAGCCCCCGCGTCAACTGGTCGACGTGCTGGCGCACGCTGGTCGATGGCGCAAGATGAATCAGCTCGCAGCCCACCAGATCGGGCATCCGGATTTTGCGCTTGCGCGCGAGCGGATGATCGCGCCGGCAGACAAAGAAAAACGGATCGCTGCACAGGGTGCGGGTTGAAAATTCAGCCAGGTTCGCCCCGGGCGCCGTCAGCGCCAGATCGACCCTGCCCTGGCGCAGCAGGTGCAGGCATTGGTCCGACAGCGCATCAAACAGCTGCACCGTGATGCCGGGATAGGTGGCCTTGTAGTGCGCGATGACCTCGGGTATGCCATTGGCCGCCAGCGATGGCAGCACGGCCAGCGCCACCCTGCCCTTGCGCCGCGCGATGAAGTCGCCCATGTCGGTGAAGGCCGCATCAAGGTCGGCCAGCAAGGCGCGCGCCACTTCCACGAACAGTTCGCCTTCGGTGGTCAGGGTGACGTTGCGCGTGTCGCGCTGGACCAGCTTGGCGCCGACGGTCGCCTCGAGCTTCTGGATCACGGCGCTGAACGCCGATTGCGACAGATGGCAGCGCTCGGCCGCCTGGGTGAAATGCCGGTGCTGCTCCAGCGCCAGGAACGCCTGCAACTGCTTGGTGGAGATATTCGGAAGCATCGCACCTGCCACTTATCGAAAAAGCCGCACAATCAATCGGAAAAATCCATTTTACAACAAAAAGCAAGGCCCCCCAGAATGGGCTCAAGTGCTGCATCGATCAGCACATACAATAAACTGGAGACTTTCATGCTGGCCTTCCTCGGCTTTCTTACTATTTTCGCCCTGCTGTTCGTCATCCTTGGCAGGAAGATGTCTGCGCTTGTCGCGCTGATTGCGATCCCCGCACTGACTGCACTGATTGGCGGCTTCGGCGCCGAGATCGGCACCTTCATCACCGACGGCATCAAGGCGATCGCACCGGTGGCCGGCATGCTGCTGTTTGCCATTCTGTTCTTCGGGATTCTGACCGACGCCGGCATGCTCGACCCGATCGTCAACCGCATCCTGAAAATCGTCGGCACCCACCCGGCCCGCATCACCCTTGGCACTGCGGTGCTGGCGGCGATCGTCCACCTCGACGGTTCCGGCGCGGTCACCTTTCTCGTCACCGTACCGGCGATGCTGCCGTTGTATATCAAACTGAAGATGGACAAGCGCATCCTGGCCTGCATCGTTGCCATGTCGGCTGGTGTGGCCAATGCCCTGCCATGGGGCGGCCCGACGCTGCGCGCGTCGGCTGCGCTGCATATTCAGATGACCGAGCTGTATCTGCCGATGGTGCCGGTGCAGATCGTCGGGATGCTGTTCGTGTTTGCCTGCGCCTGGATGATGGGCGTGCGGGAGCAGCGTCGTCTCGGCCTAACCGGGGCCGCGCTTGCCGGCGCCGGTGGCAGCATGGGAAGCCACCACGTGCCCGAGATCGACGAGGCACAACAAAAGCTGCGCCGGCCCGGGCGCTTCATTCCCAACCTGCTGCTGGTGGTGATCGTGCTGGCAACGATGATCAGCAATGTGCTCAATCCGGTCGCCTGCTTCATGTTCGGCACCGTGCTGGCCCTGATGATGAACTACCCGGATGTCGCCGAACAGCGCGCCCGCGTCGATGCGCATGCCAAGGCCGCCCTGATGATGGCGAGCATCCTGTTTGCCGCCGGTGTCTTCACCGGCATCATGAAAGGCAGCGGCATGCTCACCGCGATGGCCCAGGTGCTCGCGGCCAGTATCCCGGTCAGCCTGGCGAGCCACCTGCCGTTCGTCACCGGCCTGGTGTCCATGCCGCTCAGCTTGGTGTTCGATCCCGATTCGTTCTATTTCGGCGTGCTGCCGGTGCTGGCTGAGGCCGGCAATACCCTCGGCGTGCCGCAGGTGCAGCTGGCCCAGGCCGCGCTGCTCGGCCAGATGACGACCGGCTTTGCCGTCAGCCCGCTGACACCGGCAACCTTCCTGCTGGTCGGACTGGTGGGCATCGACCTGGGCGAACACCAGCGCTTCACGATTCCGTACCTGCTCGCCACCACGGTATTCATGACCTGCGTCGCCGCGCTGATCGGGCTGTTCCCGTTCTGACGCACCCATTGACCCTTTCGAAAGACTGCACCATGAAAACCCTACGCATCGGCTGCGGCGCCGGCTATTCGGGCGACCGCATCGAACCGGCGCTCGAACTGGCCGAGCATGGCGACCTCGATTACCTCGTGTTCGAATGCCTGGCTGAACGCACCATCGCCCTGGCCCAGCAAGCCCGGATGAAAGATCCGGCGCTCGGTTACGACCCGCTGCTCGAAGCGCGCATGCTGGCAGTACTGAAGCCCTGCGCCGACAGAGGCATCAAGATCATCACGAACATGGGCGCGGCCAACCCGCTCGCGGCGGCCGCCAAAACCAGACAGATCGCCGTCTCGCTCGGCCTTGGCCACCTGAAGATCGCTGCCATCACGGGTGACGACGTCCTCGAACAGCTGCGTCAGGGCGACTACCTCGACGACACCGGCGAACCGGTGGCGGCATTGGGCAGCCGCCTCCTGTCGGCCAATGCCTATCTGGGCGCGCAGCCGCTGGTGGACGCGCTGGCGCAAGGCGCCGACATCGTCATCACCGGCCGTATCGCCGACCCGGCGCTGGTGCTCGCACCGGCCATCCACGCCTTCGGCTGGGCGATGGGCGACTGGCAGCGGCTGGGCCAGGGCACGCTGGCCGGGCACCTGCTCGAATGCGCCGGCCAGGTATGCGGCGGCTACTTCGCCGACCCCGGCGTCAAGGACGTACCAAGCCTGGCGCGGCTGGGCTTCCCGCTCGCCGTGATCGGCGAGGACGGCAGCGTCGAGATCACCAAGGTGGCCGGTTCGGGCGGCTACGTGACCCGCGCCACCTGCACCGAGCAGCTGCTGTACGAAATCCACGACCCGGCCGCCTACCAGACGCCGGACGTCGTGGCCGATTTTTCGGCGGTGACGATGACCGAGTGCGCACCGGACCGCGTCAGCCTGCACGGCGCCAGCGGCCATCCGTGCAGCGGCCTGCTGAAAGTATCGATCGGCTACATCGACAGCTACATCGGCGAAGGCCAGATCTCGTACGCGGGACCCGGCGCACTGGCGCGCGCGCGCCTGGCGCAGGCGATCGTCGCCGAACGGTTCGCACTGACGGGCGTCGCGCTGACCGAAGTGCGCTATGACCTGATCGGAGTGAATGCGCTGCATGGCGAACGTGACGGGCCGGACGAGGCCGAGCCACGTGAGGTGCGGCTGCGCGTCATTGGCCGCACCGCCAGCCTGCAGCAAGCGATCCGCATCGGTAACGAGGTGGAAACCCTGTACACCTGCGGGCCGGCGGGGGGCGGCGGCGCCACCCGATCGGCGCGCGAGGTGATCGCGATCCGCTCCACGCTGCTGCCTGCCGCGCAGGTCAGCCCAGTAATCCATTTCGAGGAAATCTGACATGAAACTTCGCGACATCGCGCATTCGCGCGCCGGCGACAAGGGCGACATTTCCAACCTGTCCCTGATCGCGTTTCACGCGGCCGATTACGCACTGCTGGAACAGCAGGTCACCGCCGAACGGGTACGCCTGCATTTCGCCGGCATCGTACATGGCGAGGTGACCCGCTACCTGCTGCCGCAACTGGGCGCAATGAACTTCGTCATGCACCAGGCGCTGGGGGGCGGCGTGACACGCTCGCTGGCCCTGGATGCCCATGGCAAATCGCTCAGCTCGATGCTGCTGGACATGGAACTCGACTGAGTCGCCATGCCGCCACGCTGTACACCATAAAAACACACGGAGACAAACATGAAATTATCACCGGCGATTCCGATCGTCATGCTGCTTGCTGCCAGCGGCGCAGCCACGGCCCAATCCAGTATCACGATCTATGGCATCGCCGACGCCGGCATCGTCAACGAACGCGGGGGTGCAGCCGGCAACGTCACCAAAGTCAGTAGCGGCGTCGCATCCGCCTCGCGCCTGGGATTCAAGGGATCGGAAGAACTGGGCGCCGGCGTCTCGGCGCTGTTCGTGCTCGAGGCCGGGATCTCGATCGACACCGGTGCGCTGGCCTCGGCCGGACAGGCCTTCAACCGCCAGTCCTTCGTGGGGCTGGCCAGCAAGGATGCCGGCAGTCTGACAGTCGGGCGCCAGTACACGCTGACCTACAACGCCCTCGGTCAGGTCGGCGATCCATTCGGCAGCGGCCTGTCGGGCAGCGCCAAGAATTTGTTCCCGGTCGCGGGCGCCAATCTGCGCGCGAACAATTCGATCATCTACACGACGCCGGTGAAGAATGGCTTCAGCGCAGGACTGCTGTACTCGCTGGGCGAGACCGCCGGCGACAGCCAAGCCGGCAGCCAGTACAACGTCAGCATCAACTATGCCAAGGGGCCGGTCAACGCCCGGCTGGCGCACAACCATCGCAACAACGACAGCGCCAGCCTCACCGGCACCGACAGCGGTCGCAACACGCTGTTCGTGGCGAACGTTGACTTCAAGGTGGTCAAGGTCTTCTTCGCCTACAGCAACGACAAGGGGCTCAACAGCGCGCCACTGAACAATGCCACGCCACTCCCCTACGGCAGGGTGTTCAGACCAAGCCTGCGCGGCGACGACACGCTGGTCGGCGTCACCATCCCGGTCGGCCCGGCCGGCACCATCATGACCTCGTACATCCGCAAGAACGACAAGACGGCGCCGAACCAGGACGCCGCGCAGTATGCGGTGGGCTACGTGCATGCGCTGTCCAAGCGCACCAGTGCGTATACCTCGTACGGCATGATCGACAACCGGAACGGGGCTGGTTATACAGTGGGTAACAATGCCGAGGCGGGTTCGGGTGACAGGGCCTTCAATATCGGGTTGCGCCATACGTTCTGAGCGTGCCGGTGGCGGTGAGCCAACACAGAAGTCATAAAATTGGCGCATCCACACGTAACAGCGTCTTTTGCGCGGCAGGCGTTGGTAATGGCACCCAGCCCATGTCCATGACGAACTCACGCGCCAGCTGGCGGTAGCCGGCGGCTGTAAAGTGAATCAGGTCCTTCGCCATCCAGGCTGGTGTTTGTTGCGCCCAATGGTAGGACTGCCCGGGTCCGCCCATTGCATCCTGCATGCTCCAGGCGATACAGCCGGCCTCCTCCGCTACTTCCCGCTGCGTCCGGCCTATATCGGCATGGATCGTGGCAAAGCGCATCAGATCGATATCGGGGAGGCGGCCTGCCTTGCGCCGACGGGTATTGACGGAGTGCGGCACCAGCACGCCGCGGTCACCTGGCGCAATCAGGATGCATGTCGCGCTCGGGAATACGGCCCGCATATTACGGACAGATTCGGTCAAGGTGTTGCGGTAGGCTGCGAGGTTGAATGGCGCGGCGTTACCTTCGTTGGTCCCGAATTCGAGCATCACCAGCTGATAGGGCCGCTGCACGAACCAGCGACGCAGATAATCGATATCGGCGGACTTCCAGCCGGCGACCGTCGCGCCCGGATAGCCGAACACATCGATCTCAAATGGATGGGCTTGGGGCGAAGACAGTTCAAGACCCTGGAAACGCAGGGCGCCAGATACCAGGCGCAACCTGATTTGGGAGATGGGCTGCTCTGCCGATAATTCCAGCACTGCCGGCCCTTCTTGCCCAGCAAGGATCACGGGCTGTTCGGCCCCGCCATCGACGCTGATCGCCAGATGAACCGGCGCGCCTGTTTGCTGGTACAGAATCCGCACGCGTTCATACCCCGGCGCCTTCGCATCCTTCCGGACGTCCCACGCCAATGTCGAATCTGGCTGATCGCTGAACATATTCATCAGGCCAGGACCCGGAGCGGTTGTATTGTCGCGCCCGAGATAGCCAGGTTCGTATTTCCATTGTGGGGATACACAAGAACGACGGATTGGAAGGCGTATGCCGGCGCGGCCCATATTGGCCGGCAACAACACGTTTGACACCGCATCGCCTGGTACGTTCAGCTGTTTGACCAGCTCGTCGCTGAAGAACCCGGCAGCCAGATGGCTGTCGCCCCAGATCGCCATGCGGTACGGTTGTCCGGGAAAATTCGGCCTGAACGACGGCGGTAGCGTGCCTCGCCGCACCGAGGGACCGTCAGTCGTATCCGTCTGTGTCGGGCGTTTCACCGGTACGGGAAGCATGTCGGGATCCGGCATTTCCATGGGGTCCGGATTCTGCGCGGCGGCGGGCCGCTTCGACGGTGCTCTTGGTTCGCATACCAGATCCTTGAAGCCGGCCTGAGCCTGTACACGAAGCTGCACGAGCGTCGGCGCTGCCGTCATCTGCTGGGCTGCTGCACTGTGCACACCGGCCATGGCCAGGACTAACCACATTACGTGTCGCATAGATTTTCTCCGTGCACTGCCGGCAGGCAGCGACTTAATTGACCGGTACAAAAGAACCCGATGACACCTGATTGAGCAGGCGCTGCTCTGCCCTGACCTTGTCGATGTAGGCGTCGCTGGTTGCGCCGCCACCGAAATAGAAACGCAGTGCTTCAGTTTCTGAGCCGCCCTTGAGCTTGCGGAAATCCCGCAGGATCTCGGCGCCCACCTTCAGACTGACGACGGGGTCGAGAAAGGCCGTCTTCCCGCCAAATTTCTCATAACGTTTGGCATGAATCCTGGGCATGACCTGCATCATGCCCTGCGCGCCAGCTTCGCTTTGGATATATGGATGGAAATTGGATTCGATGGCCATGACGGCGATGAGCAAATTCGGCGAGAAGCCGTATTTTTTGGCAAGCAGGTCTGCTTCGACGACGAGGATTTCAATCACGCTGGCGGACACTCTGTATTTGGCGCCAAGCCACTTGGCGACAGCGGCCTGCGATCGTGATGCCGGCCGGGAGACACGCATCCGTGGCTCGACGCGTGCTGACGGGACAGGAGACGGCGCGGCCCCCGTTCCCGATGCAGGCACAGAGGCCGGCGCCGCTGCCGCAGCCGGCGCAATCCTGGGGTTGTCAATCGGTGCTGCGGTGCGAGCAGGTTCAACCCGCGGTGTTACGCGCTGCAGCATGTTGGCGACACTGGATGGATAGACGAGCCAGTACAGCACGAGCGCCAATGCCAGCAGGCCGAGTGCCCGTATCAGCACTATCAAATTTTTTACAGCAAACATTCAACTCCTTTAATGCGCCGCCCGGAACGGTCGGCGTTGCTGGCAAACGTATTTTTTTTTCGGGAACGCACGCATACGGCTCCCGCTAGTCAATCTGCTGCGCATCCATTGGCGCCGAAGCAGCCTGTCCGCGCTCGTGCTGGACACCAGGCGCGTCGGGTGTTTCATTCGATGCCGCAATGGATGTCGCCGCGAAATTGGTAATCACGGGAATTGATTCGGGCTTCGCGGGCGACGCTCCCAACCTGCCGGCCAGTCGCGGTGCATTGGCAAGCTTGGCAGACGCCGCCGCCAGGATACGTTCCCGGGCAGCGTCAGGCGAGAGCGGCTGACCACCGGCGACCAGTTTGATGCGACCAGTGAGCGCAACAATGCCTTTCTGCGTCAGATGAATCCCGTCCGTGACGAAGAATTCCGGGTGGTTATCGGACAGCGCATGCCAGTCGACCACGCGCACGTTCGAAAACTCACCTGCCAGGCGTCCGATGATCTCGTTGTTTGGTGCAGTCCACCGCCGTTTCGCTCTCAGATTGATCAGGATGACGGACTTGCGATCGGCTAATTCTTCGAGCAATTTGCGATACTGAGATTCATTGATGTAGCCATTCGTACCCAGATGCACCACCACGGTAGACGCCCTGGCGCCATGGCTGCGCCACGTCTTGATGGCGAGCGAGCCCTCGCTGGCCTGCCGCCCTACCTTCGCGTCGATGGCAATGCCGGGAATCGCCTTCGACAAATAGTGGCTCGCACCAAGCAGCACAGAGTCGCCGATGGCATACATCTCGTCGCCGCCGGAGACCGGCGCGCTGGCGTCCATGCCAGCTTCGGCCGTATCGACTGGCGCGATTGGCGGAGGTGGCGTGACGGGCGCAGGGGCGATGGCTGGCGCGGTGGTCTTGGCCTTGCTCTCGGCGAGCGCTGCAGCGCGTTGATCGCTTTCATGCACTGCTAATAGCGAAAGCACTCCGGCGAAAAGGACGTAGGCCAAGATGGCGAGCTTTCGAGGCCTCGAGCCCGGCTTCTTGAAGTGGAACGCTTTCACATTGACCTCCACAGCGCGATACAACAATTCGGCAATTGCCACCACGATGCTAATCGAGGCCATCAAAACCAGCCAATCCGAGGCACCCCCATGGTCGTGCGACCGCATCCAGACAAATACAGGCCAGTGCACCAGATACAGCGAATACGAGCGCGAACCCATCCATTGGCTGAACGGATCACGCAGTATTTTCGAGAGGAAGAACGCAGGCAGGCTAATTGTGGCGTACATCACCACACAGGTGAGCACGGGCACCAGTAGAAACAGTCCCTGAAACCGGGCCGGATCTGATGTGTTGATCTTGTACATCAGATACAACAAGCCCACCAGTGCCGCCACGGCCAGTGCTTGCAGTCCGAAGCGCTGGCGAGCCTTGGCAGGGGCTGCCCATGGATCCCAGAAAGCGCCGAGCGCTGCTCCGATCAGCAAACCCATCGCATGCGTATCGGTGCCAAGATAGAGTCGATTGTGGCCACTCGTATCGACGCCGGTCGCATACAGATAGGCCATCCATGCCGTACTGAGCAAGGCCAGCAACAGCGCGTAATAGCCCACAGCCCGGGCGTTGGCGTAGCGCAGCAGAGCGTAGGCAATTGGTGGCCACACGAAATAGAACTGTTCTTCGACTGCCAGCGACCACAGGTGCTTGAGCAGATTCGGCGCGCTATCGAAGTAATTCTGGCCGTCGACGATCTGCCACCAGTTCGCCCCGAAGAACAGCGCATACGGCAGATCCTGCAGCATGGCTGCCGACGCCTCCTGGGAAATTTTATCTGTCGTCAGGAACGCCAGGTACGCCAGATACGCCCCTGTAATCAGCACAAGCACCGGCGGCATCAGACGTTTCACGCGGCGAAAATAGAATTCCCACAAGTCGAGCTTACCGTACTTGCGGTAATCCTTCGCCAAGGTTGCGGTAATGATGAAGCCAGAGATCGTGAAGAAAATGTCGACACCGAAAAAGCCGGCATTGGCCAGTCCGGTGATGTCGCAGTGGTATAAGATGACTGACAGGACAGCCAACGCACGTAGTCCATCGAGTTCTAAAATACGGGTGGATTGTTTGCTAGCCGTAGTAATAAGAATTGGATTATTCGTTGTCATTTTTTATTTTTTAATTGGAAATTCTTCGGCGAACATACGTCCGCTAGCGGCGTATCCTTTGGCAGTCAGGTGCGTCAGGTCGTTTTGCATCTGTGGCGGGGTCATGCCGGCCCAGCGCTTGGCGGCTCCGGGGCCGCCCATCGCGGCTTGCCAATCCCAGAAGCCGCAGTCGTGTTCGCTTGCCACCTGGCGTTGTGCCAGCGCGATCTCGCGGTGAATGGCGGCATACCTGAGCGATGCCGGTGGGCCCGTCGCCCCCACCACGCCGCGATCAGGCGGACCGATCAGCACGCAGCGCGAGCGTGGATAAAAGGTCCGGATTCTGGTCAGGCTGGCGCGCACATCGGCCAGATAGGCAGTGCGATCGAAGCGCCCCGCGCCTTCGTTGGTGCCTGACTGAATCAGGATAAGATCGTAATCCGGCGCACGGGCAGGCATGCCGGGACGCTCACCTGCGCTGATCAGCCGGTCGTCAGTGTTCGACCAGCCGCGCAAGGTCGCCCCGGGAATGCTGAAAACATCAACGACGGCAGCCGGCGCGCCCTGGTAGCCTGGCTCGACACCATGCAAGGTAACTTCGCCCGAGACCAGCCGTACCCGCAGCGTTGACATCGGCCCGTCGGGCATCAGATGCAGCGCCGTCGCCTGTGTCCGACTCAGCGAGATCATGCGTTCTGGCGCGCCATCGATCGATACCGCGAGCAGCAACGAGGCATCGGGCTCGCGCTTCTCGTACAGGATGGTGAGGTACTTGAGGCGGTGACTTGGCCGGGGGGCGCGAAAATCAAGGAATACCGTGGCACCAGGGGTGTCCGAATGCATACTCAGCAGGCCCTTGGAAAACCCCCGCGTGCCCGGTTTTTCCTTGTAGGCGTAGCGGGTCATCCAACCACTGCTGGCGCAATAATCCTTGAGTGGTAACGCCAGCCCACGCACCTGAAGCCCGGCCTGAACGAAAGCCGGCACCACGTCTTTCCGCTCGATGCCGTAGCCGTGCAGTACCCCGTCAAGAAAATGGACGGCCGAAGTCAGGCTGTCGCCCCATACCGCCATGCTGAACGGCGAAGCCGCCGGCGCCAGATCCGACAAGGACCCGGTGCGCCAGGTAAATCCGGGCGCCCCGTACGCAGCTTGGGCTGGTGTCGCGATGCGACAAGGGGATCCTGCATCGAACGCCTGCGCTGTGGGAGCCACGGCTAGCGTCAGGAAAAAAACAAACCGGGGCAACGGGACGAAAATGCACATGATTCTGTCAGCGAGCGAAACACGCTGGCGGACCATGCTGACAGTGTCAGCCTCGGTCGAAGCAGCGCTGAATCAAGGCAGGGCCAGCCGCAAATGGTACGCGCGACTCGCCGCTACTCACCGATTACACAATGGAAATATGTGTTGCGCAGATTATATCTAACTGAAACCAAGAAGTGCTAGCTTATTGTGACTAATTTTTAGTACCAGGCAATATTTACTACGCAGGCTGACGGCGCGTGATATCGCCGTTACGCAGGAGGCCCTGCGCTGCCAGCCAGATTTAGGGTGAGGCGTGGATCGCCTCTGAGGCGCACTTGACCGCGAAATCGACGTGGTAATGCTCGTCATGTCGAACCCAGGGCCGGGTCTTCATGAACGGCAGCGACTTGAGACGCTGACCCGCAGGTGTGGCCAGTACCTTCGGGATGTACTCAGGCGCCAGAATGACGCGCGCAATACCGAAACCATGACGCCGTGCTTCCAGATCCAGCTGCGCCAGATGCGCGGCAATGGCGGCGAAGTCGATGCGCAAGTCCGCAAGCTTGCCTGCATCGTCGAATTCCAGATCGTACCCATAGTGGTTGTGCGCGGTGCGCGGCAACTGCGCCGGCCGGCCATCCCCGCCGCGCACTGGCACCATGAAGTCTACCGATGTCCCGTTCTCGTGCGTGCGATGGGGCGGCATCGGCCCGCCAGTGCGCAGGCCGGTCTCGCCGTAGACGTACTGCACGTCCGGCGTGCTGCGGGACAGCGTCGAATACGCGCCCAGCACCACATCGCGTACCTGTGCATGAACGTAGGTGCGGCCAAGCTTGAGTCCAAGTTCCGAGTAGGCAGCGAAGTTGACGCCCGCAAGCGGCAGGGCGACCGCGCCTTCGATGCGCCCGCTTCCACTGCTGCCAAAACAGGTGCTGGCCAGCGCGGGCGCACACAGGACCGTGGCGGCCAGCATCGCGCCCACGGAAAACGGGCGCATCATGCGGCCAGCCAGCGCGCCGGCCCACGGGGCAGACTGGCGCGGCTGGCAGGATCGGCCAGGAACAGCGCCAGTACCTTCTCGTACAACGCCAGGCTGTCGCGGTAGCGCTGCTGGCGCATCGCCTCCGGCCGGCGCAAGTGCTTGAGCACGAAGTAATCCGCCAGCAAATCGCCCTGCGCTTCCATATTGAAGTCCTCCAGCGTCGAATCTTCGGTCAGCGTGTAGCCATAGGATAGCCCGATCCGGAACGCGCCGCGCAGCCGTACCGGATACCCGAGCTGATGCTGCCAGACGTGCA
>Ga0308164_10002352_pt1 | contig 19097 bp, 19 predicted proteins | sample PhyTR2_FD_201031 | JGI IMG/M metagenome (GOLD analysis project Ga0308164, IMG submission 201031) | Phyllosphere microbial communities from UC Gill Tract Community Farm, Albany, California, United States - DLSLT.R2 | ecosystem: Host-associated > Plants > Phyllosphere > Unclassified | place: USA... | reverse complement strand
GCTCGTGGTGCGCGGCATGCCGTTCTCGGTCTCGGCCGCGGTCGGCTTGATCGCGCTGTCGGGGATCGCCGTGCTCAACGGTCTGGTCATGGTGTCGTCGATCCACGACCTGATGGCGCGCGGCATGGACAGGGTCCGCGCCGCGCACGACGGCGCGCTCGCCCGCCTTCGCCCCGTCGCCATGACGGCGCTCGTCGCCAGCCTCGGCTTCGTCCCGATGGCGCTCGGCCACGGCGCCGGCGCCGAGGTGCAGAAGCCGCTGGCGACCGTCGTCATCGGCGGCCTGATCTCGGCAACGCTACTGACGCTCTTCGTCCTGCCAACGCTCTACGCACGGTTCGGCGGCTGGCGGGAGTCGGAGGATATTGGCCCGGGCGACGGGATCGATTTGGCCCCTGCCGGTTAAGCGAAGGTCGTCTACAGACGCTCCGGAGATCCGCTAACGCGCCGATCTGCGTCCCAAGAATTTAGGTTGCTTACGCTGGTGCAGTCGACGCGACCGTACAGGCATGAGGTCGAGCTTCCGCAACTAGGCTGCCGAGCAAACGCGTTCCCCGGCGAGGTGGCGGAGTCTGCGCCAGCGCATACGATCGGTAACAAGGTCCAGGCAGCGTACCGCGACATGATTTACCCTCAGAAACGGCGGGGCCTCATGGATGCCTGGGCAAACTTCCTTAAGCCATTGCATAGTGACCCACGGTCGAATTCGCTGGAGGCGTTCCAAGACGAGAGCGGAACGGTGGGGCTATATGTGCGGCTCTAGCGAACCGCCGAGCGAAAGCACCGCGTTCTCAGTTTCTTACTGACGTCCACTGGCGAAGCTGCCAATTTAATGCGGATGCGTCTTGGCTCGATACAGGGGGATCTTTGAGTGTTGGCTTAGCCAGCAAGGACCTGCCACTCCGCCATGGCGGCGCCGCGTCGTTTTTTGTACGTCTGGCCATCGATGAGATGGAGTTCTAGTACAAGTGATTGTTGACGTTGGCATCAACCGAGGCAACTTTTGTAGGGTCTTGATCCGACGGAACCGGAGCATCCCCGGCTCCCGTTGTCGGAACGGCAGACGCGGGTTTGTACGCTGTTTATAGCCCGTCGCGCGATCTCCTGCTTTCCACGTTACCGAACTTTTTCATCGCCGCTCGGTAAGGGCGTAGGCCGGCCGTGGTCATCGTATCCGGCGAGCCACGGCTCTTCATTCCCTTCTTCATCAAGATCAGGACGGCTTCATTGTCATGGGTCATAGTCATTTAGCTTTCGAGGATCTCCTTCTGGTGATCCGCAACCCGCCTCGGGTACACGATCTAGGCATTCAGCTTCACGTGCATCTCTTCGGGTGCCGCCGCCAATACCGGAAGCCCCGCATGCGACTTACCCCTGTCGGCCGATGCCGTCCGCGAATATCGGACCACCCTGTTTCACGGTTCGCACTGTGTCATGGCATATGTCGATCCCGCGTCTGAACAGCAGTTCCACGACGTTGCGCGACGCCAGCGGAAACCGCACGTGCATCAGTACGATCAGGCGGATCACTGCAAGCGACGAATCGAAGGAGCGGAACGGACTGGCGGGCTTGCGGGGACGACGCAACCGCGATGTTTACCCGCCCCGCCCCAACGACCAGTGCATTTGGTCTGCAATGCCGCATCGCCGCCTCGATTAAAACCGGGACCCTCTTGATGGCTAGCGCTTGCCGGGATTGGCACCCGCTCCGCCGCCGTCGCCTGACTATGCTGAACCCGCCGCGTCCACCTGCCGGCACGCCCTTTCGCCGGCGCTGAAGGATAACGAACGCAGAGCGCTCGCCGCCGGTCGGCCTGTATTTGCCGCGCTGCTCCGTGCGGCAGCGCGTAACCTCTTCTTTGTGGTAATCATCTTGTTCAATTGCCACTATCTTGTCGCGCCGCTGATAAACTGTGTCGTCGAGAGACGCCGATTAATACGGCGATGCTGTCCAGGCTTTCGCCGCTTCGCGGGGACCGCGAGAGCGTGTTCGCCGACACACGGGCGAATGGGCCGGATGCAGCGCGTTCGACGGCGGCAACGCAGTTCCTGGGAGGGCGAGCAGTGGCGAGCACATTTTTCTCGCTTCGCGTTGCGTCATCGGGATCGCGCTAATCTGATCCGGGCCATCAGCGCCCGCTAAATGGAAGCCAAGGATGTTGAGCACCGTGGGTGAGGATAAGCCCCTGCCGCTGCTTTTAAGCGATAACGATGCAGAAGTGTTTGTCGGACCGGCGGAACTCGCTGGCTATGACTTACCTGCGCTCCCACTCACTATATTTCAATATTCGAGAAGTGCGCGCGGGCGATCATGCGTCTGCCTAGTGGTCTGCGCGATGCCGTGTATTTGACCGCTGCGCGCTGGGGATGCCTATCAACGGTCCACTCGACAGGCTATCGAGCCGGCACTGTACGGATACTTCTTGCTGGCACCGTTGGACGATTTTGATAATTTAATTGACGCGAGCGTATTGATTATTCATCAGATGTTGACCTAGTCACTGGCAAAACTGCGACCTTGTCCGGGTGACGGGTTGACCGCGCAGTATCCTTCCGTCAAATTGTTTTATCGCACAACGACCATTAGAAGATTTTTACGTCAAGGGGCGCACCATTGCAGATTGACCACGTCTACACTTGGGTTAATCCCGATGATCACGCGTTGATCAAGCTCCGAGCAGAATACGCGAAAACTCACGTAACTGAAGAGGCGGAGTACGTCGCAGGTCCTGCACGGACACGTGACAACGGTGAACTCAGACTGAGTCTGCGAACGGCAGAGAAGTTTATGCCGTTCATTCGAAATACCTATATCGTGGGAAATGGGGACGCACCCGACTGGATCTTGGAATTGGGGCCTCGAGTTATCTACGTAAAACAGAGTGACATCATACCAGCGAGATACTATCCATTTTTCCACTCAGATGCGATCGAGTCATTTATTTATAAAATACCAGGATTATCAAACAGGTACATATACTCAAATGATGACTTCTTTTTTGCAAGGCTGCATCAACCTTCAGATCTATTTGACAACCAGGGAAGGGCTTTAGTTAGTCTGGCTCACTGGCCTATGGCTATAGGAAATCAGTCAATATATAGGGCATCGGAAGAGAACACTTTGCGGGCACTTGGCAAGCAAATGCAATTACCAGCCTTTTTTTCTACACTTCCCTCTATTTTTCGTGATAAAAACCTCCGTAGCCATCGACGAAGTCTTATTGAATGGCTTAGCTTAGTTAATCGAAACCTACCTCGCGTCAATGTAATTGGCCATGTAAGCCAGCCATATCTTAAATCGGAATGGGACGCATTCCACGATACTTTTCGAGATGAACTCGAAACGCTTTTTACCAATCGATTCAGATCTGATCAATCGATATCTGTTAATATGATGTATATGTACTTCTTAAACAGTATTGGCAAAGCCAGATTGCATTTCACAGATTCGGATCGTCTTCTAAATAGATATCATAGCAAGAATAAGAGAGATAGGCTTCGGCAAGACATTCTCACCCCAGGGTCTCATATCAGGCGTTTTTGCTTAAACGATACACCTGTACCTGCAGAGGATGGCTGGCAGGATTATGTCAATAGACTTGTATTAGATCTTATTGCAAAGCCGCCAGAATAGATTCCATAGCCACCAATTGGCTTGGCGTAGTCTGATAATCCATTGATCCAAGAGGCGTCATCGGATCCAGTATCCGTGGAAGACCGCTGATGAAGTGACTTGCATGGACTGATGAGTGAGCAGAGAAAACGGCTGCAGCCGTACTCTTCAAATGCCATGATAGGCCCTGAGTTGACTACCCCTGACGCTAAGCGGAATCCACATCGTCAGCTATAATGGGCTGCGGTGGCGTGACGGTGCATTCCGCATAGTCCGCACAAGACACAGCAGCAGCGGTGAAATGAATGGGGCGCCTCCTTTCGCATGATGGAGGGGCTGCCTGCCGCGGGTGCGGAACTCAGGATCATCATAATCGACGCAACTTATTAGAAGGTGCACCGCACGCCACCGAGCCTGCAGGCTGAAAAGGGCCCTGGGGCGGCTGATTGACGGCACCAAAGGCGGCACGCCGTCAGCGATGCAGCGGGGCGATCCTTGAGCGTCTTTACGACCGCCGGGCGAATCAATGTCTGCACGAGCGCGGCAGCCCTGCGCGACGACCTGCCAATGACGCAATGGCCGCTTAGTGATCACGGCCTTGATGCCGACTGGTTCAGGGTGGGGCTTAGGCCAGAGGCATCCAGTCCTGCATGCCGGGTCGGGATTTCTGCGATCAACCGGTGAGATACACAAGCGCCTGTACAGGCGGCTTAGTCGCATCGTTTTTCATGTTCAGCCGTCTTGAGAACTGGCGCCGCGTCGCTACTCGCAACTACCCATGTCAAATCGGCTTCCTCCCCCCCCACCCCCTCTCGGGGCGACCGATATGCCTTGCCTATGATCAATGAAGCCTAACCCTGACCCGTCGACACCTTCCCCATGCGCGTCTTTAAAATGGATATAAGCCACGTTAGTTCATCGCCCATCAGCTTGGGTGTTATGACGGAGAGCAGTATCCATGTCGCGCCCGTCGCGGTGCTAGCGGCAATCAGCCGGAGCAGCTGTGGCAGCGCAGCGTCGCGCGCATAGATCATCACTCCGTATGCGGCGGCCGTCGTAATCACAGAGACGATGAGATGACGCACGTGGATTACAAGTAATGACTTAGCCGAGACGCCGCTTAGAACCATCGATAGCTGGAGCATCAGCAAGAAGTTCAGTATGATTGCCAGTGACACGCCTGCAGCAACGCCGACGATCCCGTAACGCGTCCCTACCAGCGCGCCAGCGATGACACTTCCTGCATAAATCCATTGCCGCCACGCGCGGTTCATGGTGGCAGCCGATGCGCGCGCTAACGAGTCGCTCATTTTGTAGCTGGTTCGAAACAATAGTCCGAGCACGAGTACCTGGAACGGTGGAATAACCGCCGACCATCGGTCGCCTAATAATACCCCAACCGCTTCTGGTGCAGATACAAACAGAAGTCCGCTAATAGGCAAGGTAACCATCGCAATGATTGCAAGAGACTGCCGATATGCACGTTCCAGTTTAGCGCGATCATGCTGCACGCGCGACATCGCTGGAAATAATACTTTGTCAGTAACTGTACCAAATAAGTTTGCTGGCATAGAAATAAATTGATATGCACGACCATATATACCCAATGAGGCCGGGCCGAGCATACGGCCTACAATGATATTGTCAGCTTGATTTGCTGCGTAGTTGCCGACCCTAGCAAGAGTGGATCCTACGCCGTAACTTAGCAAGTCTCGGCGCGCTTGCGCATTCCAGCCAAACCGTAGACTTTGTCCAGAAATAGTAAAAGTCTGGACTGTTTGCATTATTGTCTGTACGAGAGTACCTAAGACTAGAGCCCAGACTCCAAAGCCAAGAAATGCAAGCGTAACAGAGACGCCGCCATAGCCGAAAATATAGCTGGTTATGTTGCGCAAAGCGACCCGCTTGAAACGCATTTCACGCCCCAGCAAAGCACCTGCTACAAGTCCAAAGCTTGCGATGGGGAAAATCAGCGAGAGCACCTGCATGATCCTCGTCAGCTGCGGCATTCGGTAAAGATCGGCAATCAGTGGCGCGCAGAGCGCAACTGTAGCCCCAATGATCACGCCCATGACCACCGACATGGTGAAACCGGTATTGATATGAGCCGGCGTCAAGTCTCGACGCTGAACAATCGCTGGCGCGACGCCGAGGTTCATAAAGATGTGAGAAAAGCCGATAACGCTGGTAGCCGCCGCCACGGTGCCGAACTCGCTTGGCATAAGGAGGCGGGCAAGGATCGCCACGACCCCAAGCTGGAGGAGCACGTTGGCGGCCGAACCCGTAGCGGTCCAAAACAGTCCGTCTAAGGTTCGACTGGTCAGTGAACGCCCAGCTTGGGGAGCCATCTTGGATCCTGACCGTTCAGCCACGCGTTTAACTTTCAAATCGGGTAGCCTTGCATAATAGTTGTGCTGAAAGCGGATCGTCCTGATGCGCCCATTCGGTCAGGCTGCGCTGACGGCGCAACTACCGTTCAGGGCGAAGGCGGGAAAGGCATAATGGATTGCTTAGCCAAACTTTTTGTTACAATCGTGTGAATGCCTCACACGAGCTGTGACGGGGCTAAGCGCAAAACAAAGGATGAACGTTGATGGTAGTTTCCGGTTCAATGGAAACGGTGCTTGTCGTTGGCGTATTCGACCTATTCCACTCGGGGCACGTCCGCCTGCTGCGCGCAGCCCGCGCGCTCGGCGATCGAGTGGTGGTGGTTGTCAACGGTGACCGGCTTACCAGTTCTTATAAGCGCACTCCGATTATGAATGAAGATGATCGCATGGAGATGGTTGAGGCATGCCGCTACGTTGACCATGCCGAGGTGAGTAACAATTATAGCATCCGTGACGCAGTGGTTCGGCATGGCGTAACTCAGATCGTACATGGCGACGATTGGGAGATCGAGTCGTACAAAAGGCAAATCTGTTGCGACGATGATTTCTTAGATTTACACAATGCGCGCCTCGTATTGCTTCCATACACACAGGGCATCAGCACGTCCGACATCATTTCTACGTGTGCGGACCGCATGTCAGGTCAGCGAGAGAAAGCAGTAGCTACGGATTCAGGCGGAGGTCAAGCGTGAGCGGCTTAGTCAGCAAAGGACTTGTATTCGCCGGCAACGTACTGATCCGCCCCTTGTCTTCGCTAATCCCGCGGGATCAGCACCGCTGGGCGTTCGGAGCGCCGGACGGCCGATTTGAGGGGAATACCAAACACCTTTTTCTATGGCTTGGCCTCCACCCCACTAGCGCCTCTCCGGTCTGGATCACCACGAACCGAATGATGGTGCGTCGGTTGCGCGAGCAGGGGCTACCAGCGCTATACCGGTGGAGCCCGCGAGGATTGCTGGCTGCGGCGCGTGCCGGCGTGTATGTCGTCAATGACAATAGCAGCGATATAAACTTTCCGCTTGGCGGCGGTGCCAAGATCTTTAATCTATGGCATGGCGTCGGCCTCAAGAACGTACATTTTGGTGCCAAAGTTGGCTTCGGTGCACACCTTCAGGCGACTGGACACAGTCTCTTTGGTAAAATCCGTAACATGCGCCGTTTTGAGCGATCGGATTGGGTTTTAGCGACGTCACCGGACATGGCGAACACTTTCTTCAAACGTTGCTTTGATCTTCCGATCTCTAATTTGCCGGCACTTGGGTATCCCCGCCTCGATCCGGTGCTCGACAACGATTTGAAGCAGTTGAGTGCGTCATTTGAAGACTACTCTGCGCTTGTTAAGCCGGCAGGTATAACGAAGTCCATCATTTTTGTTCCGACGGTTCGGCGCCATGAAAGTGATCTCTTATCAGAGGCCCTGCCAGATCTGGATATATTGTCGGCGGCTTTAGAGGAACAAAACGCAGAACTTCTTTTGAAACTTCATCCAAAAAGAAAACTCTACCCAAAATGGCGCGGCCCTCTGCCGTATAATATCCGTATTATGCCTGAGAGTCTTGATATATATCCTATTTTAGATCAGTTTGACGCGATGATTACAGACTATTCTTCGTTGTTTTTTGATTATATCCAGTCAAGATCGGAAGGCATGGTTCTATACCCTTTCGACTATGACAGATACACATCGACCGAGAGAGATCTTGCTTGGGACTATAATGACGTCACTGTTGGATTGCGCGTGGATAACTTTGCCTCGCTTTGCGAGGCAATCCGTACAGGCCGCGTTTTCGATCCGCTTGAGCCAAGCAAGCTTGCTGCTTTACGCGGACAATTTTGGGGCGGTGAACCCACGCTTCCCACGGCGTCGGCGCGTATCGTCGACTATTTATTAAACCAAGTTGTTAACAAGTGACCGTCGTGCCTCAGTATCTTCGCGGCGTTCGTAAACGTCGCCGACTTTGGGTCATCAGAGCTGTTGTACGTCAAATAAGTCTTTATGCACTTGGTATGCTTGACTGGATTACACCTGTTAAGTCTCACCGCGTCGTGCTTGGCAGTGATAAGGGCCTAAAGTATAGCGGCAATCCCAAACATCTGTTTGAGTACCTCGTCGAACACGACGGCTGGGATGTCTATTGGCTGACCGAATCGCCGGAAATTCTGCGCGAGGTCAACGGCCGTTTTCCCGGACGGGCGCTGCACGCTTGGTCGGCCCGCGCGTTATTGATGGGTCTGACGTCGCGGTGGCTGTGCTTCTCACATTCCCGAAATGACCTCGGGTTCTTTACCTACCTGCCCGGTCCCCGCTTTGTTTACCTCAATCATGGCACGCCGTTAAAGACCATGGGCTTTGAAAAAGCCTATCATGATCCAGCGGTTGCGAACGCAGCCAAGACCTTTGGCGCACTCACCTGCTGTTCCGACTTCGAGGCGACCCTTTGGGCCCGGGCCTATCGCCTCCCGCCCGAACGCATCTGGATCACCGGCGTCCCCCGCAACGACCAGTTGTTCGCGCGCAATCCGGGCGTCCTTGCGCGCCTAGGCATCCCAGAAGATAGACGCGTAATACTGTTCGCGCCGACTTACCGCGAGACGGGCGCACTCGCCGACTATCTGCCCGTGCCCGGGCTCGACGGGCAGGCGCTGATTTCGCTTCTTGAACGCCACAACGCCGTCATGCTGGTTCGGCCGCATTATTACGAATGGCCTGCCGCCACGGCAACGGTTGCCCGCCTTGGGTCTGACCGTTTCGTGACAGCGGACGAACATCAGGTGTCAGATGTCAACGAACTACTGCCGTTCGTCGACCTACTTATTACGGATTATTCGTCGATCTATTTCGACTATCTTCTGCTGGATCGGCCGATCATTTTCTCCTGTCACGACCGGGAATCATATGAACGCGAGCGCGGTTTCATGGTCGACTACGACGCAAATACGCCCGGTGACAAGGTGACTACCGGCGGCGAGTTGCTAGCGTCTTTGGATCAGGCTTTAAACGGCGGAGATCCGCACCGCGTCTTCCGGCACAAGGTTAGGAATCGCTTTCACCGCCATCTCGACAACGGGTCGGCCGAACGTGTAAGCGCGCGCATCGCTAGCTCGGAGTTTGCCTGACTTTATAATGACTTAGTTCTAGAAATACTGGTTTTGTAAGGACTTAGAGTTTTAAATCCGTTTCATAATATCAAACAGTTCTATAGCAGACATATAATTCTGAGTAATTGATAGTTTATAGATTTTCATAAGCGAATGGTCTATTATTGGCTTTATGACTTTTTAGGTCTACGGGTTTTAGATTCGGTGAATTGTTATCGACGGCGCACGATCTGCCCACTTCCTTACAGTGACCTGGCTAAGTCATCTAAAGCATTGAGGCCAGCAAGTTCTTGGGTAATCAAGATGGTGACTGTCGCTTGATCCTCACATTGTTAATAGCAATGCCGGTTCGCGCTCGGGACGATGTCGGGCGGATGGCGGATCGTTGACACTATGGGCTCAAGGATTACCCGCCTGACCCCGCCGCAATGCCGCTGCGGTGGTTGGTGCGTCCACCTACTGGCTCATATCCATTGTTAGCGGATGAATAGTCCATTGTCGTTCTGTAACGTGAGGCCGGCGCACGACGTACGACTTAGACCATAAAAGACTCCTGCAGCAATTATAGCTGAGATCAGGCTTCCTGCGGCACCTTCGTGGATATCCTGATCGGTCTAAAAGTCTCGGGGTAAAGTCTCGTTGTGCGCCGCAGCTCAACTCGATCACCTCAGGTGTCAGCTTTCCTCTTTCGGCCATCTCGATCATTTGTCAGTGACCACGCGACCGAGCTGACTTCGAGCGCCGTACCGAGTTGGTCAGGCAAGGCGAGGGCAAATTGCTTCGCAACGCGCCCGGCCGGCCGACGCAGCGTGGACTCCTCAAGAACTTGAATGGTCGCATGCGTAACGAGTTGCGGAGTGAGACACTGTGGATAATGCTTCGTCACGCTCGCCACATCGTCGCAGGCCGACTCCAGGACCACAATGTCGAGCCGTCGCAAACTTCGCCGGGTTGTACTACGCCAACGTCGCTTGCTGTCGGCCTCGCCCGGCAAGGGCCCGGCACGCTACGCGGTCATTTGCTCAGTAGCGCTCGGTAACAATGTCTTCGCTTATGGCCCCGGTTGGGTAAACGCGGGGGGGGGTCACCAGCTGCGGTTCACCCCTTCTTAGATTTTAGAGTCGCGACAAACCTGCCGTAGTTCGTAGGATAAGCCTGTGCCGACTAGCCCAGCCAGCGGTCAGTCGGGCGAATTAAATCTGTAACATGGGAGTCGCAAAACCATCACGTTGCGCCGGTATAGAATGTTTTAGAGATGGAGGAAGCTCATGTCATTTTCGCGTCTTAGCACCATATCTAATAACGGGTACTCGTCGCACCCTGCCAGCGAACACTTGATGAAAACTGTAGCAAGGCTCCACTCGGCAGTTATTAATCAAAAGACGAGCCAGATACCTCTGCTTGTGAAGCGCGCCGTTAAACTCCTGCCGAGTGATATATAAAAAGCGCATTTTGCCACGTAATTAACGAATTATTCAAAGATTAAGATACAGTTTTACTCGTAGATTAAAGTATATTCAATTCGTCAACGGGCTACAGAAAGCACTGTTAGCGATAGGTAGGGTCGCGCTAATTATCTGGAAAATCAGCGCCACCCTAAAACCACTCGCTTGCATATTAGTCCCGGCCAACAAAAGGGCGAGATGAGGCTTATGCCCGCGCCAGTTTCGGCTGCCGCCAATTGGCAAACCGACCAATCTGCTCGATTATCTGGTCGTCCGTTAAATCATCTAGGATGGTGCGACGGTCGGGGCGGACCTCGCGGGTGCGAGCAAGGATCTCTGGTAAATGATGCTCGCCGCCAGGAATTAGATCAGTCCACACCGCAGGTATTTGCATCGCTTGAGCAAAGCGCATTACTTCATGCGATAGCTCCCCAAACAAATAAAGCATGAACAGGCAGATACTGCCAACCTGAACCCCGTGTAGCACATCTGGGGTCAGTTTGAGTTCATCCAATGCGTGGCTGATAAGATGCTCGGGGCCACTACACGGCCTGCTGGAGCCAGCAAGGGTCATGGCAATGCCGGAATAGATCTGAGCGACAATTAGGCTTCGGACGAAACGATGGCTGCGCAGGTCACAATCTGACGAATGGACGAGTGACTCTGCGGAGTCGCGCGCCAGATGAAACGCCGCGTCGTTCATCTTTGGGCCGTCGCCGCGTTGAACAATGTGTCGCCAGTCACTGGTCGCGCTAAGATTAGACAGGAGGTCCCCGCCTGAAGCGCGCAGGTACTGTTTGGGAGCAGCCATCAGAATGTTTAGATCGGCGATTACGCCGATAGGCATTGCCGATTGCAGGCTATCACGTCGCGTGGGGCTGGTGTTCAGCACGGAAACCGGCGACATCAACCCGTCGTTTGACACCACCGTCGGAATAACTAGGCAAGGCACTCCGTAAAGCTTACTTGCCCGCTTGGCCACGTCGATTACCCCACCGCCGCCAATTGCTATTAGAAGCGTGGCTCGAGTTGCATCGATTGCGGTGCGGATTCGCACGACCTCCGCTTCGGAATAGCTTTCCACCATCCAAAGCTCAGCGCCAGGAAGGTCCTGCCGTACCTTGATCGCAATTTGATGTGAATGCGCCCGGCCCGTTAAGATCAGCGTACGAGAAATTGATATGCCGTGCGCATCGAGAATCTGCGGCACCTCCGCGAGCGCACCAGCCTCCACATGAAAGATAGACGGCAACGACGTCACATTATAAATCACAAAACAGCCCCCCCAAGCCCTCGCTTATCGTCCAGGCGATAGCAAACGCAACCTATGTATATAGATCTAAATGACTAAATAAAGTTATCTTCAGGAGGTCAAGAGACCCATTTTATTATAAAAGCAAATTTGTGTATTTATTAGTCGTGATAAAATTGAGCGCATTGCATGATGAAAAGGCGGTGGTGGAGCGAAGGCCAGCCTACAAACGTGATCGATAATTCCGTCTTAGTTTGGTTTGACACGCTACCAAGCTCGGACATGCCCCCCCCCTTAATTAGTTGCTAGCTTTTCCCAACGGACAAGAATGCGACGCCTCTACAACCTTACTTTCTTCCGACGTAGCACTTTTGCTTATTATGTTATGGCTACGCATTTCGACATATAACCCTGCTAGCGACGCCCGTGCTAGAGTATCGTCACGCAGTAAATAAAATTATAACATTCCGTCGAAACATATGAACATTTGGTGCCACCCAGATCTTTAAAATATGTCGGCGCTGTGCTCGACTGCCAAACTAGGGTGGGGTACTATGAGTAGCGCGAAAAGAACTTCTCTTGGCTCGGCTTCGAGCCCGATACTTGAGAAATAGACCGAGCAAATGACGGCGTTTTCGGCCTGTCGCCAACCAGGCTAGTACTAGGCCTGCAAAGCTGCGATGGTCGCGCCATTCCCGCCATCCCATACGCGCCATGAAAATGCCGGCATCGTGGTGGCTTACTGCATAAAAATCCAGCGACCTGCGTGTGAAGGTGCGCGAAAGCGTTCGATCGGGTTCTGACAAGAATAAGGCCGCCGCGCCGATTCGGTCGATCATGTCTCGGCCAGTCTTCTGGCGCTGCGCAACGCATTCTACTGCGACGCGAGCAAGTTTTCGCTGCATGTAAAAAGCATGCGGGCTCATATAGACCCCTTCGGAAAGCCGGCGCCTGTCATATAGAATCTCGGGGAGAATGGCATAGTCACAGAACTCTCCCATCCGCAGCCAGAGATCCATGTCTTGTGCGTAGGTAAATAATCGCCGATAGCCGCCCACGCGGTCATACAAAGTTCGTCGAAACATCACCTCGCCGTGGCTTATTCGACATCCCTTCATGAACGTCTCCAATAACGGCGCGCGCTCCACCGTTGTCACCCCAAGATGCACCACGACGTCGTCATTTGTATATCGGCAGCCAACGACTCCGACCTCATCGTTCGCATCCAGATAGTCAGCCTGGGCAGAGAGCCGTCTTGCTCGTGACAAGTCGCCGGCGCCGTGCAGAGCTACATAGTCACCTGCGCTTTCAGCGACGGCACGAGTGATAGCGCTAGTAAATCCCGCGTTTGCCTGGGATATGATTCTCACCCGCTCATCTTTAATATCGTTGAGCCGCGCGGCTGTATCGTCGGTTGATCCGTCATCGACGATAATAATCTCTATATCTTCAAGGGTCTGCGTTAGCAGGCTATCAATCGACTCCGCAACCAGTGCGCCGCGATTATAAAAGGCGGTCACGACAGAGACACGTGGCTTTTTCAGAGTTTTCACCTTTCTGCTTTTTTTAATCCATGTCGCTCCGAAAAACGCTGCGTCGTTCAGGCTCGTATTACATGTCTCCTGGACGGGCGCCTCGGCGCTTACTTCGATACGCTCTCACGCGCCGCATTGTTTCCAAAACGACGTATGACCCTGTCGCAATCGCCGCATTTTCTACTCGGTGTGAGGGCTGCGTCGGGCGAATTAGATCCTGAGGTCGAAACTCGCGATGTAGTTCCTGGGCCATAACAACAAAGCGTTTTCGCGAACCACTTTGAACTCGTGATTCATTATTAAAGACAGATACAAAATGACGGATCATATGCGCAAACATTACACTATGAATTTTCGGCGACAATAATTTATGTCGATTGATCAACGACCAAGCCCGGCTCCAATGGTCAAAAATAGAGAGGTGCTTATCTCCCGAAGCCCTCATCGCACTAGAATAGCGCTGCCTATAGTTCACAAATGCTTTGTTTATAACCGTTACAGTGCGAGCAGCCGCAAGCATAAATAGAGAAAAGTCTACGTCTTCATATATTCCGACCGCAAACTGATAGCCATACCTGCTCATCAAACGTCGCTTAACCACTTTATTCCATGGAAAAGGTGCAAGCATCGCTAATTCCGGGTATTCTGATAATCGAAAGATATTTGGTGCAGAGGCGAGCCTTTCCTGCTGGCCGCCACGGAAGCTGTGCCCATCCGGGAAAACACGCTCCCACCCGAAGACTATAATGTCGGCCCCAGTGACTATTAAGCGATCGGCAATCTCGCGCAGCGCGCCCGGTCTGACGGAGTCATCGCCGTCGATGAACCAGACATACTCTCCTGTTGCCGCCGCCAGGCCCGCATTTCGCGCTAAACCTTGACCGACATTCTCTTCCAGCGATAAAATGCGTACTCGCGCATCGCCTGCGGCGCACCGCCGTAATATATCCATGCTATTGTCGGGCGATCGGTCATCGACCGCGATCAGCTCAAAGTCTGTAAAAGATTGTGATAGGATAGATCTAAGACACTCATCCAGCCACTCTTCTACGCCATGAACTAAAACAACGATGCTAATCATTGGCACGGGATGCGCCAACTTCAGCAGATCAGACATATCCTTCTTCCCTATTTGACAAAGCGTCAACTACGTGCAGGTCAATTCCGACCAGGGTGTTTCGCGGGTTGCACCAAGGGGTCTTTTAAGGGCACTTAAGAGTCAGCGCATCACGAAACATAGACTGCTCTTCCAAAGGGGCATGGCTCAGGAATTGGCGTCGAGTTGCTGCTCTCGCCTGCTAACCCTTTTAGAGCGAAGTGTAATATGTGATGATGTCCCACTTCGAGACATACTTGCGTATTATATTGCGATATGTTCTATCGTGCCCCGCTTCCCCAACAACCGATTGCCATCGGCGCTGACGGACTGCCAGTCCTCAACTCCCGTGTCATCGACATTATGTTCCCAAGTGACGCAAGCGAAACGGCCTTTGGCTGCGTGAAGACAATCGTTGGACCAAGTGTCGCGAAGGTCATGGTCGGCGATCCCACCATCAGGGCTATCTCTCTGTGCTGCCCTATCAGCCCCGATAACAGCCAGATCCGCGACGTGATAAACCGGAATACTTGCTGGTGACGGGCTAGGTCTTATCGGTGAACCCAGCCACGTCGGTGCATGGACCAGCGCACAGCGTCCGGCGTGACAAGACGTCGATCCTCACGCCCGACGAGGCGCGCCGGCTGCTCGACTCGACCGATCTGACGAAGCCGGCCGTGCTACGCAACCCAGCGTTGATCGGGCTGATGGTATATTAATTCTCAAGGATTGGCGTGACGCCAACGATGAGAGTGGAAGACGTATTCTGCACAACCGGGGCTATGGTTCCGCTGCACGAGAAGGCCGGCAAGCGACATGAGAGTTTTGCCATCGCAATGTGGAGAAGTATCTGACTGCTTATCTCCACGGGTGCGAGCCGCGCGGTCAAGCCAAGGGGCCGTTGTTCCGCTCAATGGCGCGGGGAACGACGCGACTACACGAGCCACGTAGCCGTCGATCACCGCCTGACGATAGCCGTAGCGGAAGACGGGCGCGCCGAAGATCTCGCGGGTGTGGAGCGCGGGGGTGGCGGTCAGCGCGACCTTGGTGGCGTCGAAATAGTCGAGCACGCGGCGATAGGCGGACAGGTAATCGTCGAGGTTGCGGAAGCCGAGATCGTCTTCTCGCAGCTCGGCATCGAGCGTGTATACCCCCATTCGCGGCGCAGAACGTCCTCGAGCAGCCATTTGTTGGCATGGCTGGGGATGCCATCGATCTCGTTGTAGGATGCCATCACCGCCTGTACCGGCAATTCCTTCACGGCGCGTTCGAACGGCGGGAAGAAGTTTTCGCGCAGCGTCCGTTCGGAAATATTCGCCGGGCCGACATTGGTGCCGTTTTCGGGCTGACCATGACGGCCGCGCTCGGATCGGTCGTGATCGTCGGCGGCGGCACCGCGGGCTGGATGGCCGCGGTCGCGTTTGGCCGACTGCTAGGCCCGGCCGGGACGCGCGTGACGCTCGTGGAATCGGACGACATCGCCACGATCGGCGTCGGCGAGGCCACGATCCCGCCGATACGCACCTTTCACGCGATGCTCGGGATCGACGAGGACGCCTTCCTCCTCGCGACCGGCGGCAGCTACAAGCTCGGGATCCGCTTCGAGGGCTGGACGCGTCCGGGTGAATCCTATGTCCATCCGTTCGGCCAGATCGGGACCGACATCGCCGGTGTGCCGTTCGCCGCGCAGTGGCTGCGCGCGCGCCAGGCGGGTGCCGCCGAAGCGCTCGGCGCCTATTCGCTCGAAGCCCGCGCCGCCGAAGCCGGCCGCTTCTCGCGCCCGATCGCGAATGGCGATTCACCGCTGTCGCGCATCGGCTATGCCTATCATTTCGACGCAGGCCGCTACGCCGCGTTCCTGCGCGCGCAAGCCGAGGCGCACGGCGTCATCCGCCGCGAGGGCCGGGTCGACCGCGTCGAGCGTGGCCCCGCCGGAATCGCCGCGGTCCATCTCGCCGACGGCAGCCGTATCGAGGGCGACCTGTTCCTCGACTGCACGGGGTTTCGCGCGCTGCTGATCCAGGGCACGCTTCAGGCGGGCTGGACCGACTGGTCGCAGTGGCTGCCGTGCGATCGTGCGGTCGCGGTCCCTTCGGCCGCCGACGCCGCGCCCCTCGCGCTCACGCGGGCGATCGCCGAACCCGCCGGCTGGCGCTGGCGGATTCCGCTCCAGCATCGCACCGGCAACGGGCACGTGTTTTCCAGCCGTCACTGCAGCGACGACGAGGCGACCGCGACGCTGCTCGCAGGGCTGCAGGGTGAGGCATTGGCCGACCCGCGCGTGATCCGCTTCGCCACCGGACACCGCACCCGGTTCTGGAGCGGCAACTGCATCGCGCTCGGCCTGGCGGCAGGGTTCATGGAGCCACTCGAATCGACCAGCATTCATCTGGTGCAGAGCGGGCTTCAGCATCTGTTGCGGATGCTGCCGACGGGCGCCCCCCCTGCCCCGGCGATCGTCGACCGGTACAACCGCACGATGACCGGCGAATTCGTCCGGATCCGCGACTTCCTCGTCGCGCATTATCACCTCAATGCCCGTACCGAACCCTTCTGGCGCGAGCGCGCGGCGGCGCCGATCCCGGATGGCCTCGCCGAAAAGCTCGCGCTGTTCCGCGCCGGCGGACGCATCTTCCGCGAAGCGGACGAGCTGTTCAACGAGGTCAGCTGGCTCGCGGTGCTGACCGGACAGGACGCACCCGTGACCGGCCATGACCCGATCTGCGACGCGCTGCCGATCATGGCCGCGGCGAACCGGCTCGCCCTGATCGAGCGCGTCGTCGCCACCTCGCTGACGCACATGCCCCCCCCATGCCGACGCGCTGGCACGGTTGGGCCAGGACAGGACGATCTGATGCCCATCGCTTTTGTCCTTGCCGCGGCCGTCATCAACCTCAACCAGCTCGGCTTCCGCCCCGATGATCCCAAGCAAGCGATCGTCGCCGATGCGGCGACGTCGCCACTCGAATGGGTCGTGGTCGACGACGCCGGCAAGACCGTGCTGACGGGGCGCACCACCGTCGGCGGTGACGACGCGGCGTCGGGCGATCATGTCCATGTCGCGCGCTTCACCGCGCTCACCCGCTCGGGCAGCTACCGGGTCTGGCTTTAACAGCCCTATTAGTCAGGATCACGATCGGATCGCAGCCTTTCCCGAGCAGCCGGTCATATGCCTCGCTATCGAAGGTCGAGGTGCCCGGCGACGACGTGCCGTTCCACGATGGGAATAGCGTCTTCAGTCGATCGACCGTGTGGCGCCACTTTGGCGTCTTCGGCGCGCAGACGCTGTTCTGGTTCCTGCGCGACCTTTCAGGGGCGGACGAGAGTCGCGTGTCAGTCGTTTTGGGCAGCCGTGCCAAGGTGCGCCTTCCCACCGTGACGGATCTAACGCTAGCTTCGACATTCGAGCTCGACGCTGTGGCCGCCACCACCGCGTCGAATAGCGCGTCCGCATCTGCCGCATCATCGCCCGGCGCGAGAAGCCCACGGCTTAGAGTCCGCTTGCGCTCCATCAGCGCGTGAAGCTTGAGGTCAAAACTCGTTGGCGCCACCGCAGGGTCGGGGTGCACCGCCTGCGGCAGGTAGACCGTAACGTCGCGGGTCTGGCCGATGCGATAGGCACGGTCGGTAGCCTGGTCCTCCACCGCCGGGTTCCACCAACGCGACAAGTGGACGACATGGTTCGCAGCGGTCAAGGTTAGGCCAACCCCCCCTGCCTTCGGCGACAAGATCATTGCGTCAAAACCGGGGCCGCGCGTCTGGAACACGTCTACCGCCTGCTGGCGCGCGTCGCCCGAGACGCCGCCATGAATGCGCGTGATGGGATGCGCCAGCGCAAAACGCCGCGCAATCTCAGCTGCCAGCATATGCTACCCTTGAGTCACGACGAGGCATGGTTTTAACATGCCCCTCGGTCCAGCAGTAAGCGATGATGGACGAGCGCAAGCTAAGACGCGTTCGTATACGCAAATGGAATGCAGGCTAACTACCAGAGGGCGCGTCCCGGCAGTCCCGGGACTGCCTGACCGTAGCGCAACTAGCGAGCGCGGCGACCGTCATGGGCTCGACGTAGGGGATGCTGATGACATCGTTTCATGCCGTAGGTCCGTCGCAAGGTAGCGCAGAGTTCCATCAACACAACGTTCCGGGACGTTCGAAACCGCTACGTTAAAAGGTAAAGCGAGCAGGGCGACTCATGACATTTGTGGCAATATGTCACCAGTGTACCTGTCGGCTTGAACGACCCACTCCCAGACACTCGCGGCCGCCAGCGCCCTCCCCACCTTTGGACGTTCGTTCAGCCTGAGCACGGAACGTTGTTGCCTTTTCGTTTGGTGAGTCAAAGGTGTATTATCGCCGTCTAGAGAAAGGCTGCCGTCTCATGGTACGATATTCATCGCTATTAGGCGTCGCGCTGCTCGCGCTCGCGCCCACCCGAGCGGCCGCGGATATGACGGCGACTTACCAGCGGCCTGGTGCGGTAAGCACAGCAGGCGTGCTCACCATAGAGGTCGCGTCAAACGGCGACGTTCGAGCCGGAAACGACGATCGCGGCTACTATCTTTGGAAAAACGGCAAAGGATACGAGGTCAGACCCGGGCCGGGCGGCCCGACGGTGATCCGGACGGCGGACACCGCTGCGGCTCGCGCGGGCATACGTCCCGCGT
>Ga0308164_10002350_pt1 | contig 19111 bp, 19 predicted proteins | sample PhyTR2_FD_201031 | JGI IMG/M metagenome (GOLD analysis project Ga0308164, IMG submission 201031) | Phyllosphere microbial communities from UC Gill Tract Community Farm, Albany, California, United States - DLSLT.R2 | ecosystem: Host-associated > Plants > Phyllosphere > Unclassified | place: USA... | reverse complement strand
GAGGCGAACGGTGTCACCTACTTGCGTATTCCGGTAAAATGGAAAGCCGGCCATCCGTGATGTCATACGATCGCTGACACGGCTTTGTGCTTAGCGTACGTTTTCGACCATCCTCTCACCGGTCCCCCTTCTTCACCGAGATGCGGGCGCGAAAGGCGCGGCGGCCGTGAGTGCCATCCTGATCCGACGATAGCAGAACATCCTCTTCTCGGCCTACAGTGCAGCTCAGCCACCCTTCACCGGCACCGCGCCTACTTTACTCTGTGCTGAGCGTTAATCGCTCTTATCGCATAGCTTTATAGCCGCTAAATTGAGCGCTCTGGCTGCTTAACAGTAAGTGGGAGCTCCTCAACTTTGTCGGCAGCCTCTTTCCACTGGGCGTTGTCGACAAGAGTCGTTCGGCGAATAGTCACAGCATTGCACCCTGGAATTGCATTGAGCGCTAGCTTCATAGATTTGAATAACGATTCATTGATCCACGGGTTCAGTACTATTGCTTTAATCCAGTCGCGTTCTATAGGAACGTAATGCACACCGCGCTGTGGTTTTACTCTAGACCATTGTATCAGTCGAAACTCTTTCTCATCGCCGAATCCTTTCCTTTTCAAAAATGGCAACTCGAAGGCGTTGATTCTCTTACGCGCCTTCAGCTGCGCAAGGGTCCGATAATGCATGTCGTCCCAGTGAAAACCGGTAGAGTCCAAAAGAGACTCAAGCAGCGCAACACGGTCGATTTCGACACACACTCCTTCGTTATCACCCGCGAACACCTTCCAGTGATGAAAGGTTTCCGGGGCTTGCGTGAAGCAGGCGGCATATAAGCTTTTCGCTCTAACATGTTCCTGGAACATTTCCAGAAAGTATGTGTCGTTTGTATCCTGCCATTTGGACGGATTTAAAAGCGCAATCCTTTGCTCTACGAGCATATCCACCGCAGCAGCTAGAGTGGTATAACGCTTCAGCCGTTCCCCGTCTGCCATCGATTACCGCCCCCCCTTATAGCACCCTCTATACTGACGACAGAAAGCCTCCATCGACGCTTACTTCTTCAGTGCGGACCTCTCGTACATTAACCCCAAGGCGCCGCTCCTTAAGAAGCTGGCACAAAAGCTCTCCGTCAACCAGGTCGATTGCCGGCGCACCATCTCTTGTTGCCTCACGCCTCGCATCGGCCGTGAAGCTCCCAGTGGTGATGATCAGCCCTTTGTCAGCTCTACCTTGCATCGCCCCTCGAAAGTCGCGCACGGTTGGCGAGGAGACCGCGCCAGCATATCGCTTGCACTGGAAGAGTACCTGGAATGAGATGAGGTTCATGCGGAGCACGCCCACGCCATCGATACCTCCATCCCCGGATTTGCCCGTAACCTCAACCTTGACGAACCCGCTTTCACGCAACAACCGCTGACACAATCGTTCGAACGCTGCTGGGTCCATCGCCTTCAACGCCACCAACAGATGATCGCGCCAGTCACCCAGCTCCTCAGAAGCGCCAGAATCTTCCGGCAAGATTTCCTCGGGCGGCACTTCCTCCGCAGCGCTGGCATCAGCTGCCGCTTTACGGCGAGCAATGTAGGCCCGCATGGCGCCAGCTACGCTGTCGCGGACGGCTTCTTCTCCACCTGAAAGCGCATTGCGCCCGCTCTCTGTAAGCACCCATACCCCACGGCGTTCATTAGCCAGGAAGCCAGCTTCCTTAAGGTAGCTCCGCGCCCACGCGATCTTGTTCGGGATCACCGCTGTACCGCTCTTCTCGTGCGTGACAGCTAGATCGGCGTCCGTGAATTCGAACTCCTCTACAAGGCGCTGCTCCATTTCCTCGATGGAGGCTGAGCCGCCCAGCGCTGTAAGGAGCCGCAGGATGGGAAGGTAGAAGTCGTCCTTCCGTAGCTTTAGAACATCGCCGCGCTTCATCATCATGCCTTTGCCAATGACTTAAGCAAGGGTGCGATGGCCGCGAATGGAAGTGCTTTCGCCTTTACGCCTGATTTCCTGACGAGCGTAACCCCCTCCTTCCCAGACTTGGAGAAGTTACCCTGTTGATCTACTGTGTAATTTCCCTCGACAATCATCCCGATCTTAATCGTGGGAGACAGTCCTTTGATGCTTCCAACATCAAGAAGCTTATGGACAACAGCTGCCTCAAGCAGGTGCTTGCCTTTCGGGTCTAAAGCCCAGACTTCCTCGTCAGATGTCCATAGCAAAAAGTCTGGGTAGAACCATATGGTATCCGAGCCTAGCTCCTGGATTGGTATTCTATACCCCGTCGCATTAGCTGGGTTTCGACACCACGGCAGCTGGGATTCATCCAGCGCAGAGGCAACCTTAAGCTCAAACGGATTGAATCCGTTGTACTCCGCATGGAGTGAGTTCTTGAAGCTCCTCACCTTGTACTTTTGGCGATAAGCCTCGTTTGCAGTCTCTATGTCGGGGGATACTAGGTTGAATGGCTTCGTATCGAAGCCGCCATGCTTCCCTAGACCTCTAAGCTGGAATTGGTCGTTAAGATCGTCTCTGATTGCTGACACGGCATTGGCCAGGCTGCTCATGGCCTCAGACCCATGCTGCATGGGTTGCGTAAGCTTGTCGTGGTCCTTGAGGTTCGCGCTAAATATGGAACCGTTCCCGTTTACAATCCTCGCGTCGATTGCGCCGAGCCGAGCCGCAATGAACTCCCACGGCGTAACCACATCATTGGCCTCCTGCGTGCGCTCAGATCGTTGATCTACGTTTTCTCGCAGCTCCTTCATCTCAAAGACCCGTGTCTTTATAGACCCGGACGACTGCAGGGCGCTGTCCGCAAACATCGGGACGTGTTTAAGTACTATATTGTCGAGCACTGATATGTCTGCCCCGAACCAGGGAGCGATCTGGGGTAGGGTCTTGGTGGAGCGCACCTCAACCATTCGGCTCGATGGCGGACGCTTACCCGCATCTGCGGGTATAACTTCATAGCCATCAGTCGCCATCTCCGACTGCGTCTGCTCTATGATGCTTGCGAACGCCTCGTCTGAGACGTTGAAGTAGAAGTATGCTGCGTTCAGGTCGCTGTCTTCGAATGGCTTTGCATTGGGCTGTCGGACAAACCGGCCGATTTTCTGCACGATATCGACAGCCGATCGGCCCTTGCCGTCCAAATATGCAACGTACGCAAGGGGTTCATCCCACCCCTCACGCAACGTCAAGTTCCAGATTATATGGGTATAGCCAGCCGTCGCTAACTTCTCCGGTGAGCGTTCCTGCGAGTTTTTGCCGGAATATGTGTCCATAAGGCCGGCTGTCACTCCCCGGCGATCAACGATTACGTCTCTTGCCCCGTTGAGATGCACCGCAATTTTCGATGGGTTCACGCCTAGCTCAACAAGCTGCTCCCAAATGTCTACGCCACGTGCTGTCTCGTTCACGATGAAGCAAGCGATTGGCGGCGTCTTGGCAAGCTCCGGCTTGGCCGCCAACTCGGTCCATTTAGTATGCGCTTCATGGATGGCGTCTGCCTTGGCCGTGTTGCAGTCAACAAAGTAGAGTCTCTGCTTAAGAAGTCCGGTCAGAACCACCTCCTTTGTCGACACAACGTGCGTCCGGAGGGCCATTGATGCCTGCCGTTCATCCGCCGAGGAACCAGATAGGAGGTCCACGAGGTCCTCTGGGAGAGGGCTCGCGGACGCCAACACGAAAGCGGCCGGCTTCAACTCCCTGAGCTTACGGAACTGGTTATCCGTGGCGCCATGACCTTCATCGTAGAACACAAAGAGGGGCCTCTGGCGAGAGCCCACTACGCCCGGCCTGCCGCTCAGCATCTCCCATCGGGTAACATCACCGACCCGCTTATGGACTTTGAGCTTGTCTCCATCCTGGTTGAAAGCCGCGACCGTTGACAAAAAGATCGTCAAGCCGCCGGTTGCAGACATAGCTCGCTCCCAATCACTTGGGCTCATCTCACCCAGGTTGTAGACCTGAGTGTCTACCGGAAGTAGCTCCGAGTATTTCCCACCTGGTCTAAGATTGGCAAGAGTCTGCGATATGATCGCTCCACGATTAGTGGTCCAAAGAATAATCCCTGTTTGAAGAAGCTGCGCTGTGAGGGCCAGTATTGGTGTCTTTCCGGCACCCGTTATTGCGCGCAACCGACATAGGAACGGCAGTTGCTCTCCCGTGTCCGGATCATACCGGGCACGGAACTTCTGACTTGGGTACTCCTGTATCATACCGGCAAGCGCACTTGATGCGCGCTCCTGGAATACCTTCAGGTCTTCACGGCGAACAAGGCTCATCAAACAGCATCCTCGTCGCTATCGAGGATACCTAATCGCGCTAAAATTGAATTGGGTATCTGGTGGAACTTATAAAGCTCTTCGCTTAAGGGGGCAGTGTTACCAACGGCATAAATGTGGACTGGCTTCGCCACTCCGGCTGCGTTTGCCTCGTCTAGGATAGCGTCAAGCACTTCCCAAGTTAGAAGCTGCTCACCGCTTCCCTTTGATGCCGTCTGCCACACCAGTGCAATCCCGTAGCCCAGACGGGTCCGACCTATAAGGTAGTTATGTCCTTCTACACGGCAGTCGATGCGGTTGGACTCGTCTTCGACCACCTGAAGAATGACGTCGGCCAGCGCTTCTCGCGTGGACGCCATGAGCGCACTTTTGGTGATCTTCTCACTGGCCTTCACGTACACGAAGCCCGTTTGATGCGGAGCATGCTTCTTGCCATCCGCCCATTCTCCAGTGATTAGACGGCGCACTCGCTCTGCTGTAATCCTAGATACGTACTTATCCTTCGGGACCTTGCCTTTAGCGGCTACGTTACCACTTTCGATGAGTACGAAGCGTCGCTTGCCACCATCCTCGGCGTTCATCGACATTGTAGCATGCGCTGTCGTCCCCGACCCAGCGTAGGGATCGAGAATTACAGCTTCCTTATTACGCCAAGTAACAAGGTTAAACAGGTCGGCGAGTATCTCGGGGTCTTTGGGGTTTTTGAACGCTTCCTTGCCAAGCACACTTTCAAGTATCTCAACCGAGCGCTGGCCGGACCTAGAAATAACCGAAGTCTGTACCTCGCTCTCAATTTCGTGCAGATATGATATATATCTCGGCACCCCTTGGTGGGTAGCCTTGAACGCAATCCGGTCTTCCGCGATTAGCTTTAGCATTTCCGGCTTTTGATATCGCCAACCCGACTTCGGGCGCTTGCACGGCTTCTTAGTTACTGGATGCATAAGGTCGTAGGTTGGGCCACCACCACCCGGCCAGTTTAGGTTGCCATCGTCATTATACATCCCATGCTTGTTCACCTTCTTAAAGCGAATAGCCTTGGCAGGATGCTTTTCAGGCAGTCCCTTAAAAAACTCGTTCATATGCTTCTGTATTGTCTCTATGTCTTCCCCATAGAGACTTGTCGCTTCGGCATATGCGGACAGTATCTCGTCTGCACCGTCCTTCTTTTTTCTCCATCGTGCTTTTGTGGCGCTCCACTCGTCGGACTTAGCCAATTCATTGCGCTTGGCATCTAGCTCGGATTTATTCCGCGCCCACACGAGCATGTACTCGTGGCCTTCAGAAACATAGGCTGCGTCGTTCTTGCGGGAGCGTTCCCACACGATGGTAGCTAGACGATTAGACTCGCCAAATATCTCTTCCATCAGCATCCAAAGACGTGGCAGCTCATGTTCATCAATTGAAATAATGATGACCCCGGTATTTTTTAGGAGCTTCTTGGCTGCCCATAACCGAGGCGCTATATGGTTGATCCACTTTGTATGGCGCGTTGGATCATCTAAGCTTACAAGGCTTTCTGCGCGCCCTGCATCGCGCCGAAGAGCGCGAACTTCCGATTTGCTTAAGCCGTAGTCATCGTTGTAAGCGAATACGTCTCCGCCCGTATTATACGGGGGGTCCATGTATATAACGTCAAAACCTCGGGTCGGACCGCCGCGGAAATCTGTTAGTAACGAGGTCATAACCGCGAGGTTATCACCCTCTATAATCTGATTAGAACCCACGGCGGGATTTAAGCTTTCTGCGGGTACCGGCTTAAGCCCTACCGGTGTGATCCTCTCAGCAAGAAATCTGTTCCTGCCTCGCCAGACCAGTGTTGCATCATGTCCGGCAGCCTCTCCAACTTGTGAAAAAGCTTTACTGAGGCGTAGTTCTTCGGTCAAACTTGCCACCTGATCGGCAAGTTGCTCGCGAGTCATATGAGCTATGACATCCTCGATACTTGGTGTGCCAGTCGGGCTCTGCACCGCAGCAGCTATCTTATTTCCAGTCGCCTTCACAGCGGATTCCTACTTATTGAGCTTTTGAAAGGGCATATTCTTGAACCAGTACCTTCTCCGGAACGTGCCACTCGCTGGCAATCTTGCGGATCATTGGTAAGGTTAGTGCCCGATGCTTGTTCAAGATTTCGGTCGCGCGAGATTGACCGATCAGAGCAGCCAATTCAGCGCGAGTATGGCCGTTCATCTCCATCGCCACCTCAATGGCGCGCACGGGGTCAAGTGGCTCGATTGGCCACCGTCGTTTTTCATAATCTTCGACTAGGGTTACAAGAACATCGAGACGGTCGCCGTCCTCGGTGCCCTCAACAGCGCCCCATAGCGCTTCAATCTCGCGCAGAGCCGCCTCGTGGTCCTTATCGGTACGAATAGGATGGATGTGCATTGGAACACCTCCGTCTTGAGTGGTCAGAATAGGCTCACAGTTAGTGCGTCAATCTTGTCATAGTCAGCGTGTGTGCCGATGAACTTGATGAAAGCAATCGACCGCTTCCAGTCAAAAGCCACCACCATACGATAGTCACCGCCTGCCACCTCGAACCGCACCCGCTCACCATTGAGCGATTTAGCTTTTGAAAAGTCGGCGGCGACATTCAGAGGGCTTCCCCACGTTGCCGCAACGGCGACCTCATACCAGTGCTTGAGCGAAGCCTCCGTTTCCGGATGCTTCTCCCAAAAAGCCACCAGCCGATTTCTGGCGATGATCCTCATGACAGAGGCGATAGCATTTCCCACCACGGGAAACAAGCTCTATTCCCCGTAACGGGAAGGAGGTCTGCTCCAATTACCTCTTGAGAAGCGCTGCATCTCGGGCTGCCGCCTCGTTGGCATGAGGCCGCTCAGACGCTCTCGAATCCGCATCCTTGGCAAAAAGGCTGCTCAAGGTCACCTTCCAAAGCCTGTCCGTTAAAAGCTATCCCTCTGCAGGTTGGTCCCGCTACCGCCCACGTCCACGATCCTTGCCCTGCTCGCGATCCTGACGCTCCTTGTCGCGGTTCACCCTGATCCGCTCACGCGCTTCGGCAACGCGCCTCTCCTGCTCGGTCTGCGGCGGCTTGCCATCCGCACCAGTCCTGCCCGCCATGCGATCCGCGATCGTCCGCCCATCCAGCTTCGGCGCCTGCGACGGTTCGGCCAGCCGGCGGTCCTGCTCGGCAGCCAGTCGCCCGTCGCGTTCCGCCACGGTGCGGGCATCTGCCCGCCGCTGCTCGTCCGCCCTCGTCGTGCCGTCGATCGCCGCCATACCCGTCTCCATCGCTACCTGTGCCTCCGCCGCCAGCGCCGGCTTGGCGCGCGTGGCGAAGCGTTCCGCCATGCGCGCGCCGGGGGACTGGTTGCCCTCCCACGGGAACGCCTGCCGCATATAACCGGCAAGCCGGTCGATCTGCTCGCCCAGCCGGTCGATCCGCTTCTGGATCGCCGCGCGGGTCTGCTCCCATGCCTTGGCCGCTGCCTCGTAGGCACCGCGCTTCATCGACGCGAACAGGCCGGTGGGTGCCTCGGGACGTTGACAGCGATGCGCCTCCTGCCGGCGCTCATGCTCGGAGAGAAGCCGGCGCGCATAGGCGTCGACCTTTTCCGCCTTGGCGACGACGCCGGCAAACTGCCGGAAGTTCTCGGCCTTCCACTCACGCAACACCAGCTCGGGCGGGCGCACCGCCGGTGCCGCCGACTCGGCCGGCATGCCCAGCAGCCGGACACCACTGTTCCGCGACGCCTCGCGCGCTGCGTCGATCAGCCGGCGCGGTCGTTCCGGTTCGACCTGACGCTCGGCCTCGATGCGCTCACGCGCGTCGGCGAGTTCGATGATCTCCGCGTTCATCCGAACCGGCTCGCGCGCCTTGTCGCCGCGCACCGTCCCGGTGCCCTTCCGCTCCATCTGGATGATGTTGGGACCGAAATGCTTGGTCGGCACCCGCGCTTCGTTCTCGGCAACGAACGCCTCGTCGCCCCGCGCACGCGCCGCCTCCAACTGCCCCGCCTTGTGCATGTGACCGGCGCGCCACCGCGCCGCTTGCTCGGGCAATCCCGCCCGCTCCAACGCATCGCCGCACATCGCCGCGAAACTCTCGCGCCAATGCTCGACCTCGCCCGATCGCTGGTTGTCCAGCTCGCGCACCTTCGCGCCGAAACCGTCCGGTTCGATCCGCCGTGTCGAACACAGCACATGCGCGTGGTGGTTGCGGTTGCCCTGCCCGTGCGCCGCATTCGCGTCGGGCGAGTGGATCGAGGCATCGACCACCATTCCATGGCGCTCAACCAACGCCGTCGCGAACTGCGACACCAGTTCCTGCCGCGCCTTGGCATCAAGGTCAGCCGGTAGCGCGATTTCAAACTCGCGTGCGACCGTGCTGTTCTTGCGCGTCTCGGCCGCTTCCACCGCATTCCATAGCGCCGGCCGATCGCGTACCCACGCCGGGGCATCGGCGGGTGCGAAGATCGCGCATTGCGGACGCTCCACCCCGCTCCGCCGTGAGTAGTCGAACACCTGCCCCGTCTTCTCGTCCACGATGCGCGCGCCCGACCGATACGCGCACGCTGCCGTCGCGCTACGCCCCTGCGAGCGTCCGATCGTCTTCACGCTCATGTGATACGGAGCGAGCGGCACTGGTTCTTCTGCCTCCTGCCTTCTTCACGCGAGGTCCAGCACCATGATGCTGGCCGGGGGTGTGGGGTGGTGGTCCACCCCGCTGTCGCGTTAGCGACATGGGTACAGGGTATGACCCTGTCGCACGCAAACCGCAAGGTTTGCATAAGTGCGCCATTCACTTCGTTCTGGTGGCGCTTGGGTGGAATGTTTGAAGCCGGGCGGTCTTTCTTTCTTCTGCCTTCTGTTCTAGCTTCTGGTGAACCAAGGAGGATGCGAATGGCCGATCCCAAGCCCAGCAAGCTCGACAAGCTGAAGGAGCGCCAGAAGCAACTAGCGGCACAGATAGCGGCCGCTGAATCTCGCGAACGCAACGCCGAACGGACTTTGGATACACGGCGCAAAATCCTCATTGGTAGTGCGGTGCTGGAAAGCCTGCGTCGTGGTGAATACCCGCAGGATCAGCTTGCTGCTCTACTCAACCGCTTCCTCGTCCACGATCGCGACCGTAAGCTCTTCGACTTCCTTCCTAACGCTAAACCGGACGCGCAATCGTGATCCGCGTGCGATCCCTGCTCATTGCGGGAGGGATCGCACTCTCTTCCGTCTCCCCTGCCCTTGCCGACGTACCGCGCTGCGATCCGGCACTGGAAGGCGCGAAGTTCATGACGGGCAGGACCGAGGAAGTTACGGCACGCCAGAAGGAGCATGTGCGGGCAGTCTGCACCGCTCACGATAGCAGCGCCGATCGCTGGTCCCGCGTTCTCTCCAATCTTCACCTCGACGTCACCCGCATGATCGCCGCCGCCAATGCTAAGAACTGGAACGGCGTCGCCGATGGCCTCGATCATGCCGCACCGCTGCTCGAACAACTGACTGCGCAGGCCCAGGCAGATTCCGCTCGCCCTCGCACGGCATCGGAGCCGGCTGAACCGCGTCTCAGCGGTTTCCTACGCCTGGCTACCGATGGCTATCGGCAACGGCTGGTATCCGCCGGCCTCGCCCCGCCCGCCTCACTTCGCGCGGGCCTGTCCGATCTGTCGCGTGCGCTCCGGTCGAACGGTAACGGCCAGCTCGCCACCGTAGCCTATGTGCTAGTCACGGACCTGTCGGGCAACGCCGACGACTTCGCCGGCATCCTCGCGGATGAGGCGGCGCGTAACGAACGCCACAAGCAGGAGCGATTGAACACAGACCTCGGGAACGTGATGGCCGAACGCGAGAACCCGACCACCCTGACCGGCTACTGGTCGGGGATGGGGCAACGGCTGTCGCATTGGGACTCGGTGTTCGAGTGGATGCTAATAGCCGCGATCGTCGGCTCGATCTTCGCCATCGCCACCAAACGTCGGCGCATCGCGTGGAAGCTGGTCGTGCTGACGCCGGCGATCTACCTGCCGATGCTCATGGTCCACGTCTTCTTGCCGATCTTCCCTGGCTGGGCAATTGGGTTGGCCGGGCTCGTCGCTCTGGCGGCACTGTGGGGCTACACCGAACGCTATCCGTTGCTCTACACCGGCAAAGCCCCCTTCGGGTCGCCTGTGGACGCTGTAGGCGTCCCTGACGCCTACATGGGGTCTGTCGGCCCTCCTCCCGGCCCCGACACCCACGGCAGCGCCTATTGGGGTTCCGTGGCCCAGATGCGGGCGCTGGGGCATCTGCCCGCCGCCAATGCGAACACCCCCGCCGGTTTCGCCCTCGGTCGCGCGATCGGGCCGGTGCCCGGCGACAACCGGTTCCGCCAGTCGGGGCACGTCGTCACCTTCGCGCCCACCGGCGCGGGCAAGGGAACGGGTTTGGTCATCCCGACCCTGCTCGAATATCCCGGCTCGGCGCTGGTGCTGGACGTGAAAGGCGAGAACTACGCCGTCACCGCCCGCGCTAGGCGGGCGATGGGACAAGCCGTGTTCCTGCTCGATCCCTACGGTGTGACGGGCGACCCCGCCCACGGCTTCAACTGGCTTGATCGCATCGACCTCGACAGCGAGGATTGTCTGGCGCAGGCGATGACGATCGCCGACGCCTGCGTGATCCCGTCCGACAAGGGCGGCGATGACCATTGGGACGATACCGCCCGGGATCTGATCCGGGGCGTCGTGCTGCACGTCGCCAGCTTCCCTCCCGATCAGCGCAACATGGGCGAGGTCCGTCGGCTGCTCGGGTCCAGCGCCGAGGAGCTGGACGAAACGCTGGCGGCAATGATGGTCAGCGATGCCGCGTTCGGCATCGTCGCCCGTGCCGCCAATACCTTCTCCGGCATGGCCGAACGTGAACGCGGCTCGGTGCTGTCGTCAGCCCGCCGGCATACCGCTTTCCTCGATGATCCGCGCATCGCCCGCGCGCTGGCCCGCTCGGACTTTTCGCTGCGCGATCTCAAGCATCGGGCGATGACGGTCTACATCGTCCTGCCGGCCGACAAGCTGCGCGGCGGCAATGCCCGTTTCGTTCGCGGGCTGGTCAATGATGCGCTGGCGGGCGTGATGGCGGACACCGTGACGCCGTTCCACAAGGTCGTCTTCCTGCTCGATGAGTTCGCGCAGCTCGGCCGCATGACCGCGATCGAGGACGCGATCAGCCTGGTGCGCGGGTTCGGGGTCGCGCTGTGGCTGTTCCTGCAGGACATGGACCAGCTCAAAATCTATCCCAAAAAGGGCAGCTTCCTCGCCAACGCCACCAGCCAATTCTTCAACGCTCGCGATCTCGATACCGCCAAGTACGTCTCCGACATGCTCGGCAAGGCCACGATCGAGTTCGAGACGGCCAATGCCGGCAAGAGCGGTGGCAGCAACGTCGGCGGGGGTGGTGGATCGTTCAACCGGGGCAAGTCGTCCGGTGTCAGCCAGCAATTCGCCGGCCGGGAATTACTGACGCCCGATGAGGTCATGCGTGAGCGGCGCGCGATCGTGTTCGTCGCCGGCGAACCGGCGTGGCTGCTCGACCGAATCGATTATCGCACCGACGCCGAATATCAGGGCACGTTTGATCCCAATCCGTATCATGCCGGTCCACGGCCGTGATCTGGTTCGCATTGGCGATCGTCGCCGGCCTGATCCTCGGCAAGCTTATGGGGTTCATGACCGTCGAGTTCGTGTTGCGTCCCCTCGTCCTTCTCGTTCGCTGCGGTCTGGCGCTGTTCGGTGCCATCGTATCATGGGGCCGCCATTTGCCCTGACGGGAGGACTACCGTCGTCTGAGCTTGGGGTGAAATTTACGCTGGTGCGGGGCTGCTCCAAAAAACGTGACCAGCTTGTTCGCGTGGTCAGTCAGATGATCCGCCATACCCGCCGGGTCACGATCGGAAAGCAACGTTACGACCGAAGTTACAATGTCCCTCGGCGTCGCCTGAAACTCCATTTCCAGCACGCCAATCATGGTCTTCACCCGCGCGTCCAAGCGCTGGAGCACCTCGTCCCGAGCATCGTCATCATCAAAATCATCGTCCAGCACAGGTGCCTCCATGGTTATGTTGGAGGCGGAGCCCGGCCAAAAGCCGGGCGTTGGAAACCCTGTACAAGCACAAGGCGCTGCCACCTTTAGGCAGAGCCTTGGACATGCGCGACAGCCACCCGGCCGAGAAACTCTCGACCGGCGCTTGTAGTTTGGGGTTTCCACGCCCCACGGCTGGGACAGACCATGCCGCACAGAGGAGATCGCAAAAGCAGAGGTACGACGCAAGGCGCGCGATCAATTGTGCGTTTCGGGTTCGTCGTTACCAGCCTTGCCGAAGGCGTGAACGATGAAGGGTACACACTGCCGCTGCCGCACGGCTTTCTTGGAAGTTTGCGGCCGTTAGGCCGTTTCTGTGACGGCGTTAGCCGGCACGCGACGAAGGCGTATTGGCCTTTGGCCAATTCCGCATAATGGCACCCGCCGGATAGATGCCGCGCAGATGAATTAAAAGATTCTGTTAAATAGGAATCTTTAAGAAGGTTAAGCCGCAAAAACAGACCAAAAAACGGCGGTTTTCTGCGCCTTTGCGAGATCGTGTGGTGGGTGAAACCCCGTGATTCGGTGGGTGATACCCCGATAGCAGGGTGTGTGATCCCCCGAACGAACGGTGGATGATACCCCGACCTTTTTAGCCGCTAAAATACCTTCCACGGACTACTTATCCACAGGCTCAATCAGGTTTCGCCTGTTTTCTACTTCACGTCTGCCAATGAGCGCAGCCGACGGCATGGGGGGTGATCTTTCGATATATCCGCTGCGGTGGGTGATACCCCGATAGTCAGCGCCGTCCTGCAAGCTGATCCATACGAGCATCGACCTCGTCGGCTCGCCGGCGATCGGCCACAGAGCGGAGGCGCCGCTCTTCTTCCACCCGCATTTTTTCAGCGAAGGCCATTGCCTCAGCCTCGCCACGAAGCCGGAACGACACGGCAGGGCTTTTGTCGGTCGTCTGAGTCAGCTCCATGCCGTAGTCGGGAAGCTGATCGGCATCGATCACCCGGCGCAGCATCCGGTTGAACTCCTTGGGTTTGGCATCGCTGCCGGTTTTGTCCCGCAGCACCTCCACGCGACATAGCCATCCGCCACGCTGCGAACCGGCGTGCTTGCGCGCAATGCGATACAGCGCCCGCTCTAAGCCCCCAGAAAGCAAGAAATAATCAGGGTGCATCGTGAGGAGTGATTTCTCGTTCACGATCCCATCGTAAACCCAATCCGATAGTGTGAGCGTCATGCCACGAGGCTGCTCCGTTTCGGCGTCGGTATCGAAGGTCCAGCTATCAAGCCAATTGAAGCCCGCTTTTTGCCGGCGCGTAGTCGCGCGGATCGAAGTCGTGATGGATGTTGTCTGGAGGCGAAGGAGCGCCGCTTGAAGCTCCTGATAGTCTCGGCCACCGGTGCCGCGCTTAATTGCGCGCAACAGATCATAGGGCGTGGTCGTCAACGTGCGCGGCAAGTCATTCACGCCCTGCTGCTTCATACGATTCAACGTCGATGCTGCCCAAATCAGGATATCCGCATCCCAAATCGTTGCCATCCCATAATCAGGGATCGCCTGTACGCGTACCCATGCCTCTCCATCAGGGCTCCGGTACTCGATTGGCTTCAAGCGCTTACGCTTCTGGAGCGAGAAGAATGGACGCTCCATTACCTCCCGCTGATCCTTTAACGGAAGGTCGCCGAGTGCCGGAATGAAAAGATCAAATTCGGGATTTGGATCGCGCCGCTTGCTCATGGTGCGAACCTAGCGTGCCCCCGCTTCACCAAGTACTGGCGAAGCAGCCGCTCCGTAATCACGGTCAACGGCTCCCCTCCCTCTTCGACGCTGAGCTGGCGCAGCGTGCGATGCATGTCCTCTGGGATATGGATTAACACGGGCTTTTTGCCTGGATGGCTGCTTCGACTAGTGGTCGCAGCTCTCACCACCCGACCGGATTTCCCAGCGGCCGTCTGCTTTGCCAACGCGTCAGGCGCGATTGGAGGCGTGGCAACTGGTGCAGTTTCCAGGGCCGGCGCCAGTACCGTTTCAGGCTCGTCATCGAAGATGCCGGCCAGCGCAGAAACCTTCTTCGCCATCATGCTACCTCGCTTACTTGCTTAGTCGTATAACCGCTTAGTCGCTTAGCTTCTTCATAAGCCGCTCGCAACTCGGACGCTGCCTTGCTGCCGGGCTCTGTTTCCGCCGCAGTTTTCCCAAGAGGCGTAGCCTTGTAGAAGTCCTTGCGAAAATGCAGGCGGCTGTCGAACATCGTCACGCCCTTGGCCGAAAAGCCAGCATGAGCCTCTTGCCCCTCCCCGCCCTGATGTGGGACCTGAGTGAGGATGACGGCGAACGGCGTTTCCGCCTGCTGAACCTGCTTGATAGTTTGCAGAACCGAATGAACATCGAGTCCGCGGGGCGCTACGGGGATGATGACAAAATCGGCCTGCTCGGCAGCAAGCATGGCTATGTCTTTCGAGTTAGCCGGCGTGTCGATGATGATGAGGTCGATCTTCCCGCTGGCACGCCCGCGTGAGACGTGAAGAGGCAAACCGGCGACGCTGCTGTCCTTTACCATCACGTCCTCGTCGCCACGACGCTCTGACCAATAGAGGGCTGATCCCTGTCGATCGTCGGCATCGAGGATCACGACGGAGGCTCCCTCATGTGCGGCCTCAACGGCAAATCCGGTTGAGAGGGTCGTCTTGGACTGCCCCCCCTTCTGCGCGATCACTGCCCAAACTTGCATTACCTGCTCCTACTAAGCGGCTAAGCGAGCTATATCGCTTAACCGCTTAGCAGACAATAGCATCGCTTAGTGGATTAGTCGCTTAGTGGCTCAGTTGTGGCTGAGCACGCATCAACGCCTAGCGCCTGTCATTGAGGGGGCCGCCTTGCTATATATAGCAGTGCTAGGCGTGGATCGGTGAACGTCGTGCAGGCTTGAATACCAGGATGAGTGCGCGAAGGGTTCTCGTGAAAAGACTTCTAGTTACAGATGTAGATAACACGCTGTTCGATTGGCAGCTCATTTGGTACGAATCTTTCTCAGCGATGAGCCGCGCCGCCCTAGAAATTTCGGGCCTTGATCCCGCCAAGTTTTATGCGGAATGCAGCATTCTCCATCAGGCGCATGGGACGAGCGAGTATTCGTTTGTGCTGTCTCAGCTTCCTTCGTTTAGAAGCATGTACGGTGATGATGTTCTGGCAGTCATGCAACCTGCCATTGACGCGTTTCGCGAAGCGAGGCGTAATAATCTATCACTCTATCCGGGCGTTGCCGACGCTCTCGACGTTTTGAAGCGTAATGGCGTGGTGATTGCAGCCTTTACTGAATCGAAAGCATTCTACACGAGCTATCGCTTTAGAAAGCTTGGACTCGATGGGCCGATTGATTTCTTATATTCGCCGCCGGATCATCAGCTCCCCGCCGAACCTGGTGAGATCCGCATGTACGAACCGGAAACCTACGCGCTGAAACATACACAACACCGCCTTACCCCGGAAGGCGAGGTGAAGCCCAATCCTCATATCCTACTAAGCATTATCGACGAACTTGGGTTCACCCCGGAGGAAACGGTTTACGTCGGAGACAACAAACTCAAAGACGTTTTCATGGCGCAGCAGGCGCGAGTCTGCGACGTATATGCCGCGTATGGCTCCGCACAGCATCGCGCGGACCAATACGATCTGCTAAAAAAGGTGACGCATTGGACGCCTGAGATGGTAAAACGTGAAAGCGAGGCAATCAAACCCGGCGCCATCGTACCCACTTTTAGCCTGGAAACATCGTTTTCAGAGATTATCAAAATAGTGGGGGTATAGTTGGACGACGATAAGAAGGTCTCTCCTCAGGTTGAGATATGGAAAAAGATTGTTGATGTGCAGCAGCACTTCAATGATCTGGAACTCCGCGTCAGGAATTTTGCTCTAATCGTAACCGGTGCGTTTCTCGGCTTGGGTGGGTACGCAATCAAAGATGGTGGAATGGCGAACTTGGCGGGACACCACGTTTCCGCCGCCTCCCTGATTGTAGGCGCTTCGGTACTACCGCTGCTCGCGTTCTACCTCATGGACCGCCTTTGGTATCACCGCCTGCTGGATGGTGCTGTTAAGGCGGGCATTGCCGCCGAAGGCGAACTCGTGAGGCTTGGTCTCACCGTCGATCTTGGCACGCAAATCAGCATAGCCAGTCCGTTCGTCCTGCCATTGGTTGGGACGAAGGTTCACTCGCGGCATAAGATGGATGGCTTTTACGGCCTTCTCGGACTGGCCATCATCGCATTGACCATCACGCTCGCTATTGGCGTAAAGCCGGTCGAACAACAGCCAAGCTCTGTGGCTCAGGATGCGACTAATCGCGCCTTAAGCGCTGCCGTGGCAAAAGCGGCCTGTAATGCCCGGATTGCCGAACTCTACTCGAAGGCTCAGGCCGGCCCGGGAAGCTCAGCCAGAAATCCTAAAACGGGTGAGAAGGCTGTACTCGTTGCCGGGAAGTGGGTCATCCTGCCGACGTGCTAACGTGCGACGACCGTAGCTAAGCGTCCGTAGATTTAAGCGCGCTTAGTTGCTTAGTCGAATTGCCATTTGGTATAGTCCAGTGCGCATCCAAAAATGTAAACTGCACCAGCTCCGCGTTTCCAATGGCCGGCGGCTCGCCTCTACGCCAAAAACCGAGCATCTTGCCCCGATCGTCCAGCTGGGACTCCGCCACTACGGCGCGCACCGCCTGGATGAATTGCCCGTGGCTGAAAACATATACCGGGCCAGAGGGCAGGGTAGCGAGCCGCGCCAACGCTGCCTCGGCGCGGCGTAGCAACGCGCCGAAACTCTCTGCCCCCTCGCCATCGCAATAAGCCGGGTCGGCCTCGCCCCAATACCGCACCAGATGCGGTGCCCGATCGGCCGCCAACGTGCCGTTCCAGCGGGAGGGCTGGAGATAGGTGAACTCCTCGATCGGCCATACCTCAACCGGCACGTCTGGAAAGCGCTCGATCGTCGGGGTGGCCGTCTGCTGGGTTCGCAGGAACGGCGAGGTCACGATCAGCGACGGTGTTTCGGTCCAGTTGGTCGCGACCTGGCGCGCCTGGTCCCAACCCTTCTCGGTCAGCTCAATCGTCGCCAGATCATGACACGGCATGCCGGCGTTGCCGGTGCTCTGGCCATGACGAATAAATATGGCTCTCATGCCTTACCTTCCTTGGCCGCAAGCTCCCTCAGTCCCTTGTAGAGTGTGGTGCGGCTTACCTCGTAACGTTCGGCCACCGCCGTCACCGTCGCGTCGGGATCGGTGAGCAACAGCCGTGCTTCTCGGAGCTGCTTGGGGGTGAGGGCAGGGGGCCTGCCGCCCAATCGCCCGCGAGCGCGCCCGGCGGCCAAGCCGGCGCGGGTCCGCTCGCTGATAAGGTGGCGCTCGAAGTCGGCGAGGCTGGCGAAGATGTTGAACACCAGCTTGCCGGATGCCGTGGTCGTATCGATCGCCTCGGTGATGCTCTCGAATGCGACGCCTCGGGTCGCCAGCTCGTTCACGTTCGCGATCAGATCGGGCAACGATCGACCAAGCCGGTCGAGCCGCCACACGACCAGCGTATCCCCGGCGCGCAACGCCTTCATGGCATTCAACAGTTCGGGGCGGTCCGATTGCTTGCCGGACGCGTGCTCCGAATAAATCGGATCGCACCCTTTCGCGCGCAGCACATCGAGCTGGGGCGCAAGGTCCTGGTCAGCCGTGGACACCCGCGCATATCCGATCCTGCGCGTGCCAGCTTGGCCGGGGAGAGGGGAAGGAGTATCGTTCAACAATCAATCTATGAGACACGTTTTCTGGACGTAGTTTCTCGCACGTGTTATTGACCATTTCAACACCATAAATGGTTGGGTTTCGAACCGCTGCCGGCGGTGTGCATCAAACGGCCGTTTTACGCACGCAGCTCGTGCTGATTTTTACTCCCGCTGCTTGTTCACGCGCATTCGTCAGGCATATCATCAGAGGATGCCATGCCTGATCTGCGGAGAAACTAAAACAATTGAGGCACACCTGATCCCCAAGGCGTTCGTCGCCGAGGTGAAAATGGAGCGCGGCGAGCAGCATCTAATTCTCCACAGGGGCGACAAGCAGCCGAGGGTTAGCAATACCGGAGCCTATGATAGCGGCATCCTGTGTGGACCCTGCGATTCCATCCTAGGCGGCCACGAGGACTACGCGCTCGGGCTCTTGCGTAGGCTGCGGAAGGCCAAGGCACCTCTGAGCAGAATTATCGGTGTTGACCCGATCGATGGTGACCGCGTGGTGCGGTTCGCGGCCGGCATTGCGTGGAAGTATGCGGTGACCACGCAGCCTGGCCGGATTGACATCGGACCCTATGTCGGCGTGCTCGCCGACGTGGCACTGCGTGGCAGATCAATCCCAGCCTCAGTCGATGTTGCCATGCTCAGGATCGTAGAGCTGGACGGCGACGTCTATTTCTATCGCACTCCAATGCCCGACCGGCAGGACGACGCAAACGTTGTCCGCTTCACGGTCGGCAGCTTCATCTTCTTTCTTAAAATTGACCGACGCCGCAACGGATCAACGCTTCCCGCCGAATGCTGGCTTCGAGGCCGGACGAAAGGCGCATTCGTCATCGGCCCCGCAGAACTAACCGAGGAGGGCCGCATGCACCGGCAGCTGTCGTCAAGCCCACCATCTCGACGCTTCTTGGGGACCGGTGAGAGGATGGTCGAAAACGTACGCTAAGCGTCCCGGCTTTGCTGGTGGAGGCGCAGCGGCCTGAACCGCTCGCGAGGTTTGTCGATCTCGCCCCAGAGATAGTCGCCGGTGAGGCCG
>Ga0308164_10002349_pt1 | contig 19123 bp, 7 predicted proteins | sample PhyTR2_FD_201031 | JGI IMG/M metagenome (GOLD analysis project Ga0308164, IMG submission 201031) | Phyllosphere microbial communities from UC Gill Tract Community Farm, Albany, California, United States - DLSLT.R2 | ecosystem: Host-associated > Plants > Phyllosphere > Unclassified | place: USA... | reverse complement strand
GCAAACTGCCGCACGAGCGATAGCCCGATGCCGGTGCCCGTCATGCGCAGCGTATCGGTGTGCGAGGCCTGGTAATAGGGGTCGAAGATGTGCGCCAGCTCGTTGGCCTGGATACCCACGCCCGTATCTACCACACTTATCTCCAGATAATTACCCACTAGCTGCTCCTTTTGAAACACGGCCTCGCCGCCGGGGCTGCCCACTACCGTGGCCGCGAGCGTAAGCTGGCCACCCTCGGGCGTATACTTGAAGGCATTAGCCAACAGGTTGGTGAGAATAATCTCCAGCTTGCTGCGGTCGAAGTAGAGCAATACCGGCTCAGCGGGCACATCCAGCGTGTACGTGAGGCGGCGCTCCTCAGCTTTCTGCCTGAATACCTGAAAGATATCGGTGAGAAACTGCACGGCATTGCCGGCGCTGGCACGCAGCGGCACGTGGCCGGTTTCGACCTTGCGGAAATCGAGCAGCTGGTTGACTAGGTCGAGCAGCTTTTGGGTTTGCTTGTGCATGAGCAGCACCTTGTCGCGCAGGCCGCTCACGGGGCCGTGCGCGCCGATTATCTCTTCCATCGGCCCCAGGATGAGGGTGAGCGGCGTGCGCAGCTCGTGGCTGACGTTGGTAAAAAAGCCGAGCTTGAGGCTGGTCAATTCCTTCTCCTTTTCGGTTTGAAACTGCTCCAGCTTCAGCTTGTTGCGCAGCGCCTGCTGGGCCATTTCGAAGTGCCGGTACAGGGCCATCGCGCCCAGCAGGGCGGCGGCGCAGAGCAGGTAAGCCCACCAGGTTTTGTACCACGGGGCCAGCACGATGAACTCCATCGTGGCCGGGGTTTTGGCCCACACACCCTCGCCGTTGTCGGCCTTCACTTGCAGGGTGTAGCGGCCGGGCGGCAGGTTGGTGAAGCTAGCGGTGCGCTGGCCGGGGCCGGGGTACACCCAGTCGTCGTTGTAGCCCAGCAGGCGGTAGGCGTAATGGTCTTTCTGCGGATTGGTATAGTTAAGGGCCACGAAATCAACCGAAAAGTCGTTTTCCGAAGGCTTTATCGTCACTGTTTGGGGCTGCGAGAGCGGCCCGGCCAGCACTAGCCGGCCATTGAACGGCTGGCCCACGGCCACCGGCTGGTTGGCAATGCGCAGCCCGGTGAGCTGCACCACGGGTGGGTACGGATTGGCCTGAATGGCCGCCGGCTGAAAGTACGTGATACCATTAATGCCGCCGAAGTAGAGCGTGCCATCGGCCCCACGGGCGGCGGCCCCAATTTTGAAGGCGTTGCTTTGCAGGCCGTCGGCCACGTCGTAGCGCAGGTAGCGCCGGGTGGCGGGCGTGAAGCGGTAGAGGCCGGTGCCGCCAATCCAGAGGTTGCCCGCGTCGTCGGCCAGCAAGCCCTCCACATCGGTTTCGGGCAAGTCCTGGTTGAAGGCTTGCAGGTGGTCGTGGCCCTGGGCATCGGTGGTGAGCTGGTGCAAGCCACCGCCGATGGTACCTATCCACAGGGCACCCTGCTCGCCCAGCAGCAGCGGCCACACGTAGTTGACGGGCAGGCTGTTGGGCCGGCCGGGCGCGTACTTAAACTGGGCCAGCAGCTGCAAGGAGTCGGGCGTGGGGCGCAGCTTGAGCAGGCCCGCGTCGCGGGTGCTGGCCCACAGCACGTTGCGCGGCGCATCGTAGAGCAGGTAGGTAAACTGGCTGGTGGGCAGGCGCGCGGTGGCTTTATCGTAGTGGCCCAGCAGCCGCTTGCCATCAGAACTGAGGCGTAGCAAGCCCTTCGTAAACGTGGCTACCCAGAGCGTACCCTGGCCGTCCTGGGCCAGGTGCTCCAGGCTGGTGCTGGTGAGGTCGAAGCCGCCGGGCAGCTGGCGGTAGGTAGTGAATTTTTCGCGGCCGCCTTCGCGCCGCAGAGCCAGCAGGCCGTGGTCGCGGGTGCCAACCCAGAGCGTACCATCGGCCGCCCGGAAGATGGTGGCGGCATCGACGCCGCGCACCGTATCGGCGGGCTGGCTGAAGTAGGTGCGGTAGCTGCGCTGGGCTATATCGTAGGCCGTGAGGCCATTGCGCGTACCAAACCACAGCGTGTTGGTAGCCTCCTCCTTATAAATAGCGTTGACGTAGTTGTTGGCGTTGTTCAGGGCCGACTGCCCGGTGAGCTGGTGGCGCAGGCGCCCGAAGGCGCGCTGGCGCAGGTCCACCTTGTTGAGGCCGCCCGCTGAGGCGCCTATCCACATCACCTGGTGGCCATCCTCAAAAAGCTGGTGAATGCGCTCGGAGTTAATGCTGTACGGCTGGCCATCGCGGGGCAAAAACCGGGTGGGAGTAGATTGCAGCGGCGGCGTGGTGGCCGTCACGGCGCCGGCTTCCCACACATACAGGCCCTGGACCGTGCCCGCCCAAAGCCGCCCAAACGAGTCGAGCCGCAGCGCCTGAATACGCGAGTAGCGGTGCGGCAGCGCGTGCGGCACCAGCGCCTGCCGGGTACGGCGGCTGGCGGCCGACACCCAGAACAGCGTGCGCTCGGCCCCCACCCACAGGTCGCCCCGGCGGTCGAGGTGCAGGGCGCTCACGTGGCTGGTGAGCGCGGTGGGCAGCACGGGCCAGCCCGGCACATCGGGGCGCAGCGCCAGCAGGCCGGTTTCCAGCGAGCCCACCCAGAGGGTACCCTCCGCATCGTAAACCAGGCTGGAGATGCGGGCCAGCGACGGCCGGCCCGGCGCAGTGGCGGGCAGCTGACGTAGGGTCGTTATCTCGCCTTTCTCCCCAAAGCTGAGCACAAACAGACCGGCCTGGGCGGTGCCCACCCATATGCGGTGCTGGGCATCGGCCACGAGGGCGGTTACGTCGCTCTTGGCGAGCTGCCGGGCAGCGGCGCGGGCGGCGGCGGGCAGGGCTTGGCCATCGAGGCGGGTGAAGGCGTCGTGAGCGGCATCATAGAAGCTGAGGCCCGCGCCCTCGGCACCGGCCCACAGGCGCTGGTCGGGGGCCAGCAGCAGGGCGGTGATGCGGTTGCTCGAAAAGCCATTGCGCGGGTTCACGGGTAGCATATACTGCCGCAGGGTGTGGCCGTCGTAGCGGTTGAGGCCGCGGTTGGTGCCCACCCAGATGAAGCCGGCGTGGTCCTGGGCCACGGCCATGGCGTCGCTGTGCGAAAGACCCTCATCAACGGACATATGCTCGAACCGAAACTCGCCGGGCGCGGCGTTCTGCGCCCGCGCCACCGGGGCCGGCAGCACCGCCCACACCAGCGCCAGCCAGCACCATACCCGCCAAAAACCTGCTACTTGCTGCACGTATATAAAGCACTAAAAACCGCTGGAAGTAGCGGCCATCATTTATTAAAGCTAAGTAAAAACCTATCGGACGGCCGCAGTCAGCGGGACCAAGCCAACAGCATAGCCACCCCATGCTCCCAGCCTAAAACCGCGCTGCTTAGTGGATTTATGAGGATTAAAGGCTGTTTTTTGCCGAAAAAACACCCCTCTGCCCGGCCGGGCCGCCGCTAATTTTGCTTTGCAAAACAGGCCGTTGTTCGCGCAATTACGCTCAGCAATGGCTAGCCCGGTGGCGGCGGCTACCCATGCCGCCCCATCTTTCCCACCCCCTCCCCTGCACATGCAAAAAAACCGCTACCCCCAGCGCCTGCCCTACCTGCTGGCCGCTGCTGGCCTCGTGGGGGGCCTGGTCGGCTTCACCGCCCCCCAGCCCCCTACCAAACCCAAAGCCAAGCCGGCACCCCGCCACACCCCGGCCCCACCGCAGCACACCTTTGCGCTGGGTACCAACCAATTTTTGCTCGACGGCAAACCGCTCCAGATGATTTCGGGCGAGCTGCACTACCCGCGCATTCCGCGCGAGGCCTGGCGCAGCCGCCTCAAGATGGCCAAGGCAATGGGCCTGAACACCATCGGCACCTACGTATTCTGGAACGTGCACGAGCCCCAGCCGGGCCAGTACGACTTTACGGGCAATAACGACGTGGCCGCCTTTGTGAAAATGGCCCAGGAAGAAGGCCTGTGGGTGATTTTGCGCCCCAGCCCTTACGTGTGCGCCGAGTGGGAATTTGGCGGCTATCCCTATTGGCTCCAGAACGTGCCCGGCCTCAAGGTGCGCAGCCAGGAGCCGCAGTACATCGCGGCCTACACCCGCTACCTGCAAGCCGTGGGCAAGCAGCTGGCCCCGCTGCAAGTCAACCACGGCGGGCCGGTGCTCATGGTGCAGGTCGAGAACGAATACGGGTCGTACGGCGCGGATAAGCAGTACCTGGCCCAGAACAAGCAGCTCTTCATCAACGCCGGCTTCGACGGCCTGCTCTACACCTGCGACCCGGTGGCCGACGTAGCCAAGGGCCACCTCGACGGCCTGCTGCCCGCCGTGAACGGCACCGACAAGCCCAGCCAGATTCGCCAGCTCGTGAACACCAACCACGGTGGCCAGGGCCCCTACTACGTGGCCGAGTGGTACCCGGCCTGGTTCGACTGGTGGGGCGCGCCGCACCACACCGTGCCCGCCGCCAAGTACACGCCGGGCCTCGACTCGGTGCTGAAGGCCGGCATGAGCATCAACATGTACATGTTTCACGGCGGTACTACCCGGGGCTTCATGAACGGGGCCAATTTCAAGGGCGACACCTCGCACTACGAGCCCCAGATAAGCTCCTACGACTACGACGCGCCGCTTGATGAGGCCGGCAACGCCACGGCCAAGTTCCGCGCCTTCCGCGAAGTCATTGCCAAGTACCGGCCCGCCGGCGCGCCGGCCTTGCCCGCCGTGCCCGCTGCCAAGCCCAGCGTGGCGCTGCCTGCCCTCCAGTTCACGCAAAGCACCAGCCTGCTGGCCCAGCTGCCCAAGCCGGTGGCCAGCCAGAAGCCCCTCACCTTTGAAAACCTCAAGCAGGCCTACGGCTTCGTGCTCTACCGCACCACCGTGGCCGGCGGCCGCGCCCAGATGCTGAAGCTGCGCGACGTGCGCGACTACGCCGTGGTCATGGTGAACGGCCAGCGCGTGGGTACCCTCGACCGCCGCGAGCGCCAGGACAGCCTGCTCGTGAAGCTACCCGCCGGCCAGGTACAGCTCGACATCCTGGTGGAAAACCTGGGCCGTATCAACTTCGGTGAGTACCTGCTGCAAAACATGAAAGGCATTACTAAGAGCGTGACGCTCGGCGGCAAGGAGCTGACCGGCTGGCAGCAGTTTGGCCTGCCCTTCGACCGCGCCCCGGCCGTGGCTAGTGCCGGTGCCAAGGCCCCGGCGGCCAGCAGCGGCCCGGCTCTGCGCACGGCTACTTTCAGCGTGGCAACCCCCACCGACACCTACCTCGACCTGCGCCAGTGGGGCAAGGGCGCGGTGTGGGTAAATGGCCACAACCTGGGTCGCTACTGGGCCATTGGCCCGCAGCAAACACTGTACGTGCCGGCCGAGTGGCTCAAGAAAGGCCAGAACACCATCACGGTTTTGGAGCTGCTCAAGCCCCAGCAGAGCACCCTCTCCTTCCTCGACCACCCCATCCTGAGCGAGTTGCGCCCCAGCAACTCCCTGTAAGATGCGTGCTGGTGAATTATCAGACCCAACCTTCTGATAGCTAAAATAATAACCAGCCACCTCCAAAATGGCTCAACTGCCTGAAAGGAGCGTTATCGACTGTTTTTGGCCCCCTTTTCGCCCGAAAAGGGGGCCCTTTTGGTTGGGGGCAGCCAGTAATTTTACATCACTTCCGAGCAGCGCTTTTCGCACTGTTTGAGGCTGGCCTGCAGCGGCTGGCTACTCGTCCTGATTTCACTTTCCCCACCCAGGCAGGCTTCGGCTTGCCCTATAATTTCCTTGCTTATGCAAGCTAAATCTATCCTCCTCTGCGGGGCCCTGCTGCCGCTTGCGGTGGCGGCTGCTCCTGCTGCCAATGGTGCTGGCCACGCGGCCAACTCCACTCCTGCCCGGCGCTCGGCCGTGGCTGACACTCCCATCACGGGTACCGTGCTCGATGAGAAAGGCGCGGGCTTGCCCGGCGTTACCATCGTCTTAAAGGGTACTACTATCGGTGCCACAACCGATGCTAACGGTAGCTTTACGCTGCGCATTCCTACTGGTACGACGGGCGCTACGCTCGTTATTTCGTCGGTAGGCTACAACCGCCAGGAGGTAGCCGTGGGCCAGCAAACCAGCGTGACCGTGAACCTCACCGTGGCCGCCCAGGCGCTCGACGAGGCCGTGGTTATCGGCTACGGCTCGCAGGAAAAGCGCACCGTGACCAACGCCGTAACTACGGTGCAGGGTGCTGAGCTGGCCAAGCTGACAGTAGCCGACATCGGCTCGGCGCTGCAAGGCAAGGCGGCCGGTGTGACGGTGGTAGGCGCCGGCTCGGAGCCCGGCTCGTCGCCCCAGATTCTCATTCGCGGTATCTCGACCATCAACGGCAACAGCCCACTCTACGTGGTGGATGGCCTGCCGGTGAACGACATCAATTACCTCAACCCGAAAGATGTAGCGACGCTTACGGTGCTTAAAGATGCGGCCTCGGCAGCCATCTACGGCTCGCGGGCAGCCAATGGCGTAGTGCTGATTACGACCAAAGCCGGCACGGTTAGCGCGCCCGTCATCACGGTCGATGCTACCTACGGCGTGTCGAACCCCACGAAGATACCCAAAATGGCCTCGGCCAGCGAGTACGCCCGCATCATGAACCTGGCGGCTACCAACTCGGGCAGGGGGGCCGTATACGCCAACCCCGACCAGTACACGGAAACTACCAACTGGTGGGACCAGATTAAGCAGCGCGGCATCACGCAGAACTACTCGCTGGGCCTTTCGGGCGGTAGCGATAAGGTACTGTACTCCACCGGCCTGAGCTACTTCAAGGAGCGCGGCCTGGTGCGGGGCTCCGACTTCGACCGCCTTTCGCTGCGCGTGAAAAGCCAGTACCAGGCCGCCAAGCGCTTCAAAGTGGGCCAAGACCTGAACATCTCGATGACCAAGCAGAACTACCTCAACAGCGGTAGCCTGTTCCGGGATGCGTTCAACGACGACCCCATTACTTCGCCGCGCGTGGTGGGCACTTCGGGCAACCCGTACGACTACTACGGTGCCTCGCCCACCGACATCGGCAACCCGCTGGCGACCGTGGAGCGCAACGACGACCGCCGCAACCAATATTTCCTGGTGGGCACGGTGTACGCCAACTACGAGTTTATCCCCGGCCTGGTGGCCGAAACACGCTTTGGCACCAACACCAATTTCTACGAGCGCAACGCCTTCTCGCCCTTCTACACCATCGACGCCAACGAGCGCAACCAGGTGAACTCGGTGACGAGCGAACACAACATCAACCTGTACTGGAACAACACCAACACGCTAACTTATAACAAGTCGCTTGGTGACCACAACTTCACGGCGCTGGCGGCGGCTACGTTCGAGAAGTTCAGCAACCGGCCGCTGTCGGGCGGCGGGCAGGCCATCCCGAGCAACGACCCCAGCCTGCGCTATCCCAATGCGGCTACCACCGCCTACTTTGCCAACGGCAACACGTACGAGAACACCATCGCCTCGCTCATTGGGCGCGTCACCTACGACTACAAAGGGCGCTACTTGCTGTCGGCCAGCGTGCGCCGCGACGGGGCTTCCGTGTTTAAGGACAATAACCGCTACGGCACCTTTCCGTCGCTGTCGGTGGGCTGGCTCATCACCGACGAGGACTTCATGAAGTCGTTCGAGGCTATGAACTTCCTGAAGCTGCGCGCCAGCTGGGGCCGCGTGGGCAACCAGAATGTGAGCAGCCTCACCAACGCCGCCTACACCGGCACCATTGCCAAAACCTACTACGTGACGGGCGTGGACCGCACCACGCAAGTGGCCTCCTACCAGAGCAACGTGCCCAACCCCAACATCAAGTGGGAAACGGTGGAAGACTACGACCTGGGCCTGGACTTCGGCTTTTTCAGCAATAAGCTGACGGCTACCCTCGACGTGTTTCGCCGCAACACTACGGACATGATTATGTTCCAGGCCCTGCCCGCGCAAGCCGGCAACGGCTACCTCAGCCCGGTGACCAACGTGGGCAGCATGAAAACCAACGGCCTCGACTTCACCGTGGGCTACGCCGAAAACAAGGGCGACTTCACCTACGGCCTGAGCGTGAACGCGACCCGCGCCATCAGCCGCATTGGCACGCTGGCCAACGGCCAGGCGCTGTACTCGGGCAACACGCCCATCTTCGGCCGGCCGTCCAAAACGGAAGAGGGCGGCTACGTGGGTGCCTTCTACGGCTACCAGACGCAGGGCATCTTCCAGAGCCAGAGCGAGGTTGATGCCTACAAATCGACCAGCGGCGCGCTTATCCAGCCCAACGCAGTGGCCGGCGACTTCAAGTTTGCCGACCTCAACAACGACGGCGTAATCGACGCCAAGGACCAGCAGTACATCGGCAACCCCACGCCGGCCATGACCTTCGGTGTAAACCTGAACATGGGCTACAAGGGCTTCGACCTGCAAGCCTCGCTGGTGGGCAGCCTCGGCAACGACGTGGTGAACGCCAACAAGGGCTGGTGGTACTCGGGTAGCTACAATTACAACAAAATCGCCGGCCTCGAAGGCATGGCCTGGAACGGCGCCGGCACATCCAACTCGGTGCCCCGCATCACGGCCAACGACAACAACCAGAACCTGACGCGCTTCTCCAACTTCTACGTGGAAGATGGCTCCTACGCCCGCGTGCGCAACCTGCAAATCGGCTACACCTTCCGCAAGGAGATGATGAGCGCCCTGCACATGGCCAGCCTGCGCCTCTACGTGAGCGGCCAGAACCTGTTCACGTTCACTAAATACAGCGGCGTGGACCCCGAAATCGGCTACGGCCGCTCGTACACCGACGGCTCGTCGGCCCTTAACCGCGGCGTGGACCTGGGCAACTACCCAACCATGCGCACTTACCTCGTGGGCGCCAACATCGCCTTCTAATCCTTCCCACCCGACTTTATCATGAAAACGTTTCCCCGCATTTTTACCCTGGCGCTGGGCCTGAGCTTGAGCCTGGGCGTGCAGTCGTGCAAAACTTTCCTCGACGTATCGCCCCAGGGCCAGCAAACCACCGACAACTACTACAGCAACGCCGACGAGTGCAAGGCGGCCGTGATGGGCTGCTACGCCCTCTCGGACCAGGACGACTGGTGGAAAATCGACCGTAGCCGGATGTTCGGCGACGCTGGCTCGGACGACGCCTGGAAGGGCAACTCCATCGCTGGCGACCAGCGCGAGTTTGGCGACTTCGCCCGCTTCTTCTGGCTGCCCAACAACGAGTGGTTTGACAACCGCTACACGTTTATCTTCCAGGCCATTGGCAACTGCAACGCCGCGCTTGTGGGCATCGAAAAGGCCTCCATCGACGCTACGGTGAAGCAGCAGCTGATTGGCGAGCTGAAGTTTCTCCGGGCCTACAACTACTTCGAGCTGGTGAAGGGCTACGGCGGCGTGCCGCTGGTGCTTACGCCGGTATCGCCGGCCGAGGCTATCGCCATTCCGCGCGCTACCACGGCCGCCTGCTACACCCAGATTATCAAAGACCTCCAGGAAGCCGCCGCCGCCCTGCCCGAGAAAAACGCCCGCAACAGCGCCGACAAAGGCCGCGCCACCAAGGGCGCCGCCAATGCCTACCTGGCTAAGGCCTACCTCTTTACCGAGCAGTGGGCGCTATGCCAGACGGCCGCCGAAACGGTCATCAGCTCGGGCCAGTACAACCTGAACGACGAGTTCAGCCGCGTCTGGAACGTGAACAACCCTAACGGCAACGAGTCGATTTTCGAGCTTAACTACAACGCCGACCAGACTTTTAACCTCGGCACCTACCTCACGGTGGTGATGCGCAGCCGCGCCGACGGCGGCTGGGGCTTCAACACGCCGAGCAGCAACCTGGAGCAGGCCTTCGGCAACGACCCGCGCCGCCAGTGGACCATCATCAAGCAGGGCGACAACGTGGGCGCCAAAACCAGCAACTTCGACTATTCGAGCTACGACACCAAGCCCTCGGAAAATGAGTCGGGCCGCATCAGCCGCAAGATGTTCCTGCCCCTGGCCGACCGCCCCGCCAACGAGGGCAACCACGCGGCCCTCAACCGCATCGAGCTGCGCTACCCCGACCTGCTGCTCATGCACGCCGAGGCGTCCAACAAGCTCGGCCAGGATAGCAAAGCCCTGGTATCGCTCAACCTGGTGCGTGCCCGCGCCAACCGCCTGAGCCCCGGCACGGTATTGCCCCGCACCTCGACCGGCACGCAGCTACTCAGCGATATCTGGCTGGAGCGCCGCTTGGAGCTGGCCATGGAAGGCCACCGCTACTACGACCTCGTGCGCCAGAAGCGTCTGGTAGAAGTAATTACGGCCTTTAACAAGGCCCAGCTCACCAGCACCGACCCGTATGACAAAGGCAAGGTGAAGGACCAGATTTCGTCTACCAACAACCTGTTCCCGATTCCGACGCCGCAGATTCAGCTTTCGGGCGGTGTCGTGACGCAAAACCCTGGTTACAACTAAGGCCTAATTCGGGGTTACAGGCTGCCCAATGGGGTGCCTGACCAGGAATCAACACCCTTCCTTAAAAACCAAGCTAGCGGCCCGCCGCGTGATGTTACTCCTGCAACGGGAGCCACGCGGCGGGTCGCTAGCCTGTTTTCATCCCTTGTTATTTACCCCGCTCGCGAGGCCTTTTTCCCCACCCATTTTTCACTTTTCCTATGAGCCGCAAGCTCTTACAAATTCCTTCAGCTGGCCTAGCGCTGGCGGGTCTCGCGCTAGCCTTGGCCGGCTGCGCCAAAAAAGAGGACTCCGTGACCCCCCCCCCGGTGCCCCCGCCCACCACTACCACCCCGGTGCCCCCGCCCACCAATACCTTGGGCGCGGCCGGCATCGGCGGCCTCAACTGGGCCGACCCGCGCGACAACTTTGTGGACGACGCGCTGGTGCTCTCCGGGCTGGCTGCCGGCGACAGCTACGCCACCGTGCAAAGCAAGACCGAACGCATTATCAACGGCTTCCTGACCAGCACGGGGGCCAATACGGTGCGGCTGCCCATCAACCCTACTACCGCCACCGGCAACACCTGGACCAGCTACACCGGCGCCATCGACAAGGCCCTGAGCAAGGGCATGAAGGTGATAATCTGCTGCTGGGAAGGCAATTCCTCGCGCAATGGCCTCGTGGACGACACCAGCCAGTTCTACACCATGTGGCAGACCGTGGTGAAGGCCTACGGCAGCAATGCCAACGTGTATTTTGAGGTATTCAACGAGCCGCACGGCTACAACCAGGCCGACCTGAGCAGCCTCTACGCCACCTGGCTCACCACCTTCCCCGACGTGCCGCGCGGCCGCGTGCTGCTCGACGGCACCGGCTACGCCGAAAACATCACCGGTATCGGGGCCGACAGCCGCTTCAGCTCCTGCCTGCTGTCCATCCACCTTTACGACTTCTTCTACAGCAGCCCCGCCACCACGGCCGCCGGCTGGGAAAAGGTATTTGCCAACAACGTAGGCAGCTATGCCAGCCGCGCCGTGCTCACCGAGTGGGGCGCGTTTATGACGACGGGCGTCAACTACAACGAGGCTATTGGGGGCGACGTGAAGAAGTCGTATATACTGGGCATGACCAACTACTGCCGGCAGGCGGGCATTGCCAGCGTGTACTGGCCCGGCCTGCGCAACGGCGACCAGTACAGCCTCTTGCAGTTTGACGGCACCAGCACCATCGTCACCAACACCTCGGGCCTGGGCCGCGTGCAGTTTGCCTGGGGCGTGGGCGCGGGCGGGACCAACACTTTTTACCCCACCGCCTATTACCGCATTATCAACCGCAACAGCAGCCAGGTGGTGGATGTGAATGGCGGCTCCACGGCTTCGGCCGCGCCCATTATCCAGTACTACCAGAACGGGGATAATAACCAGCAGTGGCAGCTGACCGCTACCACCAGCGGCTACTATAAGCTCACCAACCGCAACAGCAGCCAGGTGCTTGATGTGAGCGGCGCCTCCACTGCCGATGCCGCGCCTATTGTCCAGAACCCCAGCAGCGGCGGCACCAGCCAGCAGTGGCTGTTTACGGCCAACACGGACGGCTTCTATAAGCTCACCAACCGCAACAGCGGCCAGGTACTTGATGTGAACGGCGCCACTACCGCCGCCGCCGCCGGCCTCATCCAGTACCCTAGCAACAACGGCAACAACCAGCAATGGCTGCTCTGGCAGCAATAAGACTACCCGCGCCGCCCTGCCCGCCCGGCGGCTCCCCTTCTCTTTGAGGGTAGCCGCCGGGTTTTTTCTTTTCCCGACTTATGCTTGAAAATCTGAATCACCTCCCCTTGCGCCACTGGCTGAGCATGGCTGGCCTGCTGGCCACCGCTAGCCTTGCGCACGCCCAGGCCCCCGCGCCTGCCACTACCACGGTGCGCATCGACGCCACCAAGCCCCGCCAGACCATCGCCAACTTTGCGGCCTCCGATGCCTGGGCGTGCCAGTTTGTAGGCAACTGGCCGGCGGCCAAAAAGGAAGCCATTGCCGACCTGCTTTTCAGCACCGAAGCCAGCGCGGGCGGCCAGCCCAAGGGCATCGGCCTCTCGATGTGGCGCGTCAACCTGGGCGCGGGCAGCGCCGAGCAGGGCGAGGCCAGCGGCATCAGGGACGAGTGGCGGCGCGCCGAGTCGTTTCTGACGCCCGCCGGCACCTACGACTGGGACCGCCTGGCCGGCCAGCGCTGGTTTATGGCGGCAGCTAAAAAGCGGGGCGTTACGCAGTTTCTGGCCTTTCTCAATAGCCCGCCCGTATCGCTCACCCGCAACGGCAAGGCCTACGCCACCGCCAAGCAGCCTAACCTCGCGCCCGAAAAAGCTGGCCCGCTGGCCGACTACTGCGCCCGCGTAGTGGCCGGCGTGCGCCAGAAAACCGGCATCACCTTCGACTACCTCAGCCCCGTAAATGAGCCGCAGTGGGACTGGAGCGATGGCGGCCAGGAAGGCACTCCCCTTCAAAATGAAGATATCGCCGGCATCACCAAGGCACTGGGAACCAGCCTTGCGGCCAGCAAGCTGCCCACCCGCATCCTGGTGGCCGAAGCCGGCAAGCTCGACTACCTCTTCACTACCGCCGACAAGCCGGGGCGCGGCAACCAGATATCGGCCTTTTTCGGCGATAAAGCCGCCCCGACTTACCTCGGCGGCACGCCCCGCGTGGCTCCCATCATCGCGGGCCACAGCTACTTCACTACTTCGCCCCAGCCGCAGGCCGTGGCTACGCGCCAGCAATTGGCGGCGCGCGTAGCAGCAGTACCGGGGCTAGCCTACTGGCAGTCAGAATACTGCATACTGGGCGACAACGCGGGCGAAATCAACGGTGGCCCGCGCGACCTGGGCATGGCCCCGGCCCTGTACCTGGCCCGCGCCATCCACAACGACCTGGCCGTGGCCAACGCGGCCGCCTGGCAGTGGTGGCTGGCCATCTCGCCCTACGATTACAAAGACGGCCTGGTCTACATCGACAAAAGCAAGACCGACGGCCAGTATTACCCCAGCAAAATGCTGTGGGCGCTCGGCAACTACAGCCGCTACCTGCGCCCCGGCGCCGTGCGCCTCACCACCCAGCTGGCCGACTCGGCCCGCGCCGGCCAGCCGCTGGTATCGGCCTACAAAAGCGCTACCGGCAAGCAGCTGATAACCGTCGTAGTCAATGACTTCGACACCCCGGCCACCGTGCAGCTCGCGCTCCAGGGCGGCCGGCTGGGCGCGGGCAAGGCCTACGTGACCTCGGCCACGGGCGACTTGCAGCCCGGCGCGCCCGTGCCGGCCGGCCAGCCGCTGCGGGTGGCCCCGCGCTCCATCACCACGCTGGTAAGCGAGCTGCGCTAAGGCCGCCGCAGTCCTTCACGCTTTCGCGATATTTAGTATGCTTTTCATTAGCCGAATAGCAAAAGCCCTGGTCTTGCTGGGCGGCGGGCTGCTGCCGCTGGCCGGGGCGGCCCAACAGCCCGCGCCGCCCGTCAGCCGCCACAACGTGCCGCTGGATTCCATCCGGCTCAGCGACCCGTTTATCCTGGCCGACCAGCGCACGCACACCTACTACATGACCGGCACCGGCGGCCTGCTCTGGCAAAGCAAAGACCTCCGGCGCTGGGATGGCCCCACCCAGGTAGCCCAGCCCGACCCCGCCTCCTGGATGGGGCCGAAACCCCAGATTTGGGCCGCCGAAATCCACCCCTACAAGGGCAAGTACTACTATTTCGCCACCTTCACCAACCGCGACCTCCGGATTGACGCGGCGAAAGGCGGCACGCTGGAGCGCCGGGCCGTGCACATCCTGGTGAGCGACCAGGCCGCTGGCCCCTACCGGCCCATGCGCGACGAAACGTATTTGCCGGCCAATAAATCGACGCTCGACGGCACGTTTTGGATTGACAAAGACCAGAAACCCTACCTGCTCTACTGCCACGAGTGGATACAAAACCAGGACGGCACGGTGGAAAAAATCGCCCTCAAGCCCGACCTTAGCGGCACCACCGGCCCTAGCCAAATCCTATTTAAGGCCAGCGCCGCGCCCTGGAGCCGCGAAAACCCGCGCACCGGCCCTATCCGCCCCAACAAGGTGACTGATGGCCCCTGGGTTTTTCGCACCCATACCGGGAGGCTGGGAATGCTCTGGACCAGCTGGGTCTACGATGTGTACACGCAAGGCGTGGCCTACTCGGCCAGCGGCACCCTGGCGGGCCCCTGGAAGCAGGAACCAACCCCCATTACGCCGCCCAATTATGGGCACGGGATGCTGTTCCGCACCTTTGAGGGCCAGGATTTGCTGGTGCTGCACAGCCACTTAGACGTTAAGGGCGACTACCACCGCGTGCCGCACCTGTTCGCCGTTGACTTGTCGGGCGATAAGCTCGTGCTGGGCAAACCCTACCTCCCCTAATCTCCAATTTTCTTCGCTATGATACGCAAGTGCATCGCGCTGCTAGGGGCCGGCTGGCTGCTGGCGGCCCTACCCGCACTGGCCCAGCGCCAGCAAACTCTTTTCAACGCCGACTGGAAATTTCACCTCGGCGACGTGCCCGGCAGCGAGCAGCCCCGCGCCACCGACAAGGCCTGGCGCACCCTCAGCCTACCGCACGACTGGAGCATCGAAGGCCCGTACAGCCAGGAGTGGGCCAGCGCCACGGCCTTTTTGCCGGGCGGCGTGGGCTGGTACCGCAAGACGTTTACGGTGCCCGCTGGCTTTCGCAACAAGCAGGTGTTCATCTACTTTGATGGGGTGTACAAGAACAGCGAGGTTTGGCTCAACGGCCATTTGCTGGGTAAGCGCCCCAGCGGCTTCGCCTCCTTCCAGTACGAGCTGACGCCCTTTCTCAGCGCCACCGGCCCCAACGTGCTGGCCGTGAAAGTAGACCACCACGAAGTGGCCGACTCGCGCTGGTACACCGGCTCGGGCATCTACCGCAACGTGTATTTGCTGGCCACTGCGCCGGTGCACATCCAGCCGTGGGGCGTGGCTTTTACCACGCCCACGGTGAGCGCCAGCGCGGCTACCGGCAAGGTTGCGGTGAGCTTCACCAACGCCTCGGCTAAGGCCGCCAGCGTCACGGTCACTAGTTATTTAGTCGATGCCAAAGGCCAAACCGTAGCCACCGCCAGGCAAACTGTAACCGCAAAGCCGAAAGCCGACGCCACCGCCAGCCTGACGCTGCCCATCAGGCAGCCCGCGCTGTGGTCCGTCGACCACCCAACCCTGTACCACCTGCGCACCATGCTGGCCGTGGCGGGCCAGCCCGTGGATGAGGTAGCCGAGGAAGTGGGCGTGCGCAGCATTCGTTTCGATGCCAACCAGGGCTTTTTCCTGAACGGCGAGAATATGAAGCTCAAGGGCCTGTGCATCCACGACGATGCCGGGGCGCTCGGCGTGGCCGTGCCGCCCGAAGTATGGGAGCGCCGCCTGAAAACCCTGAAGGCCGGCGGCTGCAACTCGCTGCGCATGAGCCACAACCCGCACGCCGACTACCTCTACCGCCTCTGCGACCGCCTGGGCTTCCTGGTGATGGACGAGGCTTTCGACGAGTGGGAGCACGGCAAAAACAAGTGGGTGGCCGGCTGGAACGTGGGCACGCCCGCGCAGTTTGGCACGCACGAATACTTCAAGGAATGGGGCGAGCGCGACCTGCGCGACATGGTGCTGCGCAACCGCAACCGCCCCAGCATCATTATGTGGAGCATCGGCAACGAAATCGACTACCCCAACGACCCCTACACCCACGAGGTGCTCAACACTGGCCGCAACCCCCAGATTTACGGCAAAGGCTACCTGCCCAACCACCCGCCCGCCAGCGAGATGGGCCCCATTGCCAAGCGTTTGGTGGCCGTGGCCAAGCAGGCCGACAGCTCACGCCCCATCACAGCCGCGCTAGCTGGGGTGGTGATGTCCAACTTCACCGATTACCCTGCTGCCCTGGATGTGGTGGGCTATAACTACCAGGAGTTTCGCTACGCTGAAGACCACCAGAAATATCCGACCCGCGTCATTTACGGCAGCGAGAATGGCATGGGCCGCGATGCCTGGGCGGCGGTTGATTCCAATGCCTACGTCTCGGCCCAGTACCTGTGGACAGGCATCGATTATCTCGGTGAGGCCGGCAAGTGGCCCCAGCGCGCCAGTGGCGCGGGCTTGCTGGACATGGCCGGCTTCCCCAAGCCCGAGTTCTACCTGCGCCAAAGCCTCTGGACCACGGCGCCCATGCTCTACCTGGTAGCTGCCGAAGCGCCTGCTGCCGGCGCCACGCCCGGCCGCCGCTCACGCGGCACCGCCTCCTGGAACTGGCCTGCAGCCAGCCAGGTTCGCGTTACGGCTTACACCACTAACGAGGCCACCGAACTGTTCCTCAACGGGCAGTCGCTGGGCCGCAAAACCGACCGCCAGCCTAGCTGGGATGTCGGCTATACTGCCGGTGAGCTTTCAGCTAAAGGCTACCGTAATGGCAAGCTGGTGAGCGAGATGAAATTGCAAACCGCCGGAGCACCGGCTGCTATCCAACTCAAGGTGGACCGCTCAGTTACGCCGGCTAAAGCCCGTGGCGTCACCCAGGTAGAAGTCTGCATCGTGGACGATGCGCAACACCCCGTACCCACTGCTACCGATGAAATCAGTGTGGCCCTGACCGGCCCCGCCCGCCTGCTGGGCATTGAAAACGGCGACCTCGCTAACCACGATACCCCGACCTCGCCCCGGCACCGCACCCACCAGGGCCGCCTGATAATTTACGTGCAATCCACGGGCGCGGCCCCTGTCGGGCTTACGCTTACTGCTCCGGGCCTCCGTACTGCCACCACCCAGTTGCAGGCTAAGTAATGTGGCCTTACTTCTTGATGTCGATTGGTATAAGGCAATTACCTTTTTTTCTTGACCTTAGACCCTCTCCCTTTGCGCACTTATAGGCGCTTCATTCACTCCCATGGGGGCTTGCCCACGAAATCCCCCGTCTTTGCTACTGCCTGATTACCAATTGTTTTATGAAACATTGCCTGATTATTCTGCTGATTGGCTTTCTGTCTGGCTCCGCGGCAGCGCACCCGCCGGCCAAAACGGCGAAGGTTGCCCCCAGCGCCTACTTGTTTGCCTACTTCACCGGCAACGATAAGGCGGAGGAAGCCATCCGCTTTGCCCTCAGTCCCGACGGCTACCACTACACGGCCCTCAACGGCAATAAACCCGTTGTTGCCTCGGCCGACATTAGCCGGACCGGGGGCGTGCGCGACCCGCACATTCTGCGCGGGGCCGATGGCAAAACGTTCTACATGACGGCCACCGACATGGTATCGGCCAAGGGCTGGGATTCTAATCGGGGGCTGGTGCTGCTCAAATCCACCGACCTGCTGCACTGGACGTCCAAGGCCATTCACTTTCCTGACCGCTACCCTGGGCAGGAAAAGCTGAAGCGGGTGTGGGCCCCGCAAACCATCTACGATGCCAAGGCCGGTAAGTACATGGTTTACTTTTCGTTGCAATACGAGTCAAAGCCAGATAAAATCTATTACGCTTACGCCAACAAGGACTTCACCGACCTGGAAGGCGAGCCCAAGCAGTTGTTTTTCTCGCCTACCAACGGCTCGTGCATTGATGGCGACATCGTGACGAAGGATGGCAAGTACTACCTGTTTTTCAAGACCGAGGGCAACGGCAACGGCATTAAAGTAGCCGTATCGGACAAGCTGACCAGCGGCTACGTGCTGGGCGACAAGTACGTGCAGCAAACCACCAGCCCCGTGGAGGGCGCGGGCACGTTCAAGCTAAACAACTCGCCCAACTATATCCTGATGTACGACATGTACACCAGCGGCAAGTACCAGTTCACGCGCACCAGCGACTTTGCGCACTTTAAGGTAGTCGACCAGGACGTACGCATGAATTTTCATCCGCGCCACGGCACGGTGCTGCCCATTACGGCGGCCGAAAGCGAGCGGCTGGCCGCCCGCTGGCTGCGCCCGCTTGATGTGCTGCTTTCGGCACGCCAACCGGCCCTGCGCCCGCTCAACACGGTGGTGGACAGCGCCGCCGGCCGGGTGAGCTTTGCCGCCGAGCCGGGCACCCGCCTGCAAGCCTTCGACCCCGTGTTCAGCCAGTTTGCGGGGGTGCGGGTGTCCCCGGCTGGTCCGCAGAACTTCAGCCAGGGCCCGGTGCGCTACACCGTGACGATGGGCGGGCGGGCCAGCAGCTTCCTGGTGCAGGTGGCCGCGCCCCACAACCCCGCGCTGACCGGCTATTACGCCGACCCGGACATCCTGTATTCCCAGCAAACCCACAAGTTTTACCTCTACCCCACCAGCGACGGCTTCGACGGGTGGTCGGGCACGTACTTCAAAACGTTTTCGTCGCCCGATTTGGTCACCTGGAAGGACGAAGGCGTGATTTTAGACTTGCCCAAGCAGGTGAGCTGGGACAAAACCCGCGCCTGGGCGCCCACCATCATCGAGCAGAAAACGGCTACTGGCTACCGCTACGCCTACTATTTCTGCGCGGGGGCCAAAATCGGGGTGGCTCTGTCGGATAGTCCCACCGGCCCGTTCACCGACTCGGGCCAGCCGCTGCTCGACAAGCTGCCCGAGGGCGTGAAGGGCGGCCAGCAAATTGACCCGGCC
>Ga0308164_10002346_pt1 | contig 19150 bp, 18 predicted proteins | sample PhyTR2_FD_201031 | JGI IMG/M metagenome (GOLD analysis project Ga0308164, IMG submission 201031) | Phyllosphere microbial communities from UC Gill Tract Community Farm, Albany, California, United States - DLSLT.R2 | ecosystem: Host-associated > Plants > Phyllosphere > Unclassified | place: USA... | reverse complement strand
AATTGTTACAAAAACTCATTCGACTTTATGTAAAGTAATACACGAACTCGTACCAGTTTATGTATATTTGAATAATTAATGTTTTAAATGATGCTGAAGGAATGAAACGAATTGAGTTACAAGAATTAGTAAAATGGAAGACCAAAGCTAGTCGTAAACCGATGATTATTCGCGGAGCAAGACAGGTTGGGAAGACGTGGCTAATGAAAGCTTTCGGCGAGAAAGAGTATGAACAAACTGCGTATATTAATTTTGAAAGCAATAAGCTTCTAAAAGGGATATTTGAACAGGATTTCGACATTAAAAGAATTATTACTGCTTTACAAATTGAAACAGGTTTGACCATCAAATCTGATAACACTTTAATTATATTTGATGAAATACAAGAAGCCCCCGGGGCACTAACGTCACTCAAATATTTTTTTGAAAATGCTCCTGAATACCACATCCTTTCTGCAGGCTCACTACTTGGCGTAGCATTAAATAGACAAACCTCGTTTCCTGTCGGGAAAGTGGATTTTTTAGATCTTTATCCCCTAAATTACATCGAATTTATCATCGCTAAGGGCGAACAGCAACTCGCAGATCTTTTAACAAGTGGTGACTGGAATTTAATTAAACTTTACAAAAATAGATATATTGAACTATTAAGGCAATATTATTTTGTTGGTGGGATGCCAGAAGCTGTTGTAGCTTTTACAAAAAACGAAGATTTTCTTGAAGTACGTACGATTCAAAATAGTATTCTAGACGCCTATGAGCAAGATTTCTCTAAACATGCACCACACCAAATTGTACCTCGCATTAGAATGCTATGGAACTCTATACCTGCGCAGTTAGCAAAAGAAAACAAAAAATTCCTTTATGGCTTAGTAAAAGAGGGCTCTCGAGCCAAAGAATATGAATTGGCCATGTCGTGGCTGATAGACTGCGGATTGGTACACAAAGTTTATAGGGCCACTAAGCCTGCCCTGCCATTAAAAGCATACGAAGACAATGGTGCATTTAAACTGTTTCTACTTGATGTAGGCTTGCTTGCAGCAATGGGCACATTAGATACAAAAACCCTTTTGCAAGGAAATTTTATATTCGAAGAATTTAAAGGGGCCCTGGCGGAACAATTTGTACTGCAGCAACTTAAGACAGCTAAAGAAATTGCCATTTATTATTGGTCGGCTGAAAATGCTACGGCAGAAATTGACTTCCTAATACAACATGGTGACAAAGTAATCCCAATAGAAGTAAAAGCCGAAGAAAACCTACAGGCTAAGAGTCTAAGAAACTTTGTTAATAAATATCACCCGGCCGTTGCCATCAGAACTTCTATGTCTGATTTTAGAGAGGAAGAATGGCTTACCAATTTTCCTTTATATGCGATCAGTGAGCTAACGCATTTAAAATTCTAATTGCTGGATATTGTATCATATAACTCTAATTAATAAGATGAAATGAATTACGTGCGGTTTATTATCTTTAAGAGAATTTAAATGCTTAATTAATTAAATAAATTTTGTTTTAATGCTTTTTGTTGCTATATTAGTGTCGTGGTAGTCAACACAAGTTTGGCTAACCAATTAACTTTATAGGTGTTAATCAAAGAAGCTTTGCAACTACAGACCTCGGAAATCTAACCGCGCAAAGTTACGGATGATTAAACGTCCAATTTTTCTATCCTAGAATATGGGCGTTCTCCGTATTGCGTGGTCTGAGAATTTATTCTCTCCCCTCCGAGGGGGTGTGGTTGCGTACGGGGAGCGACCATATTTTTCCTTCCTGAGTTTCAATGCTGAATGCCTAAAAATATTAAGCAATGAGAAGCAGCAGAAATCAATCGTCCTTCATTTATACCCTAACGGGAGAATTGCTGCGCTTAGGGCTAGTGTATTTGAGACGGTGTACATGCTTATTTTCAATTTATCTTTCTGATCTGGCTCAGATAAAAGAAAAGCCGCCAAGCTGATCTTCCATTTAACCTATTTCTAATAAATATTAAAACGCGGGGATCTATCTCCGGAGGCATCGCTATGCCTAATTTTTTAATTATCCACCTAAAAGTAAGACAAATGGAACATTATAATAAAGTACAAAGAATGACCTTGGAAATTATTTACCGGATACTGGTGAAAAGAATTGCGAAAGGTTATACCGCAGAACAATTGTCTGGTATTATCTGCAGGGAGCCGGGATACATCACATCATTAGAATTGCTCAAAGTGCCTTTATATTCTAAACAAGAACTGCGGGAGATTGCCTGGGCGTTAGGAGAAGAAGACTTAACAGCTTTCTTTCCCAGGCTTAAACAATCAGCCATGCTCAATGTGCACATGGGAAAAGAAGTGTATGAAAATACCTGCATACACACCTGTGAGATCATTACCGAGGATGGCAAAGATGTACCTTTTTTTTATTTACAGGAAGAAATCAACAAAGGCAGTGGCCACATGCTGAATTAATACAAATAATCAATTTTTTAAATAAACACGTTAAATTATGACAAATAGCAATACCAAAGAAGTCAAATTACATGATATGTACCGCTACGGAAATAGCAGAAAAAAGAACAGGATCGTCCCGGTGTTGAGACTAGAGGGCGACTGGCTAGAAGAACTCGGTTTTCATGCGGGAGAAGCCGTCATTATTACTTATAGTAAAGATAAACTGGTTATCAAGCCAAAATTATCCAGATCGGAGTATAAGAAATCACAGGAGGAGTGGCGAAACTCAAAATTTTATTTTCAATCACCCAGGGCTGCTTTCATTCGTAAAGGGGAGGCTTAAGTCAATGGCAAGACTTTTAACCTTTCGACACTATTATATACAGACATTTCTGAAATGTTTGTATATGATACCTGAATTTTTTATGGAGCGCAGGGGCCTAAGATTCCATTTTCTGGAATGGCTAACATTTCGTCCCTTAAAATCTTAAAGAACTACGGTTTGCATGATGTGCCACTGCAGCAGCAGCGATTATTGCTTTTTGCCTTTCACTCATTGCATGACCATGAGGCGGATTTGATTTGACCTGCCAGAGATCTAGTTCGATACATAGCTACGTTAAGGCATTGTTTTAGACTTGTTTCGAGATGGCTTGAAAGCAGGTTAAATGCATTTTAGATGGAGGTTGGGTGGGGGTTGATTGGGGTAAATAACCAACTAATGTGCTGGCAGGCGACTTTGATCAGATATCCACACTGTATTTAAGGTATGCCAAAATTATACCGAAACCACTTTTAAACAATACAGGTGACCGAATAAGAATATACTTAATACTATGGATAGCTTGATCTTCTGTTAACTCTACTAAGATTATCCAATCTTCTGACGGCTAATCTGAATTAACGTTTCGAATCTACCCGCACATGCCCAACCTCATTTCCGTTGTCACTAATCATCTGTAGAATAAGTTTTCTACGTTCAGCCTTTACCTTAATCAGGGTGCTTGTGCCTGTTCGGAGCCCGCCTCCAGGAGATCAAATGGGTCACGAATAAGAACGCATTTATTTTTTCAACTCTGAACGTACTTTTGCGACATACTGCACATCGACCTCTGCAATTTCTGCTGCCTGGAGATCTGAAAAACCTAATTTGATAATTAAGTTTTCGATTACTGTGCGGCTTTTAGCTTCTCCTTTAGCTTCACCTTTGGCTTCCCCTTTACGGTAAAAATAGTCCTCTTCTTCCTTAAAAAACGTTGATATTGATTCCATAGCTTTTAAAATTTGTAGTTCTATATTTTTTCGCAGCTTCGCATAAATACGCAATTGTTCATAATGTTTTCCATGGGCAAGCTTGCCCTTTCTAGTGAGGCTTATGCCGTTTACAATAGCCTTCGCGGCATCGGCACTGTCTTCTTTACCAAAGTTAGCTAATATTCCTAAAATTTTAATTTCTGGATCATCAGATTTTAGGAATATTCTGTAATCTATTTCTGAAATCAGAATAGGATTAAAATCATATTTGAGATGCGCTGTGTCTAGAAAAGTTGGCATTAAAGGTTTGTTGTCCTTGAGATAAATAACATGCCTTCCTTTAATACAAGGGAATTTCAAGGTCGATCGAAAATTTCTATGGCTTACTTAGTACATCCAGGTTTGCAGATGTATATTTGATACAATACAATGCGGGAAAAATGCTATCGATGTTCTGGTACAAAAATAAATACTACAATGGAAACAGACAATAATCATGTGAAAATTCTATTTCGCTTTTATAGCGACGTGCTGGAACAAGACACAGTTGAAACCATGTGGGCTGAGATAATGGATGAAGACGCCGGAATTTACCAGCTGGATAGCATACCTTTTTATGCTAAGAATTTAGCGGCAGGAGATGTTATCTCTGCTGTTTATAATGACGATGAGGGAATGCTCATTTACAAGGAAACAGTGTCGTATTCGGGTAATTCTACCGTTCAGGTCATCATTTTTGACCAAACAGCCGACACTGCTGGTATAATGAAAATTTTTGAGGAATTAGGTTGCTCAACGGAACAATTCAAAGGAAAATATTTCGTGATTGATGTCCCTGTTGAGCTAAGTTATACACCAATAAGATCGAAATTGAAAGAGCTTAGCGAAGCTGGAATAATTGACTATGCCGAGCCATGCTTGTCCGCCGAGCATGGGAATGCTAAATAATTTATCGTGTATTCAACTCCTGTTATTAAGTACAGGAGTTGTGATTTAAGGATTACGTCAGATATAAAACTCATCATAGATACTCTTTATCTTAATCAGCCTGCCATTTTTAAAGAACAAGCTTACCGTAGACCTGCCGGTTTTTGAAACAGCAACATTGTCAAACATTGTAAACCGCCATTCTTCAAAGTTGGCCATTGAGGGATCAAAAGGCCTGTTCAATGGCTTATCTGGTAACCACAGCTGATAACTTTTATATTGGGGAATTTGATAAAGCGAATTCAGCTTTTCATATATAGCACTTAGAGGGTCTCCTGTATGAATTGCCGTTGCTTCAGGAACATCCTGTGGCCATAGCGGTGCTTCAACAGGCAAGGAACTGCCTACATTGACGGAGCCAACTTTATCATCTTTAAATAGGATAACCGCCCGTTCCTGGCGTCCGCTGGTGTTCATGATGGTTACAGCCTGATAGTATTGTAACCTTTGCTGTAATTCTGATGGATTAACAAATGGCTGTTGCCCCACCACGGCAACATCGTTAAAAGCCTGTTCAGTTCCTAATTTTTGCAGTTGGGCATATACTTCGGCGGCAGGTGCCCCAATTTGAAGGTTCCATTTGCTGCCTTTGGTAATGGTTTCCTCCCGCGGGGTTCCATCGTTTTTTTTGCATGCAATTAAAATCAATAAAGGGATGAGGTGTAGTAAAATTCTTTTCATGTGACTAGCACTTTAGGTTCAATGGCTTAAACGCATTTCACATTGAATACGCTACAGATAAGTACGTTATAATTTTAGTTTATTGGAGTTATATTTTTTTCTGTCTGGTTGTTTATCATCCGGGCAGCATGACTTTATATATTAATATCAATCATATTGGAAGATCTTATACATGAATTTTAAGGAACGTATACTTGAAGAGGCCAAAAAATAGGCTAAATTTGCTGTATGACTATTGCCGATTCTTCTAATTCCATATTTGATAAAGTCCTGTCTTTTATTGATTACACCAATCAGCATATATTTCTTACCGGAAAAGCAGGGACGGGAAAAACAACCCTGCTTAAACACATCAAAGAAAATACCTCGAAAAAGATAGCCGTTATTGCCCCAACGGGTGTGGCCGCCATGAATGCTAAGGGTACTACCATTAATTCTTTTTTTCAACTGCCACCGGGTTCTTTTTTTCCGGGCGATATTACGTTGCAAAACCTGCAGTCGGGCATACAGTCGATCAAATCTTTAGTGTCTGATTTGAGCTATAACCGCGAAAAGATCAGTTTATTCAATGAACTGGAGCTCCTGGTAATTGACGAAGTATCAATGGTCCGCTGTGATCTGCTGGATGTGATAGATGCCATTCTAAGGTCTGTACGTAAAAGCAGCGCAGCCTTTGGTGGGGTACAATTGCTGCTCATAGGCGATCTTTACCAGTTGCCACCTGTTACAAAAAGAGAGGACTGGGCATTTTTAAGTCAGGCCTATGCCTCACCATATTTCTTTGATTCGCACGTAGTACACAGGAATCCATTTTTGCAGGTAGAGTTAACCAAAGTATTCAGGCAGACGGAACCCGAGTTCATCAATATCTTAAATGATATCAGGAATAACCAGATCAGCGAAAGCGGACTGGCGCTCCTTAATAAGCGTTTTGACCCTTTGTTTAGTGCATCGGACGAGTTGAACCCTATCATAATTACTTCGCACAATGCGGAAGCCAACTCCATCAATAAAGCAAAACTGGATGAAATTCCAGGCGAGGAGTTTAGCCTTGAAGCAGAAATAAGTGGAGAGTTCAGGGATGCGGGTAACCAGGCAGAACAAAGTCTGAAATTAAAGCAGGGTGCCCAGATAATGTTTATAAAAAACGATACGGGGGAGAACCGCAGATTTTATAATGGGAAAATTGGAAAGGTCAAATCTATCAAAGATGGTGAAATCTATATCTCTTTTCCGCAGGAAGATGATCTGTTATTGGAAAAAACATCATGGCAGTCTTTTGAATATAAGGTAGATCCAGAGCAGGTGATTGTACAACAGCAGATAGGGGAGTTCTCGCAATACCCCATTAAACTGGCCTGGGCAGTTACCATTCACAAAAGTCAGGGTTTAACGTTTGACAGTGCAATTATTGATGCGGGGAAATCATTTGTCGCGGGTCAGGTATATGTAGCTTTAAGTCGCGTACGCACATTACAGGGATTGGTGTTAAAATCAAAGATCAGCACAGAAAGCCTCAGGTCTAACAAAGAGGTAATCCAATACATGAAACCGGCCAGTGAACAGGAGCTGGATAGTATCCTAATGGCAGAACAGGAAAAGTTTATCCTTCAGCAGGTGCTGGATAATTTCTCGTTTAACCGTTTGCTCACAGGAGTTGATGCCATTGGTGCCAATCCTGAGATTATTAAAGGCCACTTGCCAGAGTTCAAGTTATTGCTGTCCCAGTTCAGTAAATCGATTACAGACCTGATGGCATTGGCCGACAGGTTTCAGTTGCAGGTTAAACAGCTTCATCAGCAGCATGGCTTTAGTGAGCAGCATCTGCTTCAGGCCAGAATTGAATCTGCACTGGCTTATTTCAGCAAGGAAATCACGATCCAGTTGGTCAATCCACTCAATAAAAACATCAGGATAAAGCCCAAAAACAAAATTCAGCAACAAATGCAGCACCTGCTGCAAAAATTCAGGCAGACTATTGAAAACAGGGTCGCGATGATGCAATATGCCTCTGGCCTTTTAAAGGAACAGGTTAAAGCAGAGGAGTATACCGCCTGGATCAGCAAACATAGGGCGCAGGTGGGTAAAAAGCCAGATTCTTCTTCGGGAGGACAGGCAACGGTGACCTTGCAGCTGTTTTAAACGCGTTTGTAAAAAGGGTCTCGTAAATTATGCAGACCTTTAGGCTATGAATCCTATTCCGAATGAACTTGCTGGTCTGCTACATTATTGCCATTCCTTAGCTAAAATGCTGCTTGAAGAACAAGGTGAGTTTTATCCTTTTGGTGTATACCTCAATAACGAACAGGTGATTACCCAACGGATGTTTCGTGATGGGGACGATTACCCCTTAAGTACCGGCCTGATTAATATTATCAAATATGATTTTGACCAGCAGTTGCAAGCGGGAATAATTACAGCTTCGGCCATCACCTATGCCGCAAGGATCAGAAATGTTGCATACGCTGAGGCTGTCGACGTAATTGTAGTAAGGCTCAATTCGCCTGATTTTGAGTCTCCGGTTTTGCACTATTTGCCTTATCATGTAGTTGATCATAAAGCGCAATACCTTCCTGTGTGGACAGACAAGGAGCCGCTGCAACTTTAATTCTTCAGCACATCAAGATAGTAATTTAAGGTATCTACTTCAATATTCTGTAGTGTTGCACCTGTCATCAGTAACGGCTGGAATGTTGTGTTTGGTGATATAAATTGATAAGGACCTCCATTTATTTTTACGCGTACCGGCATGGAAAAGTTTTGAGCGTCGGCCTGCCACCTGCAAATGAGTTGCCCGTCTTTTGAAGCAAATTCCAGTTGAGGAATGGTTTTGTAATGAAGGTACTGATCAAACATTGGCCAGAAATTGATATCCGATTGTTTGCTGATATAATCGACTATCTGGTTATAGGTAACGGTTTGATGATAAAAGTTGGAATTGAGCCCACGCAGGATTTTCCGCCATTTTTCATCATCGTTAATTATAGTACGTACCATGTTCAGCACTGCTGATCCCTTCGCATACATATCGCCTGATCCAAGCTGGTTTACACCGTATACAGCAACAACAGGTTTATCATTTGACATGCCTTTATAACCATCATGTATATAGGCAACTCCTGCTTGTTTTCCATATTGGTTTTCTATAAATAAGGACTCTGCGTAACTGGCAAAACTCTCATGGATCCACAAATCTGCCAGATCTTTAGCGGTAATATTATTGCCAAACCACTCATGGGCACTTTCATGTACAATGATGAAATCCCATTTACCACCGTTTTTTCCCCCGTTTAAATCATTGTTAGGGGCACCTTTCATAAAACCCCCGTAACTGATAGCACTTTGATGTTCCATTGCAATATATGGCGTCTCTATTAGTTTATAACCGTCTTTATAGAACGGATAGGGGCCAAACCAGTGTTCATAAGTGGTCAGCATTGCTTTTACATTTTTGCCAAACTGGGCTTTTGCCCTGTCGGCATGTTCTGGAAGCACCCAATAGTCCAGGGACAGCTTTCCTTTTTCCCCATTATAACTCTCGCCGATATGTATATAGTTAGCAATGTTAGCCGCTACGTTGTAATTGTTGATCGGATTGACAACAAACCAGTCGAACCGCGTGTATCCATTTTTCAATGCTGTAACCTTTCGTAACCGGCCATTGGACACATTTTGTAAACCAGTGGGCACGCTGATGCTAATCGCCATACTGTCAACTTCATCTGAAAGATGGTCTTTGTTGGGCCACCATATGCTCGCGCCTGTTCCTTCGCAGGTAGTGGCTACAAAGGGTTGTCCTAGGGAATCTGTGGCAAAAGTGAAGCCTCCATCTCTTGGCGCCCTGGCTGCAACGGCAGGTTTTCCAGAGTAAAATACGGTAAACTGATCCTTTGTTTTTTGTTTGATTGTTTTTGGGAAGGTAACAAAAACTGCATTTCCTTCACGTGTATAGGGTAGGGAACGTTGATGGTAAATGATCTTTTCAATAGTAAGATTAGCGAACAGGTCAAATTGCAATCTGTTAAAATCCTGTACTGCAATAAATTTAAACTGGTTACTGCCGCTGATAAATTTTTCATCCAGATTGAACTTTACATCAAGGTGATAGAAATTGATATCATAACAGCTGCGTAAAGGGCTTAGACTTCCACGCAGGCTATCAGCGCGACTAAAAGTCGCTTTACCCCGAAGCAAGAACGGTTTGTGCTTTTGAAAACAATGGCGTCAGGTGACAGAGGAATATAAGGGGGTAGAATGCTCTCATTTATCTATAGGTATTACAAGTTTTCGTAACAATTTTAAGGAAGAAAATTTATTTATCTTCTGACTTTGAAAATTACAACTTAAAGTTGTATGTTTATTGAGAAATCTACGCAGAAATCACATATACTTGTGTAGATAAATCAACTAACCAGATACATAACCAATATGATTACGATAGTCCTAACTTCCTTAGCCGGCGCAGTAATGATTGCCAGGCTTCAAAAAAGCTCTAAGTAAATTTTAATGCTAAACCGATTTCAACGAGGCCTCTTTGTTTGGCAAAGGACCTCGTTTTATTTTGACGCTATTTTATCCTTTTTTGGGTTGAGGTGCAAAATTTCTTCTGCAAATCTATCGGTTTCGTGCTCAACTCCGGCAACATCTTTTGACCGTAACTGAGATCCTATTACATGATTTCCAGCTTCTGGTATGGCTGCCTTGTATTTAAGGTTTTCTGGTGTACCAAGGTTGTCAAACATTTCAAGCATGGCATCTACCTTTACCACATTGTCCTGATTTTGCTCGTCTTTGTAGTAATATAGAAGGAGCACCGGCTGGGTCACCTTTTTAAAAGTTACAGGGTGCATCGTGGTTTCTATCAATTCCTGTAATTCTACCGCTGCTTCCAACCGGTAACGCGGATACCAATATTTGGCATATTCTTCGGTTTTAGTCTGGGAAACTACATAATTACTGCCTGCTGTTCGGCGGGCTAGCTGGAGTCCCCAGGGGTTGTTAAGTATCGACGCAGCACTGTTATTGATCTCAATATTTGGCGAATACAACACCAGACTATTGATTTCCGGAAATGTGGATGCTAGTTTTAATGCGAGTGTGCCGCCGGTAGAAGTACCCATAATGATTACTTTTTTGCCAAGCTTTTTGCCAATTGCGTAGGCTTCTAATGCTGAATCCCAAAGTTTTTCTGCGGTGAAATTGAGCATCGGCTCTTCTGATTGTAAGCCATGTTCTGCAAGTCTTGATAAATACAGGTTGCAGTGATATTTTTTTGCTAAATCCCTGTGCGCAGGGTTGCCTTCTTCGTGGCTTGCACCAAAACCATGCAGGTAAACTATGGCGTATTCTGTTTGATGATGATTGTTATCTGCCCAAATAATTTCTGCAGCATTTTGTGGCTTTACGGCAAAGCCCTGTTCTTTGGTATTTACATAATCTTCAATGTGTTGCAGATCGGGTACCTTAGGGAGGATCGTTTTATATATAGGAAACCGCGGATGCGGACCTGAAAAATAAATAACGGGCAGCAGCGCTAAAACTCCTGCGAGGATTTTATATCTTTTCTTCATTTGAAATGGGAACCGGCTGTAATCATGTAAAAGAAAGATCAGGTTGTACGCCTGTAAATGTAGTCAAAGCAATTGTTCCAATTGAGTTTTAACACCAGTGATATATGTATTTTTAATTGATCAATAGAACTATGGCTCTTTTTTCCCAGGATACTCTCTTATGATTATGACAAAGTTAATTCGCTGCCATTAAATGCTTAAGCTGCAAAGTTGTTTTCTTAATATTGACTTAATATGAAAGGCATTACTTTTATCGGCTAAGGCCGTAATAGGTAATCTGAAAACGTCGTTGATTACAGCTGTGGGCTTTACTCAAAAATTGCTTGCCTGAAATGGCTTTGATATTTAATTTTAGAAAAATGAATTGCAAAAAAACACTGATGATACTGGTAATGTTACTGACCGTCAAATTTGGGGCACAGGCACAGGAATTGAAAATAGCAACTTATAATATCAGGTACAATAATCCGGGAGATTCGTTGAACACCTGGAAATACAGAAAGGAACCATTGACCAATATGATCCGCTTTTACGATTTCGATTTGTTTGGCGTTCAGGAAGCCCTGTCGGGACAGGTAAAGGACCTGGCCGAACTCAAAGATTATGGCTATGTAGGTGTAGGCAGGGATGATGGGATGGAAAAGGGTGAATTCTCTGCAATTTTTTATAAGAAAAACAGGCTTACGCTAGTGAAAAGTGGTACTTTTTGGTTGTCACCAACGGATACAGAACATCCTAACAAGGGATGGGATGCTGCATTACCCAGGATTTGTACATGGGCAAGTTTAAAAGATAAGAAAACAGGTTTTAGGTTTATCCATTTCAATACCCATTTTGACCACGTGGGCATTGAAGCCAGAAGGGAAAGTGCAAAACTGATTATGCGGAAAATGAAGGAAATTGCGGGTGAATCTGCCATAGTGTTAACAGGGGATTTTAATGTTACGCAGGACAATGAAAGTTATCATCTGTTCAACAACTCTGGATTCCTGAAAGATGCTTTTGAAACTGCTGAAATCAAACTTAGTGATAACGCTACTTTTAATGCGTTTAAACCTGCCCCGGTCTCTGGTAAGGCAGACAGGATTGACCATGTATTTTTAAGCAAACAGTTTACTGCAAAGCGTTATGGTGTTCTCACCAACTCATTTAAGGGTCGGTACCCCTCAGATCACTTCCCCATAATCGTGGTTACAGGGATATAGCTAGCTGATTTCATGTTGGTAGTTTTGTAACAATTGTTCAGCTTCATAGTCAGACAGATAACTAAAACTATGGACATGAAATTAAATAATCCTTTCAGTAAAAAACTGGAGCGTAACGACGTTGCGGACGATCGGCTTAAAAAGTCTAAAAAACGCGAATGGCTCAACGCCATAGTGTTCGCACTGGTTGCTTCTACGCTTATCCGCGGATTGATATTTTCTGCATATGCCATTCCTTCGGGATCAATGGAAGGCAGCTTGCTAACTGGCGATTACCTGTTTGTAAGTAAAGCAACTTACGGCGCGCGAATGCCATTTACGCCTGTTCAGAACCCTTTGTTGGAGTCTACAATTACCAAATACCAGATTAAAACTTATTGGGATGGAATTCAACTACCGTATTTTCGACTTCCTGGATTTAGTAAAATCAAAAAAGGCGACATTGTAGTTTTCAATAAGCCTGAGGAAGCTGACCCATCATATGACAGGCCCGTCGATGTGCGCACAAATCTGATCAAACGCTGTCAGGCCACACCGGGTGATATGCTTACTATTGTCAATGGACAAGTTTATATCAATGGAAAAGCGGCGCCTAATGCTCCTAAAGCACAAACCTCTTATACGGTCGTCACGGATGGTAACTCCATTAATCCTGATGTATTTCGTAACCTGAATATTGAAGTTGTAGCACAGGATGACCTGAAAACTTACATGATGATTATTCCGCAGGACCATCTGGCCGAGTTTAAAAGTTATGCCTACATTAAAAGTGTAACACCTGTGGTTGAGCCTGCAGGAAGTTATGATGCGATGGCTTTTCCGCATTCACCCAAATTCAAATGGAACCAGGACAATTTTGGTCCTTTGGTATTGCCTGCGAAAGGCATGTCTATTCCCCTGAACGATTCTACCCTCGTATTATATAGCAGGGCTATAGATTTATATGAACACAATAGCCTACAAAAGAAAGGGGATTATATTTTAATCAATGGTAAAAAAGCAGATACTTATACTTTTAAAATGGATTATTATTGGATGATGGGAGATAACCGTCACAATTCGCTCGATTCCCGTTTCTGGGGTTATGTGCCAGAAGACCATGTTATTGGTAAGGCGTTAATTACCTGGATGAGTATAGACTCCACGCAAAATCTGCTCAATAAAGTAAGATGGAGCAGGATTTTAAAGCCTATACGTTAATCTTAGTCACCTCTCTCCGGAAATTGGCTTTGTCTTTGATAGGAGTGTAGCCTGAGATGAAAAGGACGTTTAGATTTTATAGGACTGAAGAAAAAAAGTGGTTTGTTGACTTGCCGGAATGGACCAAATCCATTATTGACCTGGAAATGGTTGAAGGTGCAGATACAATGCTGGATAAAGTCTCTGCCAATAGTGATGAATGTTTCCTTGTGATGAGCGATGAACCCATAGCGGGTGCGGATAAAATGAAACTGGTAAGGGACAGGACAAATTGCAAACTTGGTGGCGGCGACTACCTGATGGAAACATACAAAGGTGAGGCTTTCAATCATAAGTTGTGGTTGTGTTCTGTAACTGAATCTGTATTTGGCGACCTGCCGGAAATTATCTATGTAGACTACCCCGGAGCGGTAAAAAAGCAGGCATAATACCGCAGGGTAAAGTAGATATTTGATGCCGTCAGATGTGGATTTTCTCTCGCTTTTTAGTACTTAAAGTAGTAAGTCGGATTGCTTTTAATCGGGGTATCTGGCATTTACATCCCGTTAATACCAATAAATATCAGTAATATTGTCAATGATTATTAAAACGCCGTTGACAAAGGAGCAGAAAGATTTTATAAAAAAATACCAAATTTCGGAAGAAGTGTTGTTTGACGCTAATGGAGAGGGTATGTCAGAAGATTTGAAGCAAAGGATGCTTGACACTGAAAAAGTGATTGCATACAATGTTAGCGGTTGTGAAGAAAATAGTGATTATAATTTTACAAATACTGAAGGTGTTTTTGTACAGGGTGATACGGACAGAATTCCCTTCGCTTTAAGAACATATAAAACAGGATATATTTATATAGCAGGATCTAAAAAAACTCACCTGATAAAAGTGGGTTCATGCAATGAAGTCAACGACAGAATCAAGACTTTAAACATCACCACTTCTAAAAGCGGGAACATAGACGACTGGGAATTAATCTTACAGGCGAAGACTACAGTTCTTGGAAAAGTAGAGCGCATGTTCCAGCAAAAACTGAGTGATTACAAATCGGCTACTCAATACGAAAAAGGTAAACTGCAAAACGGTGGCGAACTGTACAGATGTTCATATAACAAAGCTAAAGACGCAATGAATGCCGCGGAAGGCGAAGAACAATTTGAGTTTACACAGATCAACGAAAAGAAACATTTGATTACTGAATATCTTTTCAAAAACCTAAAAGTAAAATCTGACTCTGTGACGGCTTAAGCTTATACGGTTAAATATTAATACAAAAAGGCCCGGATTTCCGGGCTTTTTTGTGTTAATATCATTCCATAAAAAACCTGTTTTATTAACGGCCCAGCGAAAATGTTATTGGAATTGTATATGCTACACGCACTTTTCTTCCACGCTGTATACCCGGTTCCCAAAGAGGTGATGCTTTGAGGACCCTGACCGCTTCGGCAGCCATTTCTGGTTGCACATAGTTGACTACTCTAATGTCGGTGATTGAGCCGTCTTTTTCGACTGCAAATTTCAATACAACGACCCCCTGAATACGCTGCCTCACCAAATTATCGGGATATTTAACTGAACGCGATAGATATTTATAAAAGCTGGTCATGCCCCCTTTAAATGAAGGCAAGGTTTCTTTGGCAGTATAGGTTACGGTTTCGTTCCGCTCATCTGTGCTCTCCCCTGAGATCAGTTTGCCCTCACTATAAGTTTCCTTATAGGTCAGGTGTTGCTTTTTATCTTCTCCGGTCCAAACGCCATCATACTGACCATTTTTTAACATCCCCCTGCCGGCAACGGATTTAAAATTACCATCGTAAACGATATAAGTGCCGTTCCCATTTGAAACGAGGTTTCTACCAGTGGAATCACTAACAGTAATAATCTGGTAGGTGGATGATTTGTCAGCTGGATTTGAAATGTAAACCCCAGCAGTATAGAGCATGCCATTTGGGTAGTAGCTGAGCAGCGAATCTACATGTTGGCCGTTGAAAAAATTAGCCGCCTGTTTCTTTTTGCCATTATGATAATATGATACATAAGCGCCTTCATATTTTGGCGGATCAACTTTACTCGATGATCCAACACTTTTCGTTTTGCCATCCTTGTAATATTCTTTTACCAGAAACAGTTTTCCACCATCTGTTGGTTCCTGCACCAGACGGATGTAATCTGCGCTGTCACGATTGTTCACGTACCGGCCGTCGTTTTTGATAAAATAAGTGTTTTGCCTTTGTGCAATGGCGCTTGTAGAGATGAATGTAACGAGTATGAAAGATAGTCGAAAGATTTTCATTACAGATATTTTTTGTTTATGCAAGATACTTGTTTGTCTGTTAAAATGAAATATCATGAATGTAACAGTGCTGTGGAGGAGTAAAAAGCAGGGGTTTAAGCAGTAGGGTAAAATTGATTTAGCATTGGGTTAAACCCAAATTCTTGCTCGTATTTTGCGTTTTGCCCGCTGTCTTTTAGTGCATTTTATTTGATTCAAATATTTTGTAAATATCTAATAATGAGAACATATGACTCTATATTTGACTTATTTTAATATATGGTTTTTATTAAAAAATATTATTCTGCATATCAGGTTTTGGCTCTGTGCTTACCGGTGTTTAATTCTGTTTGAGCATATCAAATCAGCATAATTTTCTTTAATGTAACGTACGTAGTGAAATAATCGAATCTCTGTAGAACTTTGCATGTAATCAACCAGCCTAATCAAATGACCAGCAAATTAATTTACATTTTTTATGCAGAGCATGAAATTGCATCTGCGATCATACCGGAACCATCTACTGATGTAACATGCAACCTGTATTTAGCTTACTAATTATGGCAACTATCAAACCTTTTACGGCTTTAAGGCCGCAGGATGTTTACGTTGATAAACTGATATCTCTTCATCCTTCTTCTGACGGCAACTGCAATGGAAGCATTGCGCAAAAGCTGGATATGCAGCAGGATGGAAATCACGGATTAACAAACAAGGAAATTTTAAATAACCTGACAAAGATGATTCGGGAGGGGGACTTTTACCAGGAACAGCATCCATGCATCTTTATCTATGAAATTACTGAAGGGGCCAACGTTCAGACGGGCGTTTGGGCAGTAACGGATCTCGAAGATTTTGAAAACGGTCACATTAAAACACATGAGTCCGTCATTGAAAGCAGCGCCGCGTGCCTTAGCAATTACCGGGACGAGGTAGGTCTTGAAGGTGGGCCCCTATTGATTACGCATAAACCAAACGCTGCAATCAGGTCCCTTTTGCTGAGAATTAAGCAGGGAGAAGCAAATTCCGTTTATTATGCAAACAGGGTATTTCACCGCATTTGGTCGATCTACGATATGAATACAATTGAGCAACTGAAGGCGAGTTTTGCCGAATTGCAGAATGTGTACCTGGCCGATGGTCACCACCGCCTGGCGGCTGCTCTCAACTGCAGAAAGATGAGACAAATGGCCAACTGTAAATCGACGGATTTCAATTTTATCTCTTCATTTTACCTGGCGAGTGACCAGCTACGGATCAAAGAATATCACCGTATCATCATCCCATCTGAGCAAATTTGCATCGACCAGGTTTTCAGGGACCTAAAAAAGTCGTTTTCAATTACCAAATCATCCCGTAACGAAATGGTTATACCGATTAAAAAGCATGAGTTTGGATTATACATTTTAGGAAGATGGTATAATATGGTGTGTAAATTAAAAGATGCACCTGTTTTGCCAGATGCCTGTTTGCTGCAGGAAATGGTATTCAGACCTTTCTTTAACATTGAAAGGCCTGAAAGGGACCAGCAGCTGATACCGGTTGGTGGTACTGGTGCGATACTTGAACTCGAAAAAATCCTCCAGGATAACTCAGAGGCGATTGCTTTTACACTATCTGCAATAAATGCTGATCAACTGATAGAAATTGCACATCAGGGAATTGTGATGCCTCCAAAGTCTACTTGGATAGAGCCGAAGATCCCATTTGGCCTGGTACTGCGGACGCTTCAAAATTAAGTTGCCTCGGGCAGCTTAATTTTGAGCTTTATGTTTTTTATCAAATGAAAATCTCCGTGAAATACTGAACCCCCAGCGAAACTGGCCTTCCAGCCAGGAGCTGGTGGTTTGAGGAATGAACTGCATCTCTTGTATGGCTGCTGCGTTGGTAAAATTAAGGTGAAAAACGTGGCCACCAGTTTCAATTTCCAGTCCGGCACCAAGTGTGTTGTAAAATTTAACTCCGTTTAGCTGCTGCAAATAGTCCTCGTCGTCCTTATTCCTGAAGGGGACAAAATAGTCTACCACAAAAGCCATCCGCTTGCTAAACTTTGCCCGCCCACCAATGCTCATCGCGAACATATCATTTTGGTCCCTGAATGCGGTGAAATTACGGTGTACATAACTGGGTGTAAGGCTGACCGAAAAATTTGAATTGAATTTCCTGGCGAAGATAACTTGCGTAACATAATTCATGCGGTCGGTAAATTTACCATAAGCCGTAGCTGCATTTGGGTTATCGCTTGCTTCAACAGCAGCGATAGTATTGCTGCCAAACAGGGTTACCGCTACAGGAATATAATCGTCGGTAGTTTGTTCAAGCAGGCGGTATTTGATACTTCCCTCGTAGAGTTGCTGCACGTCGGTGGCCCCTTTTGCCCGTGCCAGCCCAATACTCAGGCGGTCGCTTAGTCCGTACTCAAATCCTATCCTTACATCTGTTGAATTATCAAGGCCAAAGAAACGCCTGAGTCCTCCGTTCCGTCCAGCAATGTCGCCAAAACGGTGGTCAACCTTAAAGTCGAGCTCATTTTTATAAATGGTCTCGTTGGTATGCCCGTTAATAAGTTTGGTGGATTTAAAGGTTGCCGTAACTTTTTCATGGACAGGGCTGCTGTTACCCAATTCTTTTTCAAGGTCTTGTTGAGCGAATCCCTGCAATGCCGTCAGAGTACATATAAGCAGTGGAATGCAGGCGTGTTTCATCGATTTTAGTAGTCCTGATCTCATAATTATTTGGGTTGATAAGTGGCTGATATGCGTACGTCAACTGCCTCTGCGATTTTTGCAAAAACGATGGTAGGCACTTTGATCTGGTGGTCTGCAATTTTTACTTTGAATGTTGTTTTTGCGGTGATGCTGCCTTTGCTGACAACCAGGGTGGCTTTGGTCTGGTAGTTTTTTGTTACGCCATGTATATCAAGGCTTCCATCTATGGTAACGTTATATGTTCCGTCAGTGCTCAGGTCTACATTATCGGAGATTTTGCCTTTAAAAGTTGATACAGGGTACTTGTCGCTTTCTATGTAATTCTCATTGAAATGTTCCTGCATCAGTTTTTTTTGAAACTGGAAAGAAGTGTTGTTCACTTTGAAAATAAGGTTGCGTGTTTTGGTATCAATCACTGAATTGGCCAGGGTGCTTTTTCCTTCAATATCTTCCGCAGGGGTGCTGGAGAAAAAGGAGATGGCTGCATTTTTACTGATCATGATGTTCTGGCCATTCACAGAAAGACAGAACAGGCTGCCGGCGAGTATAAATAGGAGTGTTTTCATAGTGATAAGTTTGATAGTTTATTGTGGCATATTCTGGTCGTACCAGTCTTGCACAGCTTTTAATTCAGCTGCGGAAAAGCTGCTTCCGCGCGGCATTGTTTTGTTGACAAGGACCGCATTTCTTATCCGCGCCGCGTTTGCGGTAACAGTAGTAAAACCATTAAAGGTCCATGCGCCTGCAGCGTTTCTTCCTGTTGAGTGACAGCCTGCGCATCTGGTGTCAAATAAAGGCCCTATCACCGCGCTATAGGTTACGGCCACAACAGGTGTACCCGGGG
>Ga0308164_10002345_pt1 | contig 19150 bp, 19 predicted proteins | sample PhyTR2_FD_201031 | JGI IMG/M metagenome (GOLD analysis project Ga0308164, IMG submission 201031) | Phyllosphere microbial communities from UC Gill Tract Community Farm, Albany, California, United States - DLSLT.R2 | ecosystem: Host-associated > Plants > Phyllosphere > Unclassified | place: USA... | reverse complement strand
GCTGGTACGATAAATCCGAAACCTTTAGTTACATTAAAAAATTTTACTGTTCCTTCTTGCATTGTATTAAGTATTAATAATTAAGTGTGCAAGGTAGTAATAATTTTTTTATAATATGCAAATGCTTCATTTTTTGATGAATATAATTTATAATCGTTATTTCGTTCCTTTTCTGCCAGTTACGTTAACCGTGACCTCGCTTGCGTGGGCAATTCCCAACGTGCTTCCCGGGTTAACTTTTAATAGATTTTCTAAATATACGGTCGTAATTCCCGCTAAAACTTTTTTACGTACTTCCCGGTATTCAGGCAGATTCGTAAAGAACTTACCCAGATGAAGTTTTCCCTTTTCGTCTACCATGACATTAAATTCATATGCGAAATCTTTATAAGCGTTTGGGATCACAATTTTGTAGCGCGGATACAGATAGTCGTATGCTTCGGTTCTGCCGTTTAACCTGTCCACACTGCTCAGGCGCTCTACTGTAATCCGGTTGTCCAGAGCAGTTAAAGTAGCAATTTGCCTTGCCGCGAAAACGCTGTCGGTATTTTGTGGGTTCCGATTGGCGCGGTCTGCCATTTCCTTGACAAACAGGGTGTCGGCTTTTGTAGGCCGCTGTATCATTGCAGCATCTGTGTGCAGCTTATTTTTGATGTATGCGTCTGCGTAGAAGGTCATATTAACATCTGAACGGATGTCATCTGCAATTACCTTTTTAGTAACCTGCAGTCGCTGAAATACAAGGCTGTCTTTGCTGATCAGCTTAAACCGGAACCATTCCTTTGCAAAATTGTAAACGTCTCCGTGATCGTAATGGAGATGAAAACCCTGCATTATCTTCTGTGCAGGATCATAGGCAAGGATAGTATCTGCGTTTTTCAATTGGATAATCCAGCTGGGTTCCTGCTCAAAACCCATAGTGTCGAATGATAATCCGTTGCTAAACCGTCTTTTGACTTCAGTATATCGAATTCCTGTGATATCACTCAGGTCCAGCCTGGTTTTTGGCAGAGGTTTTTCTTTAATCGGCTTAGCATTGCAGGCAATTAACAACAAACCGGAACTTATACTGATTAACAAGGAGGTTATTACTCTCATATATATACACAACGCTTTATTTCAGGCAAATATATCACCTTTCTATTCTTTACCTAAGGGATTTTAAATCTTTATAAGGGCTGGGGTAAGAGTATGGCATGATCCCATTTAGCGTTAAGTTGTCGTTAGGGGAAGTCCAGATGTACTCGGCCTTAACAGCATCGGTAGTCCAGGTGAAATGAACTAGTCGAAATCATGTGGTGTAGCACTGCAGTAAGAGCGCTGTGACTGTGGACTTGCCTTAACTACATATTGGGCGCTGCTAAACAAAACCGGGCAGGATATTACTATCTAGCCCGGTTTTTGGTTTAAATAAATTGCTGTGTTACTATTTTTTTGGATTCAGGATATCATTAATTCTGATTATAAGATCATCATAATGCGCCCTGGTAAGCGTATCTCCTGCTACCGACCTGGCTTTAGCCGTGACAAGTAATGATTTTAACTCTGCCCTTACCAATGGGCGTATATCTGAAAGTGCAACGCTGATTGGCGTAGCGCCGAAATTTGCAATTACATCAGGAGATACCTTCGGAGGCATTTCCATTTCCTGCGTCATCAGTGACCCCAAACGATCTACATAAGCACGCTGTAAGTTGCGTTTAAAGGCATCTGGACGCGTGGTAGGGAATATTCCTGTATGGAGGTCTTTAAATAATTCTGGGAGCGTATATGCGGTTGCAGCGCCATTTTTTGTTTCGTTATCCAATAACCGGGCAAAACGGGGGGCAGAAAGGATGTTTCCCAGCGTGCGGGTTTGCACCCCTTTAATATTGTTTAACAGCACACCATTGTCAAATTTATTCAGTTCGGTATTGTTAATCATCCATAAAGGAGTGGCAAACAATTGAGTGTTTAAAAATGAGATGGCCTCTCTTTGTTTGGATTTAGGCAGGTAGGTGTAAACAGCGCCCTTTTGATCATACGTTTTAAAGTTTTCACTCATTCCACCTATGTTGGTTGTCACATGCCCCATGTACCGGCTAAACTGATTGATTACTTCCCCATATATCTCTTTCAGGTCGCTATAGTCTTTACCTTTTTCGTAGGTCCATTTTTCTACATTTGGCAAAATCCGTTTAAGGTTGGCAATACCATAAGCGCTGGCTTTCATCGCATTATCGCCTAAGTCCTCATTCTGTAAACGTGGATCCAGACTGGTACCCTGTCTTCCATAGTAATACAGGGGGTTGCCTGCTTTGGCTACCGTCCATACATCCAGCTTTTCGCGCTCTTGTTTTGGACTCAAATTGCCTGGGAACCATGTGTAACCCCATTTTATGGCCCATTTATCATATTCGCCTATTTCCGGATGGAATTTTGTAACCCCATCGCCAGGCTGTGCAATATAATTGAAACGGGCATAATCCATAATTGATGGTGCAGTTCCATGGGTGTTGGTAAAAGTTTTGGACCGCAACGAATCGACAGGGTATGCGTAGCTTGAACCGAAATTGTGTGGAAGGCCTAAGGTGTGCCCAATTTCATGGGATGACACAAAACGGATCAGTTCTCCCATTTGTGCATCAGAAAACTTTGCTTTTCTGAATGAAGGGTCAGCCGCAGCAGTTTGTACAAATACCCAGTTTCTCAATAGATTCATAACATTATGGTACCATCCGATATGGGTTTCCAGAATTTGTCCTGAACGCGGATCAGAAATATGCGGGCCATATGCATTTGAAATATTTGACGCAAAATAACGGACAACTGAATAGCGGGAATCATCTACACTAAATTCAGGGTCTTCTTTTGCCGTTGGGGCCTCTTTTCCTATAATTGCGTTTTTAAAACCAGCTTCCTGAAAAGCAACCTGCCAGTCGTTTATACCAGCGATAAGGTAAGGAACCCATTTTTTAGGAGTTGCCGGATCAATATAGATCACTATCGGTTTTACCGGATCTACCAGTTCACCGCGCAGATAAGCGGCAGTATCTTTTGGTACGAGGTTCCAGCGATGGATATAAGCGGTTTTTTCTGCCTTCTGTGCATCAGAGCCATAATCGGTTTGTGTTTGCCCAAAATAACCTACCCGGGGATCTGTCAAACGTGCCCTTACAGGTTTTTTTGGCAATAATAACATGGAAGTATTAAACTCATAAGTTACCGCACCAATACTGTTGTCTATCGGCGATTCCATTGTCCGGTAAGTTTTACTGGTAACTACTTCTACATTTAGCGGAAAAGTCTTAATAGTATCAATGTATGATCTGGTTGGATCCAGAACTGTGGTTTTATAGGCCTTTCTGAGTTCATCAGTAGCGCCAATAGCCATTACATCGCCATTATAGAAGTCTGTTACGTCAATCACTACCCCTGTGGTGTCTTTGTTATAAGACTTAATGTCGAAACTGGCAAGAATGGTTGACAGGTTTGAATTTTTAACAGATTGGTACATGTCTGAGGTGCTGTCTGCGCGGATAGAATAGCTGGGTACGCGTATAAACACTTGTTTTCCGCGGCGTTCCCATTGCCAGACCTGTTCGTTCAGTTCTTCGCCACCATACTGCTGGTTGCCCACTGATACACCCGCTGGCACCTTGTTTAGGCGCGACACAACCAGCATCTCACGGTTGAGTAGTGTATCTGGAATCTCGAAAAACCACTTGTCATCTAAACGGTATGTCTTAAATAATCCCTTTTTTGACCTTGCTTTTGCAGTGATTACTTCTCCGAAAGGTTTAATCCCTTCTTTTTTTGCCACTGGAGGTGGAGTGGCAGGTATGCCCGTTGCGGGCGTTTTTGATTTAGATTTTTTTTGCGCAAACAGCGTATTGCTATTGAACGCACATAAAAAACACATACCGGCTATTGTCAGCAGGCCAGATCTTTTGTTCATTTGGTTTAACAGTTTTTATTTAAGTTTAATTGAGGTTTCAAAGGTATTGATTGCATCAAATAATATTAGGTGGTAATTATAAAGTTACAACGCAATAAGTTACCATGATAAAGAGCAAAAAAAATGGCTTTATAAAGGGGCTTAAAGAACATAAAATTGCGAATCTGTTCTTTGAACGAATTATTCAATTTATCCCTATCTTGCTGCTTTACCAGCAGTCGGCATGCTGAGCGTGAATTGCCGTAACTATCAGATTTATTACTTGTCATCTGCATGAAAATTAAATGCCCATTTCCGATCCGATACATTGCAGTGCTTATACTGTTTTATGCTGCCCTTTCAACTGGTTGTGCCGTTAACCGGCAAATGGGTAGACAGGTAGGTAAAAGATTTAAAGGATCAGCAGTATTAAACGGGCATCAGGTAGGCTTTGCATTATCAGATTTGGATGACGGCAAAGTTATTTACGAAAAAGATGCAGATAAGTATTTTATCCCGGCTTCAAATACAAAACTTTTTACATTTTATGCCGGATTGAAACTGCTACAGGATTCTATACCCTCATTGCGGTACATTGAAAAAGGTGATTCACTTATTTTTTGGGGTACAGGCGACCCGTCGTTTTTACAGAACAGGATCAAAGGCGGCAATACCCTGCGTTTCCTGCAATCGGCAAAAAAACAATTGTTTTTTGCTGCAGGAAGGTATACGGGTAACTTTTATGGCTCAGGATGGGCTTGGGACGACTATAATGATGATTACCAGGCCGAGATTACAGAATTGCCGCTAATGGACAATATGATTGCGCTGACTGGTCAAAAAGGCATATTGAAGGTTAACCCTGCTGATTTTAATGATTGTTTTATCAAGGACACCTTACCAGGCGGCAAAACGTTTAACGTTACCAGGAATTTCAATGAAAATGTATTCCATTACCCTGCAATGCCTGTTCCCTCTGGTTATCAGCAATTTGTTCCCTATAAAACAAATGCACTGCTAACATTAAATCTGCTGACAGATACACTGCACAGGCCGGTACAGCTAATTAATATGGAAATGCCCGCGTCGGCAAAAACGGTATTTAATGTGCCTTCGGAGCAGGTCTTACGTGAAATGATGCTTCCAAGTGATAATTTTATAGCAGAACAGCTGCTCCTTGTATATTCAAATCAATTCCAGACCGGGCTAAGCGGCACCGATGCTATCAGGTACATCAAACAAAACTACCTTAACGGCCTTCCTGGAACCCCTCGCTGGGTTGACGGATCTGGCTTGTCAAGAATGAACCTTTTTAGTCCCCGTGAAATTATCACTTTGCTGAAAATGATAGATATTCAAATAAACAACCGCCAAAAATTATTTAGCATGCTTCCTGCAGGTGGAAAAACAGGGACACTGCTGCATGCCTACCCTAAAACAGAGCACCCGTTTGTATATGGTAAAACGGGTACTTTTTCAAACAATTACAACCAGAGTGGTTACCTGCTTACTAAGAAAGGGCGTACACTGAGCTTTTCTTTTATGAACAATAATTTTGTTGCCCCACTGTCTGATGTCAAGGCGGAGATGACAAAAATGATTACCTACATCCACGAAAATTTTTAATTATTCTTTCGTCCAGCACAGGTTAAATGCTATTTTTGTTCGGATATGCAGAAATCCGACGAATCAATTTATACCCTGCAATTTGGCCTGGTATGTCTGAGTTCCTTTCTATTTTCCTCCAGCTTCAATATGCTTATTCCCGAACTGCCCGCTTACCTTAGCGGTATGGGAGGGGCCTCTTATAAGGGATTAATTATCGCCCTTTTTACACTTACAGCAGGTTTTTCAAGGCCTTTTAGCGGAAAGCTTACTGATACTATCGGCCGTGTTCCGGTGATGGCCGTTGGCTCCGTTGTCTGTTTTGTATGCGGTCTACTTTACCCTGTGCTGACTACAGTTGCCGGCTTTCTCTTTCTCAGACTGATCCACGGCTTTTCTACCGGATTTAAGCCAACAGCGACTTCCGCTTATGTGGCAGACTTAGTGCCTGAACATCGCTGGGGAGAAGCAATGGGTGTACATGGCGTTTGTTTTAGCACCGGACTCGCCATTGGTCCGGCTATTGGAAGCACAATTACCGATCACTTTTCTATAAATGTGTTGTTTTACTGCTCTTCTTTTTTTGCACTGATGTCTATTGCCATATTGGCTAATATGAAAGAGTCTTTACAGGATAAACATAAGTTCAGTTTCTCGCTTTTGAAAATAAAACGCAAAGATATTGTTGAATGGAGGGTAATTCCTGCGGCGCTGATTACCCTGTTGAGTTATGTTAGTTATGGAGTAATCCTTACAGTTATAGGCGATTGGAGCAAGTATCTTGGCACCAATAACAAGGGCCTGTTCTTCATGGTCTTTACGCTGACCTCGTTGCTCATCAGATTTGTTGCTGGCAAGGCTTCAGACCAGTATGGCAGGACAGTCATACTTAAAGTTTCTTTGGTTATGCTGTCTGTTTCCCTCGCGTGGATAGGGCTGGCTACCTCTTCCTTTTCATTGATGAGCGCTTCTGCCCTCTATGGGGTGGCAACGGGGATGCTTTCACCTACTGCCAGTGCCTGGACGATAGATCTGAGTGACCCGCAGCACCGTGGAAAGGCTGTAGCAACAATGTATATTGCACTTGAAGCAGGAATTGGTTTCGGTGCCCTGCTTGCAGGTTGGTTATTTATTGATGATATTTCCACCATTCCTGCCACATTTTTTATCTGTACAGGCATAACTTTACTGGCATTGGTCTATCTCCAGTTCATCTGGAAGCCTAAATTGCCCCATCTTCCTATTGATTAGCAACCACCAGCAGTTCGATGTCCTTGAATGGCAGGTTAAACATATTGGCCAGTGTTTTACTGGTCAGATGGCCCTGATAGATATAAAGGGCTTCGCGTATACCGGGTTTGTTCCATACCACATTCATCAGACCGCCCATTTCACCAATATCCACAAGGATAGGGGTAAAAATATTAGTAAGGGCATAAGATGCAGTACGCGGCACCCTGGACGCAATGTTAGGTACACAATAATGGATTACATCATGTTTCCTGAACACCGGGTCTTTGTGGTTAGTGACTTCTGAGGTTTCGAAACAGCCCCCCTGATCTATGCTTACATCAATTACCACCGAGTCTGGTTTCATTCTCGCAACGGTTTCTTCCATGATAATACAGGGGCTCCTGCCATGTGTAGCCCTGATCGCGCCAATCACAACATCACATGTAGTAACCGCCTTGCCTAAAACAATGGGCTGCATCACTGAAGTGAAAACCCGGCTTCCCAGATTATTTTGCAGACGCCGTAAACGGTAAATGGAACTGTCAAATACTTTTACTTCCGCACCAAGTGATAATGCTGTCCTGGCAGCATATTCTCCTACGGTTCCCGCACCAAGAATTACAATTTCTGTAGGTGGTACCCCGGTAAACCCTCCAAGCATTAATCCTTTACCACCCGTAACGCTGCTGAGATATTCTGCAGCAATAAAAATAGAGGTGGCGCCAACAATTTCGCTCATGGCACGTACCACACTTAGGATATTCCCTTCATCACGTAAATTTTCGAAGCAGAGTGCATTAATCTTCTTGTCCATCAAAGATTTGAGGTAACTCTCTTTAAGGGCGCCCATTTGAAGGGCAGAAATCAGCGTCTGTCCCTTATGCATCATTTCTATTTCGTCACAAGTTGGAGGTGCTATTTTTACAATAATATCTGCATCAAATACATCCTTTTTACTAAAGGTGATGATTGCCCCCTGTTCACTGTAGTCATTGTCAGAGAAGTTTGCACCGGTCCCTGCTCCGCTTTCCAGCAGGACCTTATGTCCGTTATTCACCAGTAGTGCAACTGACAAGGGGGTTAAGGCGATTCTGTTTTCCTGGAATGATATCTCTTTTGGGATACCTATATAGAGACTATTGCTTTTCTGTTTCAGTTCTGACAGTGTCTCTTTTGGCTGTAACAGCCCTTTTTGAGCAATAGAGGCCATTTCTTCACGTAATCCTGTAGCCATTATCTAAGCGTTTATTTGATTAAAATTAAGAAAAATAAGCGGAAACATACTATTAAAGAGAGATTTTACTAAAGGTAAACACTCTTCTTTCAGGAGAAATAGCAGTAATCTCCACTCTGATATAATTTTCGGGAAGCAGCTCAGCCACGCGTTCTGGCCATTCTATCAGACAAATATTGCCTGAATAAAAATATTCTTCATATCCAATATCATAAGCCTCACGGATATTTTTGATCCTGTAAAAATCAAAATGATATACCGTGGCATCGGAGGTTTCATATTCGTTTACAATGGAGAAGGTTGGGCTGCTTACTACATCTGTAACGCCTAATTCTTCACATACCGTTTTGATAAATGTTGTTTTACCTGCACCCATTTCGCCTTCAAATACAAAGATTTTTGCATCTCCGGAAAAATTGAACAGTGCTTTCGCAGCACCATTCAATTCGGTAATACTGTTCAGTTCAATAGTCATTGTCTTTCTCTAACGTGAACTATAGGTTGCAACCGGAATAATCATCTCTTCAAGTGAAATACCCCCATGCTGGAACGTCTCGTTGTAATAATTTACAAACTGGTTGTAATTGTTCTGGTAGACGAAATAACGGTCTTCCTTGGCAAAGATATAATTTGAGCTGATGTTGATCTTTGGTAGTTGCGCTTCATGAGGATTTTTGATCAGAAATACTTCCTTGGCATTGTAATTCAGGTTTCTACCTTGTTTGTAACGCAGGTTGGTATTCGTATTTCTGTCACCGATCACCTTACTCGGGTGTTTTACCCTTATTGTGCCATGGTCGGTAGTGATAATTACTTTTACCTGTTTTTGAGCCAGTTTTTTGAGCAGTTCGAGTAAAGGAGAGTGCTCAAACCATGATAAGGTAAGTGAACGATAGGCAGCATCATCGTTCGCAAGTTCCCTTATCATGGCCATATCAGTTCTCGCGTGCGACAGCATATCTACAAAGTTGTACACAATTGCATTGAAATCGTTTTGCATCAGGTTATTTACCTGTTCGCTCAGTGCTTTTCCATCATCATATGTCAGGATTTTATGGTAGCTGAATTTACAGTCCTTTTTAACACTGCGTTTGATCTGATCGGCCAGAAATGCTTCTTCATGCATGTTCTTTCCACCTTCATCATCGTCATTCTGCCATAGGGAAGGAAAACGTTTTTCCATTTCAAGCGGCATCAATCCCGAAAATATTGAATTTCTTGCATATTGGGTGGCCGTTGGCAGGATGCTCGAATAAATATCCTCTTCATCCAGCCTGAAATGTTCGGTAATCAGGGGATTGATAATCTTCCACTGGTCATAACGAAGGTTGTCAATCAGGATAAAAAATACTGGTGTTGTGGAATTGATATGTGGAAATGCTTTTTTCTTCAGCAATTCATTGGATAACAAAGGCGCTTTTTCCTTTCCGTTTACCCAGCCCAGATAATTGTCTTCAATAAACCTGGAGAACTGCGTATTGGCTTCAGATTTCTGCATGGTCAGAATTTCATGCATTTGAGGATCGTCAAGTTTTTCGAGTTCGAGTTCCCAGAAAACAAGTTTTTTGTAAACGTCAACCCACTCTTCATAACTTAACCTATCATTAAGTGTCATTCCCAGCCTTCTAAAGTCCTGCTGGTAGGCCATAGAAGTTTTCGCACTAATAAGTCTCTTGTTATCTATGATCTTTTTGATGGTAAGCAAAACCTGTTTAGGATTTACCGGTTTTATCAGGTAATCGTCAATTTTTGATCCTATTGCATCTTCCATCAGGTTTTCTTCTTCACTTTTCGTGATCAGGACGACAGGGATGTCACTTTTTATATTTTTGATGGCAGAGAGGGTCTCCAATCCGCTCATACCAGGCATGTTTTCATCAAGGAACACGAGGTCAAAGTGCTCTTTTCCAAAAGCCTCCAGCGCATCGTTTCCGTTTGTGAATGTAGTAACGTGATAACCTTTTTCGTTTAACAGTAATATATGTGGTTTTAATAAGTTTATCTCATCATCGGCCCATAGAATTTTGGTTTCCTGCATTATGATATGTATAAGGGTGTAAATAAAACTTTAAAAAGAGATATCTCTTTCTTAAGTACCGATAAAAATAGCAATTTTTGTACCGGATAATTTATTAAATACAGATTGAACAAAAAGAAAATCATAAATGATCCCGTTTACGGATTCATAAATATACCTTCAGAACTGATCTTTGATTTAATTGCACACCCATTTTTTCAACGGTTGCGTTATATCAAACAATTGGGAATGACCCATTTGGTTTATCCAGGTGCTTTGCATACCCGTTTCCATCATGCCCTGGGTGCAATGCACCTGATGAGCCTTGCTATTGAAATACTAAGGAGTAAGGGACATGACATTACAAGGACTGAAGAAGAAGCTGCCACAATTGCAATTCTGCTGCATGATATTGGTCATGGTCCTTTTTCGCATGCACTTGAACACTCGCTGGTAAAAGAAATCAACCATGAGGATATTTCAATGCTGATCATGGAACGCCTTAACACAGAATTTAAAGGTCAGCTGAGCACCGCAATCGAAATATTTACAGGAAGGTATCAGAAAAAGTTCCTTCATCAGCTCATTTCCAGCCAGCTTGACCTGGACAGAATGGATTATCTGAACCGGGATAGCTTTTTTACGGGGGTAAGCGAAGGGGTGATCAGTTATGACAGGATTATCAAAATGTTTAATGTAGCCGACGATCACCTGGTAATAGAAGAGAAGGGAATATATTCTATTGAAAAATTCCTGATCGCAAGAAGGTTAATGTACTGGCAGGTATACCTGCACAAAACGGTTATTGCAGGGGAGCAGTTGCTGGTTAAAATATTGAAAAGGGCTAAAGAGCTGGCGGCAGATGGAGAAGAGATGTTTGCTACCCCGGCCCTGCAGCATTTTTTGAAAAACGACGTAAAGAAAGACGAGTTCCTGGAAGGCGGTATTCATCTTTTACAATTTGCGAAGCTGGACGACCAGGATATTTTTGCTTCGGTAAAGGTATGGCGCGACCATCCGGACCGTATACTTTCACTATTGTGCAATATGCTTGTAGACCGGCACCTGTATAAAACTGAAATCAGCAATGATGCGCCGGAAGAGAGCAGGGTACAGATGATCAGGGAAAATGCGCAAATTAGCCTGGAGATTAACCAGGAAGAAGCCTTTTATTTTGTTTTTACAGACGTAATCAGTAACAGGGCCTATAATACAGGTGGCGGAAACAGCACAATTAATATCCTGATGAAAAATAATGAGACTACAGATATTGCAAAAGCTTCTGACCTGTCCAACCTTGAATCGCTTGATAAGACTGTTACAAAGCACATACTCTGCTATCCGAGAATAATTTAGCATTTTTTAACAAAATAAATCGATTATATTCCCGTTTTTAGTTTCCGATTACAAACGTACGGTTAAATTAGCCTGACGGGAATATTTGTTCATATCAATTTAACATTTAACTTTGTAGAATGCAATTTACTGCCAAGCAGATAAGCGACTTTTTAAGTGGGACGATTGAGGGTGATGAAAATGTTACAGTTTCAGAACTTTCAAAAATAGAGGACGGAAAAAAGGGTGCCTTATGTTTTCTATCGAACCGTAAGTACGAACAATATATATATACAACCGATGCTTCTGTTGTAATTGTTGGAGATGACTTTTTTCCTGCACAGCCTGTTAGCTGTACTCTGGTTAAAGTGAAAGATCCTTACAGTGCCTTTTCAGTTTTACTTGAAAAGTACAATGAAGTAATTAATGCACCACTGGATAAATCAGGTGTAGAAGAACCTGCTTTTGTGCATCCTTCTGTAAAGATGGGCAAAAATGTATTTATTGGAGCGTTTTCGTATATCTCAGAAAATGTGGAGATTGGTGACAATACCAAGATCTCTCCACAGGTATTTATTGGGGCCGGCACCAAAATCGGTTCGGCAAATACCATTCACCCCGGCGTAAAAATTTATAACCGTTCGGTCATCGGCGACAGGGTAATTATCCATTCGAATACCGTAATTGGAAGTGATGGCTTTGGTTTCGCCCCACAGCCTGACGGCACCTACTCAAAGATTGCACAGATTGGCAATGTGGTAATTGAAGATGACGTTGAAATTGGTGCAAACACTGCAATTGACAGGGCTACGATGGGCTCTACCTTTATCAGGAAAGGCGTGAAGCTGGACAACCTGATTCAGATTGCACACAATGCAGAGGTTGGGGATAATAGTGTGGTGGCTGCCCAGGCAGGAATCTCTGGAAGTACCAAAATAGGTAAAAATGCTGTAGTAGGCGGCCAGGTTGGAATCGCCGGTCATTTAACATTGGCAAACGGCACGCAGATTGGCGCCCAGGCGGGAATTAATTTTAGTATTGTTGAAGAAAATAAACAGTGGCATGGTTCTCCGGCCCAGCCTTTGCGGGACTGGATGCGCGCTTCTGTGTTATTTAAACATCTTCCCAATATGGAAAAACGTATTACAAAGATAGAAGCTGAGTTAAAGCGGGAATCAGATCATAGCATTTAGTACCACACACAATAATAATGAACGTTAAACAAAAAACCATAAAAAGCGAGGTTTCCGTGCAGGGGGTAGGCTTGCATACAGGGGCTAATGTTACCTTAACTTTTTGTCCGGCACCGGAAAATCACGGCTTTAAATTTCAGCGGACTGACTTGCCGGGACAACCAATAGTGGATGCCGACTGTGACAATGTTACAGACACGGCAAGGGGTACCACCATTACACAGAACGGTGCCAGTATCAGCACTGTAGAGCATGTGATGGCTTCTCTTGTTGGTATGGACCTTGACAACATCCTGATGAAACTGGATGGTCCTGAAACTCCGATTATGGACGGAAGTGCCATTTTATTTGTGGAAGCATTGGAAAGTGCAGGTGTATTGCAGCAGAGTATCGACCGTGAGTATTTTCAGATACCTCATAACATTATTTATACGGAAACTGACAGAAAGGTTGAAATTGTGGCAATGCCCCTCGAGGATTACCGATTCACCTGTATGATAGATTATAATTCACCCGTGCTGGGAAGCCAGCATGCTGTCATTTCGAGCATTGCTGAATTTAAAGACGAGATTGCTTCGTGCCGCACTTTCTGTTTCCTGCATGAACTGGAATACCAGTTACAGAATAACCTGATCAAAGGCGGTGACCTCAATAATGCAATTGTAATTGTAGACAAAGAAGTAACCAGGGAAGAATTGGATCACCTTGCCAAAATTTTTAACAGGGAAAAAATTGAGGTGGCCCCTCAGGGAATCCTGAACAATATGGAACTGCGTTACCAGAATGAACCTGCAAGACATAAATTGCTGGACATGATTGGTGACCTGGCACTGGTTGGAATGCACCTTAAAGGTCATATCATGGCAGCCCGCCCGGGACATGCGGCAAATATTGCTTTTGCCAAAAAAATCAAGGCTGCAATTAAAAAAGAGAAAAACAAAAAAGTCCAGAAAGTATACGACCCATCTGTAAAACCACTGTATGATGTTGTGCAGATCATGGATATCCTTCCGCACAGACAGCCTTTTCTGTTTATTGACAAGATCTTAGAATTGTCAAAAACTCATGTGGTAGGTGTGAAAAATGTAACGATGAACGAAGAGTTCTTTAAAGGGCACTTCCCTGGCGCGCCGGTTTTACCAGGTGTAATACAGATCGAAGCGATGGCACAGACAGGCGGAATTCTTGTGCTGAGCACTGTTCCCGATCCAAGAAATTACCTAACTTACTTTCTCAAGATTGATAAAGTGAGGTTTAGGGCCCAGGTGTTGCCTGGAGATACTATTGTTTTCAGATGCGACCTGATGGAGCCAATCCGCAGGGGCATTGCACAAATGAAAGGTGTGGGCATGGTAGGAGATAAAATTGTTGTCGAGGCAGAGATGATGGCACAAATTTCAAAAGTTAAAGAAAGCGAACGCGTATCATGATACAACCCTTAGCATATATACATCCGGAAGCAAAAATAGGAGATGACGTTACTATTGAGCCATTTGCGGTTATTCATAAAGACGTTGTGATTGGTTCAGGCACATGGATAGCTTCTAATGTGGTAATTATGGATGGCGCAAGGATTGGAAAAAACTGTAAAATTTTTCCGGGATCTGTAATTTCCGGTGTCCCTCAGGATCTTAAATTTGCAGGTGAAGTTACTACTGCAGAAATCGGAGACAATACCACGATCAGGGAATGCGTTACGATCAACAGAGGAACTAAAGACAAGTGGAAAACAGTAATTGGGAGTAACTGTCTTATACAGGCTTATTCGCACATTGCCCACGACTGTGAAGTGGGTGACCATTGCATTTTTTCCAACAGCACTACGCTTGCCGGACATATTACCATAGGTAATTATGTTGTACTGGCCGGCCTGGTTGCGATTCATCAGTTTGTAAAAGTGGGTTCCCATGCTTTTATTACCGGTGGTTCATTGGTAAGAAAAGATGTTCCTCCATATGTAAAGGCGGCAAGAGAGCCACTTTCTTATGCGGGCATCAATTCTGTGGGACTGCGCAGAAGAGGTTTTTCTTCTGAAAAAATTAATGAAATCCAGGAAATATACAGGGTCCTGTTTGTGAAACATAACAATGTAACTAAGGCGCTGGACAAAATAGAGGCCGAATTTGCACCAACAGAGATCCGTGATGAAATAGTTGATTTCATCAGAAATTCCAACAGGGGAGTAATGAAAGGTTTCGGTACCAATAGCTAATCTTTTAATGAAGATCGATTTACAGAATGCCGGCAGGAGGTTTAACCAGGAATGGATTTTCAGAAATTTCAATTACCAGTTCTCTTCTGCCGGCAAATATGCTGTTCTCGGGCCAAATGGTTCGGGAAAATCGACGCTGATTAGTGTGATCCTGGGCAGTTTGGCCCCCTCTGAAGGAGCTATTCTGTACACAGACGATATAGATATACCCGTAGAACAAATCTACACTTACATTAGTTTTGCGGCTCCTTACCTGGATCTTGTGGAAGAGTTCACACTGCAGGAAACTATCGATTTCCATTTTAAATTCAAGGCATATTATCCCGGGATTTCTGCGGCGGACCTGCTGTCGGTCCTCGGTCTTGCCAAATCTCAGGACAAGGCCTTGAAATACTTTTCCTCAGGAATGAAGCAGCGTACCAAACTGGCGTTGGCCTGCTGTACTGATTCACCATTACTCTTGCTCGACGAACCCACTTCTAACCTCGATAAACAGGGAATAGAGTGGTATCATGGCTTAATCAGGGATTTTGCTGCAAATAAACTGGTTATAGTGGGCTCTAACCAGGAAAATGAGTATTCGTTCTGCGACAATTTGATAAGTATAACGGATTATAAGGTCTGATATTGCCTGTGATTGCAAGAATAATGTCAGAAATTGTCCGCAAAATCGCTTTGTAAATAATTTATTAAAAATAATATTGTAGAATCATAAATAGTTTTTACCTTTGCGGCACGAAATAGCGCTGAAGGTTAAAGCAAAAATTTCAGATAAAATGGCAAAAGCATCAGAAGTAAAAAGCGGTAATATCCTGCGATTCAACGGCGAGTTGGTTCAGGTAGAAGAATTTCTTCACCGTACTCCTGGAAATTTAAGGGCTTTCTACCAGGCTAAAATGCGTAATGTTAAAACCGGCAAGCTGGTTGAATACAGATTCCGTACGGATGAAGAGGTAACAATTTGCCGTGTGGAAACAAGTGATTACCAATATTTATATGAGGATGGCGATTTCCTTGTGGTAATGGACAACACTTCGTTTGAACAGTTTAATATTCCCCGTAATTTATTCGGTGAATCCATTAAATTCTTGAAGGAAGGAATGAATGTGATTATTTCATTTGAGAGTGATGAGCCTATTATGGCACAAACACCTCAAAGTGTTGAGCTCGAAATCACATACACGGAGCCCGCTGTAAAAGGGGATACGTCTACAAATGCATTAAAATATGCCACTGTAGAAACAGGAGTAGAAATTAAAGTGCCAATGTTTATCAACCAGGGCGACAAAGTTAAAGTTGATACACGGACAGGCGATTACATAGAAAGAGTAAAATAAGAATTTTTCATAGTTTAGTTTTAGGTTTAGGTTGATTTTGGCTTCGGAGTGGTTCCCGAAGCCATATTTTTTTTACCTTGGCCCTAAATCTTTAGACATGACCAAAGCGGAAATCAGGAAAGTAGAATCGGCGCGCAGAAAAAAACTCAGCCTCGAGGAGGTTATCCATCTAAGTGAAAAACTTCTGCATCAGTTTATTTTACTCGATTTCAGTAACATCAATACCCTTCACGTCTTTCTGCCTATTGAAGAAAAAAATGAGCCTGATACTTTCATGCTGATCAGGTGGCTCGCTGAAAAGCACCCTCAAATTAGAATCATCGTCCCTAAGGCTGATTTCACCACCTCTCTGATGACTCATCATCCTTACCGGGGAGAAGAAGATCTTCAGAAAAATCTATTTAATATTCTTGAGCCGGTCCTGGATGAACAGTATCTGGGTAAAATCGATATGGTGATTGTACCATTACTCGCCTTTGATCAGCGCGGATACCGTGTAGGATATGGTAAGGGCTTTTACGACCGCTTTCTGGAAGGATTGGACGCCCTTAAAGTAGGCGTTTCTCTGTTTGAAAGCGTGGATACCATTGCTGATATCCACGAAAATGACCAACGGCTTGATCTCTGCCTCACGCCCGGCAAAATAATTTACTTTACCTGATCAGGCGTAATCAATAGTTTTAAGGCTTAATCAGGCTTCTAATTCAAGCAATACCGGACAGTGGTCTGAATGTACTGCATCGGGTAGTATGGTTACGTTTTGTAGCCGGGCAAGCATGGGAAGGGTGGCCAGGTGGTAATCGATACGCCAGCCCAGGTTCTTTGCCCTCGAGTTTGCCCTGAAACTCCACCAGGTATACTGATGAGGATCTTTGTTGAAATGTCTGAAAGTGTCGATGAACCCGCTTTCAAGGAAAAGCCCCATCCACTCACGTTCTTCAGGCAAAAATCCAGATGAATTGGCATTTGTTTTTGGGTTGTGGATGTCTATAGCGGTATGGCAAATGTTATAATCGCCCGATATAATCATGTTGGGAACAGCAATCCTCAGGTTGCTGATATAGCCCTCAAAGAATTTCATAAATTCATACTTTTTAGCTTGTCTGTCGTCACCAGAAGATCCGGACGGAAGATAGACGCTCATCAGGGAGAAAGTATCGAAATCAGCTCTTAAAATGCGCCCCTCCTTGTCTATCCACTCTTCTCCGCATCCATATGTTACATGATTGGGTTTTATTTTAGTAAGGATGGCCACGCCGCTGTATCCTTTTTTTTCTGCACTAAACCAATAATGGTGGTAGCCCAGTTGCTCTATTAAGGCAATAATCTCTGGAATCTGTACCGGAAGTGCCTTTACTTCCTGCAAGCAGATCATGTCGGCGTCCGTAGACTGAAGCCAGCCGAAAAGGTTTTTGGTTGACGCGGAGCGGATGCCATTTACATTGTAAGAAATGATTTTCATTCGGATGTAGTTATATGTTCTTTTTTAAGTGCCTTTTCCAGTTTGCGTGCTTCTCTTTTTTTCAACAGGCTGACTGTCATGGCGATATTTGTTAAGGGGCGGTCGTTGGAATCGGTAGTGATTACAGCGATGGTGTCAACCAGTGATAGTCCCTGCACAACTTCGCCGTATACTGTATATTTTCTGTCAAGATGGGGAGTGCCGCCAAGTTGTTTATATACTTCCCGCTGCCATACCGGAAGTTTAAAGTGCAGGCGTTTGATCTCAAGACTGTCTAGTTGCGGGTCGGTAAAGGTCTTTCCCTGCACAATATAAAACTGGCAGCCACTTGAAGCTTTATCCGGATTATCCTCTCTTGCCGCTGCGAGTGCCCCCTTTTTGTGAAATAAGCTGTCCCGGAATTCGGCTGGAACAGTATAACCAACATCTCCGTCCCCCAGCTCTTTACCCGGGACGGCGTTTTTAGAATCAGGGTCTCCTCCCTGGATCATAAAAGAGTTAATAACCCGATGGAACAGCGTGCCGTTATAAAAATCCGCTTTTACCAGTTTGATAAAGTTGTCCCGATGCCGCGGTGTCTGGTTATACAGCATGATAATGCATTCGCCCTGCTCGGTTTTTAAGCGTACATACTGATGTTTTGGTTTGGCGGCAAATACAACAGTACAGTAAAGTGCGAGGACAAAAGTAATCGTTTGTTTCATTTGCATGATTGTTTTTTGCTAAGTTAAGACAGAAAATTGCTTTTGTAAAATGTTGGCACCAATCTCACTAGTTTTTAGTTTTAGCTAGGATATTTGTATTTACAAAAATATTATTGTTAATTTTGTTTAAGATATGCGTGGTGCTTGCCACATATGTACAATTAATCCGCTGAACAATCAGATGAAACTGAAACAAAAATTCGCCCTTGGATTGTGTGCCTTTTACCTCATCAGCGTAATTGGTGTGGCCTTGAGCCTGCATTTTTGTGGAGGAAGCCTTTCTGCTGTTCATTTCAATCAAACCCCAAAATGTAAGGCATGTGTCACTGCAGAAAAAACCGCCAAAAGCGATAATTGCTGCAAAAATACTGCTGTTGATGCAAAGATAAAAGATAGTCATGAGTCGGGAAGTAAAGTAAATGTGCCTAAAAAATACAGTATAGAACTGTTTTTAGCGCCCTTTCTTTCAGATGTGTTCCGGATTATTTTGCCTAAATTCTCCAGCAGAATTAATGATGATGCGCCCCCGCTTTCAGCTCGGGTGTCCCTTTATGCCTATCACTGTGTTTTCAGAAATTAGACCAGGAAGAATTTAGTCTACCAACAGGAACGCTCCTGTGTGGTCAATACATTAAATTTTATTCCAGATCTTATTTTAAGAAATCACATATGAAAACTATCAGATTTTTCATTTTGTTCACCATATTATTTGGTGGCAATACCTTTGCCCAACAATTGTCTAAAGCCGAAGTGCAGGTGAACGGACTTACCTGTTCAATGTGCTCCAGAGCTACAGAAACATCATTAAAAAGCCTTGGTTTTATTGACGCGGTTACACCAGACCTCAATAGGAACCTGTTTATACTTACGTTCAAAACAGGACAGCAAGTGGACATTGACCA
>Ga0308164_10002343_pt1 | contig 19176 bp, 18 predicted proteins | sample PhyTR2_FD_201031 | JGI IMG/M metagenome (GOLD analysis project Ga0308164, IMG submission 201031) | Phyllosphere microbial communities from UC Gill Tract Community Farm, Albany, California, United States - DLSLT.R2 | ecosystem: Host-associated > Plants > Phyllosphere > Unclassified | place: USA... | reverse complement strand
GCCGTCGACGGCAACGCGGACGCGCTCGCCGACGCGGTTGATGCGGCCCGTGCGCTCGGAACGGATGCCGACGCCCGCTGCGAAGCCATGCGGAGCAAGGCGGACGCGACGACCACGAAGTTGGCGGACCTGATCGCGCGGCTGGCGCCTTGGTCGGGGCGGATCGAGGAACTCGCGCGCCTGCCTAGGATGGACGCCACAGAGATTCAGGCTGCGCGTGACGCGATGGCTGGCCTCGCGACCGATATCCGTCGCGAGGAGGATGGTGCGCTCCGCGCATCCGACCAGGCGGCAGTAATAGCATTGGAAATCTCCCAGCTCGCGACCGGGGCCGCCGGGTCGCCCGACGAGATCACCGATGTGCGGGCGGAACGCGATCGCTGCTGGCAGCCGCTCCGTCGACACGTGCTCGACGGTGACGACCTGATCTCGCCGGCAGACACTGTGGCGAACTTCGAGGCGAGCGTGGCGATGGTGGACGAGCGGGAGGATGCTCGCTTCGCCAGTGCTGGTGCGTCCGGCCGTCTCTCGTTGCTGAATCAGACCAAGGCGTCGCACGAGCTTGAGAAGGGTCAGGCCGCGGGCCGTGCCCAGATAGCGCGCGATCGGCTAGAGGCGGCTACCTCCGCATGGCGCAAGCGACTGGCCGACGTTGGGCTACCAGAACTCGACCCAACACAGTTCCAGTCATGGCAGAGGGACCGCGAGAGCGCCGAGGCGGCCCAGGCAGACCTGTGCGAAATGGTCTCCGACGCCGATCGGTCGGAATTGAGGAGGAACGCGGCGCGCGCCGGCCTGTGTGCTGCTCTTGGCATAGTCGATGCCGACGGCGAACTCGCACCGATGCTCGCCACAGCGGAGCGGCGCCGTGCAGGTGATGAGGATAACGCGCGGAAGCGCCTGCTGGCCCAGTCGGAGATGGGCCAGATCGACGCCGACGCGGCTGCGCTCGACCGGCGACAGCAGCGGGTCGACGTTGACGCCGAGGCCAATGGAGCTGGATGGAAGGCTGCACTCGCCGAGGCGGGGCTCGACATCGACGTTGTATCGTGCGGTGCCGTTCTTGACCTGCTCGACGAACTGCGGGAGGCGACCGCGTTGGAAGCTCAGCTTCGTCGCCGGATTGACGGAATCGCCCGGGATGCACGGGAGCATTCCAGCGCCGTCGAGCAGCTTGTCGCCAAGGTCGGTTTGGAGCCTGGCGACACGGCGGCACGCCTGCGGACCCTGCGCGAAAGATTGGCTGCAGCTCGAGCCTCGGTGACGCTGATCGATTCACTAGACGACGAGGATCGTCGTCGCGAGAGCGAGGTGCGGGAGGCCCAGGCGCGGTTGAAGGCGACCGAAGAGTCGATCGCTCCGCTGCTGCTAGAAACCGCCTCGGATGATCGGGCGGAGCTAGCGGCCGCAGTCGAGCGCTCAAGGGCTATGCGCTCACTCCGTGAGGAGATCGCCACCACGGAGAAGGCGATCGTCGAGGCCGGCGACGGATTGGCGCTGAACGACCTGCTCGCCGCAGTGGAGGCATCCGATCCCGATCAGCTTGCGGAGCGCCTGTCCTCGCTCGGTTCGCAGCTTGAGGAGCTCAACCTCACGGTCGACGAGGCCGCGACCGCGCACGGTGATGCGCGCAGCACGTTCGCGGGCCTCGACACCGAGGGGACGTCTGCGGTGGACGCGGCAGCTGACGCCGAGCAGGCGCGCTCCGAACTGGAGGTGCTGTCCGAGCACTATATTCTGAGGAGGGCTCAGGCGGTCACGCTTAAGTGGGCCATCGAGAAATACCGCGAGAAGCATCAAGATCCGCTACTGCTACGTGCGGGCGACCTGTTTTCGACTTTGACGATCGGACGTTACGCGACCCTGAAGGTCGATGCTGACGGACCCACTCCCAGATTGCTCGGCCTCCGTGACGACCTGCGCACAATGGTCGAGGTCGATGCGATGAGCGAAGGCACGACCGACCAGCTTTTCCTTGCACTCAGGCTGGCGGCGCTTGAACAGTCGGTGGCGGCCGGGATCAGCCTGCCGTTTCTGGCCGACGACCTCTTCGTGAACTTCGACGATCAACGGGCTGAGGCCGGCTTCAAGGTATTGGCCGAGGTCGCTAAGAAGACCCAAGTCCTATTTTTCACTCACCATCCACATCTCGTGGAGATCGCCAAGTCGGTCGTTGGGCCCGAGATACACTCCGAGTGTTCGTTATCGTGACGGCATCGCCGGCAGAGGGAACGTGATGGTCCCGCCGCCTCAAGCCACTGGAGCTGACGCTGGCGAGCCCTGCGGTGAAGGTGCCACTTCGGCTGGGGCCGGGTTCGCCTCGCCTTCCGCCGGTTCGTCTTCGTCCGCGTCGCTGATCCGCATCATCATCCTGTAGTGGGCGATATGGCCGGTCTTCTCGAAGACCTGCTCGAACACGCGGAGGTAGCTCTGCACGGCGTTGTCGTCGGCGGCGAGGTAGATGTCGTCGTGCGCGCTGTGGGATCCGTCATTGATCCATGAGAACAGCGAGGCGCAGACTTGGGCGTCGCGACCGATGAAGAGCGCGACAATGGCATCCTGTCGCCAGCCGCCGAGGACAACGAGATAGTTCTCCACGATACGCCGCAGAGTGTTCTGGATTGTGAGGTTTGCGCGCTCGGAATTACGCACGTCCTCCCAGAGTAGCTCGTAGGACGTCTTCACCGGATTGAATGCATAATGGTGGAGCGACGAGACATTGTCGCGCTTCCGTACAACCCAGAAGGTCTCGTCCTTCCGGCAACCGGAGGCAGGCCGATCTCTGTCGTGGCTCACCTCCTTGTGGAAGTAGATGTTGTGCGTGAGCACGAAAGCCTGTCGGACCGAGCCCTTCCCAGCACGAACGTCGCCGACCACCTTCCGAATAAGCGCGCTGACGATGAACAGCACATCGGAATCCAGGCTCGAGACGGGATCGTCGAACACCACCACCTTCTCGACAGTGGTGCCCGTGCCTGACGTGCTGCCGGCCAGCATGTGATAGAAATAGAGGAAGGTAATGAACGACCGTTCGCCTTCACTCAGCGTCTTTGCGGCGTCAGATCCGTCGAGGCGGACGATCCGGTACATGTCCCGGCGTTCGCCGGCGACGGCCAGCTTGAAGCTGGTGAAGCCGAACGAGGCGAGGATGCGGTTGATCTCGTCAACAGTCGGCTTGACACTCGTGATGCTGGCCTCCTTGCCCTTCAACTGAACATCGAGCCGGGCACGTTCGCCTTTTTTCTCAGCGATCTTGGCTTCGAGGCCCTCGATCATCTTGCGGAGCTTGGTCGCCGAAGCCTCATAGGTCGTGAGGTCGGTGCGGCGCTCCTCGACGATGAAGCGCCATACCTGCGAGGTCAGAGTGCGCTTCGACTTCGACAGGTCGCGAATGGTCTCGTTGTATCCAGCGATCGCCGTGTTCGCCTGCGTCAGCAGGTCGCTGATCGCCTCCGCGAAATCCTTCGTATCCTCGAGTATGACCTCATTGCTGGGTTCGCGGCGTTTTGCCACCAGGCGCTCATGGTTGAGCTCGAACGCCGTCTTGAGGGCGTGGTAGCGCTCGTTAAGCGTCTCCGGATCAATGAACTTGCCGGGCGAGGCCACGAGGGCATCGAGACGGTCGCAAACGGCCTTCGTGGCGGCCTCATAGCGCGTGATCAGCTGCGCGATCTCCGCGAGATCCGCCTCATACTGCTCGTCGAAGAACGCGTTGAGATCTTCCAACAAATTCGCGGGGGCATCCTGCTGGCAGAAGGGGCACGGGCCGTCCGCCGCCGTAAGATACTCCACGCCCAGTTTGACCCAGTCGCTGTTGCCCAGCCGACCTATTAGGGCGGCAACGACGACGTCGTCACGGCCGACAACCTTCCGTCCGAGGATCGCCGACTTCTCCAAGGTGGGGAAGGCGGTGAAGGCGATCGGCTGGATAGCGGCTTCCGGCGGCGTTGCATCCTGAAAGACGGTCGCGGCACGCGCGGTGAGATTCTCAAGGGTGGCGACGTCGGTCTTGTTCTCCGCAGCCTCGTTCAGCACCTTGTTGCAGAAGGCTACCTTGCCCTGCCGGTGCCCGGTCATGGCCTCCTCGAAAACCGCCTTGTGGGCCTGCTGCGATTTCCAGCATGCCTCATCGAGGAGCGATCGCGCGTCTGCAAGATCCTTACGGCTACCACCCGTGCCATCGTCGCCTTCGAGCTTCTGGCGCAGCCCGTCGATTTCGCGGTCGAGCTTGCCGATCTGCTCCTGCAGGCTCTCGATCTCCTCGACCGCCTTGGTCGAATCCTCGCCAAGCGTGAAGATGCCCTTCAGCTGCTCTCCGAAGTTGGATTCGGCGAAATCACGGTTGTAGACGAGGGTCGGTATCGCCCGGCCGTCCTTCCACGAGACGCTGTAGCCGCTACGGGCGGCAGGATCATGGATGGCGCGGGATACAGTTGTCTTCCCGCAGCCATTGTGACCGAAGAGGTAGTTGATCTTTTTAAGGTCGGTGAGCTTCTCACCCGCGGCTGGATATGTCGCCTCGCCAGCAATCCCTATTGAAGTCAGCACCTACGCCCCCAAGAGCTAGTATTCCCCTGAACCGATCTAGCCGCCGGCGCGCCATGCTTCCAGCCGCATTGCCCACATTGATCCGTTCTCGCACTGAAAAGGCTCTTGCCAAAGAGTTTTGCACATCGGCGGTCGGACCCTTTGTCCATCGGGCATCGTCTGCTTCAGACAGAAGCCGCCATTCAAGCCGTTCGTCGGGAGCGGCGGGAAAGTCCCAACGCCGGCCATACCGGCTGAGCCACGAGCCTCTGCTTTCGGGATCCTGCCGCCAGGTCCTGAACAGAGAAACCTAACTCGCTCGTCGCTGCAGATAACCTTATTTCAAGTCGTCCGCTTCTACGTCCGTCATCGGAGGCGTGAGCGTGTCGTTCCGACAGGAGTGGAAAATGAAGTACTGGAACCGTAAGAAGATCGTCCGTGGCTCAGCTCCCAAGTCGATTACTCGAATTGGGCTTGCACTAATTGCAGCTATTGAAGCCGGCGACGCCGATTGGCCGAAGCTGCTGCGCATGGGCCGACATGACAGGGACGACGACCTGCATCGCTACGAGGTCGAAGTCGAGCTTGCGCCCGGCCTCGTGCTGCCCATGGAATATGGGCTGACCGAGGAATTGGACACCGATCCGGACGAAACCTCCTATGACGAAGCCGGCGTGCTCGACTGGACGCTCGAAGGAGTGGAGGCGTGTATACCAAACCTGGAGTATCTAGCCGACGAGGTGCACGAAGCACGCAAGTCTGCGCGCGCAACCGTCGTGGAATGGCAGAAGCAGGGCCTTCCGGTCCGATTCGTCGACGTCCATCTTGCACCGTACGATCACTGGCGCGGAAGCACCGAGCCGCTCACGAGAGTTCTTCTGGAAACACTCGACCGGAACCTGCAACCGGCCGTGGAGAAACTTGACAGTCAGGCAGAGCCAGACGCCGTCTCGATGTTCGCCGATGCTCACCACGACCTGCGTCAAAGGACCGAGCAGCGGGACGCGCTGATGCGACAGGGTGCGACGGGCTTCATCAACCAGCTTGCGCTGAACGCGATCAGTCAGGTCGGAGACGTAGCCGTCACGCTTCGACGCTTCCGAAGCGAGTGGCGGTTCCGGCTTGCTGACGATACCCGAATCAGGATCGAGGACGGCATGGTGGATGCCGCTAACTACGTCGAAGAAAACCGCTTCTCCTGGGATCGCGACGGCTTCTCGGTCAGCGCTGCCGTGGAGCTGAAATGCGACGTGGTCACCGCAATCGGACGTCCCGTGACCGAGTTCATCGAACACCGCTTCCTCTCGCGGGACATGTCAGTGTTGAAGGCAGAGTGGTCGCTCGACCACACCGGAGAACGCCGCCTCCACGTTGACCTCGCCATGCCCTTGCGGCTTTTCTGCTCGACCACGGGACGGGTTTGGGATGCCGCTCACGACGGGCGCAACAAAGGCAACGTCGTCCCGTTCGGACGTCGTCACGCCTGAAGAGTTGCGACGGCAGCGCCGGGCGCGGTGGCAAGCGGCCACCGCCGCCTCCGGTGCCCGCCGAAACGCGCCACACGCTTGACCTCGCGGGCGCATGAACATATCTGGCGCACACAATCTCCCAAGTGCGGGATTGTGTGCGCGGTGACTGTCACGCGGCTTCTAGCCGCAGCAGCAAGCATCGTACCGGACCGCTGGTCCGGAAACCGACGGTTGGGCACCGCGGCGGCACGAGACGGACGCATGATACAGACCAGGGGCGCGCTCCCGCTCCTTCATCGCTGACCTCCGGTCAGCTGTCTGACGTCCGCCCAAGGAGCTGTTTCCATGTCCTGCAATATCGCTGACTTCTTCGTGCCTGCGCGTGATGCGCTGCCCTGCCCCATGCCGATCACGACCCACCGCGACCTCGTCTCGGGAGGCCACGCATGAGCCGCGATCGCTCCGCTGCCGCAACCCCGCTGCCGCCGCTCGCGCATGACGGCCGCCTGACACAGCTCGCCGCCGAACGCTTCCCCGTCGAGCGCGCACCGATGAGTAAGGGCGATCGCGCCGCATACTGGCTGGGTGAGTACGTCAAGGCGCGCCGCGAGCTACCGCATCTCAAGCCCAGCGACTTGCTTGCGCTCATCGCGGAGCAGGACGCCGCGGCATGCGGCGCCACCTTCACCCGCATCATCAAGCGACTGGCACAGCCGCATCTGGTCGACAACACGAAGGCCAGCCCCTCGCCTGCTCCCGCACCGCGCCGCAAAGTGCCCGTGCCCGTACCACCCGTCACCTCCCCCCATCCACTTCAGAGCACGGCGACTGCCGCGCCCCCGCCCCCGCCATCCGACAGCGATGATGACAATAGTGCAACGGACTCCGATCTGCTCGCACGCATGGGGCGCATGCGGGCGACCCCGCCGAGGCAGCAGGTATGAAGCTGCGCAAGCACGCCGACCGGCCAATGCTGCTGGCCAGCGGCAGCAAGGCCGGTGGCAGCGCCAAGACGAGCGTGCTGCTCGCCACCACTTCGCTCGCGCTGCTCGCCGGCTTGCGCGTCGGCATCATTGATGCCGACGCCGCGGGCACCAGCGCGATCTCGCACCGCGTTCAGCACCCCGACGTGCAAGTCATCCCGCTCGTTGAAGGCACGCGGGTGCCGGCGCTGCTCGATCAGTTCGCGGATCGCGACATCATCCTGGTCGATGTTGGTGCCAACGAGCTTCTTCAGGAGCGGACATTCGCCACATTGGCGCGCCTCGCGCAACGTATTGGCGGACGTGACGGCAACGCCGCCATGCTGGTGTCGCAGATCCCGCACAAGGCCAACATCATTGATGACATGCGGGGAACCGTCAACGCGCTTGGCGACCTGCTCGACATCCACATCGTCCAGCAGAACATCGATCGCACACGGGCTTTCGAGACACTGCCACCGTCGCTTGCCACACTGCCGCGGCACGAGGTCCCGTACCTTACACCAGCCGTGCTCAACATGGCGCTACCGACGGGCTGGGTTCCGGCCGACTTCATTCGTCATGGGCTCTACGATTATGAGCGACTGCGTGGGCAATGGGCCGCACACCTGCTGCACATCGCCACCTCCAACGGCTTCGCGCACTGGCTTGGTATTGATGCCGCGATTGCTGTCCTCACGCAGATCGCCCCGCTGGCACCCCGTCATCCGCTGCCCCTCCATGTGTCGGCAGATCGTCTCACCGATGGCGTCGTCTATTGCATCGAAGCTGCGGAAGACGCGCTTGCTCGCATCAAACTGACCGACGACCCCACAGAGATCCTGGAAGCGAAGCGTCTCCATCGCTGTGCCATCATGTGCTTCGATTGGTTGGTCGCATGATGGCGCTCCATAGCCGCGGGGCATCTCCTCCAGTTCGGCGTCTGGCCGGTGACCAGATATCGACATCATCACTGGCGGCGCTCGTGTTCCGGCCGCCTGTTCGTGTCCTGCAGCATCAGCGCAGCTGGGGTGACCAGAGGGTCAGCACGGAAGTGGGCGGTAGAGAGGGCAGGATGGGCCCGGTAAACCGGGCCATGCGGTTGTTCCGCGCTGCGCTTGTCACACCCGTGGCAGCCGGAGGCTGCGATGGGCGTCGTTGAACCGACGCCGGGCGGCGGATCGCGCGCGATCTCGACCAAGCTCGACCCAGCGCAACTCGCGAGGTTCGAGCTGGCGGTCGCGGCCTCGGGGCTCAGCCGTGCGGCGTTCGTCCGTGCAGCGGTGCTGCGCCAGATGGTCGCGCTGCACCCGTACGAACCGCTGATGGCACAAGGCCTCGCCACGCTGGCGGCATGCCGGGCCGCGATGAAGAGCGGTAAGGCGGTGGATGATGCGCTCGTGCGCCGGCTCGATGCGCTGATCGAAGCGCTGCACCTGCTGGCGGAAGTGGAGCTGCGATGATCATCGTCGCGATCAGCCACCGCAACCGCCAGCAGCGCCGCGCCATGGCGCGCGCACGCGGGCAGCAGGTGGCGCGTGCCACCGGCGCACAGGTGCGCGCGCATTTCATGGCGCTGTCGAATTATCTGCGCGATGCCGACCCTGCTGCGCTGGAGGCTCTCGGCCTCGCGGACCACGCCGACCATGCGCTGCTCGGCTATGTCACCGATCAGGCGCATGGCGGCGAGAAGGTCGACCTCATCGGCTACCGCAACCTGCCCGCCAACTTCGAGCGCGCGCAGACCGAGATGCTGGCGCAGATCGCACGGGCCCGCGGCACCGATCCCATCGAGCATTACGTCATCAGTTGGGGTGACGGCGAACACCCGACGCCGGAACAGGTCCACGAAGCGGTCGCGCTCCTGATGCGTGTCCTGAGCCTCGAGGAGCATCAGGCGATCTACGCCGCGCACCGCAACACCCGGCACTATCATGTCCATGTCGCGGGCAACCGTGTGCACCCGGAGAGCGGCACGGTCGTCGCAGCAGGCGACGGCTGGCAGCTCAACGCGGCCGGGCAAGCGGCAGCCTTGATCGAGCATCGCCAGGGCTGGTCCGCCGAGAGCGGCGCGCAGTACCGGGTCGTTGCCGACGGCGTGCGCCACATCGACAGCGACCGACTGGTCCGCCATGCCGATGGCAGCGCCACCGGAGTGCACCCGCCCGACCGCCGCACCCTGGACAAGCCGGTCGACAGGCGGCTGTCGCGCGGCGCGCGCGGCTACGAGGCGCGGACCGGACGCATGTCCTTCGAGCGCATCGCGATGACGATCGCCGCCCCGATCATCGCGCGTGCCCGCTCGTGGGACGAGCTGCACGAGGAACTGGACAAGGAGGGTCTCGGCTACGCAGGCTACGGTACCAACGGCGCGCGGATCACGATGGGCGAACGTGCGATCTCGGCGAGCATTGCCGCACGCGGCGCGGCGCTCACGCAGCTTCAGCGGGCCGACCGGCTCGGCGCCTTCAGGCCGGGCAAGCCCGAGCAGATCGTCACGCGCAAACCGCGCTACCTGCCGGGTCAGGAACGACGTCCCGGCTATGAGGCAGCGCGCGCTGCGCACGCAGGCGCAGTGACCGTCGCACGCGAACAGCTCGGCGCGCAGCGCGCGCAGGCACGTGCGACGATCATCGCGTGGCGGCGGAGCTTCGCCGCCGAGATCAACGCCGGCAACTGGCGCGGGCGCGGCGACCAGCTGAACGCGACGCGCAAGCTGTTCGGGATGCACTTCGCCGGAATCGAACGGGAGCTGATGGCGGCGACCGCACCGGCACTGGCCGCGCTCGATGCCGCGGCTCGCTTCCCCTCCTACGACGCATGGTGCGCAGGCGCGAGCGCCCCGTCTGTCCCGCAGGCACTCGGCCTTGCGGTGCCGATGGTGGTCGCGTCGTCCGGCGACCATGCCGCCGCGGGCGTTCCGGTCGCGGGCTATGAGTGGCAGCGCCGCGAAGGCGTCTGTATTTACCGCCGCGTCGGCCAGCCGCGGCCAGCGTTCACCGACCATGGGCCGACGCTCGCCATTCACACGCTCCAGCGTTCGGATGTGGTCGCGGCGCTCAAGCTGGCGCAGCAGAAATGGGGCCAGGTAGAGCTGATCGCGGGGAACGACACCTTCCTGCGCATGGCGGTCGAGGTCGCGGACGCGGAGAAGATCACGCTCACCGGCAAGCTCGCAGCGCGCATCCGACAGGAACTCGCGCAGGATGCTACAAGATCAACCCTGCCCGCACCCACGAGACCTGCACCGACAACCGAAACGGCACCGACATCGACCAGCGCGGTGTCGCTGCCGGCAGCGACGACGATGTCCCAACCGCCCTCACCTGCCCCGCCGACCCGCGACGAGATGCGCGGTGAGCATCCGGCGGTCGATGCATGGCTGGATGAGTGGCGGCGTGATCCGAAGGCGATGGCAAAGCTGAGGCCGCTGGCGGCGAAGGCATTCGCCGATCCGAAGGCGCGCAACCTGCTCGATCAATGGGCTGCCGAAGGGCTACCGACCGCAATGCGGTTGCGGCAGCATGCGGCTGACCATGCGCGGATGCTGGCGGCACAGGCGCAGGCACCCGGTCGCGGGCTGGAATTGCGGTAACCGGCACGGCAGCGTGTCACTGCCGTGCGGCTGCGCGGTCAGCTGGCGAGATGTGCCTCGCACACGTTACGGACGAGATCCTGCAGGACACCGACGCGTTCGGTAAGCCACGTCAGTTCCTCGTCGGTCACCATGTAATGCGGTGAGTAGCGCGCATCGACGTAGGCGCGGCGGAGTAGCTCGAAGCTGCGCTGCTCGAAGCGCGTCGTTCGTGGCCATGCCGTGATCAGCGACGGCGCGATGCGCTCGGCCTGCGAGCGCAGGAAATTCAGCTTGTGCGACTTGGGGCTGTAGAGCGTCAGGACCAGCAAGGTGCAGTGATACAGGCGCTCAGCGGCTTGATGAAGATCGAAGGCTGCAACGTTGCTAGAGCCGCGAGCAGCTTGAAACTTCGCACCTTCAAGAAAGTCGATCGCACCGGGAAACCAGTGCTCATAGGCTGACCTTCTTTCATGTGCAGCAACTTCAACCGACAAGCGCTGCGGCTTCTCGAACGGATGATCTTCGGCCTCGTAGAGCGCAATTCCGTCACGCACGATGTCAACGAAGAATGGTCGCCCGCGCTTGAGCTGGCGGTTCACGTCGGTGAGGCTGTGCACGATGAAATTGGTCGGCGTCCGCAGCCGCCCGGTGATCGTCTGCTCCTGCAGCAGCCGGTCGTCCGCACCACGCCAGTATTCCATGACATCGGCCAGGTCGTCATCGTTGACGACCACCAGCAGGTCATAGTCGCTGAAGTATCCACCGACCGGATCGGCCACCCAGTCACCGCGCGCTTACGAGCCGAACAGCACCAGCTTGAGGATGCGGCCCGCCTTGCGGTGCGGGGCGTTGCGGCCCTTCAGCGCGTCCTCGAACTCGGCGAACAGGATGCGCGGGACCAGCTCGAGCTCATGCCGTTTGGCCAGGGGCAGATGATCGAGGTCGCGGCGCATCTGGACCGTGCCTAGCCGATCCGGGGGCGTGCGCGCCAGCCATCGCGGCACCCCACCCCTGTCCCGACAAGAATCATCAGGAGAGCGATCATGAAAAAGACACGGACTTCCCGCGTGCGGCCAAAAGCAGCCGCGGCATGGAAAAGCTGCTTCGCTGGTGAGGAAGTGAAGAGCCGGAAGGAAGGGAAAAAGAGGTGGCGAGAGCCAGCCTCGCCCGCAGTGCTCTTCAGCCTGCTGCGCGTCAGCGCAGCCGGTGTCCGTCGCCCCGCCTGGGGGCTCCACCTCATCGCGCGTCCGCCACCATGCCCGTGTTTCCGGGGGTGACGGCGCGTGTCTCCTGGACCTGTACATCATGCTGCCATCCCACATCATCACCGCGGTCGCCTTCGCGCGGCTCGACCTCGGTGACACCCTCGATCAACCCGCACCGCAATTGATCGGTGCCGCCACCTTCACCGGCCATGTCGCGAACGCGAGCGTGGAATTCGCGCTCGATGCCGCGGTGCTCAGTGCAAAGGATGCGCCCGAGGCGCTGCTGCTGTGGCTGAACCACCGGCTCGAGCACGACCGCAGCACGATCACCGGATACGACCTCGCCGCTGACGCGCGGCTGCTGGAGGCGCTGCCGCTGGGTCGCTGGTCGCCCGCCGTGCGCGTGCTTGCCGGGCGCCGTCAGCCGCTCATCGACCTCGGCGCCATTGCCGATGGCGAGCCGATCGACTTCCGGGCGTGCTGCGCAGCGGTCGGCGTCCCTTGCTCGATGCGCGATCCGGTCCGCGACTTCACGGCGTGGTGCACCGGGCGCCACGACGTGATCGTCGGCGCGCTCGAACTCGACGTGATCGCGGTCTGGCGGCTGACGATGATGCAGATCGCGGCGCGCACCAGCCTCGGCGCCGAGGTCCAGCGCATCATCGACGCTCACCTCGCCTGCTGGCTGCGCAGCGCCGACTTCGCAGGCGCTGCCACGCACCTCGCAAACCTGAACGCCGCCGGTCCCGCCACCCCGCCTTCCACCACGCACTGAGCCGGAGATCTCCTATGTCCGCCATCACCCACGACAGCTTCGCGCTATCGCCGTTCACGCGTGCGGCAACCGTCATCACGCTTCGCACCATCTCGGTCTGCCCGGGCCTCACCTTTCAACCGTTGGGCAGTCCGCCGATCGGCATCGCGCTGTTCAGCGTCGTGCCGCATGCAGATGGTTACGCCTTCCATGCCCAGGCGCATGCGCTGCGCGACGACGCACTGCCGGACACGCTGGTCACCTGGCTCGAAGAGCGGTTGCCGGCCACCGGCGCGGTGCTCACCCGCGAGCGCGACCATCTCCGCCACATCTTACGTGGTGGATCGGACACGTTGCGCCATCCCCGCGTGGCAGCACTCGTGCGCGATGGTGCGGAACGCGTGCGCGTCGTGCCGGACGCGGCGATGCGCCATGTGGCGGCGCTGCCGGCGCTCGGCATGCCGTGCCTGTGCCGCGCGGGCGAGGACTGCTTGCTCCAGCTGCCCGCGTTCTTCCTCCCCGATCCTGACGAAACCGAGGCCGGGCTGATCCGCGTCGCGCAGGCGACGTGGAAGCGCTGGGCCGAGCAGCATGCCGCCTGGACCGGGCACGACCACCCCGCGCGCGTCGCGCTGCAGGCGCTGGCAGACCGCGCCGCTGGCGCCGGCGATGCCTGATCTCCTCCACCATCTCCAAGGAACATCACCCATGAACGCCATCACCACGCTGCACGCCCGCCGTGCGGTCAGCATCCGTCCGATCTCCGCCAAGGGCTTCCGCCTCTTCGACACCGATCGTCGCGCCACCCACGCGACGGTCACCGCCAACTACCTGTATGTCACACGTCAGGCCGGATGCGATGCGCTCGGCCCGCTCGACTTCCGGCACCGTGACGATCTTATCGCGCACGGGCTCGAGTTGTCTGCCAACCATCCGCGCTGGGCCGAGGAGGACGGCCGCATCTGGCGTGAGGCTGACGCGGCGACCGCCGGCCTCGCCCCTGACGCGGTGCGCGCCTGGCACGTCGTCGTCTCGCTGCCGAAGACCTGCGATACCGACGACTGGATCGCGATGGTGCGTAATTACGCGCGGACCACCATTGCCGCGCATGGTCCCGCCATCGCATGGGCGATCCACGCCAAACCTGACGGCGACGGTGGCTGTTGCGTCCCGCCGCACGCGCATCTCGTCATGACCACCCGCGTGTGGCGCCACGACGCCCGCCACGGCCACACCGTGCCGAGCTGGTGTGGCCCCGCCATGCAGGCGCGGCTTCACGCCGACTGGCTGGCGCTACTGCCGGACGCGATGCGCGCTGCGGCGATCACGCCCTACCGCGCCGGCACCTACACGCCCGCGCATCCCGACTGCGCTGCGCTCGCCGAGCTGTTCGGCAACACGGCCCCCACGACCAAAAAACCCATCGCCCGGCGCATCCGGCGCCGGCCCAGCCGCAGGATCAGAGAGGAGCGGAAGTGTCCCTTCGAAGGGAAGGGAAAATGAAGAAAGGCACCATCATGCTCACCCTCCAGCACTATCTCCGCGCCGCACGCGACCTGCTCGTCGGCGATGTCACCGCGCCCATGCTCAACTTCAGCGGCGGTCCGCTGCTCGACGAACAGCAGCTTCAGCCGCTCTGCGCCTTCGTGCGCGAAAGCCAGCAGGAGCTGGTCTATCTGCACTTCGGGGCCGATCTCGACGACGGACCGCTCACCTTCCAGTCGATCGTCCCGCGCCGCAACGTCATCGTCATCTGCCCGGCGGGCGAGCTCTGGGCCCCGCTCGGCAGCGGGCGTTGCGCGCTCGTCGGTGCCGATGACCACAGTGGCTATCAAGCGTTCGCGGGCGGCGAACTCGCCTTCCACAAGGGCAGTCGCGCCGCCGACCTGCAGCCCGGCATCCAACGCGCGCGCAAGCGGCTCATCGCTCGAGCACGCACGGTCTCGGTAGACGGAACCGAGCGCAACACGCGCGCTATCCTGCGCGCCTGAAAGTCACGCCTGCCTCACCTGCGCCGGCTACACGCCGGCGCACCCTTTCAGCAGATCAGAAAGAGCGAAGTGTAAAATGGAAGGGAAAACAAGAAGGGGTTCCGCTAAAGCGGATACGATCCGGACCTTACCAAACCGTTAAGCGCCTGACCCGCCGCACATTTTCTTTTCAGACGCGGCGTTCGGGCAACATCGACCATGGATTGTCGGCCGCGCTGCCGAGCGGCGCTCATCTTCCTATTTTTCCTTTCCCTTATTTGCACAACTATGTGCCTGGCATGGAAAAGTAGGCGCATGGTTAATGCACCTTACGCATGACGCATCGGTCAATTGACGTTCGGGCTGCTATCGTATTTTTGGCAAAGTTCGCTCTTTTAATTATCTTGTCGTCCTTGAGCCGGTTCGATGAATTGCGGTTTCATCTCATATGAACTGGGCCTGTTATCATATACCCGGAGGCGCGCGGAGTTCTGGCACTATCTGCAGCGACTTGTCGATGCAGGCTACGGTTGGCGGATCATGTTCGGGTCCGCCTAGATCGTGTGGCCAGACGCCATCGCAATCGCAATAGCAATCGAATCTATTTGAACCGCGCCCTTCTGAAATCCGCAACAAAAGCGCGATATTACACAAAACAACACCGCCCGTTTTCTGAGATTGCCTAACTACGACTGCCCAAGCTGAAGTAGCGGGCGACTGACCGTTCACGACGCAGCGGAACCGACCCACATGCAGACATTCGCGACGTCTGTTCGTTCACCCAACTGCGGTCATTCATTCATGTGAGAAATACGGGTCATGCCGCATGCCTGCGCCCCGACTATCCGTATACCAAAGCGACGGATCCACCCCGCCCAAAGACCTAAATGCCTTTCAATGTGGCGCGCTGCGAAACAAGGAAACTCGCAAGTGATGTCGCAGGTCTACCGGTTAACTCATAAACGTTCCTGGTCGTGCGATCCTCCGCACCCCCTGCGATCAGTTCGTCCATGCCGGCAAGTGCCGCCGCATAATCTTGAGGAAGGCCGGAAGCGATATAGCGAGCCGTCAATTTCTGCATGGAAAGGCGGTAATGCCGCACCGGCCGACCGATTACCTGACTTATTGCGCGTGCCACCTCGTCATAGGTAAGCGCCTCGGGTCCGGTCAGCACATGATCGCCGGACACCAGCGTCGGATCGCACAGCGCTGCGACCGCGACGGCAGCGATGTCTGCGGCGTCGATAAACGGTATGCGCCCATCCGCTGTCGCAGAATAGATACATCCGCTGTCCAGGATCGATGGCAGATGCTGGGTCGTAAGGTTCTGCATGAACCAACTTGGACGCAGAACCGTCCAGCGCGGAGCATGGGCATGAAGCCAGGCGTGTACCTCACCCATCATGGGAGCACCTTCGGCAAGCGAAGACGCGCTCAGCAGCAGCAATCGCCCTGATACCCGGGCAACTGCCTGTTCAAGAAAGGGCAGCATGACGGAGAGGTGGTCGGCACGATCTGTCGGTGCAACCAGATACACGGACGTCACGCCATCCAGCGCTGCGCCATAGGTCGTCGTGTCCGTCCATTCGAACCGGACCTGATTGGATGACGAGGGTCGCCGGGTTGCGATCCGCGCCTCAATGCCACGATCGGTGAGCTTATCCGCGACTAACCGTCCGGTCTTGCCGGTGCCGCCAGTCACCAAGACCCGATCATGCATGCCCGCCCTCCCCGGTCGTGAGCGCATCCACTAGCGCAGCACCTTTGGTTGCGCGCAACACGACGAGCGGGTTCCAGTAATCCCGGTAATGAACGATACGCCCACCGGCCGTGCGGATCACAGAGACATAACGTTGGTCGTACGGCTCACCCGTCGCCACGCCGCGTCCGAAACCCTCAAACTCGATAATGACGACATTGGGATCGGTTGATGGATGAACGACTGCCGCTCCCATGCGATCAAAGGCGATTATCTCGCTCAATCCCATCAAGTGCGTGGCAATGGCGGCCCGCCCTTCCAGGCGTGTCGGAAGCCCAGCTGGCGAGTACGGGAATTCCATTACCCCGTCCTCGGCCATCATTTCGACGAAGCTGCTGGCGTCAGCGTCGATCCTGTCGCCCAGTGTCTGACGGAGCAGTGACGAGAAGCTTTGAATATTTTCGGTCATGAACTATGCCTCGATCGACGGAACGCTACCGTTCCATCCATAGATAAAGGTTTCGCGATGGAACGCAACCGTTCCGACGATAAAATCGATCGTGCCCGTTCACCGAGCGGTGCGGCTGTCATGCGCACCGACGTGACTGAGGCTCTGACCCGAGCCTTCTTTAACGACTGGGCAAGCGCCGGCTATTCAGGTCTCAGCCTGGAGCGTGTCGCGCGATCGGCAGGGGTGGGGAAAGCCGCGCTTTACAGACGATGGCCTGACAAGGCTGCAATGGCCAGCGACCTTCTATCACGCGTGGGCCTGACGATCACAGATGTCGAGGAACAGGGGTCTCTGGAAGGCGACCTGAAAGCAGCACTGTTCGCCATTCGCCGAGTGCTTCGCCATCGTCAGGTGAGGCGCATCGTCATGGATCTTCACGCAGAGATGGAACGGACCCCAGCGCTAGGACAGACGATACGGCCGTTCCAGCGTGCCCGGCGTGAGCGGATCAATGCATTGATCGATCGCGCTATCGAGCGGGGTGAGGTAGCGCCCTCTATCGATCGCGAGACGGCAGCAGACCTTGTCGCAGCCCCGCTTTATTGGCGTTTGGCGGTTTTGGGCAGACGATCGGATCGAACTCATGTTGAGCAGTTGGCCCGAATGATTGCATCCGCTCTTCGAGCCTAAAAACAAACTGCGACCTTATGAAAGAAGGTTGCACGAATAACAGGATAAGGCCGGTCTCGGTAAATCGTACGGCTGACCCAGAAACCGTAATTCAAGCGGTGCCGAGCGCCAACCTAAAGCGGACGCTTGTTCACGACACGAACAAGCGTCCGCGTGCGCGGTGGCTACCAGGCTACCACGCCTGCATCATCGTAGAACCCGCCGGTTGGGCCGTCGTCCGCCAGCGTGGCAAGGCGGACAGCGATGGCGGCACCCTGCTCCGGGGTGCGAGGCCCGGTGTGTTGATTGAGATCGGTCGCCGTGTAGCCGGGACAGGCGGCATTCACTTTGAAGCCGAGTGGCGCCAGTTCCTTGGCGAACGCCACCGTCACGGCGTTCAGAGCAGACTTCGAGCTGTTGTAACCGAGCAGGTTCGCCTCGTGCGCCATCGGTGCGTCGAAGTCCGACGCCCACGCCAGTGAGCCCAGGCTGCTGGACATCATGACGATCCTCGGGGCGTCGGAGGCTTTCAGCAAGGGCAAGAAGGCCTGTGTTGCCCGAATCGCGCCAAACACATTCACCTCGTAGATCGTCCGCACATCCAAGATCCGGTCGTTGCTCGGCGCAACCCAACCCGTGGATATGCCGGCATTGTTGACGAGCACGTCGAGCTTGTCCGTCGCGCCCGCCAGCGCTTCGGTAGCCGCTTCGACGCTGACGTCGTCGGCGACATCGATCGTCAGCGAGCGGATGTCGAGACCTTCGTTCCGCAGCACGTCTGCCGCGGCTTCGCCCCGCCGTTGGTCGCGGCTGCCCAGCCAGACGGTGTAGCCGAGCTTGCCGAGCCCCCGCGCGATTTCCAGTCCGATACCCTTGTTCGCTCCCGTCACCAGAGCCGTTCGATTGTCCGTCATAGTCGTTCCTCCAGAAGGTGACCTCCAGATGGGATGTCGCTGGCGTGCGGCATGCGCGATCCGCGCGAGAACTTGCCTGATCCGATCAGTCACCTTGTCCTGAGCGGCGGATCGACACACGTTGGCTGGATGAAAGAGATGTTGGATAGCCTCTGTACCATCGTCGATCGGCATGCCGCCGGTCGCTATCAGCCCAGTGCACTACCACGCGTGGCGCTCTACAAGGACGGCGCCGCGCCGCAGCCGGTCGCGGGCGTCTACCAGCCGATGATGGCGCTGATCGTCAGCGGCGCCAAGGAGATCGCGATCGGCGACCGCCACCTCCGCTATGACCCAGCCAGCTACTTTATCGCTACGGTCGAACTGCCAGCCTCGGGCTGTGTCAAGCTGGATCTCCCGGATCAACGCTATCTGGCGGTCAGCCTCGACCTGGACAGCGAGCTACTTGCGTCGGTGCTGGCGGACGTCGAAACGGAAATTCGCTCAGCCGAGCCAGCCTTCGCGGTCAATCCGGTCACAGCCGATCTGCTCGACGCGTGGCTACGGCTCCTTCGCCTATTGGACACGCCGCAGGATATCGCCGCGCTCGGGCCGCTTTACGAACGCGAGATCCTGTACCGACTGGTGCAGGGCCCCCAGGGATCGATCGTCCGCCAGATCGCACGGGCGGACAGCCGCCTCTCGCAGGTGCGCCGCGCGATCGCGATGATCCGCAATCGGTTCGATCAGCCGATCCGCAGCGAGTCCTTGGCGGAGGCGGCGGGCATGAGCCCTGCCTCGTTCCATCGCCACTTTCGTACCGCCACTGCGATGAGCCCGTTGCAATATCAGAAAAGCTTGCGACTTCAGGAAGCCCGCCGGCTGATCGTCGCAGGGCGAGACGTCGCCGCTGCAGGCTATGCCGTCGGCTACGAGAGCGCATCGCAATTCAGCCGTGAATATGCCCGGCTGTTTGGCTTGGCGCCCTCGCGTGACGTCA
>Ga0308164_10002339_pt1 | contig 19184 bp, 13 predicted proteins | sample PhyTR2_FD_201031 | JGI IMG/M metagenome (GOLD analysis project Ga0308164, IMG submission 201031) | Phyllosphere microbial communities from UC Gill Tract Community Farm, Albany, California, United States - DLSLT.R2 | ecosystem: Host-associated > Plants > Phyllosphere > Unclassified | place: USA... | reverse complement strand
TGGGGGTAACTCTTGTATAGGAGTTGGGCAAGTATAGCCCAAACAAATGCGCCTTGCTTGGGGCAGGCCCCCTTAAAAGGCCGTCTCAGTATTCAAGCGGTAGCGTTCTGCGTACTACTACTGAGGCCGCGGCGCGACGTTTGTGCGGTGGGTTTCTTGAGGTGTGCGATGCGGGTTTTGAGCCGCTTTTGAACAAGCGATTGAATCCGGCTGATATGGACACATGTAAGATGTTTGATCCGGGATTCGATGACCATGACCCATGCCACAAGCGCTGATACCGCGTCGGCACCGCAAATCCTGACGATCGACGGCGCGAGCATCCGCGACATCGCCTCGTTTTATGACGAGATCAACCGCGTCTTCATGGTGGGCGAGGATTGGCGGCTTGGCGCCAGCCTGGATGGCCTGGATGACATGCTATACGGTGGCTATGGGGTCCTGCGCGGCAAGGCCCCGGCAATCGTCGTCTGGGACCAGATGGATAGCAGCCGTATTGCTCTGGGGGTCGAGGCGACTCGTGCTTACTATCTCGCAAAGCTGGAGCATCCGCAGGTGTTCAAACCTGGCCCGATTCACGCTGCATTGGAACGTCTTGGGCAGGGTGGGCCGACGTACTTTGACCTGGTGATGCAGGTGTTTGCTGATCATCCGAACATAACACTGCGCGCGGCTGACAATTGATATTCGCCTTCGCATTGGCACGACAGGTCATTGCTCGGTGAGTGATGACTGGTGCGGCTAACGCTACGCGCCAGGTTTTATTGCTTGTGACGCGCTTTATGGGCGCGCCACAGCTGTGCTTTGACGAGAGCTAATAAAGTTGGTCGGGCTATATAATGTTAAGTGCTTGATTTTACTAAGGCAGCTACTTCAAGCAAAATTGGTCGGAGTCTGCAAATTTGCATTGGCAAAAAGATAGCATGGAAATATAGTTGGTCGAGCCATCGACAGATTGATTCCCCAGAGGTATCGGCGGCTCCAAGGTGCCGGGCAAAGACCCCTTCAATTTGGTAGTACTCTTGAAAGGAATCAGCCGGTCAAGTCGAGTGGTCTGCATAAGCGCTAGTTCAATCAATAAGATCAGCTGCGTCTACCGAAAAGGCCCTGCAGGGCCTCATCAGCAGTCGCCGCTCGGATCAAACAGCCAAAGCTTTGGAAGGTTCTACAACGACGGGAGCCAATTCCGACTTAAACGCTATTCGCCGGCCAGCATAAACGAACGATCCGCTATCCACGTAAACAAACCTAGAGCGGGCAGCCTGACTTTCCGGCCAAGCTTGAGCATATGTGCGTGCAGGGCCATTAACAATGCAAGTAAACGACGCGCCACTCTGCTGGATAAATTGCGGCACCTGCGGATCGGCCGTATCGCTGTAGAACAAAACTGGACGCGTGTAGATATCGTTATATCTAAGTTCCATGCCAACATAACGCCAGTAGTACAAGGAATGCACAATGCTAGCCAAGACAACTGAGGCCGCTTGTTTGGCGTTATACAGGACGACCGTCGGCCGGCGCACTGACTCTTGAGCTAAGTGACGCCCGAGCCTCATTCCTTTCTTGCCAACGAGCCTCCCCAGATCTGCAAGCTGCGCAACCGCGTCAGGGCGGTGCCGCTCGAGGTAAGCGTCAAAGTCGCCTCTCAAGCTATCGACTTCTGTGTCGCCAGTAGGTTTGAACAGGTAAGTCGGAAACACTGGCGATTTTTGGCACAAAGACTGTAAGACCGACTCAACCGTATCAGCGAAAACTTGGACATCATCCTCACTGCGCTTTGCAGCCGCGGCTGCTATACACCGCTCCAATAACGCTGAGAAACCGCTATCTCCAAGTTCGGCCCGCACCTCCTCTGGCAAGGCAAAAAGCAAGCTTCTCACCCAGTCAGCAGCTGTCGTGCTAAACGCTAGAGGGAGATTGTCGTTACGAGCATCGATAAATCGAAATTCATCAAACGTCCCGGTGAGTCCCATCTCGATCACCGCGTGCCATAGCGACGTATCTTGCAATGCCGCAGCCTCTGTATCGACTAAAAGCAAACCGGGTACCTCCGCAAGCGAAAGCGATTCCGCCCATAGGCACAATGCCGGAACAATAGCGTCGCTCTGTGCGCCAAAAAAACATACCGGGCCATTTTCTGTCATCTCGAGCTCGGCCGTTACAATACTGGCAAACACAGTCTCATGAGCATCTGTACGGCTATCAATTTTCCAAAATGGGGTGCTCGAATCTCGTCCTCCGCGTTTCAGAATTGTTTCTGCTTCGCGCCAGTTGCGGAAGCCCCGCGCTCGGGCGTAGGCCTCCTGGCAAGTGCTTAGAGAATATGTGCGGCCAAAAACATCCTCGGTCGCTCGATGCAGCCGCTTAGAGTCACGTTTGAGGGACGCAAGGGTTAAACGAACAGACGCGCGCAGCGCCTTCAGGAACGATAAGTCCATTGAAATATCTCCGACAAATTAAAATCTCCGACCGCAGTCAGATCCGTAGTAGCCGCCAAATACAGTTTTCATGTCGAAGACTGTCTAGCTGATCAATCACCCCTCTCGCTAAAGTTCGCCAATTGCGGCATGGCAGGCGCGGGGAACGCCGAACTAAGGTTGCCTGAAAAAACAAGAGAGCGCAAGGCCCACGGAGAGCGACCTCGTGTATCCAGATTTCACCGACGTAAAGGGAAAGGTACTCGCCAACCGCGCGCTTTGTTGGCGAGTGCCTGTCCCTGACGCTCCTGCTGTTCTCTACTGAACGCTTGCAAGCCAGCCGTCTTCCTCTTCGGCTACCAACTGTTCCATAATGTTCACTTGGATTCCTTGCATTGATCTCCGACGGGCTTCAATTTTTTCGGGAGTCATCTCAGACTTCAAATCAGCCTGCAAGCATTCATTGAGAATGCCTTGAAATTCCATCTCGTTCGTACGAGCGAAGAGCACACGTCGATTTACATCGTCAATAAGCATCAATCGCACCGGATTTAGACGCAACAAATGACGCCAGCGTTGATCGATTGAAACGAAGTAGGGAATGAAGAAGCTACCAACCTGCTTGGATGTGGCTATTTGTTCAAGTCCCCGGAGAAGCGTTATGTCCCATGCCATGCCTCGAATTTTCTGGAAAAGATCCTTTGATTTTCCCGTGATAGGGCCAAAGAACGGAGAGCCCGTCTCTGAAGTCATGCCGCTCCATATAAGGCGCAACTCAGTGATTGGCAGAGTACCCAATTTGTGTATGCTGAAGCAAATCAGTTCACTTAGTATGTGCTGCTTTTCCCGTTTGCTACCGTGCCATAAGCGAGCAAATCGCAAAAGCAAGGCCTGAGTTCCGACACTCTTCGCCTCCTGATGGAGAACATGTTGACTGGTTTGCAGTTCAGACAAGAAGTGCTCTGCATCAGCACGGAGCGAAGCCTTCAACTCCTCATATGGTGTATTAAAAACTAAGCAGTTGGAATTGCGCTCGAAGGCGTCCCAATCTAGATAGTCCAACATACGAAAAGCAATAAGCGTGTTGAGAGGCCTCTCGTTACTGGGATTGTCGCGGGTAAGACGAGTGTTTTCGATAAGGAAGGGCGTCAGGTCGAATTGCACGTTGCGGTTTCTAGCCTTCAGCATGAGAACATCATTCACACGATCTCGATCGACCTGCTGAATATTTTCCCCATTAACGACTGCACGCAATTTTTCTGCGAAATTCGAATCGAAGCTAAGCGAGTAGTCGATTAACGCACTCGAGCGGCCGCCCCCAATTCGGGCTTGTATGCTGGTATTAGCGGACATGAAGAATGCGCGCGGCCCCTCAAAGAAAGGGATCACATACTCGCTGGAGGAAACACCGAGGCCGAGATCTAGATCGATCGCACCCGGTGCGTCAGTACAGATGACCGCACGTATATTTACAAACTCCGCTGCACGTTGAGACTCAATGTCATCAAGTGCGGCCTTGTCTTGGCTGATTAGAGCAGAGAACAGCGCATCGACAATCTGGATTTGAGGCATAAATAGTTCCTTGGGTTTTGATTGGAAAATTTTGATTTTTATCGGGTCAATTTGCGTGCAAATTGACCCAGTCCTCAGGCCTGGTGCCGGTGGGGCCTCTCACTCTGAGGGCGAGGCGAGTTGCACAAGCCTCGCACATTGACACCCTACTAAAGCGCCCGTGTAGCCGACGGAAATGTAGCTTGAAGACCTGCGATTAACTAAAGATGTTCTTCAGCTTAGTCACGAGTTTTCGCAAAGTCTTATTCCTAGTTTGGGTACTGTTGTCACTGAATAAAATGCTAGGTCTCAGTTTTGTACCTGACTGGCTGATGCGGCTATCGCAGGTTACTGGTGCGGTTTACGCCTTCTATCCCGGGCTGAGCGGGCCTTTTGTCTGGGAACATCAAGACAGGCAAGCGGCCCTCGACCAACTTTATTAAAGCCCGACCAACTTTATTTGCTCTAGTGTGGACAATTAAAACGCTTTGACAACGCAGTTCCTTATAAATCATAGAGTTACCATATCGTCGCGCTTGGAATTTGTTTAATACGGTTCGACAAAAAAGTCGTAACTGGCCCAGCACTATCTGATCGGTGATAAAACGGATCAACAATAACTTGTCGCCGATGGGATCAATTACGGTCCCCCCTGCGCACGTCATCATATTTTAGACCAAGCGGCGTCTGACACATCTTAGATTTCCCAAAAACGTCGGATCGTGGAGACCAGTGACACGCGAACTGCGCCCGGGACCGCCAATGACGGCTGCTCTGTGCGAATTCAACCGGTGAGCGCAACACTCTAAACTAACTGCGTACGCAGGAAGAGTGTGGACATGAGGTAACCTGACTTTTTCGGACACTTCCATTTGATAAAATTGTCAGAGGGAGTGAGAGCATGAAATTAACGACATACACACCAGAATTCCGGGCAGAAGCGGTCAAGTTGGTCCTTGCCCAGGGCCTTACACTGGAGGAGGCAGCGAAGCGAATTAGCATCCCCAAAGGGACTTTGGCGAACTGGGTTAGCGCAGCCAAGAAAGGCAGCGACCCGAAGGCGCCACCAGGCAGTCGCAGCGTGTCGGAGCTGGAAGCTGAGGTAGCTAAGCTGCGCAAAGAACTGGCTGTCGAGCGCATGGAAAAGGAAGTGCTAAAAAAGGCCACCGCGTACTTTGCAAGGGAGTCGTTGCCCGGTACGCGTTCATGAAATCGGTGCGACTCGATTACCCGCTTGGCTTGTTGTGCCGTGTCTTCGACGTTTCGCGTAGTGGATTCTATGCAGCGCTGGATCGTCCACCATCGCAACGCGCGCAAGACGACGAGCGACTGAAGATCGCGATCAAGGCAGCACACGTCCAGACCAAAGAGACCTACGGGCCACTGCGCCTGCATCAAGAGCTGATCTCTCAAGGCTTTGATGCTGGGCGAGACAGGGTTGTCAGGCTTTGGCAGGAGCTCGGTCTGCGCTGCAAACAAAAGCGGAAGTTCAAGGCGACGACGAATTCGCGCCATGGTTTTCCAGTCGCCGACAATCTGTTGAACCAGACCTTCGTGCCGACGCGGCCGAACGAAGTCTGGGTCACCGACATCACATACGTGATGACGGACGAAGGATGGCTTTATCTCGCTGGCGTGAAGGATGTTTTTACCTGCGAGCTGGTGGGATATGCAATGGGATCGCGCATGACGCAGGATCTGACGGCGCAGGCCTTGTGGCGCGCTGTGCGCAGTAAGCGTCCGGCTCCTGGCTTGATTCACCACTCTGACCGCGGGACGCAATACTGCGCTGACGATTACCGGAAACTGCTCGCGCAGTTCGGCATGCAAGCTTCCATGTCGCGCAAAGGGAACTGCTACGACAACGCTCCCATGGAAAGCTTCTGGGGTAGCTTGAAGAATGAGATGATTCATCATCAACGCTACGCCACAAGGGCTAACGCGGAAGCAGCGATCAAGGAATACATCGAGATTTTCTATAACCGCCAGCGGCGACATTCGCGCCTTGGCTACGTATCGCCAGCGCTATTCGCCGAAAATTTCAGCAAAGCGAAGATGGCTGCTTGAAACGGATGTGTCCACTATTGACAGTACACCTCAATTTCCATCCGAGCAGCAGAAAGGACATACCGTCGTGCCCGTCGGGCTTGCCGCTTCAAAGCTGGTGACTGGGGCGTTCGCTTGCTCACCGCGGATCGCTAAGAGGCGCTATCAGTGGTCACTGAATCCACCAGTCACGACGATCGAAAAACCTTGAGGGCCTAGGAATGTATTCCGAGCGAACACATAAATCGCCCACTCTCCGATCTCTGGTCGCGCAATGCTCACCCGTTCGACATTGTTCTTGAGGTCACAAGACTCGATGGCGAGCCTACGTAGATGAGCATTGCCAACGTATTTCGTGCCAGACGGCGCGACGACAACCAAGTCGAGTTCATGCTGGAGATGGCGTCCCGGTGGGTCGAGCCACGTTAGTGTGGCGGACAAAGGACTATCCTTCGTCAGATGCAGGCGCGTGACCCATCGCTGTCGTTCTCCGTCGTGACGTAGCGCCTCTGGCGCATCGTTCGTGATATCTGCGAATGTTAGCCCGAACCCGTTTTCGCTCAACGGTATCGCATGCTGCAGCGACAGGCGGCCGAAACCTTGATGAAAGTTGGGTTCCCCAACCTCTGGATCTTCCCAAGGCGCTCCTGCGATCCAGCTTGCCCCATTGATGAGTGTGGCCTTGAGCAGCGCTGCCGATGGGGAACGACCGTAAGTTTCGATGTAATATTGACGTACGATCGCGGCTGCGCCACTGACCACCGGTGCAGCCATGCTCGTGCCCGACAAATACTGGTAGTGGTCGTCGAAGCCAGGGTAGGGCTGCCTTGCGTCGCTATCGGCGCTCTTAGCCGCTGCGATTCCAACACCGGGCGCGACCAGATCAGGCTTGATTCTGCCATCATCCGTCGGGCCGCGGCTGGACAACGCGGCGACGACATCACTGTTTCCAGTGATCGGCAAATCACTCATGGGTGGGCGCTTCGGTGGATTCGAGCCGTTATATGCGTTCCATTTCAGGCCGGCGTACGGACCGTCGGGCCGACTCGAGCACGATGCGCCAACGGTCAAGCAATTTTTCGAACTAGCTGGCGATGCGAGGGACCGCAACGCGATTCGTCCCGTGGGATCATCCGCCCCCTGGGCACCAAAATTACCGCCTGCGACGACGACCAGTAGATCCGGATGTTCATAGATGAAGGCATCGATGTCGTCGGCGTCGAGCGTGTAGCGTCCATCGACGATGGCGCCCCAGGAGTAATTCTGAATTCTGACCCCGGCGTCGTATGATTCCTGCAATAAGGGTTTCAAACCGACGCCAAACTGTAGCTTCAAATCGGCACCGGCCAGGCTTTGAACGAACAGAGTCGCCTCGGGCGCTATCCCGGCGAGCAGCCCCACGCTGGCTGCGCCATTACCCGCAATGATGGACGCAACGTGCGTACCGTGACCACGTGGATCTCGTGCGGTAAGCGGAGGGACCCGCAGGACAGTTTTCACCCGGCCCTGCAAATCGGGGTGATCGGAATCGATTCCGGAGTCGGCGACGCCCACCAACTGCCCACGCCCTCTCCAAGGACTATTTACCGTCGGTGGTGCGCCTAGCACGATGCTAGCCGCATAGGTCACCTGTAACTCCGGCGGAACGAATGCCTCGACGGTCGCGACCTCCTCGATTCGCGCCAACTTTGCCAGCAATTCCTGTTCATTCACGTCGGCTGGAACACGAAAACGGATCCGATCGCCGCTTGCCTCGACGTCCGTCACGCGTGACCTCAACCACGCCTCGACGAACCGCAGGCTACTCGGATGGTGCGTGCGGAGATCATACGTAGCCGTTCCCTCTGGCATTGCGACTGGTTCCGCTGTCGGTGTCGTGCCAATCTCCGCACCTTCGCCGTCCGCGCCCGAGGGAGCGGTCGACCTCCAGCTCGTCGTACGCGCCAAGGTGGGTAGAGCACGGTCGAACGCCTGGCGATCGAGCTTATCGTCGATGCCATGAGGCATGATGCTCACCCATGCTGGCGGCGCCTCGGGAATCTCTTCGCCCGATAACACCGCCAAATAGGCGCTTTGGCTGAGCTTTCGTAGCAGCTCGATACCCATGCCGGCCAAGATCTGCCGCCGCTCGGCCGTGAGTGGGCCGGCGACGGTCACCCTGCAGTACGTGGTCGGTCCGCCAGGCACATCATCCGTGGGCATTCCTTCATCGCTCAGCACAGAAAGGATGCTGATATTGTCCGATGCGACGAAAGCAAGTGACTCCTCATGCGCGACATTGACGAGCAATCCTTCATCTACCAATGCCTGTACGACTTCTTCATCGGCTGTCCCGTGCAAATAATGACCATCCTGCATGACGGGTCCCGCGCCAAGCACGCGGCGCGCTGTGGCCAACTCCTGGTCATCGATCGTCAACAGCGAAAAGCGTCGTTTCATGATCGTCCCCTGCCTACACGTAGAATCGTTTCAGGCCATTCGGTCCTTTCAGATACGCCGGCAGATGGGTGATCTGCTCGAGCGTGTCCCAATACGATGGATCATCGACCACCGTCGGCGGATCAAGCATCACCGACGTCGGTAGTTCCACATCTGCCAGCACGTCGATCTCGCCTGGTGCAGGCTCGGGCGTTTGCATCTCGAGCTCCACCTCCAGCCAATCCTCGTCGTTCAATGGGTCGAACACCACGGCATTGCGCGTCGCCGGCAGATCGGACATCGCCTTCCGCAGGGTCTCTTGCGCAACGCCGAAGCCGAGGCGGTTCAGCGGTGAGGAGGGGTGGCGCAGGAACAGAGCCTTAGCCAGTCCGCCGACGGTGATGGCTTCGAGCTCGTCCTCCTCTATACCCGTGGCGCGCATCGAATCGAGGTCACCATACCGCGGATGACCGGCGATGATCACCATGCGCACCTCACGTTCGGTCGTCGCCACTAGATTCTGGTAGGGGTCATCCAACTGCTTGGCGACTATCAGCAGGTCGGCCGCGTACCCTGGCCGAATGCGGCCGAGCTTGCCACCCCAACCCGCGATCGCCGCCGCATCGACGGTCGCGGCGCGCACGAGTCGTTCGGCGTCGAGTGCGACTCCGGCGGCTTCGGCCGCGAGGGCGACGACCTTCATTTCCTGGAGCAGATTGCGGCTACCGGACGGCGTCCAGTCACTACCCAAACCAAAGCGGATGCCGCTCTCCAGCAAAACGCCGGGCGCCACCGTCTGACCATAGAGGATCGAGTTACTAAATGGGGACCACACCATTGCGGCACCCTGCTCCGCCAACTTTTGCCGGTCCTCGGGTTGCAAACCCAGGCTATGGACACCGACGAGGTTGGGCGTCAGCAGGCCATTCTCTTCGAGTAGCGCAAACTGTCCGCGGGCCCGAACATCCGTGCCTTCCGCCAAGTGAAAGAAAAACTGGCTGCCCGTCGCTAACGTCGTCCTGAAGGCTTCGATGTCGCGTTCCGATAGATCGCTGATCTTATGGCGAATCTGAGGCAGATCCGGATCGCTCGACTGCTCGAAGTTGCGAACCAGGCCCTCGAAGTTTCGCCCACCCCGGTACTTGCTGACCATACCCTGACCGGATGTCACGCCTCCCAACATCAGCTTGACTTCGACGTAACGCACCATCGCCCGCAGCAAGTCCTGGCGCTTGGCGAGGACTTCCATTGGAAGGGATACGAGCCGTTTGTATTCGGGATCGCGCAGCCATTGCGAACGATTGGTGCGGGCCTGCTTCGGCCACCAGAGTGGTAGCACGTTGTAGACGAGATGATTGTGCAGGTCGCACAGGCCCGGATAGATGACGCCGTCCGTGACGACGCGCGACGCGTTCGTGAAACCGGCCGGCGCCGCCGCATCGGCGTCCTGGACCGCAACAATCTCACCGCCGCGCAGATAAACCGCTCCCCGTGCGATCGGCGGTCCATCCATCGTCACCACCTCACCGAACAACACCAACAATGGACTGCTCGGCGCGGCGTCGTCCAGCAGATCTATGTTCGAGGACGGCGATGTGGCCATGAATGTCTCCATCAGTTTGAGTTGTGCGGCACGCTCGGCCATCGTGGCGACGCGCGGGTCGTCATCGAGCGGGCCGGGACCTTCCGCCGTTGCTATCGGGCGCAGCTCGGTGCGGTAGTCGCAGGGCCCGATGCTGTATAGGTCATTGCGACAGAAGACGCATCCGCCGCGTTTGCGCGTCAAGTGGCCGGTGGCCGGATTCAACGCGATGCCGCCTGCCTTGACCTCGGCAACGAGCTGATCGATGATGCGCTGGCGAGCCTCCTCGAAGTCGTCTGGTCGGGCCGACACGTGCGGTGAGAAGATGACGCGTGCATCCAACGACTCGCCATCGTCCGCGTGGCCGAACCGGAGGCGAATCTCCCTTTCCAGCAAGTCGGCAATGGGCTCACGCGGCTTAGGATCGCCACGGGTGAACTTTCCGGACATCGCCGTGATGAATGCATCCGCCGTCGTTTGGCTGAATACGAGAAGTACGCCTGGCAGGCTTTGAAGCAGCTGTCGCAGGAAATAGCGGCGCTTGTGAAAACACTCTTTGACGATGCCGCGGCCGCGTTCCTCGCCCATGACTGGCATCCCGGCGACCGGCCTGGTGGTCCACCGGGCCGAGCCACAGGCCACCATGTTCGCGTACGCCAGGTCTTCGCCGATCATCAGCTTGTGATCTCCCCACCCCATGCGCTCGGCCAAACCGTCGAGCAGGGACTGGTAACCGCCGTACATTGTGACAGGAGAGGGCTCGACCTCAATCGGCGACCCTTCGGGTACCAGGGAAAGCGACGTGAAGGGACCATCTTCGCGGGCCCCCTTCAGCTCGTGGTAGCGATCCGAAGGGATACGGAGCTTGTCGAGCGCGCGCCACCGAAAATAATGCGCGTACTGCAGGTAATCGTCGAAATAGGGATGGATCGCATTGCGCGTGCCCGTCGACCACCCAGGTAGATTTGGATTGATCCCGACCGCGAGGATGGGCGCTTTGCGACAACCGCTAAGGATCTCCGGCACCACCGGGCGCTTCCCCGCGTACACGCTCGGTTGCACCACACCAGGCGCGGCCGGCGGACCGTCGGCCTGGTAGTCATAACTGTGAAAGACTCCCCACTCGGCGAAATGCGAGCAGGGATGGGGCTGGGAAGCACTGTCGTAGGTGCGGCGCATCGCCTGGCATGGCATGGCGTCGAGCGCGAGCTCGACCTCGATGGGGATTGCGTCTCTGACGGAGGCCATATCACGCCACCATTGCCCAGACAGCAATCGCGCTGTTGACGCTGGTCCAGTAACCATAGGTCTCGTAATACCAGACCGCCCAGTGCGCCTGCATGTCGAGCGCCCGGCGCAGTTCAGCCGCGACTCCAGGCGCGTCGCGTGTCGGTAGCTCGCCATTGATCTGCGGGTCGGAGGCGTTACGAATGACCAGCCACATGGGCGCAGCCAGTCCTTCCGCCTTCATCTCTTCCACGACCAGTCCCAACACGGCGTCTCCCATCTCGACGCCCGCTCCTTCGCGTTCCAAGCCATTGGTGGAAGTCCCGAACTCGAAGAAATCCGTGGTCAAAATCGGGTGGAACGGTGGGAAATGCTGACCGTCGATCTTCAGGTCCGGCGCGTTCGCAAATCCCGGCATCGGCTGGGCCAGCGTCCACTGATACTTGGTATGCGGCGGCGCAAAGGGCGGTTCCGAGAGTTTGCCGGCATGTACCTTCAAGAGGTCTCGCGCCGCGGCGAGGCGCTGCGTCGGGATCTCGAAGTCGCTGCAGCGATACGCTTGCTGTGCAAATTCTTCCTTCGCGAACTCACGCTGCAGCCGGAATTTCGCACCCCGCGTGATGATCACATCGCCCAGCTCGTGCGGCGGGCAGGTCATTCCATTCACTGTCACAGAGCGTTCCGGCGGGAAGGCGGCTCCAGCGGTACCCACGGTGATCACGAGCGACGGCTTGACTTCGTCGATCAGCTGCCGAAACAGGTCTTTGACGGGCAATGTGGCGCGACCATCTCCGGTTTCTTTGCCATCTTGGTTCAAGTGCAATTCTGACTTGAAGCACAGCAGCGTTCGCTCGCCGATCCGGGTGCGGAAGTACGAGCCCAGTCTCCTGGCACGGTGCGCCGGTGCGCCGTTCCGGATCTGGGGCACATAATGTTCCTCGAACCGCCTCGTGTAACGGGCCCATGTGTTGCGTCCGTAACCGGGAGTGAGCACATCGGCGAGCGCGTCGTGCTCGGCCACCGTCCACGTCACCACCAGCACGTCCGCTTCCGGCAGCGCGTCGTCCGGCGAAGGCATCTCCCCGGCAGGCCAAGGAAGCGGCTCGGGGGCCTCGCCGGCGGGCCATGGCAGACGGAGATCGACTTGAATGGTGAACTGCGGCGGAGTGGGCTGCAAGCTGACGTCTTCTTCATTCAGGCCGAAGTCGATGATCTTCCTTGCCAGATCCTGTTCCTGTGTCAACATGGTTTAATCCTTCTCAGAATGAGGAAAACATTCGACGTGCAAATCCCGGAATACGAAGGTGTTCGGGATGATGGGTTCGTATTGAGATGGATCGTCAGCCTTCTCCTGGCGCCAGCGTTTTCCGACGCAGCGCAGATAGACAGTGGGATTCATGCTGTCGTTGCGGGCAACTCCCACGCACACCCAATCCTGCGGGGCCAGTGGCGTGCCATCCTCGTCGATCGGATCACGATAATATGCCGCGAAGTACGGGCCTCTGCGTTCGAGCCGCAGGCGTGCACCGCGCGGTGTCCTGGCGTCGCCTACCGGTCGACCATACTGATTGTTGTCGTACTCCACGCCCAGGTTCCAGTTGATGCGAAATCCGTCGTCTTCGTCGTGCTCGACGCCGACATAGGGCGGTGCACCATGGGGATCGTAGAAACTGTCCTTATCGCGGAACGACGCCGGCGGAGTTCCCCGATGCGCACCGGGATCCACGTTGAGCGCAGCCATCTCGAGCGTCGTCGCCTGTCCGGTGGTCTGCACGGTATAACTGACCTCGGCAGCAAAATCGTCGCTGATGCCGAGGGTGAGCCCTAACCCACCGCCAGCGTAGTAGGGCCAGTCCTTGGCCACGTTGATGAGGTCCCATTCGATGCGCTCCAGCCGTCGCTCGGTGGGGCTGCCGGCGCTTCCCGGTATCGGTCCGTCGTAGGGCTTCAGCACGACATGCACCCCGTCGGTCCAACTCACTTCCGCATACCGATTCGCCTTCGCGTAACCGAGGGCGAAACGCGTGCGGTCGACATCTCGACCGGAGAAGGACTCGTCGACATGGACATAGGATGGACGAATGCCGCGCCAATCGAACGACGATGTGGTACTGAGTCCGTAAGCCCAGCCGGTTTGGTCGGCGGCGGACACGAGCGTCGCGAGCTCCCATCGGTCGAGTGCCATCAGATGCACGCCCAGCGGGAAGGTTCCGTCGCGCCACAGGCGCTCGACCTGCTCGATATCGCCCATCCATTGTCCATCGCGCCAAATCCTTTCGGCAGGCAAGACGAGCAACTCGTGACCGCCTGCCCTCGAGTCCGACAGAGCCACGGCGTCGCCCAGCACCAGGGCTGTGCGTAGACGCGGGAAATCGCGCTTCCATGCGGTGTCGACGTCTGGCTCGTCCAACGCCAGGATCGAACGGCCGAGCGCACCGTGATCGCGCAGGATAGTGGCCAATGCCACGGCGGCAGTAGCCGGTCGTACTTCGATGAGCCATTCGACGTCACGGGGCCACTCGGCGATCAGTTCGGCCAATGTCGCGACCGCAAGTTGGCGGCCGGGCACGTTCGGATCGAAATAGCGAAAAGTGTCCGCGGACGCGCCGCGCGGTCTGAATCGCCGCGAGAAATCGTGCTCACGCAGCTGCGCCAGCGTCATCGCGCTCACTCCTCTCGTTGCTCCGGTCGAGGCGCCGATGTCGTCATCGCGCACCAGCACGAACTGCCCATCGGCAGTCTGGCGTACCGCGCTATGCAATAGTCCGGCGCCGCCGGTGTAGGCACTGATGAGCGCGGCACGGCTGTTCGCCGGCGCGTGTGCTTGGTTACCGAGATACGCACCCAGTTTCATCTGCTTTCCTCTCACCTAGACTCACCAATCGATGTCCGCTTGAGACATCTGCACCAGACGAGCGTTGACCTGGGTGAGCGGATTCGGTTTCGAAAAATACCCACCCACACCCTTGGCATTCGGATGGGGATGGCGCACGGTGGCAAAACCGGCGGGTAGGGCGGCGCTCGTCCCCTCTTGAATAGAGCAGCTCTGGTCGAAGACATCCTGCGCAAACTGCCCGAGCAGGAGAAAGACGACGCCATGCCCGCGTGTGATCAATCCCTGGATCAAGCGCTGCACCATCGGCCGCCACATGGCAACCTGCGCCCTTTGTTCGGGTCCGCCGCCTGGGACGAAGCGCGTCAACGTCCAACTGGCATTCACGAACAGGACACCAGCGCGTTGCAATCTATCGAAGAAGGCGCGTTGAGGCTCGAGGTCCAGTTCTCCCATCGTGAGCAGTTCCTGGACTCGAGCCCATCCCCCGGGGCCCGTCGTGAGGTCCGGCCGCGCACGTCGGTTTGCGAGCGCCGATTGCATCAGTCGCTGCAGACTGACGGCTACGTCCCCATTCCAGTCGACCAGTGCCCCATCTTCGAAGGCGCGGCCGGTCGCCCTGGTCACGCGCGGGTATGGATCCTGACCGATGATCAGGACGCGAACTTGGTCAGGAGCGATGTCGTCGAACGCACGGAACAGGTGGGCGTCCTGGGGTGCCCCCGCCAGTGGTTTACCGCGCCGCCCGGGTATGACCGGTAGGTCTGGCACTGCCTGCAGCGCGGAATCGATCGCATCGAGGTCGGGCTCGACGCCCGCGAAGAATTCCGCCCAAGCCGGGCTCATGTCACTGCGCCAGCCAACGAGGTATTGGCGGAGTTGGTCTTGCAGCGTCTGCATGTGGCGCGTCTACTGTGGAGGGATGAACAGGTCAAGCCTGCGTTCGAAACGGAAGGTGATCGCCATCGCCTCATCGACCGTTGGCGTGGCCGAGAAGTCGCCCGTGACGGGAACCTGGATCGCCTCAAGGTCACGGAGAATGGTCGCCCCCTGGGGAAGCAAAGCAAGCTGGCCGACCGGATCGCTCGTCGCCACCGGCGCATGGATCCAGAGCGCCGCAAAGGTGTTCGCGCAGGCGACCAGGATCTGGTCCACGCCGAGTCTGGTCGCGGCGGCGGCGCAGGCGCCCAAACGACCCATGAGATCTTCTTGAAACTTCTCGCCCGCGTCGCCTGGCGTCATGAAGACGATACGGGTATGGCCGGCCTGCCAATCCACCTCGGCATGTTCGAACAAGAAGCTGAAACGATGAGGACTGCCATTGGCCATGACCACATTCGGGTCGGCGAGCGGCTTACCGAACTGCGCCACCGATCTCTTCATGTCGAAAACGGCCACGTGGGACCGTGTATAGATCCTGCGTGACAGAGAGGTCTCGCGAAATCGGTCGTACACGGGGCGCGAAGCATATACGATGGCAGCCACCTCATCCGGAAGCCCTGTTTCCGGATCGGTGTCGAGTACGGCGGGTAGATACGCAGCGAGGCCGAGCGGAGCCTGCATGACCGGTGTCGCGGGCATGAACGCACTGCCGAGCTCGTTAAAGAAATCGGTGCGTTTCTTCGTTTTCGCCTGCTGATCGTCGCCAAGTAGGGGGACGAACTCGGACGCACGATAACCGATGAACAGGCGCACGCCCAATGGTCCGACCGGCAGTTCCACCCCTTGCACTCGTCGCATGTCTGTCTCCATTCAAAAGCCGAGGCGCTTTAACAGCAACGATGCTTTACGGCGCGCCACGGCAACGATCGTCAGATGCGGATTGGTTGCGCCGATCCGCGGAAAGGAAGCGGCGTCGCCGCTGATCAGATCGTCCAGATAGTGGAAGCGACCGTCGGGCAGGGTGACAGAGGTAGCGCGCTCCAAGCCCATGTCGAGTCCGCCTGCCTCGTGATAGCTACTCCCGACCGGGCGGAATCGCTCTAGTGAATCGAGCGCCGGCGTAGCAGACGGTTCTGCATTCAGAACGGCTGCGATACGTATGGCGTCGGCTACGATGCGTTCCTTGCTCTTCTGGTCTGCGGGCGACAAATCGAAATGGATGGTCGAACTTCCGAGTGGGCCGGGTTTAGCCTCCAGGGCGTTGGCATCGCGCTTCTCGGTCGCCGCGAAGGCCCTAATCATGATCTCGTATGGCGGCGTGTTGCTGGGTGCCCAAGTACTGTCGTCGTCGATCGCGAACAGACGATTTCCGGGCGCATGCAGTTCCCATTGGTGTGCTAACTGCGATGGGGAACGAACGTAGACGATCGCTGATGAAGGCTCATCGCTGTCATACAGCGCAGGCGCATTCAGAGAGACGGTATAGAACAGATGCTCCTGGATCCCTTTACCGATCCTTCCGTCAGGATCTGGTACTCCAGAGACTACGGCGAGCTTGACCGACTCGAGGCCGCCAGCACACAGGACTACCGAACGTCCCCGTAGCTCGACCGGCCCCATGGAAGCCCCATTCTGTTGGGCGAGAACACCTAGGATTGCTCCGCCCGAGATCAATAGTCTGTCCACGTGCGTATCGACCGAGACCTCGACATCCCCTTTGACCAACGCATCCCCGCAAGCGCGCAAGAACAGGCCGAGGCCCGAGCCGATTCCTGCGCTCAAGCGACCTGGATAGAGATCACCGATATCGGCCGCAAACGGCCCTGGCTCCGCTGAAAACGCAGCATTCTTGAGTTTGTCGATGATACGCGAGGCCATATCGGTCTCGCCCATTCGCGTGGAAACGCGGAACTGTCGTTCGGCCCATGAATAATCCGCATCGCTCGGGATTCCTTCACGCGGCCAATACTCGAAGTCGTCTGCGGAATATCGTGGACTTGCGCCGTTCCAAAAGATCCCACGTCCGCCCAGACAGCTGTAACTGGGACCGAAACTCCCGCCACCGGCGAGATTTTGGCGATAACCCAGTGATTCTCGGAGCTCGCGCGACAATTGTCGAGAGAACCGCAAGTCTGTATTGTTGATGTGCCCGAGAAATGGTGAGGGACCAGCCTCCAGCACTAGTACCTTCGCCCCGCGCTCGTGCAATGTGCGAGCGAATGTCAAGCCTGCGGATCCTGCGCCAACGATGATTACGTCAAAAGGAGCGCTTTTCGACTGCAGAGCGAGCTCGGCTACATCACTCTTAAACCGGTTCCCAGCCATAAGACTCCCTTGGACGCGGATCCATCGACGATATGCGTCAGTTGGGCTGACGCGTGCCAGGTTCTATTAAGCCGTAGTGCCCCCGAACTCAAAACAGAAGCTGTTGGAGGTTCGAGTCGACCTGATGAATATCAGAATGTATTTACTAATTTACATACTTTTTCAAGCTGCCTCAATTAATTTTTTACTCATAGTCACTTCAAGGAACAAATTGAGACAGTCGATGAATACGATACGGGAAGCGATGGGTGATCGCGCAGCGATGCTTGGATGCCCTGTTGGCTTATGGCATGTGCGACTTCACACTGGGCCAGCCCTGATGGCGCTCCGGTTTCGACGTAGATAGTTCGCACAGTAATCGAAGTCTGTGCAAACTCGTCAATTGCGCCAATTTGCTTTGCCCACTATCGCCAGCCTGCATATGCCGCGCTCTAGACTCCACCAATGATAGCGTCCAGCTGCGTTTGGACCCGCTCCGCGATGAACCCGACCTCTGTGGGCTATTGCGGCGTCGACAGCTTAGGTACCTCAATAAAGTGACACGACCGCGTCTTGTCACCCCATTTTGTGGTCGGGCAGATGCCAGGCCGCGCATTTGACAAATTTGGAACACTGAGAAGTTTTGTTAGTCCACTTTAGCTATTGTCAAACCGAATTATCTGATGTTAAGCCGTATTATCTGCCAACATCTAGTCAGCTTTAACCAGCAAACGTTATTCCACCGTCACCGACTTCGCCAGATTACGCGGCTTGTCCACATCGGTCCCACGCGCCAGCGCCGTGTGATACGCCAGCAACTGCAGCGCCGCCACGTGGAGGATCGGTGACAGCAGCCCGTAGTGCTCGGGCAAACGAATCACGTGCAGGCCATCGCCCGACGTGATGCGCGAATCGACGTCGGCAAACACATACAGCTGACCACCGCGCGCGCGCACTTCCTGCATGTTCGACTTCAGCTTTTCCAGCAGCGCATCGTTCGGGGCGATCGTGACCACGGGCATCTCTTCGGTCACCAGCGCCAGCGGACCGTGCTTGAGTTCACCGGCCGGATACGCTTCGGCGTGGATGTACGAAATCTCCTTGAGCTTCAGCGCGCCTTCCAGCGCGATCGGGTAGTGGATGCCGCGGCCCAGGAAGAGGGCGTTTTCCTTGCGGGCGAAGTCGTCGGCCCAGGCGATGATCTGCGGCTCGAGCGCCAGCACGGCGGCCAGCGCGACCGGCAGGTGACGCATCTGCTTGAGGTGCTCGGCTTCTTCGGCATCGGTCAGGCGGCCATTGACCTGGGCCAGCGTCAGCGTCAGCAGGAACAGGGCGGCCAGCTGGGTCGTGAAGGCCTTGGTCGAGGCCACGCCGACTTCGACACCGGCGCGGGTGATGTAGGCCAGCTTGCATTCGCGCACCATGGCGCTCGTCGAGACGTTGCAGATGGTCAGCGTGTGTTCCATGCCAAGGCTGCGCGCGTGCTTGAGTGCGGCCAGCGTGTCGGCCGTTTCGCCGCTCTGGGTGATGGTAACGACGAGCGTGTCCGGATGTGGCACGCTGTCGCGGTAGCGGTATTCGCTGGCGATCTCGACGCTCACGGGCACCTTGGCCACCGATTCGATCCAGTACTTGGCCGTCAGGCCGGCGTAGTAGCTGGTGCCGCAGGCCAAGATCAGCACGCGGTCGATTTTCTTGAACACGGCGAAGGCGCCGTCGCCGAACAGTTCCGGCATGATGCCGGTGACGCCTTCGAGCGTGTCGCCGATCACGCGTGGCTGCTCGAAGATTTCTTTTTGCATGTAGTGGCGGTATGGGCCGAGTTCTGCCGCGCCAGTGTGAGCGTGCACGGTCTTGACCTCGCGCTCGACCGGGCGGCCGTCGACGTCGACGATCCAGTAGCGCGCCAGTTGCAGGTCGACCA